>Ga0126369_10002333_pt1 | contig 13460 bp, 7 predicted proteins | sample PanSoiMetaPlot_1_FD_109646 | JGI IMG/M metagenome (GOLD analysis project Ga0126369, IMG submission 109646) | Tropical forest soil microbial communities from Panama - MetaG Plot_1 | ecosystem: Environmental > Terrestrial > Soil > Tropical forest > Bulk soil | place: Panama | collected 2016-02-17 | reverse complement strand
CTCGAAACGATGAAGAGTCATCGAGCCTCGTTGCATACCGAGCCGCTGATTCTTGAGGGGAATTTTAGATTGGAAAGCGGCGAGCAGCTTGTCCTGGAAATGACAGCATCAAAAAGCAGGCCAACTGCCATCCTTGCCGCCAATGACTTGATGGCTGTCGGAGCCCTGCGTGGGCTAAGACGAGCCGGCTTGCAAGTTCCCAGAGATGTTTCCGTCGTAGGATGCGACGACATCGCGCTTGCTGGGCTGACGGATCCTCAGCTAACGACGATCATGATTCCTCGAACGGCAATCGGCGCTGCGGCCATTGAGGCCATATTGCAGACTGGTTCCACGGAAGGTCGTGAGATCAAAATCTCCACTCAGCTAATGCTCCGCCAGTCAACGGCCGCAGCACCGCTCTCGAAGTAAGATTTCTGTTTCTGCTCAAGAAGGCTGTCCCAAATCCCCGACAATGGCGATCATCATTTCCAGCCTGGGGCTCGAGGCGGCTCTAGGTCACCCGTCCGCGGGTCAAAGGATAGAGTTTCAGTATTCCTCAACGGAATGTTCAGAAATCCGAGTTTGCACTCGAGAGACAAATCGCCGATGGTAGCGCCGCAAGATTGGGTTGCCGGGCCCGTGGTCTCGCAAGCTTCCCATGGAGCAAATCGAATTTTTGAATTTGTTCTTGACAGCGCAAGGGGCGGCGCGAATAATGCAAAACCATTAGGGACGTAAGCGCTTACGTGTGGGCTCACGTTCCGAGGGGTGGGGAACCTTCCTGGAATTCAGTCTTGAGGGACCTTGCGAGAGAGTCCAACTGCGAGGTGATTAACAATGTTCCGTAAACCAGCGAGTTTTGCAATCTTTCATTTCAGCTTTTTGACTATCTTCTGTCTGGTAGCGCTATTTCTGGCCGTCTCCGCACAGGCGCAGATTGGCAATGCCACCTTGGGTGGCACGGTCATGGATCCGTCGGGCGCTGCAGTGGCCGACGCCGACCTGACGCTGACCAATAAGGCTACCGGCTTTGAAATGAAAGTGACATCCAACGAGAGGGGGGAATATACCTTTCGCAATGTGACTCCGGGCACGTACGACCTGAAGGTCGACAAAGCAGGATTCCAGAACTACATCCAAAGAGACATCGTTTTGACGATCAACCAGTCCGGGCATGCCGATGCCACCTTAAGGTTAGGGGCCACGACGGAGACGGTTACCGTCGAAGGTGAGAATACTCTCATTAACTACGATAACGGAACGTTGCAGGGGGGCATTGATCCTGAGACGGTCAAGGATTTGCCGCTCATCGTATCGGGCAAGCCGCGCTCTTCTGCAAGCTTCGCAGTACTTCTGCCTGGGGTGTCCACTGGTAGCAGCAACGAGGCGTTTAACGCCCGCATCAACGGCGGGCTGCAATCCGGCGATGAGGCCCTCTTGGATGGCGCTACGATGCAGGAAGGTTTCATGAGCCAAAGCGGCATGGTCTCGATCCAGGGCGACTTTCAGATGTCCCCCGACATGGTGCAAGAGGTCAAGGTTCTTACTTCGGACTATGCCCCAGAATATGGTTCTTCAACTTCGGGACAAATCACCATGGTGAGCAAGTCTGGCGGGAACACCTACCACGGAGCGCTTTTTGAGTATACGCGCAACAAGTCATTCAACGCGGCTCCCTGGAATGCAACTTGCAGCACGCCAGGTTGCGACCGCCGTCCGCCCGACGTCGAGCACGACTTCGGTGCCAACATTGGCGGTCCCGTCAAGATTCCGTTCCTTTACCACGGGACTTCCAAGCATCATTCGTTCTTTTATTTCGACTGGGAAGCGTTTCACCAGGCGGGCGGCTCGAACGTTCCTACCCTTTCGATCCCTTCGGCGCTCGAGCGAGGCGGGGACTTCACGGACTGGAAGGACAGTAAAGGTCAATTGATCCCTGTTTATATGCCTGGCAATGCCAGCGCTGCGTGTCAGGCCGCTGCCGGAGTGGGGCCAGGACAACAATTCCCCGGCAATAAGATCCCTTCGAATTGTTTCAGCCAGATTGCCGTGGCCTACCTGGCTAAAATGCCGCAGCCAACAAATCTTCTGCCGTTCAACAACTACACTCTTTCCAAGCCGGTGCCGGACTCATTGGTCTCCAACAGCAATGTTTTCATGACCCGAATTGACCATAACTACGGCGACAAGGACCATTTCTATTTCTTCTGGTGGCGGCAGTTTACGGGTTACAACACAGCAACGGCTCTTCCGCCGATCATATCCACCGAGGAGCCAACGCGGCCGCAGAATTCACCGATTGCGCGCTTTAACTGGGAGCACACCTTCTCGACGACCATGACCAATCACATGACTCTGGGCTATCTGAACCGCAACGAAGGATATGGTTCCGAGCCAGCGGTCTTGGCCGCCGCCAAGGCGAAGACACTCCCAGCCGTTTCGGGGGCCGTCCCCGGCGCCGCCACCCTGCCAGAATTTACATTCACAACCTTTAATCAGATTTCAGACAACGCCGGCATTTCGGGAGACAACGTCACCACGCGCCCGACGTGGGACTTGAACGACACCGCAAACAAGACCCTTGGCCATCATACGGTCACCTTTGGTTTCGACTGGCGAAACATCCAAGGCAACATTCACCAGCATACCAATCAGGCAGGTACATATAATTTTAGCGGCTCGGCTACGTCAATACCTAGCCTCAATAGCGGCGCCCCGGTGGCGGATTTCCTGCTCGGAGCCGTCACCGGTGGTTCGGTCGACCGCCGGACGGTCAGCGCCTGGTACCCTCGTCAGAATTCCTGGGCGCTGCACTTCAACGACTCGTGGAAGGTGACTACAAAATTCACGGCGAATTTCGGCATACGCTGGGATTACTTTTCGCCCTCCCGCGAGAAATATAATCACCTTTCGTTCTTCGATCCCATAGGCTCGAATCCTGACGGAATACCAGGCAGTTTGGCTTTTGCGGGTAGCGGCTCGGCGTGCCAACCTGCTTGTTTCGGAGCGGAATACCCGGAAAAGGCTTGGCGCAAGGGTTTTGCTCCTCGTTTGAGCATCGCCTACGCCTACGACCCGAAGACCGTTGTGCGAGCCGGTTACGGCGTTTTCTTTACGCAAGCATTCTACCCGGGTTGGGGCGGAGGGATTTCGCTTGACGGGTATAACCTGAATCAATCCTTCGGCACACTCAAAGACCCGGCGACAAATCAAAACGACCCCACCTTCTACCTCGACAACGGCGTCCCGGCGCCCGCGCAGGTCCCGCCGTTTATCTCGGGATCCTTTGACAACGGCCACGGTATTCTTTATCGCCCACTGGATGCCAACCGGCGGTCCTATGCCCAACAATGGAACCTGACCATTGAACGGCAACTTCCACAGAATATTTTTCTGAGCGTGGCTTATGTAGGGAACAAAGGCTCTCGGTTGCCGTCGAGCTTGAACCCGATCAACGTCCTGAATCCCTTTGATTCAAAGATTCAGGCGCTCTACGCGAACACCACCCCCATTGACCCCTCGTGCGCTACTCCCAATCCGACAGCGGGGGCCAATTGCAGTTACGTACCTGAGCTAAGCGTTCCGTTTACCTCGGACAATCAGACGCTGTTCGGAGTAAAAACCCCATATCCTGGCTGGATCGCAGAGCTCAATGCCGCCGGAAATTGTTCGCCCACGGTCGGTCAAGCGCTGCTTCCTTTCCCGCAGTACTGCGATAGGCTTCAGGGACTCAATGAGAATCATGGAAGTTCCATCTATCACTCCTTCCAGCTGAAGTTCGAGAAGCGTTACAGCCAAGGCTTGTACATGCTGGTGGCCTATACGAACTCGAAACTTCTCACCAATGCTGCGGACAATACCCAGCGCGATGCCTCCACGTGGAATGCCTCGCAGGGTGTGATCTCCCCGTATGAGGAGAGACGTAACCGCTCCTTGGCGCCGGATGATGTTCCGCAGACCCTTTCCGCAGCTTTCGTGTATGAGCTGCCTCTAGGCAGGGGCAAGCGCTATTTGCACGATAACGGCGGTCTTGACCGCTTGGTGGGAGGCTGGCAAATCAGCCCCGTTATCCGCTATTCAAAAGGCACGCCGTTGTGGATCCGCTCCGGTGCTTGCCTGACCTCTTATACTGGACAAGGATGCTTACCGGCGCTCATTTCGGGAGCGAACCCTTTCCTGCAAGACCCGAACAATTTCAATCCTGGGAAAGGGGCACTCCTCAATGTAAACGCCTTCGAACCCCTAACTTCCTTTGAGCCGGCCGGTGCGTGCCCGGGCTGCACAGGTGTGTTTGGATACACGGGCAAAGGCCCGCGCATATTTGGCTTCCGCGGGCCGAACTACAAAAACGTGGACTTCGCTATAACCAAGAACACGAAGCTGAGCGAGAGGGTCAATTTCATATTCCGCGCCGAGTTTTATAACGCGCTCAATTTCCACATGTTCGTCGACGACGGCAATTTCAACATAGGCGGAAATAACGCATTCAATACGGACATCAGTTCTTCAAGCTTCGGTGCTTGGACTGGCAATGTCAGCGCGCCGCGAAGAATTCAGTTTGGCGCCCGATTTGAATTCTGACCACCCCTAGACACCCCACAACGCAAACTGGCGCCCCGATGCAAATCGGGGCGCTGCTTTTTTGATTGATATTGCGGATAGGGAATTCAGGGAAAGGGGTTGATCAACGACCTCCGGTTACTTTTGCCGCTGATTGGTCCCTGGAACGGTTTGCGCCTCACCCGCCTTCTTGAGCTGCTGGAAGCGGGCAATTTCTGCTTTCGAGATTGGCTCGTTCCCGAGCCGGTGATAAATCTTGCCAAGCAGATAATGCGGTTCGGGATATTCCGGGGCCAGTGCAATGGCAGTTTTGAGCGATTCAGCAGCCGCTTGATATGCCCCTTGCATCTCCAGAACACGGCCAAGCTGATAGTGCGCCTGCGGAAGCCGCGAATCGTACCCCACTGCTTCACGAAGATTCTTCTCTGCCTCGGGGAACTGATTTAGGGCCATAAGCGAAATGGCCAAATCCACATAGGGCCAGGGAGAGGGCTTTGGCTGCAACCGGTTCAGCTCAATCGCGTGGTTATAGTTCTTGACGGCTTCGTCAAATTTGCCGAGGTAATCAAAGCACAGCCCCAAGGTGTCGTAAGCGCGCATCATTTCCGGGTCCAGGCCGATAACTCTCTGCAATCGAGCGACGGCAGAATTGTAGTTGCGTTCGTCGTAATCCAAACGTCCGAGCCAGTACAAGAAAAGCGGATTTTGCGGTTGTGCTGCTGCGAGCTTTTCTAATTCTGGGCGCGCCCAATCCCGTCGGTTGAGCTTGATGCAAGCCATTGCCAGCGTGAACCGGCTCCGATCGTCGAGCGGCGCAATAGCCTCGGCTTTTTTCCAGGCGATGACGGCGTTCGTATATTGACCATCGAGGAAGAAAACTCCGGCGGCGATGGCGAGCAATTTTGCGGAACGCAGCGACTGCGGACCGTGTTCAGCTTCTTCAACCAAAATCTTTTCCGCAGCGGCGTAGTTTCGCGCGTGAATGACCCTTTCCAATTCCTCCTGGCGCGTTGGATCCATCTGCAAATCGGACAGTTGGCGCGAGAGGTTCGATGTTGCGGGCTCGTCTTGCGGCGGCACAGGGTCTTGAGCACGGGCAAGCGATATCAGGCATAAAGCAAGCGCTGTCAGCGTGATAGCTTGCTCTATTGCTTTCCGCACGGTGTGCCAATCATGGCGCTGAGACAGCTTTCGCATCATCAATCTTTGCCTTCAGTTCCGCCGCGGCCTTACTCTCCGGCACGACCCTCAGCTCTGCATCAATTTCCGCAAGCGCCTGATCGTATTCCTTCTGTTCCAGAAGAATTGTGCTGATAGCCAGGTGAACCTCGGGCAGTTCCGGGTCCGCGTCCAAGGCGCGATGAAAGGCCTCAAGCGCTAAATCATATTTTTCTTGAGCTAAATACTCCTGCCCGAGACCTTGTTGCAAGCGAGCGGAGGTCGGGTCAATTCGCGCAATCTGCTGATAGGACCAACCGGAAAGCCTCATCCAGACTTTGCCCATCTGATAAGCGTATTCTGGGTCATGCGGAGCCATTTCCACGAGTTTCTGGAGCTGCTCCGCGGCGGAAAGCCAATTCTCCGAAGTCTCATAGGCCTTCGCCAATTCAAGACGGGCCTGCGGTTGTTCGGGCATCAATTTGACGGCGCGCTCCAGTTCACGCACGGCCTCCGTGTGTCTTCCAAGCGCCAGCAGGCTGGCTCCGAGCAATAGCCGCGAAGGGCCATAAGCCGGCTGCAGGGCCAATGCCTCGCGAAACCTCTGAACAGCTTCCCAATGCCGGTTGCGCATCTGGGCGATGACGCCTAGGTTGTGATAGATGAGTGGATGTTTGGCTCCATGCCGGAGGGCGCTCGAAAAAACCTTTTCCGCCGTGTCAAGATCGCCAGACTTCAACGCTTCAATGCCGGGAGCCACTTGAGCTTCGAGCGAAGGCAGCGGATTCTCCTGCGCAAAAGCGAATGTTGCCGTGCTGAAAAGCAGCAGTACGAGGATTTGCCTATGCAAGCTCTTCAAGAAAAAAGTTTGCAGGCTGCGTGGGCTTGATTCGCTTCTGCGCATTCTCAATGACCTGGGAGCAGCGGTGATCCGATCAAACGCACCTCAGCGTCCTATTCTTTCGAGCTCCCGAGAGGCAAATAGTATAAGACAGCGGAAGACAAGACTTCAGCCAAAGTATTCGGTGTACGCGACGTCGCTCCAAACTTCGTCGTGCCCTGTGAGAGAATGGGCACCGGTGGCTTTGATGCGATCGCGCCTGTCGATCTTCGTGATATCTGTGGCCTTTTTCTTGTCCCCGCAGCTTCTGCTCGCCAAGCACTCACCACAGAACCAAACTAGTGCCAGAGACCAGAAGATCCTGCTGATCCAAAAGTTGATTCAGGAAAATGATTTCGAAAAGGCTCGCCTTGCGCTCGCAGAAGCTGCCAACCAATATCCAGCCGATGCGGGCTTCGACAATCTGAGCGGCATCGTCGCAGCACAGCAAGGCGATTACCTCGCGGCCGAGAAAAGCCTCCGCCGAGCCATCACGAGGGATCCGAGCTTTACTGGGGCCTACCTTAACCTGGGGAGACTGTATCAAGAGAACGCCGCCGCGGACCCGCAGGCGGTGCGCAAGGCGCTCGATGTTTATAGGCGCGTGCTCGAATACGACGCGGCCAACGCCGAAGCGAACTATCAGACTGCGGCCCTTTTGTTGCGACAGAGCCTGTATCAGGAATCACTCAATTACCTTTCACGCCTCCCTTCAGAAGACCAGACGAGCGCGCAGACCTTGTCCATGCGTTGCGCCGACTACGCCGGACTGTCGAACCGCAAGGGTGCGGACGACGCGGCGGGGCAGTTAATGAGGGCCCCGGGCTTTTCCGAGCCGGACGCTCAGCAAGCCTTGTTCGGACTCATTCCCGGTAAACGTGATGATCTCATTGTCGCCCTGCTCGAGAATCTGCAAGGGCGCCAGCAACTTAGTTCGGCCACGCTAGAGTCACTCGGCTCGGCTTATGAACATTTGAACAGGCTGATAGAAGCGCGGGCCGCTCTAGAGAAGTCTTTTGTTAATGGAAAGCCGTCGGTGGCTTTGCTATTGGAATTGGCACGCGTTGCCCGGCTCCAAAAAGACTATCAGGGAGCCCTTGGTTATTTGGCGCATGCGCGGGATATGGAACCCCGCAATGCGGGCCTGCATTACTACTTCGGCGTCGTGTGTGTGGATTTGAGCCTCATTGCAGAGGCCCGGGACTCATTTGCAAAAGCTGTCGAAATAGAGCCAGAAAACGCAGATTACAACTATGCCATGGGAGCGGCCTCTGCTTTCCGGCAAGACCCGGCGGAGGCAGTTCCGTACTTCGAGAAATATCTTAGATTAAAGCCACGGGATCCACGAGGAAAGCTGGCTCTGGGTGCCGCACTTTTTCGGGCTAAAGATTACGAGCATGCGCGTCCTTGGCTCAAACAATCCGCCGGAAGTTCCGAAACAGCCACTCGCGCCCATTATTATTTAGGGGCGATCGCTCTGGAAGAGGACCGGCTCGACGAGGCCTTCACGGAGCTGCAAGAAGCGTTGAAGGCCAAGCCGGATTCTCCGGACGCGCTCGCTGAGATGGGCCGGTGGTATTTGAACCGCAGAGATTACCAAAAAGCGGAAAAACAGATTCAACTCGCGTTGAAAATCGAGCCGGACCACTATGCCGCAAATTTCTACCTCTTGATGTTTTACAGCCGTACGAAAGATGCGAAACAAGAGGCGCAGGCCAAGCGTTTCGAGGAGCTGAAGAAACTACTGGCAGAAAAGAATCAGGAATTCCTGCGCATCGTGGAAGTACGGCCATTTGAAACCCCATGAAGACGCCAGTTTGGAAATCTGAACTTGCCGCCTGGTCGTCGGGCTTACGTCTTCTCTTGATGCCGATCCTTATGATGCTCATATCTGGCAGCTCTTACAGCCAACCATCCGTGCCTACAGAGTGTAAGCGAGCCTTTTATCGCGGAGATTATGCTCTGGCTGCTCAATTGGCGGAGAAACATCTGCGTATGCACCCCAAGGATGTACCCGTCCGCGTAGTCCTGGCTCGAGCGGACCTTGCTCAAGGGAAGCCCCTGCAAGCTTTCGAGGAATTGCGGAACGCGCTCGAAATAGAACCGAAAAATGTTGACGCTCTTTATTACTTGTCTTTTGTCTCCAAGGAGCTCTCACAAAACGAATACCAGCGGCTGTTTGCAATAGCTCCGGACTCCTTCCGCGTACACCAGCTTCTCGGTGAGGCCGCTTTGAGTTCCAGGAACCCAACGGAAGCTGAACACGAATTTGCCAAAGCCCTGGAAGTGAATCCTCGGTCCGCGGAGGTTTCAACGGAATTAGCCGAACTGAAGCGCTCGCAGTCGAAATTCGATGAGGCCATTACTTACTATTTGCAAGCGGAGAAGAATGGACCGCCGAATTATGACGTCGCCTATGGGCTGGGTGCCTGCTATACCTACAAACAGGAATACTCTCAGGCAATTGAATGGTTAAAGAAGGCGGTGGCCCTGGCTCCAGATGCTGTTGCAGGGCGGTTCGCCCTCGGTAACGCATTGTTTCAGGATGGAAAGTTCGCGGCAGCCATCCCCGAATTGAAGGATGCTCTGCGGCGCGAGCCGCGGATGAAGCAAGCGTATTTCCTGCTTGGACGGGCCTATTCCAAGCTTGGAAAGCCCGAAGAAGCAAGAGCGGCAATCCAGAAGCTCGACGAGCTCAATCGCTCCGAGGTGCCGGAGGAAAGGAAAAAGCCGGCCCAGGTCACGCCGAAACCGGAGTAACTCCGCCTTGCCGTCTTAATCTCGGCTATTTGGAGACTTTCAGCAGCACGGCGCCGTGGGTCGGCACTTCTGCAGTGTAGGAACCCTGGGCCGCGCCTATGTCTTTGCGATCCAAAAGATCACGGAGTTTCGCTGAGGCTGGCGCGCCAATGGTCTTGAAATCAAGCGTCATCTTAATAGCAGCCTCGCTGCGATTGAAAAGCCCGACAGCTTGGCTGCCGTCGGCCAGCGGTCTCGCCCAGATCTCCAACGGGCCTTCCTGCCAAAAGCGGTGCCCTTGTATTCCCTTGGCGTCCTGGTCGACGGCAATCACTTCGGGATTCGTGAGAAGTTCCTTCGTTTCCGCGGACATATCACGCAGATCGTTTCCCGCCAGAAGGGGGGCGGCAAGCAACGCCCAGAGCGCCATGTGCGTGCGATATTCCTCGCGATTCATTTTGCCGTTGCCGATTTCGAGCATATCCGGATCGTTCCAATGTCCCGGACCAGCAAATTTCTCCAGACCGTTTTGTCCAAATCCGATTAGCGACATGCTGTCGTAGCTGTCGCTGATATCTCCCGTGGTCCGCCACAAATTACCGGTTTTCGGTCCCCATCGCCATGGTGCTTTCACTCCCCAGTTGCAAATGCTGAACACGATGGGGCGGCCGGACTGCGCCAAGCCATCTCGAAATTTTGCGTATTGCACCTCCGGGTCCAGACCTTCCGCGTTGCACCAGTCAATCTTTACGTAATCAATACCCCAGGAAGCGTACGTTTTCGCGTCTTGCGCTTCGTGGTTTAGACTTCCCGGCCGCTTTTCGCAGGTGCCCGTGCCGGCATCGGTGTAGATCCCCAGTTTCAAGCCTTTGCCATGAACGTAATCTGCGAGCGCTTTCATCCCCGCCGGAAATCTTTCGGGATCAGCGACGATAGTCCCCTGGGCATCACGGCTCACCTGCCAGCAGTCATCAATGTTTACGTACTGATAGCCAGCCGCCTTCATCCCGCTGGTGACCATGGCATCTGCCATTTCTCGAATGAGTTTGTCGCTCACGTTGCAGCCAAACTTGTTCCAACTATTCCAACCCATCGGCGGAGTCAGCGCCAGCGAGCCAGAGGCCTGAGGGAAGGCAGATGGGGCGAACCAAAGCGCCGCGTTAGAGAGCAGCAACAGCACAAAACGTGTGACAGTGGAAGGGCGTGTCATAGGTGAAATCCTCGCACAAAAGCCAAAGGTAACCGCTTACGTGGAGCCTAGCACGTCCCATGGAAAAGTGCGATGCTATTTCGACCGCGACGCAAGGCGTCTCACTGGGGGGACACAATCGTGCACGGAAATCGAAAAAGGTTTGCAGCCGGAAAGCCAGCCCATCCGTGAATTCCAGGCATGGTTCGGAAACAGAGCAGAAGAGCATGCGAAAGCGGATTTTGTACTGGAGTTGTCTGACCGCTGCTGTGGTGTCGTTGTGGTTTTGGCAAAACGCTTCCTCTCAAGGACCTGAGGAACGCAAGGCACAAAAGCAGGAGGCCACGGGTGTAGCGACAGGCACGCCTCACGCTCCCGTGAAAGACGCCATGTCCCGCCCGATCACGGCCGGGGGATTTGTAGACGGCGCGCCCATCGTATTCGCCGACATCACGAAGCAAGCCGGTCTTGACAGGTTCCACCATCGCTCGGGAACTCCAGAAAAGGCAACCATCCTCGAGACCCCTGGTTCAGGCGTAGCTTTGCTTGATTACGACAACGACGGCTGGCTGGACATCTATTTGCTCAACGGCTCCACTTTCGACGCTTTGCAGGGTAAAGAGCCCGCTCCGCGCGCCATGTTGCTGCACAACAATCATGACGGCACTTTCACCGACGTTACGACAAAAGCTGGTGTGGCGAATGAGCGGTGGGGATTCGGCGTGGCGGTGGGGGACTACGATAATGATGGCTGGCCGGACATCTACGTCGCGAACTACGGCAAGAATCGTCTTTACCACAACAACCACGATGGTACATTTACCGATGTGGCGGAGAAAGCCGGCGTCACTCTTGGCGGTTGGTCCACGGGGCCAACCTGGGGCGACTATGATCGGGATGGCTGGCTGGATTTGTTCGTGCCGGGCTACGTGCGGTTCGATGCCGATCATCCTCCTGTCGCGGGGCAAGGCGGAATCAGCCTGAGCGCATGTCAGTATCGGGGTGTGAGTTTCGCCATGTGCGGCCCACGCGGTCTGCCGGGGGAGAGCGATCACCTCTTCCACAACAACGGCGACGGCACGTTTACAGATGTCAGTCAAAGAGCGGGCGTCGCCGACGCACAGCACTATTACGGCCTGGCCTCGGTATTTGTGGATGAAGACGATGATGGTTGGGTTGATTTGGCCGTGGCCAATGACTCCGTGCCCCGGTATCTGTACCGCAATCTTCACAACGGCACTTTCGAAGATGTGAGTTACCTATCCGGGTTTGCTTTGACCAACGAAGGACTGGCGCAAGCCTCCATGGGAATCGCCGTGGGAGACTACAACAGGGATGGCAAGGTGGACTTCTTATTTACAACATTCTCGGACGATTACAAGACGCTTTACCGGAATGATGGTGAAAATAACTTTTCTGATGTCACGTTCCGAGCAGGATTGGGTGGTCCCACCATTCCTTTCCTCGGGTGGGGAGCTGGGTTTCTGGATTTCGATAACGATGGGCTCCTGGACATTTTCCTGGCCAATGGCCACGTTTACCCCACGGTAGACCAGCGCGACTGGGGCACAACCTGGGCGCAGCGCCCGCAATTATTCCGCAATCTCGATGGCTCTAAGTTTCAAGAGGTTCCGCCCGCAACCGGGAGCGGCTTGGCGGATGTCATTCCCTCGCGCGGCGCAGCGTTTGGGGACCTTTTCAACGACGGGCACATTGATGTTGTTTTGAACAACATGGATTCTCCGCCTGCGTTGCTCAGAAACGTCCTGAAGAACAGTAATCATTGGATCGCATTCAAACTGATTGGTGGCCCAAAGAGTCCGCGAGATGCAGTTGGAACGAAGGTTTTTGTGACTGCCGGAGGCGTACGGCAACGTGCCGACGTGATCAGCGGCGGAAGCTACGGGTCAAGCTCCGATCCACGGCTGCATTTCGGCTTGGGTTCTGCAACTAAAGTGGAAAAAGTTGAGATTTATTGGCCCAGCGGCAAGACGGAAGAGATAGCGGTGTCAGGCGTGGATCGAATCCTGAGCGTAATCGAAGGAAAGGGAGTTGTGGAGAAATAATCTGCCCAGATTCTTTTTCGCTAGCCATGGTTCTTGCCCTGCATCGGTTGTTTCAGCTTCGAGATGTCCGTCGGTTTTCCGTTTGCTGGGGAGCCGCGTGCATCCTCCTTCTTCCCCATCCCGCGCACGCTCAAACAAGATCAAGCTACACAAGCAGCTTTTCCGATTTTCGGCCACGAAAGGAATTGCCAGGGGAAAGCTTTATAGGCGCGCAAGCTTGCGTAAGCTGCCACGCTCAAAAGAGCAGCTCGCATGCGCAAACCGCCATGGCACACGCTCTGCAAAGACCCGCCGTAAGCGTCGTGCTGCGCACGCATCCCCGAATGACGTTTCGCGCCGGACAGTTTTCGTATGAGATTGTAAGCGACGGAACGCAGAGCGTGTACCGCGTAAGCGACGGAAAAGAAACCCTCAGTGAGCCCATTCTTTATGCCTTTGGTAATGCACACGTGGCCCAAACCTTTGTATTCCGTCACGGAGGAAAGCTATTTGAGGGGCGCGTGAGCTACTATGCGGCCCTAGACGGGTTGGACTGGACTGTCGGTGATGCGCTTCATCCTCCTCCAAACCCGGAGGAGGCTGCAGGACGCGACATCGATAGCGATGAGGCCCGCAACTGCTTCAGTTGTCACGGAACCGCGGCACTGGCAAATGGAAAACTGCAGCTCGATTCCATGATTCCTGGAGTAAGTTGCGAAGCCTGCCATGGGCCGGGACAAAGGCACGCGATGGCCAAGCTCCTTGAAACAGGAGCGGATTCCACGATATTTAACCCCAAGACTCTTGACGCGGAAACGTTATCGCAGGAATTCTGCGGGGCCTGCCATCGCGGTGTGGATTCGGTCGCCATGATGCCGGACCTCGGCGGCATCAACAATGTCCGCTT
>Ga0126369_10002330_pt1 | contig 13466 bp, 11 predicted proteins | sample PanSoiMetaPlot_1_FD_109646 | JGI IMG/M metagenome (GOLD analysis project Ga0126369, IMG submission 109646) | Tropical forest soil microbial communities from Panama - MetaG Plot_1 | ecosystem: Environmental > Terrestrial > Soil > Tropical forest > Bulk soil | place: Panama | collected 2016-02-17 | reverse complement strand
TGGACCAGTTCGCGCGCGTTGGTGTAGAGCGCGTTCGCCGTGTGTGCCGAAGTGGACGCGCGGATCTCGGAGCGCAGCATCGGCTCCACGATTTTCTCTGCATAATCCGCTCCCACCGACTGATACACGTCGGCAGCTTTGCTCTTGTCGAGATGAAACAAGAGGGAAGTGTCGAGAGCGAGCATCAAACCTTCGTTTGAAGGAACGTTGGCGCTCTCTTTCACCGACTGCGTCTGAATCGAAAGCTTTTGCACCGACTTCAATGGACTGAGCAGATGGATTCCTTCGCCGAGCGTTTCTCCGGTCACTTTGCCAAACAGCGTCAGCACGCCAACATTTCCCGTGGGAATCGACGTTGTGCTTGCCATCAGCAGGATGAACAGCACAACCAGAACCCCGAGTTGCAGGATTCTTTTCCCCGCGCCGCTGAGATTCACGGATGGCATACCTCCACCACCGAGTTCAAACCTTGGACCAGGCATTTTTCCCTCCGTCTTGCGGCCCGTCAGACTGCAAACGAGGCCGCAGCACCTTCATTTCTTACTACGTATAAACCCGCTGGCCGATTTCCCTGCGCTTTCCATGGCTCCTTTCCGCATCCGGGCGAGGGACAACGGTCTTCCGCCCGGCGACCTCGCCAGACGAAAGCCACGTTTTTCACAGGAGCAACCTTACCACAACATCTTGTGGTGTTTTCCTCTTGACACCAACCGTTGCTCAGGGCAGAATGCGCGCCATCAAGTTCGCTGTTCCCGCGCGGTCCCCTGTTTCTGGCCTGCGGGCTGCGGATCTGCGGGCCATGCGTTCTTCTTCAGGGGACCGCGGCGAACAGCAGGACCGCCAGGGGACTCCGCCGATTCCGCCGCGCGGCTGTCAGAGCATTTTTGCCGAGGGATGGGCCAGGCTTTGCGGCCTCTGAGGTGAGACGATGCAATATCTGCCCGGTTTAACGGTGCAATGCATCAACCCGCTTTGCGAGATGCGCGGTCATTGGCTGCGGGTGGACGTCACGGGTCCGGTCGCGAACGACGGCCTCTGCCCTTGCTGCGGCGATTTTCTTCGCAACGTGCCGCCGCCCCTCGGCCCGCGCCTGCGCATGCGCCCGCGCCCACTTACGACCCGCCCGCTCCGTCCTCGCCCCCGCTGAACTTCCCTCAATAGTTGCGTCAACATCGCGGAGTCTCCGGAAACTTTTGTAGCACCCGCGGCCTCTATTTGTACGGTCATGTCGAACCCGCTCCTGCTGGAGTTGACTGACCGGAGAGCCGAGGTGCACCATGCCCTACCCTTCACCGCGTCGTTCTTTGAAAAGACGAATCGTCCTGGTCGTCGCCGGATTGCTTGCTTTTACTTTGCTTTGGGTTGTCGCCGTTCGGCTGGCGGTGGAGAACATTTTCAGAGGCATTGAAGCGCAAAAGGCCGCGGGTCTCTCGGCCATTGAACCGTTTTCAAGTTATTCCGTAGATTCCGACTCGACGTCGTGGGGAAACACCTGGATTTCAAAGAGCGCATCCCTCCACATGCATGTGATCAGCTTTGATCCATCCGTCGAGGGCTTGCATCACACTGTGGCCGCTCACCATGGCTACTTGGAGGACCTTCGAACCGCGAGTCGGCCCCGTTATGGGCGGACCCTTTCAGCCAGCGTCTCTGTGCCCTCGACGGACTTCGATGCAACCGTCTCCGATCTGAAAACACTGGGACGAATCGATGCCATCTCGCAAACCGGCGAGGATTCTGCCGTAAAGCTTGGGACGGCAAGGAGACACCTGATGGCAGCGCAAACTAACCTTGCGCGGCTCCAGGAATTGCAGCGGGAACGCAAGGGCGAGCTTCGTGACGCCGTGGCCCTCGAAAAGGACATCGCGCACGCCAATGAGGCGATGGCGGAAGCGGAGCGGGAGCAGGACGGTCTCGTTTCAACCGTTGCGCAAGCGCATATTAGAGTCACGCTGATGGAGGACCATCGCGCCTCGCTAGAAACGAACTGGGCTGGCACATTCCTAGGGCTTAGAAACTCCCTGGTCGCAGGAGTGGGTGCAATCATCTCGTCCCTCTCGCTTTTTCTGGGCGCCGTGTTTGAATATGGCCTCCCTATACTTTTTTGGTTTGCGGTGCTGTTTGTTCCTGCGCGCTCGATTTGGCGAAAGTTTCGTCGGAATCCCGCGGTGGCGGCCGAGGCCCAATAAGTCCAACTAACTCTCGACGAGGCCTTTTTCGAGGATCTCTTCGTCGGTGAGCCACAGATCGGGGATGTTTGCGGAGCCAAGGCGAAGGATGTCTTCGAGGGCGCCGCGCACCTCGCGGAGATGAAAATCCACTCCAATGCGCTCAAGCAATTCGATGAGTGCCTGCGCGCCCACCGCCTCGACGGGCTTCGGCCGAATGTCGTGGCTGTTCACGCAGTGATAGGTGACAACGTAAATGGCTTGGGGACCGGCCCCATGGCGGTCAATATGAAGGAAACCCCGGGTTTTGGGCTGGGCCGGGGCGAGCCGCGCAGCAACACCTGAACCGGAAGGGTGTGCGCTCATCGTGTTGGCATTCTCACGGCTTGCCCGAGGTTTCCTTTCTTTGGATTTGGCTCATCCCGGAATTCGTCCAAACCACTTCGGCGTTCAGCTGCAGCCGCTAGTGCTCCCGCAGTTTTCGCATTTGTAGCAAGCGCCGTTGGGCACCATCAGCATGCCGCACTCGCTGCAGGTCGGCGCGCCTTCATGCGCGTTGGTCGGCTTAGTCGTAGCCGACGGAGCAGGAAGTGAAGCGAGCGGGGAAAGAATTGCCGGAACGGGAGCGGCCGGGCCGACGTTTTCCGCGTGGGTCGCGCCGCCATTCAGTTTCAAGTAATCGGAAGAAATGAACCGACCGCCGAGCCAGCGCGCGATGTAATCCAGCACGGAGGAAACAAAGCGGATGTTCGGATTCGCGGTGATGCCGGAGGGTTCGAAACGCGTGTTCAGCAGCTTGTCCACGAAGACCTTCAGTGGCACGCCATATTGCAGGCCTAGAGAAATAGTCAGCGCCAAGCCGTCCATTACCCCGGAAAGCGTGGAGCCTTCCTTGGCCATCTTGATGAACACTTCGCCCGGACGCCCGTCGTCGTACATCCCGACGGTGATATAGCCTTCGTGGCCGCTCACGCTGAATTTGTGTGTGACCGAAGCCCGCTCATAGGGCATCTTTTCGCGCTGGGCGCGGGCAAAGAGTTCGCGCTGCATCGGCTCGGCAGCCCCAACCGTTGGAGCGGCTGCAGTCTTCTTTTCTTCCTTCTTCACGTCCTTGGCGGCGCTGAGAGGCTGCGACCGCTTCGAATTGTCGCGATAAATGGCCACAGCCTTCAACCCCAGCTTCCAGGACTCAATATACGCGTTCGAGATGTCTTCGATCGTGGATTCTTCCGGCATGTTGATGGTCTTGGAGATCGCCCCGGAGAGGAACGGCTGGGCCGCGGCCATCATTTTCACGTGGCCCGTCCAACTGATCGAACGCCCGCCGCCCTGCGGTGCGAGCGAGCAATCGAACACGGGCAGATGCTCTTGCTTAAAATAGGGCGCGCCTTCCACTTTGCCATGCTTGTCGATGTAGGAAACGATGTCGCTGGATTGCTCAGGAGTGTAGCCCAGCTTCATCAGCGCTTGCGGCACGGTGTTGTTGACGATCTTGATGAGCCCGCCGCCGACAAGCTTCTTGTATTTCACCAGCGCCAGGTCCGGCTCGATGCCCGTGGTGTCGCAATCCATCATAAAGCCGATGGTACCGGTGGGCGCGAGCACGGTGACCTGGGAATTCTTGAAGCCGAACTTTTCGCCGTGATAGAGCGCGGTGTCCCACGATTCCTGCGCCGCCAGAAACAGTTCCGGCTGGAGGTGTTCCGGCTGAATGCCGCGCATGGCTTCGCGATGCATGCGAATGACGTCGAGCATCGGCTCGCGATTCACTTCGTAGCCGGGGAACGCGCCCATGCGCTCGGCGATCCGTGAAGACTGCGCGTAAGCCTCGCCGCACATCAGCGCAGTAACGGCGCCGGCCATGTCGCGGCCTTCCTGCGAGTCGTAAGGTAAAGCCATGGACATGAGCAGCGCGCCGAGGTTGGCGTAGCCGAGCCCAAGCGGCCGGAAACTGTGGGAATTCTCGGCAATCTTCGGCGTCGGATAGCTGGCGTTGTCCACCAGAATCTCCTGCGCCGTAATGGTCACGTCCACGGCGTGCTTGAACGCCGGAACATCAAACTGGCCGCTGGTGGTGACGAACTTCATAAGATTCAGCGACGCTAGGTTGCACGCGGTGTCGTCGAGGAACATGTATTCCGAGCAAGGATTGCTGGCATTGATGCGCGCGGTGGACTTGCAGGTGTGCCAGCGGTTCACGGTAGTGTCGTACTGCATGCCGGGATCGCCGCAGCGCCAGGTGGAGTCGGAAATCTTCATCATCAGGTCGCGAGCGCCGAGCTTTTCGACCGGCTGGCCGTCGTGGACGTTCTTTGTCCACCAATCTTTATCGTCGACCACGGCGCGCATGAAGTCATCGGTGACGCGCACGGAGTGGTTGGCGTTCTGGAAGAAGATCGAGCTATACGCATCGCCGTCAATCGAGCTGTCGTAGCCCTGCTCAATGAGCACGTGGGCCTTGCGCTCTTCCTTCCTCTTGCATTCGATGAACTCGACGATGTCGGGGTGGTCGATATTGAGGATAACCATCTTTGCGGCGCGCCTAGTTTTTCCGCCGCTCTTGATGACGCCTGCAAAGGCGTCAAACCCCTTCATGAAGCTGACCGGACCGGAGGCGATGCCGCCGCCGCTGAGAGTCTCCTTGCTGCCGCGCAGCGTGGAGAAATTCGTGCCCGTTCCCGAACCCCACTTGAAGAGCATGCCTTCGGTTTTGGCCAAATCCATGATGGAGCCCATGTCGTCGCGCACGGAATTGATGAAGCAGGCCGAACACTGCGGCTTGGGCTGTACTCCGACGTTGAACCAAACCGGGGAGTTAAAAGCCATCTTCTGCTCGACCAGGAGGTGCGTCAGTTCGTCCTTGAACGCATCGCGGGAGGCGGCATCAGCAAAGTAGCCGCCCTGTTCGCCCCAACGGACAATGGTATTGGCCACACGGCCGATCAGCTGCCGTACCGACGTCTCGCGCTCGGGAGTGGCCATTTTGCCGTGGAAGTATTTGCTGGCGACGATGTTGGTGGCGGTTTGCGACCAGGTCCTGGGGACTTCGACATCCTCCTGGCGGAAGATGGTCGCGCCTTTTTCGTTGCCGATGAGGGCCACGCGCTTTTCCCATTCGACGGCGTCGAAGGGCGACTTCTTTCCGTCATTAAAGTAGCGCGGAAAAGCCAGACCCTTCCCCGCGCTTGGGGCCGTTTTCTCCACGGCCGCGTCCGTCACTGGGGAATTTCCGCTCAGAGCGTGCTTCACGGTTGCCATTTGTCCCTCCCGCACTATCGGATCCCGCCAGCTTGCGGGGGGACCCTACCATTTTACTCCCCTGTTGGGGGTGGCGCCTGGCTTCAAGGTCTGGAACTGAAGCTGAGCGCAACTCGATTCGAGGGGCAGTTAGAAGCCGCCAAGCGAAAAAAAGACGACTGCCGAGCAGTCGCTAGCTAGTTAGGACGAAACGCCAATGCGCTGCCGCAGGCCGGTAACGCGCACTCAGCCTCACAGCAGGTGCTCCGCCACTCCTGGGCGCGGAGCAAACACTCGCAATCGATTTTTTTCGCTAAGAACCGGGCCGCTTCCCGTGGGGCGCAACGGACCTTCTATCCACTCGACTCGGTCCGCTGGCGCTTCACGTCCCCCGAATCTGGAATCGCAGTATCAACCGATGTGAAAACCCTGTCAAGAGAAAAACGCGAGATATGGTTAACAATTTTGCATCACTGTCTATTTGTAGTGGTCCCTTTTCCATTGCACCCCAGATGCTTCAACACTTTTTGCACAGTTTCTCCTCGCGCTACACTACCTGCATCGAATTCATGGTGAAGCGAACTTCTTTTGCTCTTGTCTTGCTGGGACTTCTTTCTTCGCAATTACTTGCGCAAGAGAAAGTTTCCACCGAGCCGGCTGCTCCTGCGGCCGTTCCGCCGATGTACGGGGAAAAACTGCACATTGCGGGAATTCACAACGCAGGAAAAATCAACGACGTTTTTTTTCGCGGTGCACAGCCGAAAGAGAATGGACTCGTCGCACTGAAAAAGCTGGGTATCACAACGATTGTGGATCTGCGCGGAGAGGATCGCGAGAAATTCGAATGGGAACGCAAGCAAGCTGAATCGTTGGGCATGCGCTTTGTGCATTTGCCGGTCAGCGGCTGGGCGCCGCCAAGAGATGAACAGGTGGCGCAATTCCTCACCTTGTTCCGCGATGATGCACGTCAAAGAGTCTTTGTGCACTGCCGCTTCGGGGATGACCGCACCGGCGTTTTCGTGGCTACCTATCGTATGGCGGTGGAAAAATGGTCCCCCGAAAAAGCGATGGAGGAGATGTATTTTTTCGGTTTCAACGGCTTCTGGCACCCCTCGATGAAGAAATTTATTCGCGAATTCCCGAATCACTTGCGTTCCGCTGCGGTCTTCACCCCGCTGGTTCGAGCCCCTTCACCTTAAGTGACCGAGCTCACCTCCAAAGCGGCTGCCTACCTGTACTTCCTTCCGTTACGACCGCAAGGTGTTTGTATGGAGCAAGTTAGAACCTGTACGTGCCATTTGTCCTAGTACTACCGTACCCTACGAAAACGTTACCCTTGCTTCATTCCGCCCCCGCTATGCCTGCTTTAACCTTGAACCCTCTATGCAACAGTCTTTCTCCAGGGAGAGACGGCAATGCAGGTCGGACGCTACGAAATTCTAGAAATCATCGGCTCGGGAGCCCACGGGCGCGTGGCTCGTGCTCACGATCCACTCATCGGCCGCTTGGTGGCCATCAAGCTTTTTCCGAAGGAACTGGCCACCGGCGAAGCCCGGCACCGTTTCATCCAAGAAGCGCGCGTGGTAGGACAGCTTTCGCATCCCGCGATTATCACCCTCCATGACATGGGCATTGACGAGGCCAGCCACACTCCTTTTCTGGTGATGGAATACCTCGAGGGTCAGCCGCTCGATCGTATTCTGGACAGGCACAGCATTCCCTTTCAGAAAGCCTGTGCTTGGGCAGGGCAAGTGGCCAGCGCGTTAGGAGTGGCCCATAAGAAGGGCGTTATTCACGGTGACGTGAAGCCCGCGAACATGCTTATCACCGAAGACGGCCGCGTGAAGCTGATGGACTTCGGTATGGCGCGGCTGGCCAGTCACGACACGAAAACGACTGCACTTGCAGGAACACCCGCTTACTGGTGTCCGGAGCAAATCGTGGGCAAACCACAGGACGCGCGCTCGGATATCTTCTCCCTGGGCATCGTCTTATACGAAATGGTGACCGGGAATCGGCCCTTCGACGCGGATTCTTTGCAAGGCATCTGCACGCGCGTGCTGTCTTCGACGCCTCTTCCACCGTCGCACGCAAATCGTTCACTTCCTGCGGCGTTCGATGACATCGTGGCTCGCTGCCTGGCGAAAGATCCCACGGTGCGCTATTCCAACGCCGACACTTTGGCTCAGGAGCTATTTCCTCTGGCGCGGCACACACCGATTCCGGGTCCCGCCGCGCAGTCCAAGACCAATGGCAGTGGGAACGGGTTACGCGACCGCGCAGGCCGCCTGCTGCGCTCCGCCTAAATGATTACACTCAACAAAAGCCGTTATGAAGCCCTGGAATGCATCGGGACGGGAACCACGAGCCGTGTCGAACGGGCGCGGGACACCGTCATCGGCCGCACCGTGGCCCTGAAAACTTTCATTCACAGTTTTGGCGAGGATCTCGAAGAGCAGTTTCTGCGCGAAGCTCAACTGGTCGGCCAGCTTTCGCATCCCGCCATCGTGCAGCTCTACGACGTGGGCATCAATGACGAAGGCACGCCGTTCCTGGTGATGGAATACGTTGCGGGTACGACGTTGGAAGAACATTTGGAATCTCATTCGTTGACCCTGCAGCGTGCCTGCACCTGGGCCGCGGATATTGCCCGAGCCCTCGGCCTCGCGCACCGCGCAGGCATCATCCACGGCGACATCAAAACCGGAAACATCTTTGTGACGGCCGAAGAGAAGGTGAAGCTGGGCGACTTCGGAATTGCGCAACTGGCCACGCAGGTTTCCGGCTCCGAGCGCGTGAAGGGCACGCCCGCTTACCTGGCCCCGGAACAGATTCTGGGCGCATCGCAGGATCAGCGCTCCGACCAATTCTCCTTCGGCATCGTCTTTTATGAACTCTTGACGGGCGTACGGCCATTTAACGGGGATACCGTCGGCGCGGTGTGTTCCGAGATTCTTTATGTGGAGCCGCTGCCGCCTTCGAAACGGAATCCGGCTGTGCCGCCGGAACTGGATCGCGTCATCGCCCGCTGTCTGGCAAAGAATCCGCTCGAGCGCTTCGATTCTTTCCAACAACTGGTCACGTTTCTTTATCCGTATACGCGTTCACGCCCACGGCCGCCAGCTTTGCCCGTTGGGAAACGTTCGTGGTGGACAGAGCCGTCACGGCACCGCGACGTCTGGATGGTGGCCGCGGCCAGCCTGTTGTTGACCGCCTCTCTCCAGGTTCCGCGGGCGCTGCAGGCCCATTTTGGAGACGTGCCAGCCCCGCCGCCTTCTTACTATCATCCCGGGGTGCCGTATGAAGCGTTCAGCTACACGAAACAAATCGCGGCTGCCGAACCCAAGTCCGAAAACTCAGACGAGGCACCCAAGCAAGCCGGGAAAAAAGAAACTCAACCACGTATCATTCATTCTGGAAAAGTCGCCCTGGCAGCACTGAATCGCCCGAGTGAGCCGCCGGATTCGGCTTCCAGGCAATCCGCGAGCGTGCTCCACGTGGCACACTCTCCCGCTTCCAATCAATAAAGCTGTCCGGTCCTAATCGGTGCATCTTACGGAATCAGCCGGGACCGGACGAGCTATTCATATCGCAGCGCTTCGACGGGATCCAGCTTCGCGGCTTTGACAGCGGGCCACACACCAAAAACCAGTCCCACGCTGATGCTCACGACGATGCCCGTAGCCGCAGCCCAGATCGGCACCCTGCCCGGCCAATGCAAGCCCCATCTGATCAGAAGCACCAAAAGACTGACCACAACAAGGGCAATGACCCCGCCGGCGCCTGTCAGGGTCATCGCTTCCAGGAGGAACTGCCAAGTGATGTCGCCACGCTTCGCACCAATAGCCTTGCGCACACCGATTTCGCGCGTCCGTTCCGTCACGCTGACAAGCATGATGTTCATCACCCCCACGCCGCCGATGAGCAAACCGATTCCGCTCAGCACCACCGTCGCAAGCGCCACCATCCCCAGGATGTTGTGAAATTGATCGACGATTTGCTGTGACGTTTGGATGGAAAAACTGTTCTTACCCTGATAAGGAACGTTTCGGCGGCGGCGAAGAACTTCTGTGGCTTGGTCAACTGCCTGATCCAGCATGTTGGGGTAGGCCTGAAGACGAAAGCTATTCTCATACGCACCCGGGTAGATTTTCTGAAAGGTGTTGTAGGGAATCAACACGCGCCGGTCTTCATCGTCGGAACCAAACATGCCCTTGGGCTTTTCCACCACGCCAATTACGCGAAACGCGGATCCATCAATCATCACGTCCTTCCCCACGGGTGAACCTTCGGGAAAAAGGACGGGCGCGGCATTTTCTCCAAGCATAACTACTTTTTCCCTATGCAGATCATCCACATCGGAAATGAAGCGGCCTTCGAGAGTGGAGGCGTTTGCATAGACTTGGCCAAAATTCGCCTGTACGCCCCGGAAATCAATGGCACTCACACTGCCGGATCGCGTGCGCACCGTGTGCGGCTGCTCCCACCAGATCAGAAAAACAGTGACGTCTTTCACCGCCGGACACAGTTGCTTGATGGCTTCGCCATCGGCAAGCGTGAGCGGTTTGCGCTCCCGTTCGTCCCTGGGCCGGCGGCCGCCGCCGTGGGGCCCCTGCTCAAAGCGCGAGATGAATGCAGTGTCCGCGCCGTACTGTTTGATGCTCTCCTGAACCTGCTGGTCGAATCCGGTGATTAATGCGGCCACAATCATGATCACACTCACGCCCAAGACAACGCCGAAGACGGTTAGGAAGCTGCGCATTTTGTGAGTGCGCAGCGTGTCCATTGCCTGTTTCAGGTTTTCCCGGTGTGCTTGAGCCATGTGCGTTCCTAACCTTCAGCCCGGAGTGCTTCGATGGGGTCCAGTTTGGCAGCGCGCGTCGCCGGATAAATCCCGAAGAAGAGGCCGACGGCAGTGGACACGCCGAGCGAGAGAATCACCGCCCCCATCGGAGTGCGCATGGGAATCGACGTTGCCGCGCGGGCCACGGCCACGACTGCGTACGCGAGAAGAATCCCGATCATACCGCCGGTGGCTGCCAGCACGGCGGACTCCGTCACAAACTGCAGAACGATATGCTTTCTTCGCGCTCCCAAGGACCGCCTGAGCCCGATCTCCCGCGTGCGCTCGGTCACACTGGCCAGCATGATGTTCATGATGACGATGCCGCCGACGACCAGGAACACCGCCGTCAAACCTACAGCCACCATGAATAGGTTCCCGGTTAGCGAATTCCACAAACCCATGATGGAATCCGAGCCGATGATTCCAAAATTGTCGGATTGGTCCCAAGGAACGTGCCGCCAAGCCCGCAGAAGCATGCGCGCCTCATCCTCGGACGAATCCATCATCTCCGCGCTGTGCGCCTGGACGAACAGAACCAAAGAGTCCCGCTGCGTGCCCCATTCCTTCCGGTAGGTCTCGAGCGGAATCAGCATGAAGTTGTCCTGGGATTGCCCAAGCGCGCTTCCGATTACGGCGGCAACGCCTACGACCTCGTAGCTGTGCGTGCCGGCTCGAAGCATTTTGCCGACGGGGTCCACATTAGAAAAAAACCTCTTCGCCAAGTCAGCGCCTATGAAGCACACGGGAGAACGGTGCGTATCGTCCGCTTCCGTTAAAAACCTTCCCGAACCAACATTCAAGCTCCTCACTTCGGAGTAGTTTGCGGTCACGCCGTAAAGGCTTACATTCTCCAGAAGGTCGTTTCCTGCGCGCACATCGGATACGTTACCGAGCAATGCGGCAATTTGGCCTGCGGTCTTCATCCCGTTTCTAAGGCCTTCAAATTCTTCCTTGGTGACCAGCGGCCGTTTTTGGGCTTTTACCCAAGCATCCTCACTGGTGATGATTCCAAAGCGGTTCAAGACGTAGACATTGGCCCCGAGGTTTGCGATGCGGTCGGCTACGTAGAAATTCAGCCCTGCAACCACGCTCATCACGGCGACCAGCGTGGTCACCGCCAGAATGACTCCAAGCAATGTGAGGAAGCTGCGCAGCTTGTGTGCGCGAAGGGAATCTAAAGCCAGGCGCAGAGTTTCCCCCATGGTGACCGCCGCGCGGCGAACCCGGGCAAGCCTCCCAGCCGCCTCTACGGTAGGCGGGATCACCTGCGGGACGGCAACAAACCTATCGATAGGGGCAACGCCCAAAACGGCCTCCGACCTCACTCTGTACTACGTCTTTCGCGGCCTGTTCGTTCCGAGAGACACCACAACCCGTCTGTTATTAGACGTTCGAAAGGGCCGCTTTGCTTCGCCGAATACCCGGTTGCGTTTCGAACACTGCGGGAGCATGCAATGCCAGGGCTAGCAACCTCCATTGTACCTTGCTTGATCTTTGGGAAGGTTGCCGGTGTTGTCTAGCAAACAAGCAGATGGGGGCCAAAAAACCAGGTTCAACAGACCTCATTCCTTTTATTTTCTACTAGTTACGTCCCAGGATTGTTGTACAACAATAGTATCGGGCGGCGAATCCAATAGAGGGGCTACCTGAGCGGCGTTTTTCGCCTACCGCTTAAACGCTGAACGATGCGTATAGGAGACTTTACTCCCTTCGTGTTTCTTCTGTTCCCGTTGCCTGCTGTCACGGCGGGGCAATCAGCCCTACCGGTGTCGGAACCGGTGGTGGCTCAGAGGCCCTCAAAGGTCCTCGACCTTGTTATCACCAACCAAAAGAAGGACGAAGCCGCCCTCGACCTCTATGAGCGCTTGGAACGATTGGAGACGCGTAAGAATGCAAATGATCCCGTTCCGACGTCCGTTAAGATCGCCCGCGTCATTCCCTCCGGCACAGGCATGGACAAGATTCCAGTGAATGCCGATGGCCGCCCGGCGAGTGTCGAGGTGTACCGGGTCCGTCTGGAATCTCTCGAGCACGCGCTTGCGCTCATCGTCAATAACAGCCGCTCGCAGCGCGACGCCCTGGAAAAATATGCGAAGAAAAGAAAAGACCGCAACGATCTCATCGACGCGGCGCGCAACGCATTTACTTTCACCTTTGTCGCTCACGAGCCACGCGGCGACCGCCTGCTTGCCAAGTATGAAATGACGCCCAATCCTGCGTTCAAGCCTACCTCGCGCCTTTCCTCCATTTTTCCCAAGGTGCATGGATACGTCTGGATTGATGAAGATGCTGGCGAACTCGCACGCATTGAAGGGGACGTCACTGAAGATATTTCCATTGCATTGTTCCTGGGCAAAATCTACAAGGGCAGCCACTTCATGCAGGAACGCTATGAGGTTCAGCCCGGACTCTGGCAGCCCAGTTTTTCACAGTACGATTTTGACGGCCGCAAATTCTTTTCGGCCTTCTCCATGCACGAGCGCACGTTTTATTCAAATTACCGTTACATTGGTCCACCCAAGGAAGCCATCGAGGCCATTCGAAGAGAGCTGGGGCGTGCCGACTTGAACAAGGCGGACTCCGCTATCGCCGATCCCTGAGGCGTTTCCCGTTACACTCGAAGCAGAATAGGCCCCCGGCTCTGAAAGACTGGAGGATCTGTGCCCCGCTCACTCCTGATGCCCGTTCTTGTGTTGGTTTTCGCTGCACTTCCGGCTGCCGCCCAAACCGCGGATCCCAGCTCGCCTCCGCCTGCGTCGCAGCCGCAAAATCCTGCAACTTCCGCTGACGCGAAAAAGCCTAAGAAAGTCTTGACCAATGAAGACTTGTCCAATTCGACAGGGAGAATCTCGGTGGTGGGGAATGGACAGAGCACTCCTGGCGCCAGGCCCAAGGCAGCCGCCCCGAGGACGGCAAACCCGCAATATGTCGCCTCGGTCCGGAACCAACTCGAAAAACTCCTCAAGCAAATCGTTGATGTGGATAAGCAAATCACCGACTTGAAGAATTTCAAAGCGGGAGAACCTTCGACGAATGCCAGTGGCATCCAACTGGACAGGCGCTATGAGCGCGAGCCCATCGAGGTACAGATCCGCGCCCTTCAAGCTAAGAAAAAGGATTTGCAAGCCAAAGTCGATGCCCTTTATGACGAGGCGCGCAAGAAGGGCGTTGAGCCCGGCGAGCTTCCCTGAAACCCGGCGCGAAGAATCACAGCG
>Ga0126369_10002329_pt1 | contig 13469 bp, 11 predicted proteins | sample PanSoiMetaPlot_1_FD_109646 | JGI IMG/M metagenome (GOLD analysis project Ga0126369, IMG submission 109646) | Tropical forest soil microbial communities from Panama - MetaG Plot_1 | ecosystem: Environmental > Terrestrial > Soil > Tropical forest > Bulk soil | place: Panama | collected 2016-02-17 | reverse complement strand
TGGAAGTAGTAGATGCGGGAGTGCTCGAGGAAGCGGCCGATCACGCTGACGACGCGGACGGTCTCGGAGAGCTCGGGCACGCCGGGCCGTAGCCGGCAGGTATCGCGCACGATCAGGTCGATGCGCACGCCGGCCCGCGCCGCGCCGTAGAGGGCGCGGACCACGTCGACGTCCTCGAGGGCGTTCATCTTGAACTGGATGTGGCCCCCGCCGGCGCGAGCGTGTGCGGCGATCTCCCGCTCGATGCGGGCGAGGAGGGCCTTCTTGAGGTGCGTCGGTGCCGGCAGGAGCTTCTGGTAAGCGCGCTTCGGGCGGTAGCCGGTCGTCAGGTAGTTGAACAGCTCGGTCAGGTCCTGGCCCACGAGCGGATCGCAGGTGAGGAGCCCGAGGTCGCTGTAGATGCGCGCGGTGCCGGGATGGTAGTTGCCGGTGCCGATGTGCGCGTAGCGGCGGAGGCCATCGTAGTCCTGCCGGACGACCAGCAGGACCTTGCAGTGGGTCTTGAGACCGACGACGCCGTAGGTCACATGGATGCCGAAGTCCTCCAGGCGACTCGCGAAGGCGATGTTGGCGGCCTCGTCGAAGCGCGCCTTCAGCTCGACCACCACTGCCACCTGCTTCCCCGTCCGGGCCGCGTCGCAGAGGTAGTCGAGGAGCTTGGAGTCGCTGGAGGTCCGGTAGAGCGTCATCTTGATCGCGCGGACCTTCGGATCCTGGCTCGCCTCGCGGAGCACGCGCTCGACCGAGGTGGCGAAGGATTCGTAGGGATGCTGGAGGAGGATCGCGCCGGCGTCGCGTACGATGTGGAACACGTTGCGCCGCATGTCCAGGAGCCGGGGATGATCGATCGGGTGATGGGAAGGATCGTGGAGAGCCGGTTGCTCGATCGCCGCGATCTCCGCAAGATCGCGCAGGGCCATCATGCCGTCCACCTCGAACACGTCGGTTCGCTCGTCGAGGCCGAACTCCGACGTGAGCATGCCCCGGTGGACGGGGCTCATCCCGGCGCTCACCTCGAGGCGAACGGTCGGCGCAAGGCGCCGGTCGCGCAGCTCCGACTCGATCATCGCAAGGAGATCGTCGGCCTCCTCCTCGTCGCGCTCGGTGTTGGCATTGCGCGTGACCCGGAAGCTCTCGCAGGCATCGATCTCCATCGAGGGGAAGAGGAGGTCCAGGTTGTGGGAGACGATGTCCTCGAGGGGCACGAGCTGCGTTCCGTCAGCGGTGCGGAGGAAGCGCGGGATGCCCGTGCCGACGGGCACCTTGACCCGCGCCAACATCTGCTCGGAGTCCTTCGGATAGCGGACGGTGACCAGCAGGTTCAGGGACAGGTTCGAGATGAACGGGAAGGGATGGGCGGGATCCATCGCCAGCGGGGTGACCAGGGGGAACACGTTGCGCACGTAGTGTTCGCGGAGCGCCGCCTGCTCCGCCGCCGAGAGCGTCTCGTAAGCGGTGACGCGGATGCCGTGCTCGGCGAGCTCGGCGAGGAGCGCCACGGCGAGCGCCCGCTGCGCTCGCTCCTGCTCGCGGATCTCCGTGAAGCACTCCGCGATCTGCTGCTCCGGCGTGCGGCCGTCCACCGTCTGCTCCCGGAAGCCGGCGGCGACCTGCTGCTTCAGGCCGCCGATGCGTTTCATGAAGAACTCGTCGAGGTTGGCAGCGGTTATGGCGAGGAATTTGAGCCGCTCGAGCGTCGGCGTGCGCGACTCCTGGGCTTCGTGAAGCACGCGGCGGTTGAACGCGAGCCAGGTGAGCTCGCGGTTGAGATACAGCTCCGTGGCGTCCAGCTCGACGGCCGCAGGCGCCGGGTCGGGGACGCCCACCGCCGGCGGTGGCGCGTCGGGGGAGAGGACCGACCCGCTCGGCGCAGGCACGGCCTCGACATCGAGACGGACCGTACTCACGGCAACGCGGGTTCGTAGCGCGCCAGCGCTACGCTGGCTAGTCCCCGTCCGATTTGCGCGCTCGACCTCACTCGCCCGGAAACGGGATCGCCGTCAGGGCCAGGCCGATGCCCACACCGGCGGTGATCTCGAGGCATCGCCAGAGGCCGGCCACGAGTGTGTGCTCTTGACGGTCGAACGTGAAGACGAGCACCGTCGTCAGCGCGGCCATCGGCATCGGGTCGCGCAGCCGCCCCGAGCCCCAGCAGAGGAGGATCGTGAGCGCGACCGCGCCGGCGACGGTGAGCGCGTTGGCGGGCATCATCGCGGCGCACACGGTGGCCACCCCTGCGCCGATCAGGGTACCGAGGACTCGGGCCATCCCCTTCGCCCGCGTGTCGACCCTGCGCGGCTGGATCACGACGACTGCCGAGATCGTCAACCAGATGCCGTGCGTCAGATTCAGCCCTTGCCACAGCGCGGTCGTGATCCCGGCGGCGGCTGCGGCGCGGAGGGTGTAGGCCAGGCGCGCAGCGTGTGAATCGACGCCGAGGGTGGGTGAAGGCGACGATGCGGGCCCGGGTGTCAAGGAGCGGCGACGAGGTCGGTCAGAGACTACGGCCGTCGAACGGCAACCTCTCGAGTGCTGACGGCGCGACTCCTTCGAGACAGCGTACGTTCACGGCTGCCTGCAGGGCTCCCGTCTTGTCGGATCCGATGGCGAATGGCGCGCACCCGCAGTTGGGGCAGAAGTGATGCTTGATCCTTCCCGTCCTGAACGTGTACGTGGCCAGGTCTGCCGCCGGAGTGTCGAGACGGAGCTGCTCGCGCGGCACGAACCACAGAAGCGATCCGCGCTTGGTGCAGATCGAGCAGTTGCACTCGATCACCTGCCCGATTTCGCCTTGCACTTCGAAGGCGATTCGTCCGCAATGGCACCCACCCTGGTAAGTCATTTCGGCACACCTCGGCGCTCTACAAGGCGCGGACCAGGTTCTCGTTTTCGTCGGTCATGGGTGGTTCCTTCCCGGGTCCCGGACCGGCCGTCAAGCCCTGGCCTGGGGGCGCCGGGGGGCGGCGTCGAGGGGCACGAGACCTCCGTTGACCCGGTCCGCCGCCGCTCCGATACTGCGTCCCGCGTGATCGATCCTTGCGATCCCGGATTTCGCGTCGAACGCGTCGAGCTGCAGGATGGCCGGGCCGAGCTGCGCTTCGGGGGACAGCTGCGCTTCCGGCAGTGCTTCGCCTCGTGGCAAAGCGTGCGACGCCTGGCGCGTCCCCCGGCCGTCCAGCTGGCGTTCGACCTGTCGGGCGTCGACACCCTCGACGGCGCCGCCACCGCGCTCCTGCTCGACCTTCGCGACGAGGTCGTCGCCGCCGGTGGACAAGCCGAGATCGTCGGGGCGCACGGCGGGGTCCGGGCCATGCTCGATCTCTACGGATCGCATCCGCCGCGGCCGAGCCTGCACGCGCCCCCGGCCCGCATCGGGGTCCTCGACCAGATCGGTCGCGAGACCCTGACGCTCCTGGGCGAGAGCCGCGCGCTCGATTTCATCGGCGACGTGGTCGTGGCCGGGGCCAAGGCGGTCCGCGCGCCGGGCTTCGTCAACTGGCGCGAGGTGGCGCGGCTGATGGAGCGTGCCGGCGCCGACAGCCTCCCCATCGTCCTGGTCATCAACTTCCTGGTCGGTCTCGTGACCGCGTTCCAGGCCGCGATCCAGCTGAAGCAGTTCGGGGCCAACATCTTCGTGGCGGATCTGGTGGGCCTCTCGGTCACGCGGGAGCTGGCGCCGCTCATGACGGCGATCATCGTGGCCGGTCGCTCGGGCGCGGCGTTCTCGGCGGAGCTCGGGACGATGCGGGTCTCCGAGGAGATCGACGCGCTGCGGACGCTCGGCCTGGATCCGTACGGCTTCCTCGTCTTCCCGCGCGTCCTCACCCTCGTGCTGGTGCTGCCGCTCCTCACCATCCTCGCGGACGTGATAGGCATCGCCGGCGGGGTCCTGGTCGCGATGCTCGGTCTCGACATCACCGCCAACGCGTACCTCATCGAGACGCAGAAGGCCGTTGGACTCTGGGATGTGTTCTCGGGGTGCCTGAAGACCGTGTTCTTCGGGCTGAGCATCGCGCTCATCGCCTGCCAGCGCGGCCTCGCCACCCACGGCGGTGCCGAGGGGGTGGGCCGGGCGACGACGTCGGCGGTGGTGACGAGTCTCTTCGCCATCGTGGTTGTCGATGCGATCTTCACGGTGCTGTTCAATGCCTTCGGCCACTGAGCCCATCGTCGAGACCAAGCACCTGTCCGTCGGGTACGGCGACACGGTGGTGCTGGAGAACCTCGACTTCGTGGTGCCCCGCGGCGACGTGTTCGCCATTCTCGGCGGGAGCGGCAGTGGAAAGTCCACCCTGCTCCGCGCGCTGATCGGGCTCGAGGAACCCTTGCAGGGCACCATCCACCTCGCGGGTGCACCCATTCCCCGCGAGGGACCGCCCGCCGCCGGGGTCCTCTTCCAATCGGGGGCGCTCTTCGGCTCGATGACCCTGGCCGAGAACGTGAGCCTCCCGCTGAGGAAGTGGACGACGCTGGACCACCATGCGATTGACACGATCGTCCGCTCGAAGCTCCGTCTGGTGGGCCTCGAGGGCTTCGAGAACCATCTTCCGAACGAGATCTCGGGGGGAATGAAGAAGCGCGCCGGGATCGCGCGGGCGCTGGCGCTCGATCCGTCGTTGCTCTACCTCGACGAGCCCTCGGCGGGCCTCGACCCCGTGACGTCGGCAGAGCTCGACGAGCTCATCGCGACCCTCAACGCGAGCCTCGGCATGACGACGGTCATCGTCACGCACGAGCTGCGGAGCATCTTCGCGATCGTCAAGCACTGCATCATGGTGGACGGCGGCAAGCGCAGCATCATCGCGCGGGGAGCGCCCGCGGCGCTCCGCGACGGGAGCGACGATCCGCAGGTCCATGCCTTCTTCAATCCTCACTCGCGGGCCGGATGAGATGGCCACCACCGCCACCAACCACTGGAAGCTCGGGCTGTTCGTCCTCCTCGCCATCGGCACGATGCTGGGCGCGCTCTTCTGGCTCGGCGCGCGAAGGTTCCGGCGGGAGTCGTTCCCGGCGATCAGCTACTTCGACGAGTCGGTGCAGGGCCTCGACGTCGGCTCACCGGTCAAGTTCCGGGGAGTGACGGTCGGCACGGTCAGCGACATCACGATCGCGCCCGACCATCGTCACGTCCAGGTGACGGCCGAAATGTACGTCGATGCGCTCGTCCGGCTGGGGCTCCGGACCGGGGCTCCCAAATCCGGCGAGGAGTTCATCGCGCCCAACCTGCGGGTGCAGCTCGCCTCGGCGGGGATCACCGGCGTCCGCTTCATCCAGACCGATTTCTTCGACCCCGAGCGCTACCCGCCTCCGCGCCTCCCCTTCGAGACGCCGTGGAACTACGTGCCCTCGGCGCCATCGACCCTGAAGAGCGTCGAGGAGGCGGCGATCGAGATCATCAACCGCCTGCCGGTGCTCGAAGACCGTGCGAAAGACACGCTCGCCGACCTGAGGAAGACCCTCGGATCGTTCGATGCCCTTGCCACCGGTCTCGGGGCGGAGGATGGATCCTTCTACCAGGCGGTGCACGAGCTCCGGGCAGCGGCGATGCGGGTCGGCCGGGCACTCGACGAGGCCAAGCTCGGCGCGACGACGGCGTCGTTCCGCGACACGTCGGCGTCCGTCGGACACGCGGCGACCGGCCTAGGTGATGCGCAGGACGAGCTGCAAGCGAGCCTGGTGGCGCTGCGCGAGGCGCTCGAGTCGGTCCGGACGCTGGCAGACTCCCTGGAGCGCGACCCGAGCGTGCTCCTGCGCGGTCCACATGGCGACGGGGTCTCGCCCGTGAAGAGTCGATGAGATCCTTCGCGAGGCTTCTGGTCGGGCTCCTGGCGCTCGGCGGGTGCCTGCTTCGCACGCCGGACCCACCCCGCTTCTTCCGCCCGGCCTCGGCGACGCTCGCGGTTGCTGCCGGGGACGGGGCGGACCCGACGACCACGGACGGGATCCCGGTTCGGGTCCGCACGATCCGGAGCGCACCCTTCCTCGGAGAGCGCATCGTGTGGCGCGTCTCCGACGTCGAGTACGGCTTCTACGAGCAGCGACGGTGGATCGACCTTCCGGCACACTACGTGGAACGGGCGCTCAGGATCCGCCTCCGGTCGACGCCGGGACTCCGGCTGACGAATGACGTGCGGGCGGCTGCACTCAACGTGAACGTGCGGGCGTTCGACGATCTGCTCGCGCCGACACACGCAGCAAACGTCGCCCTCGCCGTCGTGCTGGAGGATCCGGCGCGCGGCCCGCTGCTGGAGCGGACGTTCAGCGCTCAGGCCAACATCGGGGACGATGACTCCGAAGCCATGGCGAAGGCGATGGGACAGGCGCTCGACGACGTCGTCGCGCAGGTGGCCGACGCGGTGAAGCTGAGCCTGCAGCGCTACCCCGCGGGGGGCGCCCAGTAGCCGCCGATCGGCGACGTTCCCCGCGTGCTCAGCCGGCCGCTGCCATGCCGGCGGTCTCCTCGCGGCGCACGACCGGAATCGCCGGATTGGAGAACTCCATCACGCCGTCCTCGACCGTCCCGCGCTGCAGCAGCACGAGGTCGCGGGCGTAGTTCTGGTGGAGCCTCCACGGGACCTTCGCGCCCTGCTTGGGGAACATCTGGATCGACCGCTGCACGTAGCCGGAGGTGAGGTCGAGGAAGGGAGCCTCGTCGACGCTCGCATCCCGTCGCGGCGTGCACTGGCGGGTTCCCGTCTGCGCCATGTGGTTGAGCAGCCGGCAGACGTAGCGGCAGATGAGCTCGGCCTTGAGCGTCCAGGACGCGTTCGTGTAACCCACCGCGAGCGCGAGGTTCGGCACGTCGCTGAACATCATGCCCTTGTAGGCGAAGGTCTTCGTGAAATCGACGCGCGCGCCGTCGACCGTGACCTCCAGCCCGCCCAGGAGCAGGAGGTTCAGCCCGGTGGCCGTCACGACGAGATCGGCCTCGAGCTCGGCGCCCGAACGCAGCTTCAGGCCCTTCTCGGTGAACGTCTCGATCTGATCGGTGACCACCGATACCCGACCCCGTCGCATGCTCTTGAAGAGATCGCCGTCCGGCACCAGACAGATGCGCTGATCCCACGGATCGTAGCGGGGATTGAAGTGCTTGGAGACGTCGTAGCCGGCTCCGAGATCCTTGCTCAGCCACTTGGTGATGAGCACCCTGGCGCGCTGCGGGTTCCGCCGGCAGAACCGGTAGAACCACATGCCGAGCAGGACGTTCTTCCAGCGCGTGATGCCGTAGGCGGTCCGGGCGGGCAGGCGGCGCCGCAGCCAGTTCGCCAGCCGGTCCTCCGCCGGCATGGAGATGATGTAGGTCGGTGAGCGCTGCAACATCGTGACATGCGCGGCCTTCTTCGCCAGCTCCGGCACGAGCGTCACGGCGGTCGCGCCGCTGCCGATCACGACCACGCGCTTGTCCGCGTGATCGATGTCCGCGGTCCACTGCTGCGGGTGCACGATGCGGCCGGCGAAGCGCGCCACGCCCGGGAACTCCGGCGTGTAGCCCTCCGCATAGTTGAAGTATCCGCTGCACATGAAGAGGAAGTTGCAGGTGAGGTGCACGACCTCCTTCCGTTCACCTCGCTCCACCTCGACCGTCCAGCGCGCCTCCCTCGACGACCATGCCGCCCGTCTCACGCGGTGGCCGAAGCGGGTCTTCCGGTCGATGCCATGCTCCTTCGCGGTCTCGCGCAGGTACGCGAGGATCGACGGTCCGTCGGCGATGGCCTTGGGATTCGTCCAGGGCTTGAAGGAGTATCCCAGGGTGTACATGTCGGAGTCGGAGCGGATGCCGGGGTAGCGGAAGAGGTCCCAGGTCCCGCCGATGTCACCGCGCGCTTCGAGGATGGCATAGGTCCGGCCGGGGCAGCTCGTCCGCAGGTGGTAGCCCGCGCCGATGCCCGAGATCCCGGCGCCGACGACCAGCACGTCGAGGTGCTCGCTCATGATGCCGCAGCCTCTCACATCGCTGCGGCTGTGACCACGAGGTGCCCGGAAGCGGGTCGGGTCAGGGTGCTCGTCTTCCCCGGTGGTGAGGCCGGGTCCCGGCGCCGCTCTCGTTGCGGCGGAAATCCTCGGGTGTCACCCCGGTCCAGCGCGTGAAGGCGCGGGTGAAATGTGCCGGGTCCGAGTACCCCAGCACGCGGCCGATCTCACCGATCTTCCGGCCGGGTTTCTTCAGCATCCGCCGCGCCGCGGCATAGCGCGCCCGCTGGAGGACGCCAGCAAAGGTGCACCCCGCCCGATGCAACCGGCGCTGGAGCGTGCGGGGACTCGTGCGGACCGCGTCCGCGACCGTCTCGACGGTCAGCGGGCCCGGGAGCAGCCTGCTCACGACCTCCCTCACCTCACGGTGGAAGTCGCGAGGTGAGCCGCCAGCGGGCGGGTAGCCACGTCCCATCAAGATCCCCCGTTCGGGTAGGGCAGTGCACCACATCCGCGCGGGCACTTCTTGCCATCCGGTGCCGTCGGGGCTCGGCCGCCCGATCGGGGGGCTGGTGGCTACAGGGACAGGGGATACGGCCGGTGGGACGACTGGAGGCGCCTGAACTCGCGGGGCGTGACGCCGCTCCAGCGGGAGAAGGCCCGTGTGAAGTGCGCCGGATCGGAGTAGCCGAGGTCCAGCGCGACGTCGATGACCTTCAGGGCCGGATCGTCGAGTAGCCGCTGCGCGGCGTGGAAGCGCGCCCGGGCGACCACCCGGGCGAAGGTCACGCCCTCCTGCTTCAGCCAGCGCTGGAGTGTCCGGGCGCTGGTGCGCACCGACTCCGCCACGAGATGGATGTCCGGCGAGCCGTCCGGCAGCAGCGTGGTGACGATCTGCTCGACCGCCCCGCCCACGTCGGTCGCGGGCGCTGACTTCTCCCAGCTCGTGACGCTCGGGCTCACGTCACCGTCAGGGTGCGGCAGGCGTAGATGGAGCAGTTCGATCGGGAAGGTGATCCGTATCTCGGGCATCTGGAACACGAGCCTCGTGTCCGATAGCAGCGGCGTGGCGGCATGGCCGGGCAAGCGCCCTGCTGGAACCCACACCTCCGTGGGACGCCACCCCGGGCCGGCCGCACCGCGGATGAAGTTCAGATGCAGCATCAACGAGAGTGCCGCCACCTGCGGGTGCTCGCCTTCGATGAGGAATCGATCGTGGACGTGCGCCTGGCCACGCTCCAGGCTGAGCCATGCGCGCTCGCCGGAGCTGAAGCTCGGAAGGATCCGGTACGCGGTCTCGAGGCCATCCTGAAGGGTGGGCGCGTGGCTGATCAGTCGTCCGAACACCCCGAGCTGCTGCACCCGAGTGGCGGCGCCGACCCTCAGGCCCAGATCCTCGATCCCCTCGCTGCGTGCTGCTTCCTCCAGGAACAGCGCGAGTGCGGAGAAGGGCACCAGCGACTCCGGCTTCTCGAGTGCGCCGGGCGAAAGCCCTGCCTTGGCGAGCAGACGCTCCACCGGCGCGCCGTTCTGGCGCAGCAGGTCGGCGGCAATCTGCAGAGCCACGGCGCGTATCAGGGGTACTTGAGCCATGATGCGCGCCCGTTTCCACAGTCCACGTAGCCCGTCAACTAGCCATCAGCCTAGCGGGCAGGGTGCCAAGCCTTGAGCCGAGACAATCGCTCTCGCCACGACTCGCGGCGTCCTCCTTGGAGCGATAAGTCCTCACGCCTCCGGTGGAGATCGGGATGGGAGCATGGCCAACCTCCGCCTTCGGATGAGGATCCCGAGCAGGTCCGCACTCCTCGGAAGTCGATGGGATCGACCGGCCGGAGCGGGGACTCGGCGGACAACTTCCAGCTTGTCATTCGGCGCGCTAGTCCTCGCCGCATCGTGAAGGTCCCGGGACGCACGATGGCATGAAAAGGCAAGACGCCGGACACGACTCTTGGCACACTCGTGTCCTTCGGAGCGAGGAGCGATCGGGAAAGGAGCTGCCGATGACCCCATCGAAGGCGACGGCGAGTGTTCTGATGGTTGCGTGCCTGCTAGCGGTCAGCGTGGGCGCATACGCCCTTCCCGTCGAGCTCAAGGATACGAACGGAACGGTGTACAAGGTGAACACTCAGGTCTCGCCGCTGCTCACGGACTCCTTCGCCTCGGGGGCGCTCACGAATGCGACCTACGTCCAGCCGACCACGGTGACGGAGTCCTTCTTCTTCGTCACGTTCTTCGGGGGTGTGAGCACCGCCACCGCCAAGTACCAGGTAAACGTCCCGCTCACCCCGGCCTTCGCGGGCTTCAATGGACTCCTCGTCAACAGTCTCAACGGCCAGACGCTCGCGTCCCCGCTCGTCTTCAATCCCGGCCAGCCCCTCGCTGCGGAGGACTGCCCTTCCAACGGTAACAATCAGGAGCTCGTCTTCCCGACCCAGACGTTCCCCGCCTCCAATCTCTCGATGACGCGCAAGGTCTTCGTGGCGCACAACGCGGCCTATGCCCGCTGGCTCAACATCGTCACGAACACCGGCCCGTCCCCCGCTCAGGTGGGCATCGTGCTCCGGGGCCTCATCGCGTCCGCGAACCAGACGAAGATCGTCGCCACCTCCAACGGCGGGGCCCTCAATGCCTCCAGCCTCTGGTTCACGAGCGCGCAGAGCGTGCCGCAGGGCGAGAAGTCGTTTGAGCCGCGAATCGGCTACGTGGTGCAGAACGCGGGCGGGAGCACCCCGGCCTCGAACGTCGGCATCAACAGCGTCGGGCAGGCCGCGTTCACGTACGCGCCGACGATCCCCGCGGGGGGGACGGTCATCGTGATGACGTTCGTCACCGTGCAGGGAAAGGCCAGCCAGGCGCAGAACACGTGCGAGAATCTCGTCGCCACCCCGCTCCCCTCGGATGCGATCAAGTGCATGAGCGAGCAGGAGCTCGCGGAGGTCGTGAACTTCCCCAAGGTCACGCCGCCCACGCTGAAGAGCGCGACGGTGAAGCTGAACTTCAAGAAGACGGGTCAGGACACCGTCCAGTGGAAGGGGAAGGTGACGATCGGTGCCGGGATCTCCCTCGCGGGGCTACCGGTGACGGTGAACTTCGGCGGGTTCATCGAGAGCTTCCTCCTCAACAAGAGCGGGGCCGGCAATGACGGCAACGGCAACAAGTTCAACCTATCCGCCAAGCTGCAGAACGGGCTCACCACGGCGGCAAATGTCAACTTCTCGTTCAACCTGAAGGGCGACCTCCAGACCCCGCTCGCCGGCTACGGGCTGACGAACGCGACCATGTCGAACGCCTCCGTCTCCATTCCGGTCACCTTCTCCGTCGGGACGGCCGGCGCGGGCTACGGCGTGGACCAGCCCTTCACCTACAATGCGACGCAGGGAAAGTCGGGCACCGCGAAGGCATCGTAGTTTCCCCGCCGTTCGCGCTAGTCGTCGGCGCGTTAATCGGACCGAGCGGCTGTCGCCACCCGGATCGGTCGAACGTTCATCCGCACGGTGCTTGGCTGGTACCGGCGGCGTGGCCGACGGGCGGGCATCCTTGAGGCGCAGAGCGGCACGGTCATGTTCGTGCAGCGCTTCGGGTCCGGACTGGAGCTCAACGTCCATTTCCTCGCGCTCACCAGCGTCGGGAAGCGTGTTATAAGGCAACCCATGACAACGCCTACGCGGTGGCCGCTTCTCCTGCTACTCGTGACGGTGCTTGGCGCGTGCCGCCCCTCCGTGCCGCGTCCGTCCTCCCAGTTCGAATGGCAGAAGTCGTCCGACCTCGCAGAGCAGTTCGAAGACGCTCGCCAAAACTGCAGGGTGCAGACGGCGGCCGAGACCTCGGGCATGCCACAGGGTGCAGCGGTGGTCGGCGGCGACTTCGTCAAGTGCATGCGCGCCGCCGGTTGGACGCTCCTCGATCACGGAGCCAAGTAGGACTCCTTGCCGCGACGGTCCCAGGCCCCTGCGGCAATTTCCGTCCTATCGGAGGCAGCCAGCGAGAGTAGGAGTTCGTATCGATGAAGACGCAGGCTGCCCTCCCCGTCGGGCGCCTCCCTCTCGATTCCGGTCACCTTCTCCGTCGGGACGGCCGGCGCGGGCTACGGCGTGGACCAGCCCTTCACCTACAATGCAACGCAGGGAAAGTCGGGCACCGCGAAGGCATCGTAGTTTCCCCGCCGTTCTGGCGGCGCTCATCGTCGGCGCGTTGATCGGACCGAGCGGCTGTCGCCACCCGGATCGGCCGAACGTGCTGATCGTCACGGTCGACACGCTCCGCGCCGACCACCTCGGCTGCTACGGATTCGGCCTGGCCCAGACGCCGGCCATCGACGGGCTCGCCCGCGAGGGCGTCCGCTGCACCGACGCCGCCAGCTCCGCACCCATCACGCTCCCGGCGCACTGCTCCATCATGACCGGGCTCTACCCGCCCGCGCACGGCGTGCGCGACAACGGCAACTATGCCCTTGGGCCCGAGGCGGTGACGCTCGCCGAGCGGCTCGGCGCGGCGGGGTACCGGACCGGCGCCTTCGTGTCGGCGGCCGTGCTCGCCCGCCGTTACGGGCTCGACCAGGGGTTCGCGACGTACGACGACGACCTCTGGTCCGAGGACGAGCCCGACCTCTTCATGATCCGCGACCGCCCGGCCGAGCGCACGGCCGAGCGCGTGCTCGCGTGGCTAGAGGACTGGCGCATGCACGCGCCGGACCAGCCGTTCTTCCTGTGGGTGCACCTCTTCGACCCCCATCAGCCCTACGAGATCCGCTCGCTCGACCTGGCCGCCATGGCGCCGACGCCCTACGACGCCGAGATCGCACAGGCCGACCGGGGGTTGGGACGGGTGATCGACTGGCTCCGGCTCGCCGGCGTGCTGGACGACACGCTGGTCGTCTTCACCGCCGATCACGGCGAGAGCCTCGGCGAGCACGGGGAGCCGACGCACGGCATCTTCATCTACGACGCGACCATCCATGTCCCGCTCGTGTGGCGCCTCCCCCGCGCGCTCCCCGCCGGAACGACCTATTGGGGGCCCGTCCGCCACGTCGACATCGTCCCGACCGTGCTCGCCATCGTCGGCGTCCCGGCGACCGGCCGGATGCAAGGCGTCGATCTGCTCCCGGCACTCCAGGGGAGGACGCCCCCGCCCGACCTCGCGCAATACTCGGAGGCGCAGCTGGCGGAACAAGGATTCGGCATGGCCCCGCTCTTCGGGCTCCGGCATGGCGGCCGAAAGTTCATCCGGGCGCCCCAGCCGGAGCTCTACGACCTCCACGCCGATCCCCGCGAGCTGACGAACCTGTATCCGGCGCAGGGCGACGCCGCGCGGGAGCTTGATCGGGAGCTCGGCGCCCTCTTGGCCGACAGCGAGCGGCAGGCGCTCTCGGCGCCAATGCGGCCGGTCGATGCCGAGACCGAGGAGATGCTTCGGGCGCTCGGCTACGTGGCTCCACCCGAGCAGCGCGCCGAGATGGCCGGCATGGATCCGAAGGACGGCATGGCCGTCTATGCCACGATCCAGGACGCTCGCAACGATGCGCAGAACGGGCAGTGGGATCAGGTCGAGGCGCTGCTGGC
>Ga0126369_10002327_pt1 | contig 13477 bp, 13 predicted proteins | sample PanSoiMetaPlot_1_FD_109646 | JGI IMG/M metagenome (GOLD analysis project Ga0126369, IMG submission 109646) | Tropical forest soil microbial communities from Panama - MetaG Plot_1 | ecosystem: Environmental > Terrestrial > Soil > Tropical forest > Bulk soil | place: Panama | collected 2016-02-17 | reverse complement strand
GGAGCCGATCGAGCAGGTCATCGAAACCATGCGCAAGTACGGAATCAGCCAGATGCCGGTCGCCTCCCCAACCGGCGTGGCCATCGGGATGATTCATGAGTACGATTTGCTCAACGCGCTGATCGCCGGCACCCATAAGCTTTCGGACCCGATCGATCCGATCGTCGCGCCGCTTCAAGGCGTTGTGACCTTGGAAACTTCTCTCGTCCAGCTGCGCGAGGTCTTCGCCCAAGACAACGTGGCGGTCGTCAAGGAAGGCGAACGGGTGGTGGCGATCGTCACCAAGATCGACCTCATCGAGTTCCTCGCCTCGCGGATGGCCTGAAGCGATTCGTCGAATGCGGCTAGACAGCGGCGAAGGCCTGCAGAAGATCGTCTCGCAAGTCCTGGAGGTCCTCGACGCCCACCGAAAGTCGGATCAGACCATCGCTGATCCCCAGCTTTTGCCGGGCCTCCCTGGGTACCGATGCGTGCGTCATGATCGCCGGATGCTCGATGAGCGACTCCACCCCACCCAAGGATTCGGCACAGGCAAAGATTCGTACCGCCTTGAGGAATCGACGAGCCGCTTCCAGGCCTCCGCGAATCTCAAACGTCATCATCCCCCCGAAGCCGGTCATCTGTCGTTTGGCCAAAGCGTGCTGCGGGTGACTGGGGAGTCCAGGATAAGCGACCCGCGCCACTTTGGGGTGGGTGGAGAGGAGCTCGGCGAGGCTGGCCGCATTCTCGGCGTGGCGTCGCATCCGAAGATGCAAGGTCTTTACCCCGCGCAGAACCAGAAAGGAGTCCATCGGCGACGGTACGCCGCCCACCGCGTTTTGGTGGAAGTAGATCCGCTCGGCCAGCTCCTGGTTCGAGGTGCAGGCGAAGCCTCCGACGCAATCGCTGTGGCCATTGAGGTACTTGGTGGTCGAATGCACCACCACGTCGACGCCCAGGTCGAGAGGTCGCTGGAAGTAAGGCGTCATGAAGGTATTGTCGCAAACCGAGAGGATCCGCCGCTGCTGGGCGGATTCGGCGATCCGTTTGAGGTCGATCAGCTTCATCATCGGATTGGTCGGGCTCTCCAGCCAAACCGCCCGAGTGTTCGGCGTCAGAGCGGACGCAAAATTATCGGGATTCGAGAGATCCACGAAGGAAAAGGAGAGTCCCTGCCGTCTGAAGACCCTGTCGAACAGGCGAAAGGTTCCGCCGTACACGTCGTCCGAGCACACCACGTGGTCGCCTGAATTCAGCAGATGCATGATCACATCCGCGGCAGCGCTTCCGGACGCGAACGCCGCTCCGTATTTCGCACCCTCCAAAGCCGCGAGACAGTCCTCGAGCGCCTTGCGGGTTGGATTCTTGGTTCGGCTGTATTCGTACCCTTTGTGTTCGCCAGGACCCGTTTGCGCGTAGGTCGAGGTGTAATAGACCGGCGTCATGATTGCGCCGGTCGTAGGATCCGGTTCTTGCCCCGCGTGAATCGCCAAAGTATCGAAGCGCATGAGAGCCACCCTAACAGAATCCTTGCGAAGATCGGCTCGGAAGGACAAGACATCGCCAGCGGTTCTAACCATGGAGGTTTGAATGGGTAAGTGGCTCGGCCTGGGGGTGTTGGCGGTCCTGGTGATCTTCGGCCTGTCCATCGCGGGCAGCTACAACTCGTTGGTGTCGCTCGACCAAGCGGTGCAATCGCAGTGGGGCCAGGTGGAGAACGTCTACCAGCGACGGATGGATTTGGTTCCGAATCTGGTGGAAACCGTCAAGGGTGCGGCGGCGTTCGAGAAAGACACCTTCACCGCGGTCACCGAGGCCAGGTCGCGAGTCGGCCAAATCGCCCCGGGCGCGATGGACAAGGTGATCAACGACCCCGCGGCCTTTGAGAAATTCCAGAGCTCGCAGGATGCCTTGTCCTCAGCGCTGAGTCGGCTGCTGGTGGTCGTCGAGAAGTACCCGGAGTTGAAGGCCACTCAGAACTTCCGCGACCTGCAAGCGCAACTCGAGGGGACCGAAAACCGGATCGCGGTGGAGCGAATGCGCTACAACCAGGCTGCTCAAGCCTTCAACACGAAACGAAACAGCTTTCCGACCGTGTTGGTGGTTGGATTTTTCGGCGGGCGTTTCAACGAAAAGCCGTACTTCAAAGCCCAGGCCGGCGCCGAGCAAGCTCCACGCGTGAAGTTCTAGGCTGATGAAAGCAGCCCTGCTGCCGCTCTTGGCTGCGCTCGGCGCTGCTGCGGCCAGCGAGCCGCCGATTCCGCCCCCTCCAACCCGCTGGGTGACGGACCAGGTTGGCTTCCTCTCGGAGCCAGCTCGGGAGCGCCTTGACGCCTCGTTGGCCGATTACGAGCAGGCCACCGGACACCAGCTTTTGGTGTGGATCGGAAAAACCACACAACCCGCGCCGACGGAAGACTGGACCGTCCGCGCGTTCAAGGCTTGGCGAGTGGGGCGAAAAGGCATCGACGACGGGCTGATCCTCTTCATCTTTTCGGAAGATCGAAAGATCCGCATCGAGGTTGGCTACGGCTTGGAACCGATCGTCACCGACGCCCAAGCCTCGCGCATCATTCGAGAAGTGATCGCGCCCCGGATCCAAGCCGGCGATCGCGATGGCGCGGTCGAAGCCGGGGTGAGCGCCTTGACCCAGCTGATCGGCGGGCCTGGAGCTTCGGACCGCACGGTGCGCGACCGCCGACCGCTTCCTTTGAGCCCTCTGCAGGCGGTGCTTCTCGGACTGGTCGCCCTGGTGGTATTGGGACTTCTGATTACCCACCCCACATTCGCGGCTATGCTGCTGTTCAATATTTTCAGCGGCGGGCGGGGCGGAGGTGGCGGAGGCGGCAACGGGGGCGGAGGTGGTGGCGGCGGGGGGTTCTCCGGCGGCGGAGGGAGCTCCGGCGGCGGGGGAGCTACGGGTTCGTGGTGAGGCCATGAGGCGACGAAAGCTGCTCACGCTGATCGACGTTAAACGAGTCGAGGAGGCGATCCGCATCGCCGAGCACCAAACCACGGGCGAGATTCGGGTCTCGGTGGCAGGCTTTTTTTGGGGAAACGTCCATTCCGCCGCGGAAAAGACCTTCGCCCGACTCGGAATGCGGCAAACCGAGCACCGAAATGGGGTGCTAATCTTCGTCGTTCCGGCGAGGCGGAAATTCGCGGTCCTCGGGGACGCGGGGATTCATCAGAAGGTGGGCCAGGTGTTCTGGGAAAGCATTTCCCAAGCGATGTCGAAGGAGTTTCGCGCCGCCCGATTCACCGAGGGACTGATCCACGGGATCGCCGAGGCGGGAAAGCAGCTCGCGGCCCATTTTCCTCCGGTTGCTGGCGAGGATCGCAACGAGCTGCCCAACGAAGTCGACGTTTAGCAGCTCTGCTCCTGAAGCAGCCGCGCGAACCTTGCGCAGGTCTTCGACGAAAAGCGCTCTCTCTTGACGCAATTCGGGGAGCGTTGCATTGGCCGGGACCGGTGGGCGTTGGGGCGGTGGTTCCGGCGGCTTGGCCATGGCACAAGGATAGCCACGATGCTCGAAGCTGAGAGCCTTGCCAACCGGCTACGAAAGAACTTTCGCCACCTCCGACGTTGGGCCAGCCGACAAGGCTTGGGCGCGTTTCGGGTCTACGATTCCGACATGCCGGAGTTTCCCTGCTCGATCGACTGGTACGAGGGCTTCGTCCACCTGCTCTACTACCCGCGGCGGCGAATTCGAGACCGCGGCGTTCCCGAGTCGAAACCACTGCTGGTCGGCGCCGCCAGTGCGGCGTTGGGCGTCCCCTCGGAACGGATCTTTTTCAAGGCTCACGTTCCGATGAAATGGGGCGACCAGCAGTACGGTCGGATCGGCAGCAACCGCAAGGAGATTGCCGTCCGAGAAGGGGGTCTGAAGTTTTGGGTGAACCTTTCCGACTACTTGGACAGCGGACTGTTCTTGGACCATCGCCTCACCCGGGCCCGAATTCGCGAGCAGGCGAAAGGCAAGAGGTTTCTCAACCTCTTTTGCTACACGGGGTCCTTCACCGTCTGCGCCGCGGCCGGCGGCGCAGCGAGGACAACCAGCGTGGATCTCTCACGGGGATATCTCGACTGGGCAGAGCGAAACCTGGCCTTGAACAACCTGGGCCGCGGACACCAACTGATTCAGGCGGACGCTCTTCGATGGATCGCCCAAGCGCGGGCTGACGGACCGTACGATCTGATCGTCGTCGATCCGCCGTCTTATTCGAGTTCCAAGAGAATGCGCGGCACCTTCAATGTTCAACGCGATCACCCCAACCTTTTGGCGCAAACGACCGCCCTCCTGGCACCTGGAGGTTCCCTCTACTTCTGCACCAGCTTCCGAGCATTCCAACTCGTGTTTCGACCAGCGGCGGGCATCGCGACCGAGGAGCTCACGACCGAGACGATTCCAGTTGATTTTCGGCGCAAGGACATTCACCGCTGCTGGCGTTTCCATTCCGAGCCTGTGGCCTTGACCAGTCGCTCGAACGACAATTAACTTCAAATCGTGCCCGTGCTTCCTGGGCGTCGGCGACGCCGTCCAGCGAAGGAGAAATTCGATGGCGCTATCGCTCGGCAGGTTTGAGCTTCACGCGATTCGGGATGGCACTTTCGCGCTCGATGGAGGGGCGATGTTTGGTGTTATTCCCAAGGCTCTCTGGTCCCAAAAAAATCGCGCCGACGAGCAAAACCGCATTCCACTTGCACTCCGCTGTCTGCTGATCGCCGACGACGAGCGTCGCATTCTCGTGGATACTGGGATCGGCTCCGAATGGAGCGACAAGCGCCGAGGGTACTACGCCATCGAGCATGCGGAGGGGCAGCTGGACAAAGAATTGGCACGAGCCGGGTTCGATCGCTGCGACATCACCGACGTGGTACTCACCCATCTTCATTTTGACCATGCGGGCGGAATCACGCGCAAAGAAGACGCCCGGGGGATCCTCTCCTTCCCCAATGCCACCCACCACGTGCAGCGGCGGCAGTGGAAGTGGGCTCATACTCCCTCGGAGAAAGACGCCGGTAGCTTCCGGACGCAGGATTTCGGACTGCTCGAACAGAGCGGCCGACTGCACCTGCTCGACGGGCAAACGGAACTCTACCCCGGGGTGGAGCTGGTGGTCTCGGAGGGGCACACCGTGGGGCTGCAACTCGTTCGCGTCACGGGCGATGGACAGTCGCTGTTCTTTTGCGGGGACATCATCCCCACGTCCTCACATCTGCGATCCGCGTGGGCCATGGCGTACGACCTCTACCCGCTGACGGTGATCGAGGAAAAGAGGATGATTCTGGCGCAGGCGGTCGAGGAGGGATGGATCCTCTTTTTCGAACACGATCCGCAGATCGCTGCTTGTACGGTGAAGGAAGAGGGCGGCCAGATCGCGGTCGACCGCGTGGTGAACTTCTGAAACATGCCCGAGGTGCAACTGACCTGGCGGGGCGTGAAGCGCTGGCGAGCCGGCCACCCGTGGATCTACCAAACGGATGTGGTTGCCCCCACCAACCTCGAAGGAGGGGAGGTGGTGGCGGTCGTGGACCAGAGGCACCGGTTCCTTGGTAAAGCATTCTACTCGCGGCAATCGAAGATCTCGCTGCGCTGGTTGACCTACGAGGACGTCGAAGTCGATGCCGCCTTCTTCCTGCAGCGCATCCGCCAGGCGGACCAGCTTCGGCGACGTCTCTTACCCGGCGAGGAAGTCTACCGCGTAATCCACAGCGACGCCGATCTGCTGCCCGGCTTGGTGGTGGACCGCTACGGCCAGTACTTGAGCGCGCAATTTCTGGTGAAGGGCACCGATTCCCGCAAGGACTTGTTGGCCGATCTGCTGATGCAGCAGTTCGGCGCGTTGGGGCTAATCAATCGCTCGGACACTCCAATCAGAACCCTGGAAGGACTGGAGCCGCAGCGCGAGGTGATGCGCGGCGAAGTGCCAGCGCATTTTTCATTTCGCGAGGGGGCGGTGTTGCTGAGCGCGGATCTGCAGCAGGGGCAGAAGACAGGCGCCTTCTTGGATCAGCGCGAAAACCACATCGTCAGCGCCACCTATGCTTCCGGCGAGGCCCTGGACTGTTTTTCGTATCACGGCGGGTTTGCTCTCCAACTTGCGTCGAAGGCGGCAAGGGTCACTGCGGTGGAAGTCTCAGAGGCGGCGGTCGAGCGGCTCAAAGAAAACGCGGCAGCGAATCGATTCACGAACGTCGAGGCCGTTACTGCCAACGCGTTCGATTTTCTCCGCGACGCCGTAGATGCAGGCAAACGATACGATACCATCGTCCTGGATCCACCTTCGTTCGCAAAGCGGAAGTCCGCCCTGGATTCAGCGGTCCGTGGCTACAAGGAGATCAACCTGCGAGCGCTTCAGTTGTTGAACCCAGGCGGACATTTGATCAGCGCAAGTTGCTCCCACCATGTCACGGCGAAAGCTTTCGAAGAGCTGCTGAGATCCGCGGCTGCGGACTGTGCTCGGCGGGTGCAAGTCATCGAGAAGCGCGGGGCGGCTCGAGATCATCCCGTTCTCGTCAATCTTCCCGAGACTGAGTACCTCAAATGCTTCATTTTGCGCGCTCTGGAGTGAGGTAGGGCGCCGCCCATTTCAATCCAGAAACTGTCCCGCCCCGCGGTTTGTATTCGCACCCAATCCAGCCCCCGTACCCAAGTTCCTCGAGGCGGGTGAAGATGAACGGGTAGTTGATCTCCCCCGTGCCGGGCTCATGTCGACCCGGATTGTCGGCGATCTGGATGTGGGAAATGCGCTTCAAGTTAAGCTCCAGAGTGGAAGTGAGGTCACCCTCCATCACCTGCATGTGGTACGCGTCGTACTGCAGGTAGAGATTGTCCCCACCTACGCTGTCGAAGATCTCGAGGGCCTGGTCGGTATGGCTGACGAAGAAGCCAGGTACGTCGCGCGTATTGAGGGGTTCCATGAGTAAGCGGATGTTCTCCCCCCGCAGCTTACGCGTCGCGTACGCCAAGTTCTCAACAAGCGTCTCGCGCGCGCGGTGAAGATCCAAGCCGGGCGGCGGGATTCCCGCGAGGCAGTTGAGCTGGGTACAGCCGAGCGCCTTGGCGTAGTCGATTGCGACGCCCACGCCATCGCGGAACTCGGATTCGCGGCCCGGCAAGCACGCAATGCCCCGCTCGCCAGCAGCCCAGTTCCCCGCGGGCAGGTTGTGTAGAACCTGTTTCAACCCGTTGGCCGAAAGCCGCTCGGCCAATGGCTCCTTGGGATAGGGATAGGGGAAGAGGTACTCAACGCCCTTGAAACCGGCGCGCCTTGCCGCCTCAAAGCGATCCAGGAAATCCGATTCATTGAAGAGCATCGTCAAATTGGCGGCGAACCTCAACATTGCACTCCTCCTGGCGTAAACAGCCATACCAGAAGATGTCACAGCCGCGTCTTCAAATAGCGCGTCGGCTCTTCCTCAGCGCACTAGGCCTCATTTTCCTCATCGCCTTCACTTCATTGTTAGTGCAGCTGCCCGGCCTGATCGGGTCAGAAGGCATTCTACCGGCAAGGGAATTTCTCTCTTGGGCCAGAGCGCAACTGGGCAGCGGGGCCTGGTTCCGAGTACCAACGTTGTTCTGGCTACAAGCCAGCGACCTCTTTCTCGAAGGAACTTGCGCGGCCGGCATGCTGCTCTCTTTGTTGTTGATGATCGGATTTGGCCCACGTTGGACTTTGCTGGCTCTTTGGTCCCTCTATTTGTCCTTTGTGTCCATCGGAGGCGTATTCCTCAGCTACCAATGGGACATCCTGCTGCTGGAAGCCGCTGTGATGGGCTTGTTCGTGGCGCCATCGAGATTGGCACCTTCGCAGGCCTGGGCTTCTCCGGTTTGGCCTGGTGGGATTTGGCTCGTCCGCTGGCTCTTGTTCCGGCTCATGGTGTTGTCCGGCCTGATGAAGCTGCTGAGCGAGGATGAAACCTGGGGAAACCTTACCGCGCTGCGATTCCACTACTGGACACAGCCACTTCCGAACCGAATCAGCTTTTTCGCGGCGCACTTGCCGAACGCTGCTCAAACCGTCTCAGCAGGGCTGATGTTCGTCATCGAGCTGCTCGTGCCCTGGATGATCTTCGTCAATGCTCGGCTGCGCCTTTGGAGCGCTGCGATACTGATCAGCTTTCAGCTGAGCATCTTGCTTACCGGCAACTACGGATTTTTCAACATTCTGACCATCGCATTGTGCCTGGTCTTGCTGGACGACGAGCAGTGGACCCGGCTTTTGCCCAAAGTGCTCGGCCGTCGTCTATTCCGGGCGGCACCCTCACCCAGCAATCCACCCGGGTGGATCCGATGGACCAGAGCTGGACTGGCGGTGCTGGTGCTTCTGGTCAGCCTTGCGGAGGTGCGATTTCTGCGCCGGCGGCTGCCGGAACCGATCGAAAACCTTCTTGCAGCGCTTCAACCGTTTCGAAGCATCAACAGCTACGGTTTGTTTTCCGTGATGACCACCACTCGGCCGGAGATACTGGTCGAGGGGAGTCGCGACGGCCAAAGCTGGCGAACTTACGAATTTAAGTGGAAGCCTGGCCCGGTGGACGTGGCTCCAACGTGGGTGGCACCGCATCAACCTCGGCTCGACTGGCAAATGTGGTTCGCCGCGCTGGGGAGCTGCCGGCACAACCCGTGGTTCCTGCGCTTCCAGGAGAAACTTCTGCAGGGATCGCCCGCGGTGCTCTCGCTTCTAAAGAGCAACCCATTCCCAGCCCTTCCTCCGAAATACGTGCGCTCACTTCTTTACCAATATCAGCTGGCCGAAATCGATGAGTGGCGACGCGATGGCCACTTTTGGAAACGAGAGCTGGAGGGGTCCTATTGTCCGACGCTGGCCCTTGAGGACGGCAACTTGGTGGCACCCGTGATGCCCTAGTTGTCCTCGAGCTTGGCGGTGGTGGCGAGCGACGCATTCGCGGCATTCAACATTGCGTGCACCTGTTGCTGTGCCGCTTGAGTGATGCGATCTCGGTCCTCCATGCCGAGGCCGGTGGTGGGCAGCGGCGTCCCAATCCTGAGCAAGGCCCTCCGGCCGCCACGGATCCAGAGACTCTTCTTGGGAAGAATCTCGCGCGCTCCCGCCACGGCAATCGGAACCAGCGGAACTTGGGCTTGCAGCGCCAGGATTGCCGCACCCTTCTTGAACGGTTTGAGCTCACCGCTGAGGCTGCGCGTTCCTTCCGCGAAGAACAAGATGCTGACGCGCCGTTGGACCGCGGAGATCGCTTGCTGAATTTTTTCACGATCGCCCTGACCTCCGCTCCGATCCACCTGGATGTTCCCGGTGGCGCGCAGCGCCATTGCAAACAACGGGATCCGATAGAGCTCGGTCTTGGCAACGAAGCGCACGTGCTTTGGGATCTGGTCGAGAATCACGAGGACGTCGAAGTTCGACTGATGATTGGAGACGAGGACGCAGGTACCTGCGGGCAGCTTGTCCAGGCCCTGCGACTCCACCTTCACCGCGGCGGCGCGGAGAATGGATCGAGCCCAGAATCGGATGATCGGATCCCCTCGTCGCGGATCTCCGATTGACAATATCGAAACCACCGGAGCCAGCAGCAGGGTGAGGAACAGCACCGACGCGAAGGTCAGGAGGGTGCGCAGCAGGTTCATCAGAACAGGTGCGCTGGAAAGAGCAAGACGTCCTGGATTCGATCCACTTGCAGCAAAGTCATGAGCAGGCGGTCCAGGCCCACCGCCACTCCAGAGCAAGGCGGCAATCGCGACACCGCGTCCAAGAACTTTTCGTCGAGCGGATAGGGGGGTCGGCCCGCGAGCCGACGCTGGGATTGCTCCTCGAGAAGCCGTCGACGCTGTTCCTTAACGTCGGTCAACTCCGAAAAACCATTCGCCAGTTCTCGCCCACGAACGTAGAGCTCGAACCGCTCGGCCACCGACGGATCCTCCGACTTCAACCTCGCTAAGGATGCCATGGGCGCTGGATACTCGATAAGAAAAATCGGCCCGTTTGACCCGAGGTTCTGCTCAACCTTCTGCACGAAGAGGTGCCCGACCGCATCCTCGAAGCTCGCTTCTGGGCCAATGGATATGCCCAGCTGCCGCGCCTGTTCGCGCAGCGAAAGCACATCCGGGCAGCGCCTCAAGTCGAGGCCGGTGGCATCGAAGAATGCATCTCGAAAGGCAAGCCGCTGATAAGGAACTTGCCTAAACGCCCTGGTGGCATCGTTCACCACGGCCTCGGCTTGGGCGAGCAGCTGTTCCAAATCCTCCATGATCCGATGGTAGTCAGCCCCGCTGCGGTAGAACTCGAGCATCGAAAACTCTGGATTGTGCGCATCCGACAGTTCGCCGTTGCGGAACACCTTGCAGATCTGAAAGATGGCTCCAGCGCCGTCGGCCAGGAGCCGCTTCATCGCGTATTCCGGACTGGTATGGAAGTACAGCGTGCTCGGCGGGCGTGGATCCATCTCGCTGGTGAAATCGACTTCGAAGGCGTTGATGTGTGGCTCCATGCCCGGTCGGGGCACCAGCAGCGGCGTCTCGACTTCCTCGTATCCCAATTCACCGAGGGTGACTCGCAGGGACGCGTAGAGCGCCCGCCGAGCTCTTGAGGACGCCCACTGTCGAGGGTTGGGCATACTGGCCTGGGACGTTACAGTGTGTCCCTCAATGATCAAAAGACTGAAACTGATGCTGACGGCGGCGCTGGTTGCCTCGGCCTGCGTCAAAGCCCCCGCTCCCGCAGCGGCTCAAAAGTCCCAGGGAGCACCGTCCGAGGCAGCCCTCGCTTCCGAGGTGGAGGCCCTGGCCGACAAGGCCGCGCAGCTGCTCCACCGGCAACAGGACTTGATTTGGCAGAGCTGGATGACCGGAAAGGCGCCCGAGTTGGAGCAAACCTATCGTGACTCCCGGGCTTTGTTTTCCGTGGAGTCGATCCGTCGGATCGAAAAGCTGCGGCAACTTCTGCTCACCCGTTTGCAATGCACCTTGGCCAACGATGGGGTTCGTCTGTTTTGCCCGACCCGAGAAGCCATCGAGCAGATTCGCGCCACCACCTATCTGCAACTCCATTTTGTTGGAGAGTACCTCTCGCAAGGGTTGGAGGAGCAAAACCAGGCGATCGCCAACCTCGAGGCCTCACTGACCTTCACCGCGAGAGGGCGCGACTACGCGTATCGAGATCTGGACAGGTTGTTGACGAATGAGAACAGCGCGGAGACCCGACACGCGCTGTACCAGGCAGCAACCCGAGCCGAGCAGCGCCTTGCTCAATCGATTCGCCGTAAGGAGGAAAAGGCGGAGCGGCTGCTTCAGGAGCTGGGCTACCCCTCCTATCAGGCTTTCGGTTCGGCGATTCGCCAAACCGACCTGAGCGCGTTGGGCAAGCTGGCGGATCAATTTCTTGAACGCACCCAGGAGACGTACCGGCGAGCCCTCGCAGTGCTGGGCGCGCGGGAGTTACATACGGCCCCGGAAAAGCTCGCACGGGCGGATCTGCTTCGGATTTTTCGCGTTCACACCGACGTGCCTCTGGCCAGCAAGGAGCTACTGCTTCAGGTGGACAAGTTGCTGCAGCCGATGGGCCTTCACTCCCAGGCAATGAACCACATCAAGATCGATCTCAGCGATGCTCCCAAGAAGAGTCCCAGACCCCTGACGCTCGCTCTGGAGATACCCTCGGAAGTGCGGATCTCGCTCAAGCCGACGGGGTTGCTGAGAGATGAAGCGCTGTTGCTCCATGAGCTCGGACACGCGCTTCCCTACGCCTTCGTCAGCGAGAGGTTGGGCAGGACGGAGGCTAGCTACCCGGGCCTGTTGCGCCATCCCCGCTTCGAGCTAACCCAGCTGGGAAATCGCACCACCAACGAAGCGTTTGCGCGACTCTTCGAGAGCACCTTCGAAGACCCGCGCTGGTTGCAGGGGCAACCCGAGGTTCTGGGCGAAAAGACGTCTCAAGCCCTACTCAGCCTGCGAGCGCACCGACTGTTCGAGCTGCGACGCCGAGCCGGACATCTGCTTTACGAGCTGCAATGGCGCCAAGCCGATCCGCAGGATGCGCCGGGCCTTTACCTCCACACGATGTCTCGTGCTTATGGGGTGCCGTTGTCGGCCGACGATGCCGCTCGCTACCTCGTGGACCGAGAGGAGTGGTTCTATTCCGCCGACGAGCTTCGCGCCGCCTTCCTCGCCGAACAGTTGCGGGATCACTTGACGAAGCAATTTGGTTCGCCCTGGTGGCAGCAGCTCGAGGCTGGCAATTTTCTGAGAAGCCTCTGGGCCGACGGCAACGTTTTCCTCGCCGACGAGTTGGCCGCGCAGATTGGCGAAGCGGCGGTGGACCCAAGGGCCCTGATTCGAACCCTCACGCTCGATCGATTGACGAACTAGGCGGAAGTCAGACCATCGCCGGTTTGCCGCAGCCGGGGCAAAACTTGGCTCCGGCGACCAACTCCGACTCGCAGTTCGCGCAGCGGCGCCCCACGGTTACCAATGGCTGTCCGCAATTTGAGCAGAACTTTCCCACACCCACGGTTCCACAGCCGGGGCAGGGGGTACCGGCGACCGCGGCCGGTAAAGCGCCACCACCGTTGCCTCGCTGGTTGGCCAGCGCGTTCGCCATCCCAAAGCCGACGCCGAGGCCCATGCCCTGCAGCGCGGCTCCACCGCCATCGCCTCCCTTGGCCATGCCCTCGGCCGCGCCCAGCATCGCTTGTCCTTGCGCGTAGCTTTGAAAGCCGCCCGCCAATCGGCTGTAGGCGACGTCCTTGGTGAGACGCTTCAGGGTCGCCTCGTCTTCTTCCTTGATGCTGATGGTGAAATTTCCCATCCGGGCAACCTGGACGCCGTAACCATTGACGTGAGCTTTGACCCCGGTAACCACGTCGGTCTCGATCTCCTCGGTGTACGCACCTGAGGTGACGTCCAGCAGCGGCCACTTCTTCTTCACCAGAATTTCGCCAATCCGGTCTCGGATCACCTTGAGTACCTGATCTCGGAACCACCCGATGAATTCCTCGTTGCCGGCGCTGCGCATCCCCACCAGGCCAATCACCAACCGCTCCGGGTCGGAGACGCGAAGCGAAAAATCCCCATACACCATGGTGCCGATCCCCAGCCCGGTGTCCGGGTCGCGAACGTCGCCGATCGGCCCGCCGAATTTGATGCCCGCGAACTCTCGAATGCTGACGAAGAAGAGTTCGGCGACAAAGAGATTTCCACCGGTAAAGCGCTCCAACAGCCGAGAGAGAAATGGAATGTTGCTGCTGTCCAACGTATGGCGGCCCGGACCCAACCTTCCGGCGACCACTCCGTCCCGAACGAACAGCACCACCTCGTCCGCGGCGACCGTCAGCTGAGTCATCATCCGAACGTTGTGCTCTGGGTACTTGTAGATGATGTCGTTTTTCGCCTCGTCCGCTCGGGCGATAAAATTGCGCCTAGATTCATCCTTGATCGATTGAAAGAGGCTCATCGACAGATTCCTTGGTCGAAACCGGATTTGGGCAGAGCAACAACTATAGCGTCGTAGCGCGAGC
>Ga0126369_10002326_pt1 | contig 13479 bp, 9 predicted proteins | sample PanSoiMetaPlot_1_FD_109646 | JGI IMG/M metagenome (GOLD analysis project Ga0126369, IMG submission 109646) | Tropical forest soil microbial communities from Panama - MetaG Plot_1 | ecosystem: Environmental > Terrestrial > Soil > Tropical forest > Bulk soil | place: Panama | collected 2016-02-17 | reverse complement strand
GCCCGTGTTGCGGCCTTGTTCGGGCCGGTGATGGTCGTTTGGTTCCTGACGCTTGCCGGTGCTGGATGCGCTCACTTGTTCGATGATCCCCACGTCTTTGCTGCAATCGACCCGGTCTACGCGGTCAGCTTCCTTATTCATCACGGCGGGATCGGCCTTGTGACGCTGGGCTTCGTATTTCTGGCGGTGACCGGCGGCGAAGCGCTGTATGCCGATCTCGGGCACTTCGGCCGACAACCGATCCGCGCTGCGTGGTTTTGCCTCGTGCTTCCTGCACTCATGCTTAACTACTTCGCCCAAGGTGCGCTGGTCCTTCGCGACCCTAGCGCAATCGAGAACCCGTTTTACCGGCTGTTCCCTCCAGTGCTGCTCGTACCGATGGTGGTGCTGGCGACCATCGCCACCATCATCGCCAGCCAGGCGGTGATCACCGGCGCCTATTCGGTCACACGCCAGGCCATACAACTGGGATTGATTCCCAGGCTTGACATCCGACACACGTCAGAAACGCATTTAGGTCAAATCTACATTCCCCGCGCAAATACGGCCTTGCTGACTGGCGTTCTAATGCTGGTCGGCATATTCCACACTTCCGACGCGCTGGCGTCCGCCTATGGTGTGGCGGTGACCACCACGATGGTCGTCGACGGAGCGCTTGGGTTTATCGTGATTTGGAAATCCTGGGGTTGGCGCCTTTGGGCGGCGGCCGCCATGATGGTGCCGCTAGTTTCGGTCGACGCGACATTCCTAGGCGCCAACCTCCTCAAGATCGTTGAGGGTGCTTGGGCGCCGCTCGCGCTCGGCGCGGCGATCGTGTTGCTGGTTCTGACTTGGCGACGCGGGACCATGTTGTTGCTGCTCAAGATGCGCCAGAACGAAGTGCCGCTCGACACTTTGATCGCGCGCCTTGAGAAGAAGCCGCCTCATGTCGTGTCTGGAACGGCGGTGTTTCTCACGAGCGATCCGTCGTCGGCGCCCACAGCGCTGCTTCACAATCTTAAGCACAACAAGGTTCTGCACGAGCACAATGTTATCCTGACGGTCAGAACTGCTGACACTCCTCGGGTCGAGGACGATGCTCGCGTTCGCATGACGCAAGTATCGCGACTGTTCGCTAAGGTCGAGATCACATTTGGGTTCATGGAGACGCCGAATATTCCCAGAGCGCTAGCGATTGCGCGCAAGCTGGGCTGGCAATTCGACATCATGTCCACGTCGTTTTATCTGTCGCGTCGCGCCCTCAAACCCGCCGCGCGCTCGGATATGCCGCGCTGGCAAGACCGTCTATTCATCGCCCTTGCGAAATCCGCTAGCGATGCATCCGACTTCTTCCAGATACCGACCGGACGGGTCGTAGAAGTGGGAACGCAAGTAACAATCTAAACGGCGATTTATCGCTCAAACGAGGGCCTTGGCGGCCCATCTTGCTTCGGCCCCGAACCATCGGCGGGTCTTGGATTTCCGTTCCTGGCCCATCACTGACAGATCTTCGCGCCCACTCAAGGCGTCTGCATCCGGAGCATGACCGGACGAGCATCGCCCGCGCGTAGGCGCCGACGGCGCACTGATGCAGGAATGTAACCGGCGCGCAGACTGACCTCTCGGCGCACGCCGTCCAGTTTGACAAAGCGCGGCGGCTAAGAAATCCGCAAGGATTCGAACCTCGACCTCCGGCTCCGCAAACCGGTGTCTTGTCCTTTCGACTACGGGATCGATACTCTATTGACGGATGGCGCGGGCAGACGCGCGGCTCAACCGCGCCACCACGCAATTTGCCTGAGGCATACGGAGGAATCCTGTGTTGGCCCGCACCGCATCGATGCCCGATCGTTTGGCCATGTATACCGCCAATGCGCTGAAGATCGGTCTGTTCGGCGCAAACTGTTCCTCCGGCCGATCGGCGACCAAGCTGCCGGAACGGTGGTCGGCAAGCTGGCCGGATTGCCTGCGGCTTGCGCGCATGGCGGAAGACGCCGGCATCGACTTCATCCTGCCGATCGGCCGCTGGAAGGGCTATGGCGGGGAAACCGATTTTCACGGCGCCACGCTTGAAACCGTCACCTGGGCCGCTGGCCTGCTCGCGGCCACCGAACGCATCGTCGTCTTCGGAACAGTGCACGCGCCATTGTTCCATCCCTTGATTGCGGCCAAGGAGTTCGTGACCGTCGACCATATCGGCCAGGGACGTTTCGGCATCAACCTGGTGGTCGGCTGGAACGAAGGCGAATTCGAGATGTTCGGCGTCACCCAGCGCGACCACGACTCGCGCTATGACTTCGCGCAGGAATGGCTCGATGTCGTCAAGCGCGCCTGGTCGGAGGCGAGCGACTTCGATTTCGACGGACAATTTCTCAAGCTCAAGAGCGCGCGCGCGTTCCCAAAGCCTTACGAGGGGACACGGCCAATCATCATGAATGCCGGCCGCTCCCCCATCGGACAGGCGTTTGCGCTGCGCAATTGCGATGCCTTCTTCACCGCGACGGTCGACTCCCGTTTGTCAATCGACGCGAACGCGAAGAAGGTCGACGAAATCAAACGTGCCGCACGCGCGTTCGGCCGCGACATCGAGGTCTACACGGTGGGGCAGGTGGTTTGCCGCCCGACACAGAAGGAAGCCGAGGACTATTACCGCCATGCCGTCATCGAGAATGCCGACTGGAGCGCAGTCGCGCAGATGATGGCGCTGAAGAACATTACCCCGCAGACGGTCTCGCCCGAAGAGTTTGGCCGCCAACAGCACTATTTCGCCAGCAAGGGGATCGGCGGCTATCCGTTCGTCGGCACGCCTGATCAGGTAGCGCAAGAACTCGCGAACATCAGCAAAGCCGGCATGCGCGGGATCGCGCTGTCGTTTGTCAACTACCTCGACGAGCTGCCGTACTTCCGCGACGAGGTGCTGCCGCGTCTGGCGCGGCTTGGGGTGAGACAGCCGCATTGATGTGCATCGTCGCAGCCGACCTTCGAGCCCATAGGGTGGGCAAAATCGCCTTGCTTCCCCCTGGTAGGTGGGCACGGCGCCTACGCGATTTTGCCCACGCGGCCCGCCCGAACAATGCGCCTTTGCCCACCCTACGGCGGTTAGGGCTAGCGGCACTGCTCCTGACCTCGGTCCTTGCTCCGGGCAAGGCCGAGGATCTCGCCGCTTATCCCGCGCGCACGGTCAAGGTGATCATCCCCTCCACCAGCGGATCGACGACCGACATCCTCGCTCGATTGGTGGTCGAGCAGCTCAGCCGAAAATGGGGCAAGCCGGTCATCGTCGACAACGTTGGTGGCGCCGGCATGGTGATTGGCGCGACGCTCGCTGCGCGCGCGCCGCCGGACGGCTACACGCTCTTCCTCTGTCCGCCGTCTCCGGTCACCTTCATGCATCTTCTGCACCGCGGTCTCCCTTTCGAGCCGACGCAATTTGTCCCCATTGCGCTGCTCGCCCGGGTGCCGAACGCGCTGGTGGTGCGGAAGGACTTTCCCGCCGCCGACGTGAAGGAGCTGATCGCCTACGCCAAGGCCAATCCCGGCAAGGTCACATTCGCCTCGACGGGTGTCGGCTCCACAGCTCATCTGTCCGCGATCCAGATTGAGCAATTCGCTGGCCTGAAGATGGTGCATGTGCCGTATCGCGGCGCTGGCCCCGCCCTCAATGACGTGGTTGCCGGTCACGTGGATCTGTTCTTCGACACGATGGCCACGTCGGTGCCGATGTATCGCGCGGAGAAAGTGAAAATTCTCGCGGTGGGAAGCTCGGAACGCTCCGCGGTAGTGCCGGAGATCCCGACCGTGTCCGAAACCGGCTTGCCGGGCTTTCGCTCGGTCACTTGGTTCGCGTTGGTCGCACCGCCCGGGCTCGAGCGGGCGCTGGCGGACAAAATCAATGGTGACGTGGTCGGCGTTTTGAGGCTGCCTGAGGTCGATGCAACTCTGCAGAGGTTGACGCTGGAACCGATGATCGGTTCGCCGGCCGATGCTGCAAAGTTCTTCGCAGAAGAAACTGAGCGGTGGGGCAGAGTGATCAAGGACGGGAACGTGACGGCCGAATAAAGATGTCAGACGAGGCCACTTGTGCAGCCTCGCCTGATCAATCTTTGAACGGATCGAACACATCGGCGCCGGCCATCACCACCCCAATCGGCCGCAAGGTGTGTTCGACCCGCACCGTGCCCGCATGGGACGCGAGCACGTCGGGCAGGCGGCGATAGGCCTGTGGGGCCTCGTCGAGGTCGCCGCCGTGCAGCATCACACCACGCTCGCGCAACCATGCCTGCATTTGCTCAGGCGTGACCAGACCCGGCGTGAGCACCTCGCCGGTCTTGCGGTTGCGCTTGCCGCGCGCTTGCGTGCGCGACATCACGCGGCCGGCGCCGTGAACGGTCGAGTAGAAGCTCGCCGCCGCTTCCTGGCTCTCAACGCCGGAGAGGATCACGGCGTCGTCGCCCATGGACCCCCCGACAAAGCCGCGCTGGCCGGGAAACGCCGGCGTCGCGCCCTTGCGGACGACCCAGAGCTCGCGATCGCCGTGCGGCTCCCGCCAGGCATAGTTGTGGTGGTTGTGGACGCTGTCGGTCACCGCGCCGCCGATGATCGCGCGCACGCGCTCCACCACCCACTCCCGCCCGGCATAGGCGTATTGCCCCGCGAGGCTCATGCCGGCGACGTACTTCTGACCGAGCTCGCTGTCCTGATGCAAAACCGTCGGCTCGACGTCGACGCCGTCCTTGCCGCCGGCGAGCTTGATGAACGCTGTTGCGGTCTTGTGGCCGAGCCCGCGCGAACCGAAGTGCACGCCGATCCAGATCCAGCCGTCCTCGTCTTCGAACAGATCGACATAGTGGTTGCCGGAACCGACCGTGCCGAGCTGGTCGCGCGCCATCTGCTTGAGGTGGCCGATTTCAGCAACCTCTGCCCACAGCGGGCTGTCGAACAAGGCGTGCTCGACCTTCTCCGCGTTGACGCGGCCGATGCCGAAGCTCACGCTCTTGCCGATGTCGGCGAGGATCGTGCCGATCTCGTCGTTGATCGCCTCACGCTTGACGTCGAGGCGCACCGCCATGTTGCCGCAAGCGATGTCGAAGCCGACGCCGCTGACGGAGATGTGCTCCTCGTAGGCGATGACACCACCAACCGGCTGCGCATAGCCGAGATGGCCGTCGGCGCAGAGTACGCCGCCGACCACGCTGCCGACGCCCATGCAGCGCGCCATCTGCTCCTTGGTGCGCTCGTCATGCTTGCCGAAGATCTTGAATGTTGTCACGGCCTGCTCCTGTGGGTTGATATAAGGGCCTGCTGGGCCTTCTGGCAGGACTCGAACCTGCGGCCTCCGCGTCCGGAACGCGGCGCTCTTCGTCCACTGAGCTACAGAAGGGTGGGATGGCTTGCCGAGCCGAAGCTCGCGGATTGGCCCTATTGTCCAACGCGAAGTTCGATCGTTGATCTGTTTTGGGCCCGCGTTCATCTTGCCGCGGCAACGAAGCGGCTTGGTCGCATGAACGAAGCGCTTGTCGCTCTCTGAAAGGGCTCTCGCCAATAGAGGAAATCAGCAGAGGCGGACGTGACCGCCCCGGTCAGAAACAATTTTAGAACTTTTTAAGACGTGTTTAAGGACCTGGAACGGGCAATCCCTAGGCTGGTCGCGGGCTTACACCAAAGGAGGCGAGATCGTTGTGAACGCTGATCGCTGATGCACACGGACCTTGCGATCTTTTACGCCGGCGTGTCGGGATCATTTGGTTCAGAAAAGAGTTATTCGTAAGAGTGGAGCGCTCGCATCGCATGAATACGAGCGGCATCGTAATGCACCTCGGAATGGCTGAGGTTATCGCCGTCAGGGACAGATCAGCAGCACTCGTGCGCTCGAGGGAGGGGATCGCATGAGACGCCGGGACCTCATCGCTTTTCTTGGCGGCGCCGCGATCGTGCCGGTGGTGCTCCATGTCCTCGCCGCGACGGCGCAACTGTTGCCTGCGAAGGTACGGCGCATTGGCTTTATGGTCGGGGGCAAAGCGTCGCCCGCTGAAAGTCCCTACAACGGCTTTGCAAAAGGGATGCGCGAGCACGGCTATACCGAAGGCAAGGACTTCGTTATCGAATGGAGCTCCGCCGAAGGACGATATGGGGGGTTTTCCGCGGCAGCTCAAGAGCTAGTTCGACAGAACGTCGACGTCATTGTGTTGTCGACAATGGCGGCGATACGCCCGGTCCAGCAGGTGACGCAAACAGTTCCTATCGTCATGGCCTATTCGACTGATCCAGTCGGCGTCGGGGTTATTGACAGTCTTTCCAATCCCGGCGGAAACGTCACCGGGATGGCCGGCTTATCTGACAAGAACTCGCCGAAACAGATTGAATTGATGCTGCAAGTGCTGCCGAAGTTGTCTCGCATCGGCGCCTTGGGTAACCCGGACAATCCGAACTACGAGCCCATCCTGAGAAGCACCGAAATAGCCGCGCGCACCGTCGATGTTGCAGTTTTCCCCATACCAGCACGCAAAAAGGATGAGCTTGAAATCGCATTCGCAAGGTTTGCGGAGACGGGCGGCCAAGCAGTCAAGGTGTTCTCCGACGGTCTGTTCTTTGCGCAGCGCGCGCATATTGCAGACCTCGCAATCAGATACCGGCTGCCCACGATCTGGGTACAGCGTGAGTGCGCTGAGGCAGGCGGCCTCATGAGCTACGGCGAAAGCCTCAGCGACCTTTTCCGTCGCGCAGCTGGCTTTGTCGACAAGATCCTCAAGGGTGCCCAACCCCGTGATCTCCCGATTGAGCAATCGACCAAGTTCGAACTCGTCGTCAATCTCAGGACCGCCCGTTTGCTCGGCATTGATCTGCCGCTGACCCTAGTCGCGCTCGCTGACCAGGTGATCGAATGAAGTAGAGGTGCTGACGGCACGTTGCTGGATCTCCTCGATATCGCGAAGTCAGTGTTTCACGTTCACTGCACCTCGACGATTAGGGCGACAGCGAAGATCGCCGCCCAGCGCGGCTCGGGATCGTCGGTTTGCCAATCGATCGAAAAGACGCTTGATCCTCCGACGAACGCCTGTGGGGTTTGCCAGCGCAAACGCTTGAAGTGCTTGTTCTGGCACGTCTCGCGGGAGCAGCCTTCTCTCGCTTCGCGAGCGAAGGCTGGTGCGGCGAGCGGGATTTGAACCCGCGTCTGCCCGATTGAAAGCCGGGGATCCTGTCCGCTAGACGATCGCCGCTGAGGTATCGTTACACTTGCGGCCGCCGCATGCTCGGCGCCCGATCATATTTTGCCCCAATCGCGTCGCAGCCTTCGCCCATCACGGAGACGATTCGATCATGATCCGAACAGAGATCCTTGCGCAATTGGGTCGGCAGCGCCTGCTCATTGCGCCTGTGCGTAGCGAGATCGATGGCGTCTGGCGTATCAAGATCAGCACTGACGACGGTCGCGCCGTGTTCTTGGACACGACCGCCGCGACGCGGCTCGCCGATCAGCTGCGCCGCAATGGCGAGCGTCTGCTCGCCACCAGGCTTGAGATCGGCATTGAGCAGCGGCGACGCTGCGCAGTCCTGGAAAAAGCGGCGTAGACGACGCAGCGGGCTGAGGCGATCGCGTGACGGCGGCATTGTCCAGGCTGTCCTGATGCCGCGGATGCCTTGCGCTCCCCTCAGCGCCTTGTTGCCGAAGTCGTCCGGAGCGTTCAGAAACCCGAACGGCGAGCCGCTGGTCCGCTGAGCTCGGTGGAGAACTTTTTCTCGGCGTCGTCGATCGCTTTCTTGAAGAAGAAGGCGCCGCCGGCGACGGGAAGCGCGAACAAGACGAAGGCCATCACCAGCGCGCCCAGGGTCGCGGACGCACTATTGCGGTACTCAAGCTCCAAATTCGGCGCCAGGGCCGCGACGCGTTTCGCCAGTGGCGGATGGGTTCCGAACCATTCACCGAGTTTCATGAAGGCGGTGTTGAGATCGTCGTGTTGATCGACGAATGCCTGCCGATTGACGTAGGGGACGAATTGCGGTCCAGCCGCCAAAATGCACAACCCGTCAAGACTCCGGTTCGGGTCGGAAGGGGCCTGAAAGCCGTAGCGGTCGCAGGTGTATTCGCAGGCGCGGGAATAGGCCGTGCCAAGAAATGGAACGAACAGGGCCGGCGCGAGCAACCAGCGCCAGTTCAAGTGGCCACGATGAATGTGCCCAAGCTCGTGCCCGACAATGAAATCCAGCGCGTCGAGATTGTCGCCGCAGGCTCTGACGAGATCGGAATACAGCACGACGAATCGCCGTCGCCCGAAACGCGTGGCGAACGCGTTCAAGACCCCGCCGGACTGCTGCAGGTAAACATCGGGCACGCGCTTCATGCCGATCCGATGCGCGATCTTCGCGACCCGCTCATGAAGCGCCGGCATCTGCTGCGGGCCGAGCTTGATGGAGCTGCCACGGACATGCGCGATCAACACCAGATGTGCGAAGAAGAAGAACAATCCCAAAATGATGCCGTAAACCAGGCCGATGATCGAGACCACGAACAAGATCCACAACGCGATGGCGACGATCATAAGGAAGACGCGTAACGGCACTTCAGATGCGGAGGGCGTAACTTTGATCGGGGCACTGGCTGCTGACTGCATCGGGCTCTCCATGCGACGGATGACAGTGGAATAAACAAACGCCGGTGTGCCGGTATTTCCCGGATTCAATGAGAGATGAGGAATATTAGAGATAGGGAATAAGGACGGCACTGTGACGCGACTGTCGTTTCACACCGCTTTTTGGAATCGGGCCCGGTGAACGGAGGGGCTCGATACCCCACGCACTTGGCATCGAAACACTTGGCATCGAAACACTTGCATCGAAACACTTGGCATCGGACCCCCACGCACGTGCAACTCATTCAAGAACGACGCCCCCGTGGGGGCGCCGTCGTTTTCATCGCGCGAAGTCGGCGATCACCGCTGGCGCCGCGCTGTCAAAGCCGACCACGTCGAGCATTCCGCCGTCATCCGGGTCCGCGATCGAGAACCCGGTGGACGTCATGCCGACGACGATCAGCCTCGCCGGGATGCCCGTCTTGCGCCGATACCGCCGCAGAGCCTCGACCGGATGCACGCGGCCAGCCCACGTCTCGTTGTCCGTCAGCACGACGAACACGTCGACACCGAGGCCGTTCTCCAGCGCATGCAACATCGGCAGCGAACAGTCGGTGCCGCCGAAATTGACATTGCTGGTATAGCCAACCACGTCGCCCAGACTCATCTTTGCGGCGAGCGGAAGCTTGCGCAGTCCATCCGCGAAGGCCATGACGTGCCAGTTTGCTTCCGTCCGCATTGTCGTCATTGCCAATGCGGCGGCACCTTCGCAAACCGTCAGCGGCGAGCCCATGAGCGGGCTGCTCATCGAGCTGGACACGTCGACGCACACCATGGTCCGCTTTCCCGTCGGTTCGACCGTCTGGAACGACGCGTAGAACGCGTCATCGAGGGCGTCGACGACGGCGCCCACGGGATCCCAGGCGAGGCTGCCCTTGACGCCCTTTCCCCTCTTGTAGACGGCAAGCGCCATCAGAAGATTGAAAGGGTGGATCCGAGCCTTGCGGAGCTCCTCGCCATCGGTGATCCGATTGACGACAGTTTCGACGTCCCGCGACAGTGGCGTGAGCGCACCGTAGCTGGTCATCGCACCGAGGTTGCGGATCAACGCGGTCAGACCCATGGTCGGCAGCATCGCCTTCCACAGCGCGGGCTCCTTGGTCACCTCGGTCGGCACCGCCTCCCACGGGAGGCGATGGGCCGAAACCAGGGCGACCAGTTCGTGCACCTTGTGGGTCTTCATCGCCGCGATATGCGCCTTCACGATCGCGGGGAGGTCGCTCTCGCCGTGAACCTTCCCCTTGGCCCAACGGTAGAGCGTCGCGCGGTCCTGAGTCGTTCCCGGCGCGTGGCTGGCCTCGAGCAGGCGCTTGTGATCGTAGCCCTCGCGTGAGCGATACTTGATCATCTGGTAGCCGAGCTGCTCGACGGTCTTTCCGCCGTACCAGTCGGACACCGCACGCTTGAGCATGCGACCCCATCCGCGGCCGAGCGCGCGCGCCGCGGTCACGAACTGGAACAGCTGTGTCGAGGTGCGACACACCCGAGGCAGCGCGGGAAGCGCAACGCGACGGACGGCAAGATCCTTGTGCTGCGCGCCGATCGACAGCGCAAAGATCGCGGCGTCGTTCTTCGCCGCGCGGCCGGCCTCGGAGATCTCGACAATGCGAGCCACCGTGCGAGCCGCATCGTCCGCGTAGCAACGCTCGACGCACTTTGCGTTCTCAAGGGTCAGCGCACGGGCCTTCTGGTAGTAAGTCGGCGCGTCCGCTCCCAGGATGAGGAAGCGGTCGAGCCGCGCCCAATCATCGATCTGGAAAACGTATCCGCCGGCGTTGTTCTTGACCTGGCGCTTGTCGAGCGGCCGAGTCTGCGGAACAAGCGCAGTCAAGAGCTTTGCGTACTTCATGGGTCGCTCCGGTTGAGAGCCGACCAGCGGGAACGAACACAGCGACGAGCATGGGGCTGCTAGATTTTTCAAATCTGATAACCCACGCTCTGGGGCTCGTTCCCGCTGGTCGGCGGGTGAATGAGGGCGATTGCCCTCGGTGAATCCTTCGGGAAGGCAGGACGAACGCAGGAGCGGGCATCGGCGTTAAGCGCTCTATCCATTTGAGCTACCGGCCCATGGCAGGCCGGGTTGGATTCGAACCAACAACCTCTCCATTAAAAGTGGATAACCGAAACCCTGGGGCTCGTCCTGATTTCCCGAAAGGGTGAACTCAGTATGTCGAGTGAGGCGAACACAGTGTCGACGCGGTGGAGCGCACGGAAGGACTCGAACCTCCATTTTCAACTCCGTTTACGATTCACCGGTTCGTAGCCGGCGTCGGTTACGTGCGCGCGTTGGTAGGGTCGGCGGGCCACGATCCCGCGTCTGCACTTTGAGAGAGTGCGGTCCTGTCCAGTTAGACGACGACCCCAAAATGGCTCCCCGACCAGGATTCGAACCTGGATTCGCCGGTTAACAACCGGACGTCCTGCCGTTGGACGATCGAGGAATGGAATGGTGGAGACACGCGGTACCGCCCCGCGCGCGGCAATCTTGCAAGGATCGCCTGCACCCTTGTGCTGTCCCCGTGCCTCGTCGTGGTTTCGAGCCACGCTCTCTGCGACTTCAGCGCAGCGCTTTCACCAGATTAGCTTACGAGGCGTGAATTGGTGCGGACAGGGAGAATCGAACTCCCTTCGCTGGAGTGGCGCTCCAACATTGAGCCAATCAACTATGTCCGCATGCTTGCCGCGCCGAAGCTCGCGGATGCCAGGCCCGCCATCGCCCTTCGGGATCCGGCGCGGCAGCCTTCACTCGCTTCGCGGGCGAAGGCTGGTGGGCAGGGGATGGATTTGAACCTCCGAACCCCGAAGGGACGACGTTTACAGCGTCGCTGCTTTGGCCGCTTGCATACCTGCCCAAGAGGTTTGGCTGAAACCGGCTGGCCGAGCCGACGCGCGCGGAGTTCTTGCTCGCCGCGCGTGCGAAGGCTGGTCGCGGGCCGCGGGGTCGCACCGCGCTCGACACGGCTTATGAGGCCGCTCGGATCACTAGCCGATCAACCCGCAGAGATTGCAGAGGGTGAAAAGCGCCGCTAGGTCGTGATGCGCGCTATACGCGAATCTACTGATGCTCAACGTGCTACATGCGCCTCGGTGGCGCCAACGGGCGTTGCCGGCGCCTGTGCCGGTGCAGACGTCGGTGTCACCGCTCCCGATTTGCAGCGCAGCTTGAGCAAATAGTCGTGCGAATCCAAACTGGATCCCCACGCCGCCGCCGTTGTGACACCGGTTGTGCGGTCGATGACGCCGTCGACGGTCCAATCGTCATTGCTTCCTTTGAATGATACAGACTCCGCGTCGGCTTTCGCGATGCGCGCAGCAACCCCGGCAACGCCAAGTACCACGCCATCGCCCAGGTTGACGATCAGGTCGATCTTATCGACGGGCGAGGGCTTGTAGCTTTCCGCCCCGGTCAGATCTGTGCTGGTGCCATCACAATTCAACGTCAGCACGTCCGCCGGTATCGCTCGTGCGGTCGCAACAGCCAGCAACATCAGCGGCAAGGTGAATTTGGCGAGGGTATTCAGGCGCGCGGTCAAGTGTCACTCCTCATCGGCCAGTGACGCTGCGCGGACGCGGCGCCATCGGGAGCTGAATTGCATTGCCGATCAGCAATGTCCGAAAACGAAAGAGCAACGATCAACGGAAGGTGCAGGCGCCGCAACTGGAGGGTGGGCTACATTACGGGGGCACGCAACGCAACGCGCACTGGGTAGCAACGCCTGCAAACTTACTATAAAGCGCTTGAGCGAATCATAGAGGTAGCAGCAAACCGTCAATCACATCGCATTGGTGATCGCAAGCGAAAGACGATGGCATCCGACATCGACGCACTCACAATATCGTCATGTCGATGGTCGAGACTTCGAGATGACGATTCGTGGAGGAGGGTGATGGAGTCGAACCATCAACCGCAAAGGTTGGCCCGGTTTTCAGGACCGGTTGCGTGCCGCCACGCGCCACCCTCCAAAACGAGTTCTCATTCGTCGCGTGCCGGTGCGCGACGCATCAGTGCTGAGTGGTGTTGTATCTTCGCCCTTCAGGCAGCCACAGTTCGATCGGTACGCGGGACTTGATGGCTTGAACCCGCGCCCAGACTTCTTCTGTCATTGTGTATTTCCACACGCCGGTCACGGCCCGGGCGAACTTCTGATCGCGGGCGGCTTCCGTTTCGATCAACCCGATGCATTCTTCGCCGTGTCGCCCGAGCAATCCTTCGAGGGGGCCGGCGGCGATGTGGCCGAGATCAGTGTCGTCCAAAGCTTGCCTGATCGCCTCTTGCACCATCTGCCATTGGTCTTCGGGCACTGAGACAAACGTCATCAGCGTGATCGACATGCACGCATCCTCGAACCTCGAGTCTTGCGTCCGGCAATATTCCAAGTAGCCCGAAACGGCTTCGCGTAGTTCGATTGGATCGATCTTCGTCGCCTCCTCGTGTGGTGGGTGTCATGTCTGCTCGATGCAGGTCGTCGTGACTGGCGCTCGCTAGGGAGATCGAATCCCTCTCATCCGCTCGACAGGCGGACCGCCTCACCAGATGCGTCAGCGAGCGATGGTGTCCGAGGCGAGACTTGAACTCGCACTGAACGCGCTCTCAACGCGTTCCCTCTGCCGATTGGGGTACTCGGACAATATCAATGAGGCTTCATCAAACGCTTCGCCGATCATTGCGGCTGGAGGACCACCGGAGATTCGAACTCCGACCTCAGGGATTAAGAATCCCGCGCTCTGCCGTTGATGCTAGTGGTCCGAAAGCTGTTGCCGATGGCGGACCCCGGAGGGCTCGAACCTCTTGCGGCGGGGTTAAAAGTCCCGTGCCCGGCCGATCCAGGCTTTGTACGCTCGGGGTCCAATCGAAACAAAAGTTCTGATTGGC
>Ga0126369_10002325_pt1 | contig 13481 bp, 15 predicted proteins | sample PanSoiMetaPlot_1_FD_109646 | JGI IMG/M metagenome (GOLD analysis project Ga0126369, IMG submission 109646) | Tropical forest soil microbial communities from Panama - MetaG Plot_1 | ecosystem: Environmental > Terrestrial > Soil > Tropical forest > Bulk soil | place: Panama | collected 2016-02-17 | reverse complement strand
GAAGGGCGAGAGCCCGGTTCCGAACCCGAGCGCAATGAAATGCGACGGGTGCGCAAGAAGGAAGCCCACGCCGGGACGAGGAACCGCGCTCGCGATCATCGGAAGTGGTCGAAACCCGGCCGCCCGAGGTCGATCGTCCTACCCTCGGCGCCGAGCAGCTTCACTGCCCCAGGCCCTGCAACGATGCGGCCAATGCGCGTGACCGCTACGCCCGCCGCCCGCCCTGCCGATTCGATCTCGGCGCGCTTCGCCGCAGGCGCGGTGAAGACGAGTTCGTAGTCGTCGCCGCCGGCGAGGAGACACTCGTCCACGAGCGCATGGTCCGCGCAGGAGCGGAGCGCCGCAGAGCGCGGCAAGGTCTCGAAGTCCACCTCGGCACCGACCCGCGACTGCTCGAGGACGTGGCCGAGATCGGCGAGCAAGCCGTCCGACACGTCGATCGCCGCACCCGCGATGCCGCGCAGCTTCTTCCCGAGCGCGACGCGCGGCTCGGGCGCGTCGAGGCGGGTGAGGCACGCCTGCGCGGCGTCCGCGCCGAGCTGCACGCGGTGCTGCAGATGCGCCAGACCGAGTGCGGCATCGCCGGTCGAGCCGGACAGCCAGATTTCCTCGCCCGCGACCGCGGTATCCCGGCGCAGCGCATAGCCGGGCGGCAGCGTGCCGATGACGGTGATGGCGATCGTACGCGGCCCGCGCGTGGTATCACCGCCGATGAGCTCGATCGCGTGCGCGTCGGCGAGCGCGAGCAGTCCCGCCGAGAACGCCGCGAGCCACGCCTCGTCCGCTTCGGGAAGCACGATCGCGAGCAGGAACCAGCGCGGATCCGCGCCCATCGCCGCCAGGTCGGAGAGGTTCACGGCGAGCGCTTTGTGGCCCAGGCGGCGAGCATCTGCGCCCGGGAGGAAATGGGTGCCCTCGACGAGCGTGTCGGTCGTGACCGCGAGCACGAGGCCTGCCGGGGGCTTGACGAGCGCGGCGTCGTCGCCCACCCCGAGCGCGGCGGTGCGTGCCGGCCGGGTGAAGTAGCGTCGGATCAGCTCGAACTCGGAAGCGATGGCCCGCCTCCTCTCGCGGCTGCGGTGCGCAGTTCGTCGACGAGCGCTTGCGTGACGGGCGCCGGGTCGCCCTGCTTGTGGAGTCCCCGCAGCAGTTCGCCGAGCACGCTCATCGCCGCTCGTGGGGCCGGAATTCCGCCACGAGCTTGTCGAGCACGCCGTTCACGTACTTGTAGCCGTCGGTGCCGCCGTACGCCTTCGCAAGCTCGATCGCCTCGTTGATGATGGCCCTGAACGGGACCTCCGGCGAGTGCTTGAGCTCCCACGCGGCGAGCAGCAGGATGCCGCGCTCGACGGGCGAGAGCGCCTCCACCCTGCGGTCGAGCGCCGGCGCGATCGCGACCTTTAGCGCCTCGACGTCCGCGATCGTGCCGTCGAGCAGCGCCCGGAAGTACTCGGCGTCCGCCTTGCCGAAGTGTTCGTCCTCGGCGAGGTGCCGCGCGATCGCGACCGGCGCGTTGCCGGCGAGCTGCCACTGGTAGAGACCCTGCAGGGCGTACTCCCGCGCCCGGCGGCGAGCGGACTTCATTTGCGCTGCCGATCCACCGCCCGCAGCAGGTTCGCCATCTCCACCGCGACGTCCGCGCAATCGCGGCCCTTCGGCCCGGCGCGGACTTCGGCTTGGGCGTCGGTATCGGTGGTGAGGATGCCGTTCGCGACCGGGATCCCGGTGTCGAGCCCGACCTGGGTCAGCCCGGCGGCCGACTCGTTCGCCACGACCTCGAAGTGATAGGTCTCGCCGCGGATGACGGCGCCGAGCGCGATCAGCGCGTCGTATCGCTCGGTCCCCGCCAGCCGCTGCAGGGCGAGCGGCGCCTCGAGCGCGCCCGCGACGCTCACGACCGTGATGTCGGAACCGGCGACCCCCAGCTCGCCGAGCCGCCCGAGACAGGCGTCGAGCGCGACGAGCCCGATCGGCTCGTTGAAGCGCGAGCGGACGATGCCGATCCTCAGTCCCGTGCCGTCGCGGCCCGGCTTGATCTCGACCACTGGCGCCGGCCTCGCGTCACCTTGCCGCCGCGCGCGCGGGGCTCTCGTAGCCGGTGACCTCGAGCTCCCACCCGGCCATGCTCGGCATCTTGCGCGGCGCGGCCATGAGCCGCATCTTGCCGACCTTCAGGTCGCGGAGGATCTGCGCGCCGATGCCGTAGGTGAGCAGCTCGCGGCGCGTGGGCTCGTGCGGCCGCATCTCGGCGACGCGCTCGATCAACTGCGCCGCGCTTTCGGCGCAGTTCAGCAGCACGATCACGCCCTTGCCCGCGCGGGCGATCGCCGCCAGTGCCTCGTGCACGGTCCAGGAGTGCTCGCCCGGCCCGGTCTCCAGGAGATCGAGGAGCGAGAGCGGCTCGTGCACGCGGACCAGCGTCTCCGACTTCGGATCGATGGTCCCGCGGATGAGCGCGAGGTGCGTCTCGCCGGAAAGTCGCTCGAGGTACGCGATCATCCGGAACCGGCCGGCGCCGGTCTCGATCTCGCGCTCGGTGACGCGCTTGATCAAGGTCTCGGTGCGGCTGCGGAAGTGGATCAGGTCGGCGATCGTGCCGAGCTTGAGATCGTGCCGCGCCCCGAACGCGACGAGGTCCGGCAGCCGCGCCATCGTGCCGTCGTCCTTCATGATCTCGCAGAGCACGGCGGCGGGATGCAATCCGGCGAGCTGCGCGAGGTCGCAGCACGCCTCGGTGTGCCCGGCGCGCACGAGCACGCCGCCCGGCTGGGCGATCAGCGGGAACACGTGGCCCGGCTGAACGATGTCTTCCGGCCGCGCGTCCCGCGCCGAGGCGACGCGGATCGTGTGCGCGCGGTCGGCGGCGGAGATCCCGGTGGTCACGCCGCTCGCCGCTTCGATCGACACGGTGAAGTTCGTGCCGTGGACGGAACGGTTCTGCGGGACCATCGGCGCGAGGCTGAGCCGCCGCGCGTGCGCCTCGGTGATCGGCATGCAGATCAGGCCGCGGCCGTGCGTCGCCATGAAGTTGATCTTCTCCGGCGTGACAAACTCGGCCGCGAACATGAGGTCGCCCTCGTTCTCGCGGTCCTCGTCGTCGACGAGGATCACCATCCGGCCGACCTTGATCTCGGCAACGAGTTCGGCGGTGGGGCTGGGGTTCATTGGCGTAGGGCGCGGGCGAAGCGCAGATTTTAGCCGCTTGGCTGCCAGACGGGCAGAAGGCGAGCCGTCATCCTCCTCCGGGCCGAAACTCGTGCGCGTAGGTCCGCTCGTCGGTGCGCGGGGTGTACACGATGCCCTTGCGCGCCGCCCAGATATTGACCTGGTGATAGAGCGGAATGATGCCGCGCTCGCGCATCGCCACTGCGGTCGCCTCCTGCAGCAGCCGCTCGCGCTTCGCGTCGTCCACCGTCGCGAGCCCCTGCAGCAGCAGCCGGTCCATCTCCGCGCTCGAGTAGCGGCCGCGGTTCACGGTGCCGAGGCCCTTGTCGCGATCGTAAGTCGCGAGCAGCGCTTTGAGCGGCGATGCGACCTCGCCGGTGTCGGAGCCCCACCCGACCAGCATGAGGCTGAACTCGAGCCGGTTCGCGCGCGAGAAATAGACCGACGCCGGCATCGTGACCACCGTCGTCTGGACGCCGGCGCGCGTCAGCATCTGCGCGACCGCTTGCGCCACCTTCTCGTCGTTCACGTAGCGGTCGTTCGGGCCGTGCAGCGTCACGGCGAAGCCTTCCGGCCAACCGGCGTCCTTGAGCAGCTTGCGCGCGGCCTCCGGGTCGTGCTTGTCCGGCATCATCGCCTCGGAGTAGCCGAAGAGGCCCCTCGGCATGAGCTGCCCGGTCGGCACCGCGGCGCCCTCCATCACCCGATCGACGATCGCGTCGCGGTTGACCGCGAGCGACAGCGCCTGTCGCACGCGCGGGTCCTTTAGCGGATTGCGATCGAGCGGCTTGCCTAGCCGGTCGGTGACCATCGGCGAGGCGTCGCGATTCGAGTCGAGGTGCAGATAGATCAGCCGGTTCGAGATCGCGCGGAAGAGCGCGACCTCCGGATTCGCCTTCAGCTTCACAATGTCCGAGGTCGGGACGGCCTCGATCGCCTGGACGTCGCCCGAGAGGAGCGCAGCGACCCGCGCGGGATCGTTAGTGATCAGCCGGAAGGTGACCTTCTCCCAGGGCGCCTTCGGCCCCCAGTACGCGTCGTTCCGTACGAGCTCGATCCGGTCGCCCTTCGCCCAGCGCACGAACTTGTACGGCCCGGTCCCGATCGCCGCCTTCCCGGCGTTGAAATCGTCGGTGGTCGCGTTCTGCGCGGCGCGCTTCGACACGATCAGCACCGCGCCGATCTCGTTCGGCACCAGCGGATACGGCGCCGCCGTCTTGAGGCGCACGGTGTACTTGTCGACGACGATCTTCTCGGTGACTGCGCGGGTGTAGATCGTGTACGCGCCGGGCGAGTTCTTGATCGTCGCCGGCCGGTCGATCGAGAACACGACGTCCTCGGCGGTGAACTCCGAGCCGTCGTGGAACTTCACCCCCGGACGCAGCTTGAACTCCCAGGTGAGATCGTCCACCGCACGCCACTCCAGCGCGAGCCCAGGCTTGAACCGCTGGTGCTCGTCCTTGAGGATCAGCGTGTCGAAGACGTGCTCGCCGAGGCTCGCGTTCGGCGTGAGCAGGTGGAAGTGCGGGTCGATCGAAGTGACGTCGGCGCCGAGTCCGATCGTGATCGATTGCGCATGCGCCGCAGTGGCGCCGAGCGCGGCGAGGACGGCGAGGAATCGCTTCACGGCGCCCTTCTCCCAGGGTGGCAACGCCGCGCAAGAATAGCTCAGGCCGCCGCGGACGCCTCGATCACGCGGCCGAGCCGCACGGCGGTAAGGCCGGGCTTGCGGTAGCGGCGCGGCCCGGGCATCACGAGCACGCATTCGTCGTACGGCGTCACGACCGGCTCGTCGCCATCGTGGGCGATCACCGTGCCCGCTTTGGCGATCGTCTCCATCCCGGTGTAGGGCGCCGCAAAAACGAAGCGGTCGGTCTTGATGGTGACCGCGTGCGTCACCTGGATGAAGCGCTGCGGCACCCGCGCGGGCGGCGGGTGCGCCACGAAGAACGACGCGTCCAGGATCCCCGACTCGCGCAGGAACGCGAGGCAGGTGCCGACCGCGACGGCGGCGGCGCTGCGCTCGCCGTGCTGGCCGCACTCGATGAGCAGCGCATTGCGCGGGCTCGCCGGATCGCCTAACAGACCGTAGTCGCGCATCCGCGCGCCGCTCGCGTGGCCCGAGTCGCTGATGACGAATTCGGGCATGCCCAAACGACGCGCGAGTTCGCGCCCCTTCGCGAGCGGGCCGGCGATCATCACCGGGGGCGCGCGCAGATGCATCGAGTGAAGATCGAGCAGCAGGTCCGCGGACGCGACGATCGGCCGCAGCGCCCGCGCGCGGCGGAGCTCGCTCGAGTCGCGCGGCCCATCGAGTTTGTCGGCGCTCCAGACGCGGTTGAAATCCTCGTCGACCCAGCGGGTCGCCGCCGGACGGTCGACGGAGAAGCGCGAGAACGCGTCCACGTTCGCGAACGAGAGCGTGAGCCGCCCGCGCGCCGGACGCGCTTCCCAGTGGAAGAGCTGGTCCAACGCGTGTGCCCCGCACACCTCGTTGCCGTGGGTGAGCGCGTTGAGCATCACGTGCGGCCCGGGCGCGCCCGAGTCGAATGCGTGGACATAGTCGACTCCAGTATTTCCCCGGCGGTACGGGGCGAGATCCGGAACCGGAAACTCGGTCGGGTAGCGCTCTTCGTCCATCGCGGGCCGATTGTGCCGGCCCGCGCCGCGCTTGTCGAACCGCGAAGGGCGGCCGCGTGCGTTCGCTACGGCTTGCGGACGAGTCTGAGTTTGGGGCGGCGCGCCAGCCGGAACTGCTCGTAGAGGCTCGGCTCCTCGAGCACGAGGCGGCTCGGCTCGACGCCGCGCCGGGCAAGCCACGTGGTGAACCGGGCGTGCTCGAGCTCGCTCCGCAGGTTCTCCGCGGCCCAATTCGCCACCTCCGGGTCGGGATCCCCCGTCAGCTCGACGAGCTGAGGGATCAGGTCTTTCGAGAAGTCGAGCTGGATGCGGCGGGTGAAGGTGTCCGGCATTGGCGCGCAGTGTTCGTCCGTGGCGCACCGTCGCACAGTCGCGGAACGCCTGTCCAGGCCTCTTCACAGAAGTTTTAACCTTTGACACAAGTTTGCGATCGGTGTCAGCCACGCCGACACGCCGGCGGCCCCGCCTATAATTGCGACTGAACGATCTTTTCGCGCGAGGGAAACACGCCATGGCCAGGATGCTTCGGCATGCGTTCACCGCGGCGCTCGCGGCGCTCGCGCTCGGCGCGCACGCCCAGGAGCTGCGCATCGGCATGGGCGCCGACGTGACGTCGATGGACCCGCATTACGTGAACCTCTTCCCGAACAACAACATCGCCGAGCACATCTTCGAGAAGCTGATCACGCTCGACCCGGACTCCCGGCTCATCCCGGGGCTCGCCGAGTCCTGGAAGGCGATCAGCCCGACGGTGTGGGAGTTCAAGCTGCGCAAGGGCGTGAAGTTCCACGACGGATCGGACTTCACCGCCGAGGACGTCGCGTTCTCGATCGACCGCGTGGGCAAGATCCCGAACTCGCCGGGGCCGTTCACGACCTACACGAAGGCGATCAAGGAGGTGCAGATCGTCGATCCGCACACAATCCGCTTCGTCACCGCCGCGCCGCATCCCCAGCTGCAGAACGACATCAACACCATCTACATCGTGTCGAAGAAGACCGCGACCGGCGCGACGACCGAGGATTTCAACTCGGGCAAGGCGATGAACGGCACCGGGCCGTTCAAGTTCGTGCGCTTCGCGCGCGGCGACCGCGTGGAGCTCGCGCGCAACGACGCCTACTGGGGGCCGAAGCCCGCGTGGCAGAAGGTGACGTTCCGCATCGTGCCGAGCGATCCGACGCGCGTGGCCGCGCTGCTCGCGGGCGAGCTCGACGCCATCGAGAACATCCCGACGCCGGACTTCGCGAAGATCCAGGCGAACCCGAACTTCCAGGTCTCCACCAAGACCTCGCACCGCATCATCTTCTATCACGTCGACCAGTTTCGCGACCAGTCGCCGTTCGTGTTCGACAAGGCAACCGGCAAGCCGCTCGACAAGAATCCGCTCAAGGACCTCCGCGTCCGCCAGGCGATCTCCAAGGCGATCGACCGCGAGGCAATCAAGAGCCGCGTGATGGAAGGGCTCGCCGTCCCGTCCGCGAACCTCGTGCCGGTGCCGATGTTCGGCAGCGTCCCCTCGCTCAAGCCCGACGCCTACGACCTCAACGGCGCGAAACGACTGCTCGCGGAGGCGGGTTACCCGAACGGGTTCGCGATGACCATCCATGGCCCCAACAACCGCTACGTCAACGACGACCAGATCATGCAGGCGGTCGCGCAGATGCTCACGCGGGCCGGAATCCAGACCCGGGTCGAGACCATGCCGATGAGCACCTACCTCGCCCGCGCGCGGAAGCTCGAGTTCAGCTTCGCGATGCTCGGCTGGGGCGCGACCACGGCGGAAGCCTCCTCGCCGCTGCGGGCACATCTCGTGGCGTACATCCCCGAGAAGGGCTGGGGCGAATTTGCGTGGGGCCGCTACTCGAACCAGAAAGTGAATGACCTGCTCGACAAGGCGCTCGCCACGATCGACGACAAGAGCCGCGAGAAGCAGATCCAGGAGGCGGTCACGATCGCGATGGGCGAGCTCGGCATCATCCCGCTGCACCATCAGATCAATACCTGGGCCACCCGGAAGGGCGTGGTCTACACGCCGCGGACCGACGAGTACACGCTCGCGTTCCAGTTCCGGCCCCAATGAGGGTGCTGGGCCGCGGCCGGGCGTAGCCGATGCGCGCGTTCACCCTGCTCGCCGCCGCCTTCCTCGCGGCCTGCGCGAGCGCACCGCCGCCTTCGCCGCAGCAACAGGCCGCGCGCGTGCTCGCCCCGAAGGGCGAGCTCCGAGTCGCGCTCCTCGCCGGCAACCCGGCGCTCGTGCGCGAGCAAGGCGGCGAGCGGACCGGGATCGCGGTCGATCTGGGTCGAGCGCTCGCGCGCGAGCTCGACGCCCGGTTCATTCCCGTCCCCTACGCGAGCGTGCCCGCGGTGCTCGACAGCGCGGGCCGCGGCGAGTGGGACGTTGCCTTCATCGCGTTCGACCCAGCGCGGACGCAAGTGCGGTTCACAGCCGCCTACATGGAGCTCGAGAACACCCTCCTCGTCACCGCGAAGTCGCCGATCCAGGATCTCGCCGAGATGGATCGGCGGGGGCGTTGGATCGCCGTCCAGAGCGGGGACGCGGCCGACCTGTACCTGACGCGCGCGCTGAAGGCGGCTCGGCTCATTCGCACGAGCCATGCCGCCGCGCCGGGAATGCTCGCGCGCGGCGAGGCCGACGCCTACGCCGCGAATCGCCTGCGCTTGACCGAGGTCGCGCCGAGCGTGCCCGGGTCGCGCGTGTTGCCGGGGCGCTTTCTCGCGCTCCCGCAGGCGATCGCGGTGCCGCCGGACCGGGAAGCCGCGCTTGGCTACTTGAACGACTTCGTGGCGCGCGCCAAGGCGACCGGCGAAGTGCAGCGCGCGATCGACCGCGCGGGCATTCCGGGAGCGGTCGTCGCGCCGTGAACTCCTTGGTCGGGCGACGTGAGCCGCGGAGATATACTCCGCCCGCCAGAATGGAAATCACTCCCATGACACGCTTCGCTCGCGTCGTGTCGCTCGCGGCTGCTGCCCTTCTCCTTGCAACCGGATGCGCTACCTCGCCGGGGAGCGCAGCGTCCGGCACCGGCACGGTGGTTTCGATCCACGAGTCGCAGCAGACGAACGCGGGAGCCCAGGCCGTCGGGACGATCGGCGGCGCGGTCGTCGGCGCCCTGCTCGGCAGCCAGATCGGAGCCGGCACCGGTCAGATCATCGCGAGCACCGTGGGCGGCGTCGGCGGCTCGATGGCGGGCGGCGCGATCGCGAACCGCGCGGGCGCGGAGACGGTCTGGGATATCACAGTACGGTTCGACGACGGGATCGACCGCACGGTGCGGGTCTCCGAGAAGCCGACGGTCCGCGCGGGCGACCGGGTAAGCGTCGCGAACGGCACCGTTACGCCCCAGTAGCCCGCATCGGCGGTCGCAGCTCCGGTCGGTGAATCCTCATGCGCCGCGCGCCATGAACTCCAGGATCTCGGGACCGAGCGTCTCCTCGCCGCTGTCGAAGTGCGCGACGAGCGAGATGTGGTTGTGACGCGCGAGCCGCAGGAAGCGTGGCGAGCGCCTGCGGGCGACGCTCAACCGGTGGAACAGCTCGGCGCAGTAGACGTCGAGATATGGGTTCTCGTGCTCGGCGATCGCGATCATGACCGGTAGACGACACTCGCTCGCCCAGGTGACCGGCGAGCGCTCGTCGTACCGCGCCGGATCGTCCCCCCAATAGGCGCGCACGCCGTTCGCGTTCGGATTGTCCGGCCGGACGTCGGCGCGGACCCGCGCGCTGAGAAGCACCAGCCCCGCCACCTCGGGCCCCGGCTTCGCCCGGACATTGGGATCGAATGCGTACGTCGCGACGTGAGCGCCCCCGGCCGAATGACCGGCGACGAAGATCCGATCCCGATTGCCGCCGTAGCGCGCGACGTTCTCCCGCGTCCAGCGCACCGCCGCCGCCACGTCCTCCGCGCCGGCGGGGAACGGCGCTTCTGGCGCGAGCCGGTACTCGATGTTGATGCCTACGCATCCCTTCCGCGCCAGCCAGAGCAGCACGTTGTCGTACACCTCGCCGGTCACGTTCTTGTCGCCGCGGATGAAGGCACCGCCGTGGACAAAGACCAGCGCGTCCGCGTTCCTCGCGCCGTCGGGGCTGAACACGTCGAGCCGCTGGCGCGGATGCGCGCCATAGGCGAGATCGCGTGCGACCGCGACGCCCTCGCGCGGCGCCTCCCTGAGGAGCGGCGCGTAGGTCGCGAGCACGATGTCCCGGTGCTTCGGGATGTCGGTCCCCCAGATCGGCCCGATCGCGTCGAGCCGGGCCTGATCGGCAGCGGACAGCGAACCCAACGGAGTGGTCGCGGGCATGTGGCGATTGGATCACATCGCGCCGACGCCGGGTAGAATCGCCGGGCCGTTCCACCCGCAATGCTCCGCCACGTCCTCGCCGGCCCGATCTTCGCCGCCGCGCTCGCGGCTGCGTCGCCCGCAGCCTGCGCCGCGGACCTGCGCATCGGGCTGTCGGCGGACGTCACGTCGATCGACCCCCACTTCGTCAACATCACGCCGAACAACGACATCGCGTGGCACGTCTTCGAGGCGCTGACGCACGTGGACGAGGACGCTCGCCTCGTCCCGGGCCTCGCAGAGTCGTGGCGCGCGGTCGATGCGACCACCTGGGAGTTCAAGCTGCGCCGTGGGGTCAAGTTCCACGACGGCACGGAACTCACCGCGGAGGACGTCGCGTTCTCGATCGACCGGCCGGCGACGCTCTCCGCGAGCCCCGGGCCGTTCACGACGTTCACGCGGCCGATCGTCGCGAAGGAGATCGTGGATCGCTACACGATCCGGCTGAAGACGGCCGCCCCCTACGCGATGGTGCCCTACGACATGAACTCGGTGTTCATCGTGTCGAAGAAGGCGGCGGCGGGCGCCACGACCGACGATTTCAACACCGGGAAGAGCGCCATCGGGACCGGACCGTACAAGTTCGTCCGGTTCGCGCGCGGCGACCGGGTGGAGCTCGTGCGCAACGACGCGTACTGGGGACCCAAGCCGGCGTGGGAGAAGGTCACGTTCCGCATCGTCGCGGCGGACGGGCCGCGCGTCACCGGCCTCCTCGCCGACGAGCTCGACGCGATCGAGTACGTCCCGACCGCGGATCTCAAGCGCATCCGCGCGACGCCGCGCTTTCGGCTCGAGCAGAAGGTCTCGTGGCGGACGATCTTCTTCACGATGGACCAGCACCGCGACCGCCCGCCAGGCGCGACGTACAAGAACGGACGGCCGCTCGAGCGCAATCCGTTCAAGGACCCGCGCGTGCGCGAAGCGATCGCGAAAGCGATCAACCGCCAGGCGATCGTCGACCGCGTGATGGAAGGCGCGGCGATGCCGGCCGCCAGCCTGGTCGCGCCCTCGGTGTTCGGCCACGTCGCCGATCTCAAGCCGGAGCCGTACGACCTCGAGCGCGCCCGCAGGCTCCTCGCGGAGGCAGGCTATCCGGAGGGGTTCACGACGACCCTCGCGGCGCCGAACAACCGCTATCTCAACGACGATCAAATCGCGCAGGCGGTCGCGCAGATGCTCGCGCGCGTCGGCATCGAGGCGAAGGTCACGGCGATGCCGCTCGCCGCCTACTTCCCGAAGGCGCGCAACCTGGAGTTCCCGTTCGCGATGCTCGGCTGGGGATCGTTCGCCGGCGATCTCGCGCTGCGCTCGCTCGCGATGACCTACGACGCCGACCGCGGCACCGGGGCGTGGAACTGGGGCAGGTATTCCAACCCGCAGCTCGACCGGCTCGTGACCCAGGCGTTCGCCACGGTCGACGACCGGAAGCGCGAGGCGCTCGCGCGCGAGGCAATGACGCTCGCGATGGCCGACCGGCCGGTGATCCTGCTCCACCATCAGTTCGCGACCTGGGCGATGCGGAGTGACCTCCGCTACGCCGCACGCACCGACGAGTACACCTTCGCGCACCACTTCCGCCCCGCCGCCAGGTGAAGCGGCAACGATCGGCTGGTAGGATGTTCCCTCGAAGGCGTTTCACTTCGCGGGCATCTTCCTTGCAACTCGTCTGCGATCGCCAGGAGACACTTGCGATGCATCTCCATTCGACGCTCGATGGCAGGGCGGGCGAGTTCCGCGTCCGCGGCGCCGCCTGGGCGCTCAACTCCTTGAGCTTTCGAGGTTTCCTGTACCTGATCCCGACCCGCGGCGGCGGCGACGGTCAATACCGCGTCGTCGAGGCCGAGGGCGAGGACTTGTGGAAGTTGCTCGCTGCGCTGAGCGACCAGGTAACTTCGATAACCGGCGCGGCCGTCAAGCGGCTCGATGCCCGTGCGGCGGGGTCGGAGCGCGCCCAGGTTCGCAGCGCGAATCGGCGCACCCCGCTGGGCCGATCCCACGGGCACGGGGCTCGGACCAGAGCGAAGACCAGCCCTGACGCCGACACCGAGGATGCGCTGCTCGTCGAGCCCGACTAGAGTCAGCCCTCGACGCGCTCGTTACCAGTAGTGCCGATGGTAGCCGTAGTGGGGTCGGTAGACCACCACAGGCGGCGCCGCATAGACGCCGACCACGGGCGGCCCGACCACGACCGGGGGCGGGTAGGCCGGATAGACCGCGCAGCCCGCTGCACCCGCCGTCGCGAACGCCAGAACGATCAGAACTCGTCGCACGTTTCGTCCCATCATGCACGTGTGACCGTTCAACGCGCGGTTGGTGCGCGCCCGAGGGCTGCGAACGCGGTAACGGAGTGTAAGAAGCGTTGCCGCGGGTTGCATGCACCTGCTGCGGTAAACTCGACTCGCACTCCAAGGCCGCGTCCCCGATGCTCGTCTACGTCCTCCGCCGCGCGATGCAGAGCGTCGTGGTGCTCTTCGTCATGTCGCTGCTCGTCTTCATCGGCGTGTACGCGATCGGCAACCCGGTCGACATCCTGATCAATCCCCAGGCCGATCAGGAGGACATCGCGCGCGCGATCAAGGGTCTCGGGCTCGACAAGCCCCTCTGGGAGCAGTACCTCGTGTTCCTGCAGCGGGCGGTGACCGGCGATCTCGGGAAGTCGTTCGCGTTCAATGTTCCGGCGATCCAGCTCATCCTCGAGCGCATGCCCGCGACCATCGAGCTCGCGACCGCCGCGATGCTGATTGCGATCGTGCTCGGCGTCCCGCTCGGACTCTGGGCCGGCCTCAAGCCCGACTCGCTCGCCGGCAAGACGATCATGACCGGCTCGATCCTCGGCTTCTCGCTGCCGACGTTCTGGGTCGGCCTGATGCTGATCATGGTGTTCTCGGTCTATCTCGGCTGGCTGCCGTCGAACGGACGCGGACCGACGACCGACGTCCTCGGGATCCCGGTGAGTTTCCTCAGCTGGGCGGGCGTCAAGCACCTCGTGCTGCCGGCGACGAACCTTGCGCTCTTCAACCTGTCGCTCGTCATCCGCCTGACCCGCGCGGGCACCCGCGAGGCGTTACTCCAGGACTACGTCAAGTTCGCGCGCGCGAAGGGCCTTTCGAACGCCCGCGTCGTCGGCGTGCACGTGCTCAAGAACATCTCGATCCCGGTCGTGACGGTGATCGGGCTGCAGTTCGGCGCGCTGATCGCGTTCGCGATCGTGACCGAGACGATCTTCGCGTGGCCGGGCATGGGCAAGCTGATCATCGACTCGATCAACGTGCTCGACCGGCCGGTGATCGTCGCCTACCTGCTGATCATCGTGACGCT
>Ga0126369_10002323_pt1 | contig 13481 bp, 12 predicted proteins | sample PanSoiMetaPlot_1_FD_109646 | JGI IMG/M metagenome (GOLD analysis project Ga0126369, IMG submission 109646) | Tropical forest soil microbial communities from Panama - MetaG Plot_1 | ecosystem: Environmental > Terrestrial > Soil > Tropical forest > Bulk soil | place: Panama | collected 2016-02-17 | reverse complement strand
TCAACGGCCAGAATATCGATCAGATATTGACCGGGAGGGCAGCGGGCGACTTTGATCTGCGGCACCTTGAAGGCAATAGTGCCGTTGGCGCCGCCGGAAAGCATCGTGCCGTCTGCGGTTTGCGCGGTGAGCACGATCTGCTTCGACCAATCGGCCACGCGCAGCGAGGCTATAAACGAAATGCCGGTCAGATCGAGCGCGATCGGCAGAAAGATCAGCGTGGTATTGACGATGCTCGCAGTCGCGCCAAGCGCGATACCGTAGACATCGACCATCTGAAAACTGGCGCCAGATAGGATCGAGCCGACATAGGCGCCTTGCGGAATGCCGGGTGTGGCCTGGATCGGTTGGCCGGGCGAGAGCACAGTGCTCGACGGCAATGTCACTGTCGATGACGTGCGAGCGAGCGTGCAATTGGCAATAGCGGTTGCTGCGGTAAAGCCGGGCGCGGCAAAGAAGATCTGATCGGTCCAGTCGGCATTGCGCGCCAACAGAAATTGTGTGGCCGCACCATTAAGCTGCGGCAGCTGCAACACATTGGTCGGGACCGGTATCACCATGACATCACGCTAATCGGCGAACGATGATCGAGCCGGACAATGTCGCCACGAACGGCCCGCCGCTGGCGGCGCCGCCAAAGGTGCCAAGCGAAGTCCACGGCGTGGTGGTGTCTTCCCACAGCGAATAGCCGATGCCGGCGCCGCCGCGAATGCCGGTCCAGCTATGGACCTGCTTGCCTGCGGTCAGCGTCGAACAGGTCAATCGCAGCGTGCAGGCTCCGATATCGTTGACAATCGGCTCGCTTTGCCAGGGTCCGCTTTGAAACCACAAATCGAAGCCAAAACAATTAGTGCTCAGAACCGTGCTCGGGCCGCTGCCGAGATTATCGGTCGAGTTTGACAGCACACCCCAGACCATCGGTCGAGAGTCGACGCCGACCGGCAGTGGCGCCAGATAATAATCCTCTTGCATGGTGTAGTTGCAGAATTTGCCAAAGTAGGTGGTATTGTTCGGGCGAAATTCAAAATCGCTGTTGATCATGTTGTTGGCGGTCAACATGATCTCGATATCGTAGACGCCCGGCACCGTGGCAATGTGCAATGGTACGGCGATGATGTTGGAGAAAGTGATATTGACTTGATCGCCGACCGCCATTGGTATGTCACTGGCTGGCGGTGCGTTCTCGTTGAATGAATAATACGGCCAACGGGTGTTGACCAATTGGAAGCTGGTGCCGTCATAGAGCAGCAGCACAATTTCATTCTGGACCACGGCGCGGGCGAACAGCGGCGCGCCGTTCTGCGTCACCGGCACAACCGCAGTATTGTCGCATTGCATCGTGGTCGGGCCAGTATTGGTGTTGGCAACCCGCAAAGTTATCAATAGTCCCGGCGTGAGCGCGCTGATTAGCGGGCTATAGAGGCCCTTGAGTGCATTGGCCGGACCGACGTCCTGCGCATAGGGAATGGTGATGTTGACGGTGTTGTTATTGGTTGTTGATGCCGTGTAGCCAAAGAAATTGAGCACCTGCCATGCGGTGCCGTCGTAGTACAGCGCCGCCACCTGACCGGCATTGAGATCGCCTGCAGTAATGGCGCCGCCGTTGCCGCGGTGCACCGCGACCGCGCCAGTGCCATTGAGATTAAACGTGCAGGCTCCCGTCGAGGTATTAGCCACTTTGATGAACACGCCGATTCCGGCGGCCAATGCTGTGACCGGCGGCAGAATCTTGGCGGCGAGCGCATTGGTCGAACCGACGTCCTGGGCGTAAGTCCATTGATTGTTCTGCAGTCCCGGCGGCACGCCGGGCAAGGTCGGGAAGAACGGTGCGTTGTCGAGCTGGACGATCTGATTGCCGGTGATGGCGGTATCGCCGTTGGGCACGTCGATGGTGTAGAGCGCGACGCAACCGGAATCGACGGCGGGCGCCACTTCGGAGCCGGTCGCGGTAGCAACGCCGGCCTTGAGCAGAATATTGCAACGCACTTGCCGCACCGTCGGCTGCTGCACATTGCTGCCGCCTGGCCCCTGCAATGGCGCGAACGGATTGGTGGCGTTGTAATATTGCAAGACGCCGAGGCTGCCATCGCCTTCGATCATCTGTGCTTCGATCAGATAGACTTGGGAAAATCCAGGCTGCGTCGGCGGCGTGATGGTCAATGTCACTGGATCGGCCAGCATGCCTTGCTTGACGATGACATGTGAATCGGTGAGCAGATCGCCGTATGGATTGGCATCGACGGTGGCCAGCGCGTAGATCGAACCGACCCCGACGGTGACCTGCAGCGATGCCGGTGTTGTCGCCGCGCAGGCCAAGCCGGCGACAACCGCAGGACTGCCCTGCCAGCCGCGATTTAATGCGGCGGTTGAATCGCCGAGCCAGCCGCGGTTCTGATAAGCGGAATCGAACAGGGCGAACTTGGCCGCGTTGAGAAAATCGGTCGTTCTCGGCTGCTGGGCATCATAAACAACGGCGCGATCCATGATCGGACCTCAAGCCAGACGGGTGATGATGGCGGCGCCGGAAATCGTCGCGGCGGGCGGGGCATGGCCGCCGCCTTGGGCGACATTGAACGTGCCGAGCGAACTCCAGACGGTCGAGGTATCGTTCCAGTAATTGAATTGCATCATCGGCCCGCCGCGAATACCGCCGTGAGCGCGAATCATCTTGGCGCCGGTCGTGGTGTTGGCGACCAGCCGCAATAGGAACGGGCCGCGATTGTTGATCTGATCGACGCCCCCGCTGCGCAAGAACGGCTGAAAACCAAAAGCATTCGGGTTGACCGAACTGGTAATCCCTATGTTGCTGGCCCCGCTGCCCAGCATGCCGGTCGCTGACGGCCGCGGGTCGGTATAAGGTGGGGACGAGGTGGATATGTCGTCGGCGAGAATTCCCCAATAATCGAATGCGTTGGCGTAGCTGGTGTTGTTTGGCAGCAGCGCGCAATCCGAACCCGAGCTGTTAGACGCTGTGATCGCCAGTTCGATCTCGTAGACGCCGCCGGGAACGGATGCGATATGGAACGGCACCGAGGTGGCATTGGTGAATGTTATATTGACCTGATCACCTACCATCACCGTGAGATCGGACGCCGGCGGCGACGCAACGTCGAACGAGTAATATGGCCAGCGGGTATTGAGCTTCTGGAATGATGTGCCGTCGTAGAACAGCACGATGATCTGACCGGCAGTGACAGCACGCGCCCAGAGCGGAACGCCGTTCTCGATCACCGGCACCGGCGCCAGTGCATTGCATTGCATGGTAGTGGCGCCGGTATTGGTGTTGGCGACCTTAAGCGTGACGACATTGCCTGCCGCCAGCGCGGTGATGGCGGGCGAGAACACGCCGATCATGGCATTCACGCCGCCGGTATCGTTGGCGTAGGGAATGGTCAGCGTGTTGGTGATATTGTTGGTCGTGGTCGCGGTGAAGCCGAAGAAGTTCAGCACCTGCCAGGACGAGCCGTCATAGAACAAGGCGCAGACTTGTCCGGCATTGATGTCGCCGGCGGAGAGCGCTGCGCCATTGGCGCGATGCACCGGCACCGCGCCCAGTCCGTTGAGATTGAATGTCGCTGGTCCGGTATTGGTGGCGGCGACCTTGATGAACACGCCCATGCCGGCCTGCAGATAGGCCGGCGGCGGCAGCACCTTGGCGACCAATGCATTGACCGCGCCGGTATCGGTGGCAAAGGTCCAGACATTGTATTGCACGTCGGGCGGAACCGCCGGGAGCGTCGGGAAGAACGGCGCGCTGTCCAGCGTCTTGATGAATGGCGCGGTGACTTGCGTCGTGCCGTTGGGAATGTCGATGGTGTAAAGCCCGGTCCAGCCGGCGTCGGCCGCCGGCGTAAGCTCGGTGCCGGTCGGCATTGCCGGACCGGCCTTGAGATTGATAATCGCTTGGCACGAACGGATCGAATATTGCGAGGTGCCGGAATTGTTCGGGCCGGAGAACGGCTGTGATGGATTGGCGGCGTTGAGATACGGCACTACCGCCAAGCCGGTATCGATGTCCTCCAGGTTGACCTGGACCAGATAGACTTGGCTATAGCCCGGCGTGGTCGGCGGCGTGACGGTTAATGTCACCGGATCATCGAGCAAGCCCTGTTTGACGATGCTGTGATTGTCGATGCCGAGGTCGCCGAATGGCGTTGAGTCGGCAGGCTCAAGTTCCCAGATCGAACCGACACCGATGGTGATCTGCAGCGACGCCGGCGTGGTCGGTGCCGCAGCCAGTCCGGCAACCGCGGTATTGATGCCAATCACGCCACGGTTCTGATAGGCGGAATCAACCATTCCGAACTTGGATAGGTTCAGAAAGTCGATGGTCTGCGGGAGTTCCCCGTCGTAGACGAGCGGTCGATCCATTGGTTATTTCCCTAGTCGATCCGGGTCCAGATCGTCGTGCCGGACGGTTTGGTTTGGACAATGATCTGATAGATATCGGGATCGGTAACACCGATCTGCGACACCGATGGACCGACATATTCAACGGCGCCGGTGCCATAGCCGCCGAGCCCTGGTGTACCGCCGGGCGGCAACAGACCGGCGACATTGGGCACGCCGGTCGGACCAATGCCAGCGCGCGAGACCTTGACGAAGGCTTGGCCGGGCAATTGGATCGAGCCCCAACCACCGGCGCGATTGAGCGCGAACAGGCCAGAACCCCAGCCGCCGGCATCGCCGGTGTTCCAGGGTTCAAAGATTGCCGGCGGTGAGCTGGTGAGCTGATTGATGGCGTAATTCATGCCGGCGCGGGTGACGCGCTCTTGCAGAATGGTGGCTTTGATCTTGACGCGAAACACGTCGTCGGTGGCGCCGCGACGCAGTAGATAGCGGCGCACATAGTCGAAGGCGAAAATATCGAGCCAGATGCCGGACGCGGTGGCGAGTCGGGATTGCTTGCGCGCGTAGTCGATCAGATAGCGGCACCATGCGGTGGCGTCGGCAATGCCGCCGAGCACGGCATCGCGGTACGGCGCCACCCAGGCGAACCAGCGATTGGGAATGAGCATCTTGACGCGGGCGACGATGTCCAAACTGTAGACGTCGAGCTGCGTCAGAATTTTAGAATCGGCATACAGCCTTGACGCCACGATAAAGGCGCTGCGTGCCGAACGCGGATCGATCGCAATCGAGACATTGGGCGGCAACATTGCCACACCGCCGCCCGCCGATGCGGCAACCACGCCGACGCGGGAGACCGTGCGCCCGGTCGCAACCAGCGCTGCTGCTGATACGAACGGTGCCGGCGTGCCGGGCTGACGGCTTTGCCGTACCGAGGTGGTGATGGCGAGCGCGCCGGCAGATGAAAGCGCGGCGGCGCCGTCCCAGATCGGATGACGGGCGACGCCGTCGACCCGCAACAGGCCACCAGCGCCGAACGGAATCGGATTGATCGGAATGCCGCCGGGAACGTCGGTCGTCGAATCGGTGCCGAGGACAAAGCCGGTGGCAGTCCAGTTGATCGCGTTGCCGCCGGAATCGGTGCCGAGCGCGCTGAGGCTCGAATTGTTGTCGAAGTTGAGAAAGAAGCCGCCACCGCCGAAATTGCCGGTGAATGCAATAGGCTGTCCGGTCGACGAACGGAACCAGCTCGACGGGTAATTATAGCCATCGCAAACGTAAAACAGGTCAAGCTCGGCATCGAGAACCATCGCGCCGATGGTTCCGGCATTGCCGCCGCCGATCGACCAGGTGCCGTAATCTAGAACCTGATAACCACCGACATTGCCGGACGAGAATTGCGGACTAGAGACGCCGTCGATGGCGACGCTGATCGTGCTGCCGACTTGGACGCAGCAGTGATGCCACAGTGTGTCGGTGATCTGCTGATTGGTGACAAAGTCGGCGCAGAAACTCTGCGTCGTGTTGTTGGAATAGACCTCGATGCGATTGTTGATATTGAATTGGCCGACGGTGTAGTTGTAAACGCCGCTGCCGTCGCTGCCAAAATAGAACAAATTGTTGATGTTGCCGATGCCCGCAGCGGTGCGCTTGAACCAGAACGCGGCGGTGAACGTAGTGCCTTGGGTAAATCCATTGCCGCCCGAACCATTCGTCAGGTGGCTCGGTATCGACGACTTGAATGTCAGCGAGCGGGTCGTGAGCGCCATGGTCTAGCTCACCACGGCCGAGGCGCATTTGACGGTGGCATAGACAAATGTCGTTTGCCCGTCCTGGGTCGGTTGCTTGGTGGTGATCGAAGCGAAATCGCCGATCTTGCCGTTGATGGTGACATTGCTGGCTGCGATCACGCCGGGCACGGTATAGGGCCAGCCGCATAGCATGGTGTAAGTCAGATCATTGCCGAGCCCGAGCCCGTCAATATTCTGGCTGACGATGGCGGCAACCTGGGAAATCACGGTGTTGCGGTCATAGGTCGGATCGATGGTCAAGGTCATCGCCACGGTGGCCTGCAACAGCGTCGGCGGAAACACCGCCAGCTCGATGCCGAGCGGGCGCACCGCATCGGCGGCGCTCATCGCCGCGTCGAGGAAAGATTGCGGCGGCACGCCGGAGCCGTCATCGACCACGATCAGATAGAAGCCCTGGCGCCACGAGCCGTCGAGATTGTAGTTTTCCTTGATCGCCCATTGGATCTTAAGCTCCGAGCCCTCGATCGCCGCGGTGGTGCCATACAGATCGCCGCGCGACAATCCCATGATCCAGTCGGAGAACCGCTTCTTGAGCGCAGCATCGCTCTCGATATCGATGCCGTTGATGAACTGATTGATATTGGTGACAGTGTCGATGCCGGTAAGCGGCGTTGTCATCACGGTGAGCTGGCCGGAATTGATGTTGCCGCCGGTGCCGGGCTGGGTATCGATCACCGGTACGTTGACGCTCGCAAGACCGGCCGCCATCACATAGCCGTTGAGCAGCGGGTTATAGGTCGGCGCGGTCAGGTCGGCATAGACGGTGAAGGTGCGCAAGCCGTCTGCGGTCTGCACCGTCGAGCCGACCAAAACGACCGGCGACGACGGCCCGGCGGTCAATCGGGCGAATTGAGCCACGCCGGTCGCCGGCTGCGCGGTCAGTCGCGGCGTGTTGGTACCGGGCACCACCGGCATGAAATCGGCGACGAATGTATCGACATCATTGCCGGTCGAGGTCGATAGCCGGATCGCCAGTAAGAGTTGCAGCACCAGCGATTCGAACCACATGAACACCGCGGCAAAGCCTTCGGCAATGGCGCGCAGCGCCGAGCCTTGCGAGAAATTCAATAAAACCGTGGCGCGGCCCTGAATGCCGGTGACGATCGAGGCCACCACGGTCTGAAATGATTTGGTTGGCAGCGACGGCATCGGTCAGCTCGACACCGTGAATTGCACGCTGACCCCGGTCGCCTTGTCGTAATACTGAATGCCGATGCCGATATTGTCGGGCTGGTTCTTGTCCTGCAGCACGGTGACAATGGCGGGCGGTGACGGCGCCACCGAGTCTTCCAGATAGACCTGCTTGCGCACGATGGTCTCGATGATGCGGCGCGACCACGGATCGCCGATCTTCTGCGGCAGCCCGGCACCGTAATCGGGATGCCAGACATAGCCCTTGACCGCGGTGAATAGCCGGCGCTGCAGACGCTGGCGCGTCTCGACATCGCCGTCGACCAGCATCAGGTCGCCGGTCGCGGTCAAGCGAAAGTCGTCATGCCATTCGAGCCAGATGTCGGTCATGGTTTCACAGCCCGGAATTGTACGGCCCGCCGCCGCCGCCATTGGACCAATGATTGATCGTCGGCGCGTCGTCGTGCAGCGTTTTCTTGGCTTCGTAGATGCCGGTGTCTTGCGATTCGTCGGTGATATTTTTCGCCGTGGTGTTGTAATTGTTCTGGGCGTTGTGGGTCTGATCATTGTCGGCGCTGGTGGTGATGTTGCCTTCCGCGTCGAGCTTGATCATGGTTTTCTTCTGCTGCTGCTGCTGCTGCTGTTGCTGAACCTGCGGCGTGCCGATGGTCACTTTGGGCCCGCCGGCCTGCTCGGCTTCGGTCTGACCGCCGCCGCCGCCTTGTTGTTGCTGCTGCTGGCCGCCCTGCGGCTTCTCGCCGGTCTTGAGCGTCAGCGAGCCGTCCTTGTTGAAACGGATTTGCTGGCCCCACTTGGTCCAAAACACCATCTCGCCGGACTCGACTTTCGGCGGCTTGTCCTTTGACGAGTGCACGCTTTTTACGACCTTGAAGCTTTCGAAATCGTTTTCCTCGCAGCGGACGATGACCTGATCGCCGGTCGCTTTGCCGTCGCCGGGCGTTAATCCAACGGCAATGCCGAAGCCCTGGCCCATGTGGCTTTCCTCGATCGGTATCCAGCCGGTCTCAAGCCCGTCGGGCTGCAACATGACCTTGGCGAGATGCTTTTCCGGATCGTAGCTGGTGACCAGACCGTGACGCTCGGAGAACCGTCCGGCCATGAACCGCTCGATGCAGCGAAAGATCACATTCTCCAGGCTGTCCGCCATCACTGCTCTCCCGATCCCCACGCATCCCAGCCGCCCTCGCCAAATCCGGTCGAGGCGGAAATCAACATGGTGTAACCCTGCATGCCAAAGTCGTGGTCAATGGTATCGATCTGATAATCGCCGTCGAAGTCGGTGCCGTTGACGTTAAGCTTCATGGTCACGTCGATAGTCGGATCGCCGACGCACAGCGCATCAACGCGGACCTGATGCCGGGAAACCTGTTTCATATTTGAATCGGCATATTGCTGGGCCTGCTCGGGCTGCAATGTCGGCGCCCTGGTGATGTATTGATTGGCCGAGCCGCCGCCGCTGCCGGATTGCGCGCTGCCGTTATGGAGCTGCTTGTCATAAGGATGCCAAGAGTCGAACTTGGCGGATACGCCCTCCATCGCTTGGACATTGACGATGATGGAAAGCCGCAGCGCATCGGAGCGCATCGGATGTTGTGACGATGGCGGCTGATAGTTGACAGAATAGCTGCCGCCGGCGGCGGCCGTGCCGCTGATCTCGTAATGGAACGTGCCGCGCTTGTCGGTGTACCAGCGCGCGCCGTCGTAAAGCGCCAGCAAGTGAATGCCGGTGAGCAATGAGATGCCGTCAGTCAGCTTGACGAAATCCTGTTGCAGCTTCTTTCCTGCCATGAGCTTCGAGCTACCCGCTTGGCACGGCAGGCCGACACGCCCGCACCATTGCTGCACGATGTCGGAGCCTTTCTTGTTGACGAATTTCTCCACGGTTTTGACCTTGGTCAGCTTGTGTCCCATGTCCTGACCAGAGGCGATGATGTAGCGGCCGATATAGTCGAACACGCATTTAAGGAGCGGGCCGGTCATCACCAGATCGGTCGGGCCGCCATGAGCCTCGATGGTGATGGTGCAGGTCGCGCCGCCGTTGGCGGCGGCAACAAATGCGGCCTCCGCGCCGGGGTACGACATCGGCACCGTTGCGGTCCAGCGCGAGGCGGCGCGGGCGCCGCATTGGGTGATGTGACCATGCTCGATCGGGAATTCGCCACCGCCCACGGAAATCCAGGCCCGATGCGGGCCGGCGCCTTGCGAGATCGCCATGACGTTATTGTCCCAGGATGCCGGTCAGCGGCCGGTTCGGCAGCGTCGGCGGGATTTTCAATTCGGCGCGGCCGTTCATGATCCACGGATCGGTCAACCCGTTGATCGAGGCGATCGCCGTCCATTGCAGCGCCTCGCCGAACTCGATCATGGCGAGATGAAACAGGGTCGTATGGCTGACGCGGTCGACCTTGGCCGGCACGGTGGCAGCGATATAGCCGACGGTTTTGACTGCGGGGAGCGGGGCCATCAGTACAGCTGATCGAGGTTGGAGGTGACACGACCGACGATGCCGCGCAGCTCGGTGATGGCGGCCTCGTCATTGGCGGAATTAAAAGCATTGATCGCGCCCTGGATCATCATTTCGGGCGCCGCCGAAGTGTCGGTCCAGGTATCGAGCTGGCCGGCGGCGGTGTATTGCGCGCCTTCGAGTTGCCGGGTCAGCGCCTGGGCGTTGAGCTGCAAAGCGAGAATGGTCGGCGGTGACGCGGCATCGAGCGGCGTCGCGGCTTTGACTTGCGCTTCCAGCGAGGCGAGCGCGGTGGTGATGATGGCGGGGACGGTCATCCGGCGCTCATGAATGGCAGCGTGGTTGATGGCGAGATTTCAGAACCGAACGCCGACTGGAATGGTGCAATATTGACAGTGCCGACCGCATTGGCATCGACCACAGTATCGGCCGTGGCGAGATCGTCGCCAACCAAAGCATCGAACGACGATTGCACCGCGCCGATATTGCCGAGCATCGGATTGGTCACCACAGTGCAGTCGATCGAATATTCGACCCATAAAGGTAACCGGCGAATGCGATAGGCAAAGTCGGCAATGATGACCAAACGAAACTGGCCGGCGAAAGTCAGCGGAATGACCGCACCCGCGGCGCGCATGGCATCGAGCGCCAGCGCCCGGTCATAGGCATTGTTATCGAAGAAATGGCCGCGCCAGGAAATCTGCGCCTCGTCCGGCCCAAGCGTATCGATCACCCGCATGCCGCCCGGCAGCTTGTGCACGATCATGGCCTGCTTGCCACCCGCGCCCATCGTGTCGGGCGTCGAGTAGTTGGTGAAGACGATGCCGCCGAGATTGAGAACGTCGTTGGCCATGATTTTTATGTCGTCGTCATCTGCATGTCGGGCGATTGCCAGCCGCGCCAGCCGTCGTGGTAGGGCGCCTGGCCGGGCTGCTCCATCAACGCGGCGAGCTGGGTCGACAGCGCCTCGCTGATGCGCTGGCCGTCGATGTTGAGCGACACCACGATCGGCCGCGATTCCCGCTGCGTGCCGGTCTGGATCGCCACTCGCATCACATCGGCGAGCTGGCGGCTCTGACTGCGAATGTCGCCTTCGGCCGAAGTCGGAATAAACGGAATCGACGGCATCTGCGGCATTGAAGTGCCCGGCTGCGCCGGCGGCAATGTGGTGCCGAGCGGCGGCACGCCGGACGCGCCCTCGGGCGGTGCCGGCTCGCGCGGCTGTGGCGCATAGCCGGGCTGGCCCGGTCGCACCCCGCCCAGCGGCGCAATGATGATCGCGGACGACCCGGTGGGCGGCGCGGGCACTGCTGGCAGGAAGCCTCTCGGTGCCAATTCGCGCTGGATGTCGTATGGCGTGAAGTGCGGAAGGGGCGCGAGACGACGGACGCCGCCGCGCGCACCAGGGACTATTTCATAAGGTACTTCTGTCGGCCCATAGTCTCGCCCGGTGCCACCGCGCGGCTGCAAGCCGAACAAGCTGGCGATCCAATCATGAAGGTCGAAGATTTTCTGCTCCAGCTGATCGAAATACGGCACCGCCAATGCCGCCGCCGCTCCCACGGCACCGAGCGCCAGAACGAGGCCGCCGGTGCCGGTCATGGCCGCCGCCAACGCCAGTGCGGCCGCACCGCCCGCTGCCATGCCAATACCGGCTGTCCCCAGATTGGCGACCCAGCGATCAATATCCTCCTGTTTCTGACCTTGCAGCCAGCCAAAGACGCTCTGCATCGACTTGAGCACTTTGCTTTCCATCTCGACTTCGAACTTGGTCGCCGACTCGCCGATCTTGGCGTCGATGGCGGTGAATTCGTTGTAGATGGCTTGGCGCAGATCCTTGGCGCTCTTGGCCAAGCGCTCGGCCTCGGCCTGCTCCGGTGTCAGCGCCAGGCGCTCTTGCCGTCGTTGCAATTCGAGCTGCGACGGCCCTTGCAGTCCCATTGCCGCTCGCCATGCCGGGCTATCGAAGGCCAATCGAGTAGCGATGTCGGCCCCTTGCGGACCGACGATCCGCGTAATCGCAGCCGAGATTCGTTCCTTGTCGGTGCCGAACTTTTTGATCAAAGCCGGCATCAATTCGTTCTCAATCCATTTGGCGGGGTCTTCGCCGACGCGCCGCAACATGCCTTCCGGCAGCGTGCCGAATACGTCTTGAATTTCTAAAAGCCGTTCCGGCATTGGCGGCGGCAGACCTCGGCCACGAAACCGCTGCGTGCGGGTAAGCCATTGCCGATACATCGGCTCCAGCTCGTCCATCCGATTGACCAGCGCTTCCGCACTGGCGCCGACATTCTGACGACCGCCAGCGCCAGCGGTGGTTGCCGCCAGCGCGCCCATCGTGGCGATGAACTCGTCGGAAAATTGGGTGCGCGCGCCTTTGGACCGCTGCAGCAACCGCAATTGCATTTCTGGAGTAACGACTCGACCGGACGCCTCGTATTGCCGGAACCAAGTATCGAACATCTTCTCCAGGCGTGCTTCTTCTTCTGGCGTGCCCATGCCGCGGAGCTGCCCGGCGGTGATCATCGCTTCGGCGGCCTTGGAGCCGCCCATCAGGCTCGCATAGCGGGCGATGGTCGGCATCAATCGCAGCGATTCGGCGGTGTCGTGCGTCAGCGCTTGGAGCCGGCTGAAGATTTCGAGATTCTGCGCCATGGTGCCCCATGCCGGGTGTTCCCCGGTCTGCGCGAGCGCAGCGTTATAAGCCTGCTGGGCTTCGGCCGCGCCGAGACCCATCTCGCGCAGCTTCGCCATCTGATCTTCGATTGGCTCGTAGATTTTGGCCGCGCCGGCAATGGCTCCGAGCGCACCACCGCCGAGGGCAAGAAGTCCGCCGCCGCCGAGCAACAGGATCGAACGCATCCATTGCAGATTTGCTGCGCCGGCCCGACCGACCTTTTCCAGCTCCTCGGCCGTTCTGGCGGCGTGCTCGCCAAGCTCGGCGACTTTCTTGCCGATCTCGACCAGGACGCGGCTGGCCTCGTCGGAGACCGTCAGCCGCATCATCAAGTCATAGACATTCTCGACTGCCATGACGCTACACCAACGGCGACAGCCAGCGCGTCACCACCGGCAGCGGCACGCCGGGCACGCCGTCGAACAATGTCGCCACAGTGACCTCGCCCATCATCTTGAGGACATCGGGCTCCTTGTGCATCGCGGCGCCGGCCAGGAACGAGCGCGCCGGAATGTGCACGGTGCCGAGTTCGTGAAACTTGGCCTTGGGATCGTTGCTGCCGACCACCGCCACCATGTTGATGGTGTCAACCTGATGCTCGATCGAATCGCGCATCTCGCCGGATTGTAACAGCGGCGTATCGGCGCCCTTGCGCTTGATCGTCTCCGGTTGCAGCGACGGCCAGCCATAGTCATAGGTGCCGATGACGCGCTTGGCTTCGTCCTCGATCATCTGCGCCGATGCCTCAAGCGCCATCGCCGCGCCCGGCTGCATGCGGTTCGGCGCGTCTTTGAGGATGCTGCTCAATTCGATGAAAGTGCCCATCAAATATCTTGCTCGGTTCGAGGTTTGATTTGTATATCCGGCGCGGCTTTTTTCAGCTGTTCTTCTATTTGCTGCTGCTGCAACTTGAGCCAATCATGCTTGGAGACACCAAGCTCGCCTCTACCAAAGCCAGGAGTCGTCATAAGCGGGAAATCGCCACGACCGCCAGGAATGATTGCGCCTTCGGCATAGCTTGGTCCTG
>Ga0126369_10002322_pt1 | contig 13484 bp, 12 predicted proteins | sample PanSoiMetaPlot_1_FD_109646 | JGI IMG/M metagenome (GOLD analysis project Ga0126369, IMG submission 109646) | Tropical forest soil microbial communities from Panama - MetaG Plot_1 | ecosystem: Environmental > Terrestrial > Soil > Tropical forest > Bulk soil | place: Panama | collected 2016-02-17 | reverse complement strand
TTTTTGCCGCTGACGAATTTTTTGACGGGATCGACGCGAATATCCAGGACATAGGCCAGCAGATCGTTGTTCGCGCGATATCGCCCATACTCACCGCGGAGAATATTTGCGTGAGTCGGCGTCGATGGATTCGCCGGCCGCTGGCTGGTTTGGGCAAATGATGACGCCAGGGTGATGACCGCGATGAGATGAGCCGGCAGGTGTCGACGCACATGTTTCAACATGCCGCGTACTGTACTCGATCCTGGGTGGGTGTCAGAAGCCCGCACCGCGCCAATATCTCGCGCGCCCGTGACAACGCGCGCTCACTCGAAGCGGGCTTCTGACGAGTGAGGACTAGCGGGCCGGCTCAAATTCAAGTTTCGTCTTAGTGATGTCCAGCAGCGGCCCCAATTCGTAAACATTCCGGTAACCGTAGGTGTAGAGCGCAATGTAAGTCGAGAGATTCAACGACGCGGTCACCATCTTCGTGGGAAACGCCTTCTCTTCACCGACAAAGTTGTTGTTGCAATAGATCAGGATGCGGGTGTTCTTGTCGGGCAGGATGCGGTTCAGGCTCTCTACCGTGATGTCGGGGAAGCTCAGGTTGACGGCCCCCTTAATGTGCAGCGTGTCGTACTTTTCGTGACTGCGAGCGTCGAGGACAATAGTCCCCGGCTCACGGCTCATACGAATGAACTCGTCCTCAGTCAGCCGTCGCGATTCGCGGTAGACTGCGGCTTCTGAAGCAACCTTCAAGTAGCCCTGCATATCGATATTGGGATTGACGATGGAAGTTTGCTTCTGAGCATCGGCAATCTGAATCCAAATGATCATCGCTAGCGTCAGGATCAATGTTCGTTTCATGCGGAAGTTGCCCCCTTTCCCACATGAACGCCCAGCGGGAACGAACTTGCATGGTAGCCGGCTTCCTTACCGGTTTTTTTAGCGGCTTCGCCGAAAATAGTCGGGCTGAGCTCGACAGAACTTCTCCTGCGACACTGCCGCCGCACTCAAAAACGCGCCTAACAACTTTGGAATGCCGCATCATTTCGTCGTTTCTCTATTCCACAACTAAGAGTAGTTCTGTGCGACGCATCCGGGTGTAACCGAATTTGATAGCGCCGCGGGGAGTACTGTCAGATCTGTCGGAGGTAGCTGAACGGTCGAACCGGCCAAACGCCGGCGGCCTCATTCCATGTCTAAGCGCGTACACAACTGGAACCTGCGCGAACTTGCCACCACTCTCTTTCGTCGCAAATGGCTGCTGCTTGCTCCCCTGATGCTGATTGCCGGCGCCAGCGTGGCCCTGGCGATCTTCCTGCCGGACAGGTATCAGTCGCGCATGAAGATACTGGTGAAGAACTCGCGCGCGGACGCGGTCATCACACCTGAAGCCAATGGCGGAACCAACGGGACCGGCGAAATCACTGAATCTCAAATTAATTCTGAGATTGCTCTCCTCACCAGCAAGGACCTGCTCGAGCAGGTCGTGATTCAGAGCGGACTCGATAAGACAACTCCATCTTCGTTCGGGAACGAGAAACTCCCGCCGGTTGAACGCGCCGCTATCCAACTGGAAAAGGATCTGGAGATCGAGGCCGCCAAGAAATCGGCAATCATCGAAGTGAAATATACCGGTCGCTCGCCTGAGATGACGGCGAACGTCCTGCAAACTCTCGCAAATCTATACCTGGAAAAACACCTCAAGTTGCATAGTCCGCCGGGGGCGCGGGAATTCTTCCAAACTCAAACCAACGAGTACGGCGAGCAACTGGCGCAAGACGAGCACAACCTGGCGGATTTTCAGCGGCGTCAGGATTTCGTCTCGCTCGACCAGGAGAAGCAGTTGAATTTGCAAAGGCTGGGCGAGGTCCGGGCCCGCTTTCTGGACGCCGAGGGCGCCGTCAAGGACATCAACGACCGGATCGCGAAGTTGCAACAACAAGTGGAGAGTATGCCCACGCGCATATCGACTCAAAACCGCGCGCTGCCGAATCAATATTCACTGGAACGGCTTAGCACCATGCTCCTCGAGTTGCGCAACCGACGCACGCAGCTACTGACCAAACTGCGAGCTGACGATCGACTCGTGAAAGAGGTGGACCAACAAATAGCCGACACCTCGTCGGCGCTGGAAGAAGCGAAGAAGGTGAACAACGTCGAGCAGACCACCGACGTCAATCCGGTGCGGCAAAGCCTGGAAGCTGAACTGGCGAAAGCGCGACTTGAACTGGTTGGGCAAAAGGCAAGACGCGACGATCTGGCTCGTCAGATGAGCGACTACCAGGCGCGTCTCGATCGATTGGACGGGGCGACCACTACGAATGCCGATTTGCAAAGGCAGTTGAAAACCAGCGAGGACAATTACCAGCTCTATACGAAGAAGAAAGAAGAAGCCCGCATCGCCGACGAGATGGACCAGAACAAAATCACCAACGTAGCGCTGGCCGAGAAACCGCTCCCGCGGCGGACTCCATTCTCGCCCAACCGCCGGCTGATTCTGGGACTGGGCTTGTTTCTCGCCTTGCTGCTCAGCTTCACCATTGTGCTGATCGCCGAAGTTGTCCGCGATACGGTGCACACCCCGCGCGAGCTGGAACTGGCCACTGAACTACCGGTAATCGCCACCTTCCAGTTTCAGCCGGCATTGGCCGCGCCCCGGGGACGCACAAAAATCGAAGTCTGACGGGTCCGACTTTTATCGAGAAATGCAACTATTCAATCGCACATCAAAACCTAACGGAACGAGCGGCGCGGCACCCAGCCGTTCAGCAATCCAGTTCTTGCTGATGCAGCCCGGCGGCCGCAGCCGGAGCAACGGGGCGGGCTCCGTGATTGCATTCACCTCAGCCAATGCCGGCGCCGGCGTCAGTCACGTGGTACGAAAACTCGGCGCCCAATTGGCCGCGCAGACCCGTGAGCCGACAGCCATTGTAGAAGCCGAACGACTTGCGAAATTACAACCCACGGACCTGACTGACCTGCGCGCGAAATGCGCACGCACAAATATCGACCAGCTCTGGATCCTCCGGAAGGCGGCCAATGGAAATGGCAAGCAGCCGTCGTCACCAACATCCGAGATCGCCGGTGGATTTGATTGCGTGCAGAAGCTGCGCTCAACCTTCAGTCATGTCCTGCTCGATTGTCCCCCGATAAGCGATTCACCTGAAGCCCCTTTCCTGGCATCGCAGGTTGACGGCGTGGTGCTGGTCGTCGAGGCGGATCACACCAAGCGAGATCAGATCCTGCGCGCGCGCCATGCACTTGAGATGGCCGGTGGCAGTCTGCTGGGGATGGTGCTGAATAAACGAAGGCATGTCGTGCCCGGTTGGCTCTACCGCATGCTCTGAGGGTCTATGCAGGTAAGACGTGAAGTTCCGATCCCATTTCGAGATCTCGATGCGACGCCGGCCCACGGGGTCGCGCGGCCGGTGCGGCACAGCTCGCCGCACCGTCTCATCTACTGCGTGGTGGACGCGGTGGTCGCAACTCTCTCGGTGGTTCTCGCGTTCCTGCTTAACAACCTTGGCTCTCTGCCGCCGGATGTCGGCGGTTTTCTCGCCCTCAGAATCTCAGTCAAGAACTTACTCGGAATAACGCTCTTTGTGGCCGTCTGGCTGGGGTGCTTTCGCGTATTTGGTCTTTACCAGAAGCGTTCGCAGCTCTCGGCCGCGGTGCGCCTGATAGGCGCGTCTGTCTGCGGTAGTTCGTGCGCGGTTTTCTTTGTATTTACCAGCCATTCCGCGACTTTTGGATTCGATGGCGTGCTGTCGTGCTGGGTAATCGCGCTGTCACTGACCCTGATTTTCCGTTTTATCTTACGCATCCTCATTGATCCGATAGAGACCAACAGCACGCCCCGCCATCTCTTGGTAATCGGCACCGGGGAACGCGCGGCGCGAGTCGCCGGCGCCTTGCAGTCGCGCGGCAATCAAAGTTATCAGCTGCTCGGGTTCGTGGACACGCCCGGCGCCGTCGTCGCCTCCGTCGATCTGAAGCAAAAGCTGCTCGGCGACTTGTCGCAGCTCGAACACATCATCATTCATCGCAAGGTAGAGGAAGTCCTGATCACACTCCCCGTGAAGTCTTGTTACGCAGAGGTCCAACGCGCGATCGAAATCTGCGAACGGACCGGAGTCGAATGCAAGTACTTGTCCGACATCTTTCGCCGGTCGTTGTCCCAGGTGGTGAGCGAAGAAATAAGTGGCTTTCGCGTGACCTCGCTCAAACCTACCAGGGCGGATTCGCGCTACGTGGTGAAGCGCGCGATTGACCTGGCGGGCGCGGCCCTGGGCTTGATAGTTCTCGCCCCTGTCATGCTGGCCATTGCGCTCGCCATCAAAGTAACCAGCGGAAGTCCTGTCATTTTCAGCCAGGAACGTCACGGACAAAACCGGCGCCGGTTCAGGATGTACAAATTCAGAACCATGGTGCATACGGCCGAGCAGCTGCAACCGTTGCTGGAACGGCGCAATGAAGCAATAGGACCAATCTTCAAAATCAAAGAAGACCCCAGGATCACCCGCCTGGGCGTATTTCTCCGCCGCACCTCGCTCGATGAATTGCCGCAACTCTTCAATGTGCTGAAGGGAGAAATGTCTCTGGTGGGGCCGCGCCCGTTGCCGGTGCGCGACGTTTCGAAATTTGAAGAGGGATGGTTGTTGCGACGTTTCTGTGTGGTGCCCGGTCTAACCGGACTGTGGCAGGTGAATGCGCGCAACACGATCAACTTCGAAGATTGGATGCGACAGGACTTTGAATACATAGACAACTGGTCGCTGCGGCTCGACTTTCGCATCCTCTTGAAAACCGTCCCCGTTGTTTTGAAGGGCACTGGCGCGGTGTAGGGTTCATGCGAGCGGCGACGACCATTGCCAGGACGGCGACGTGGGTGACCTGGCCCCTGACGCGCCTGGATCGAAACGGGGCACTCTCGCGGCCGGTCGTGCTGTGTTATCACCGCGTGCTGCCGCGGGCGGCAGGTTTTCCCTATCCGCGCTATGCCGTCAGCCCGCGGCAATTTCGCGAGCAGATGGCGTTGCTGGCCGCCGAAGGATTTCATTCGCTGACGCTCGCTGAGTTTTCCGCCATCGCCTCCGGAACCCGGGAATTACCCTCGCGCTCGGTGCTGGTGACTTTCGACGACGGTTTCGCGGACATCTATTTGAATGCCTGGCCCATTGCGCGCGACTTCGGGATCGCCCTCAATGTTTTTCTCTGCACCGGGTTGATGTCGGGCGCACACGTCGCGGGGCTTGATGAATCGAGTGGTGCGGTCCGGCCGCTGACCTGGGGAGAAGTGCGGGAGATGCGCGCGGCCGGAGTCGGCTTCGGATTCCACAGTCATGGACATCAGAACCACGGTCGCCTGGGTTTGGAAGAAATCGCGGCAGACGCGCAAAGCGGTCTAACGCTCTTGAAAGGTGAACTGGGTGTGCGTCCGGCCGCTTTCGCATTTCCGTATGGTCATTTCGGCTCCTACTCGACAGCGGCGATCTCGGTATTAAAGCAACAAGGACTGGAGATTTTTTTCACCACTGAAATGGACGCCACGGCGCTGCCCAGCACTGCTCCGATTTCACGATTGGTGATTCATCCCGATGACGACCTGCGATCGTTCAGACGCAAACTCTACGGCGGTTACGAATGGGTGGGTAAGCTGCGCCGCCTTGGTTACTCATTGCGGGTGACCGGGCGAACCGGCGCGGGCATTTCATCGCCAGCCTGACAAATGGAAGCTGATACCAAAATTCTCGGAACCGCTGATGGCGCTTTGCTGAAGCGACGGAGTCTGACTCTCAATTTTCAAAGCTTCTGGGCCATCGCCGATCAGGGAATCGTAAGTCTGGGAAATTTCCTGACGACCATTATCCTGGCGCGCACGCTGACGCCGGAAGCCTACGGTCTTTGGTCAGTGATTTTTGGTTTGATTCTCTTCCTCAATGTCTTGCCTTACTCGCTCATCAACTATCCGTTATCGGTCCGGATGGCTGCGCGTGATGAGATCGGCCAGAGTTCGCTGGTGAAAGCGAGTCTGGTTTTGACCGCGCTCCTGGCTGTCCCGCAAATCCTGATTCTAGTTACGGCTTCGTTTCTGGTTGCCCACATCGGCTTGGGCCTCTCGGCCGGTTTCTGTCTGCTCGTCTGGCAATTGCAGGAAACAACCAGGCGCGCCTTGATGGCTCAGCTCGCCTTCGGCACCGCGATGTGCACGGACGCAATCAGTTACCTGGGCCAGGCGGTATTGATCTGGTGCTGTGCTCGCGCGGGCCGGTTGTCGCCTCAGATTGCCTTTGCTGTGGTCGGATTAACCTGTGTGCTGGCGGCGTTCGCGCAACTCTGTTTCCTGCGCGGCCTCCGGCGGGGCAAGCTTGAACTTAAACAGCACGCGCGCAGCTTTTGGGTCACCGGCCGCTGGGTACTGGGTTCCGATATCCTGGCGAACTTCAATGTTCAGGCCGGGCCGTGGGCCCTGTTCATTCTTGGCGGCCCCGCGCAAGCTGCCGGTTTTCAGGCGGTCGCGAACCTGCTTGGCGTCTCGCATCCGATTAAGTTGAGCTTGGGGAATTACCTGATTCCCGCGGTGGCCAGGGTACGAGCTAACCGCGGTGTTTCCGCGGCGCAGCGGGTGGCGCTCAGCCAGTCTACGCAAGCGGCCGCTCTGCTGCTGCCGTTGATCCTGGCGCTGCTGATTTTCCCGCGGCCGCTATTGGGACTCGTGTATGGCGCTGCTTCGCCGTATCAATTGCTCGAGTGGCCTTTGCGGCTGCTGGCCCTGACATACATTCTCAGCTATTGGGCAATGGCCATCCGCTTCTTTCTGATCGCGGTGGAAAGCAGAAACCGGGCACAGTTCCTGTTTGAATTGTCCTGGAGTGTGTTGTTCTTTGCGTTGCTCATTCCGCTGACATTTCATTGGGGCATAACCGGCGCGATCGTCGCCACGGGAATAACTCAAGGCGCCAAACTGGCGAGTAACCTAATGCTCATGCGCCAGGTCAAGGACCAGTCTGCAAAGAAGCGTGACTGAATGAAAATACTTCTGGTCGGACATTCCTGCGCACCTGATCGAGGCTCGGAACCGGGACTCACGTGGCAGTTTGCGTGGCATCTCAGCCAGCTTCATGAAGTTTGGGTGATGACCAGTGTGCGATCGAGAGAGCGGATCGAGAAACAGCTGGCGCTCGGCGCTAATCCCAACCTGCACTTTCTCTGGATCGATGTTCCCAAGTACCTGAAGGGGCAACGCGCGCAGACTGAACTAACTCTGCGATTGCGTTATCTCTTCTGGCAGCGCGCGGTGCTGCGTGAGGCCCGGCGAGAACATCAGCGCCAGCACTTCGATATTGTGCATCACTTGAGCTGGGGGACCATCAGCGCGCCACCCTCTTTGTGGCGACTGCCGATTCCGCTGGTGTGGGGTCCGGTCGGTGGCGCTCAGACGGCGCCGCGGGCTTACCGCCGATATTTTGGGAACGCCTGGCGCGAAGAGCTGCTACGCACGCTGAGAGTCAATCTCGCCACGCGCATGCCCGGTCTGCGCCGCACCGTCCGCAATTGCGCGCTGATTCTCTCGACGAATCCTGAGACGACCCGCGCCCTGCAAACTGCCGGAGCGCCTGAAGTACGCTTCCATCCAAACATCGGGGTGACCGAACAATTCATGGTCTCAGCGCCAACTAAAGCGCGCGCCGATCAAAGAAGTCCGGTGATTTTGTGGGCCGGCCGCTTGATTCCCATTAAGGGCTTGCCGCTCGCATTGGAAGCTTTCGCGCAGCTCGATGCGAACTTGCAGGCGCGTCTTCGTATTGCCGGCGATGGCCCATTAAAGGGCGAGATGCAGACTCTGGCCCAGGCGCTCGGAATCGCGGACCGCGTCGATTTTCTGGGTGAAGTCCCATGGTTGGAAATGAAGCGCCAATATGCGGAAGCAGAATTATTTCTCTTCACCAGTCTGCGCGATTCGTCGGGTCAGGTGTTGGCGGAAGCGATGGCTAGTGGACTGCCGATTGTGACCCTGGACCACCAGGGAGTCAGCGCAATTGTGCCGCCCGAGGCAGGCATCAGAGTCACTGTCGAAGATCCCGACAAAACCGTTCGCGCCTTGACCGAGGGAATGCTTCGTCTCATTAGCTCACCGACATTGCGCGAAACGATGAGTGAGGCGGCGCGAGCCCACGCCCAAAGAATGAGTTGGAATGCGCACGCGCAAATTATGAGCGACTGGTACGCCCAGGTCGTGGCGCGCGGTCAGCTGAGTGGCAAGTACGCTTATGCAACTGTCTAGCGAAATCCAAACCGGACCGCTCCGATCCGCCCCCGGTGCATATATCGATCGATTGGCGCCCTCCGGCGGTTGGCGGCTAATCGTTGCCATATCGCTCATGGTGCTGGCCTTCGTGCCGCTGGTGCCGCCGGTCGATGCGCTTGAAGGAGGCGTGACCACCCGGGGCATCATTGAATTCGCGCTGATCCTTTTCGCGCTCGGCTTGCTGGCGATGTATCTCAAGACGCAGGGGGCCTTTTCAGTAGATCTCAAATCTCCGGCCTTTCTGATAATCAGCGCGTATTGCTGGTGGTGCATGCTGTCTTTCATTTGGTCTCCCAACCCGGTGCTGACCATTGCCAAAGCCGCCGAGTTGTGGTGCATCGCACTCGCCGCACTGATGGTAACGACCTTCGCGGCGCGTAGTCATTTCAACGAGAGACAGATCGCCACAGTTTTCGCTTTGTCGCTGGTGGCTGTGATTTGCGGTTTGATCCTCGCGAATCTCTACTATTGGGGAAAACCCTTTCCGAGCACGGGCGATGCATCGCTGCCGCTGGATTTATTGGGCGAAGAGTTCGTCGAGCAGCGGCCAAGGCTAATCCTGGCCTACCAGCACGCGCTGGTGACGGCCGATCTGTTGGCGGTGACAATCATCACTCTGTTTGCCTCCGACCTTCGCAAAATATTCAAAGCGATCCTCTTTCCCGGATTGCTGGCGCTGTTGTGGCTGACTAACGCCCGGGCCGCGACAGTTGCGGTGGCGATCGCAATCGCGTCTATGGCCATGCTCAAGCTAAGACGCAACAGCAGCCGCGCCATCACAGCGATGCTGGGTCTCGCGACCGTGGTTGCCGGACTGCTACTTTTTCAGGACCGGCTGCCGGCCCTGGTGCGGCCGTTACTCAGCGATGATCTGTTCACGCTTAACTCCCGCACTGAACTGTGGGCGAAAGTGTTCACTTACATCTGCGAGCAGCCTATCGCCGGGACGGGCTACTACGGTTCGCGTTACCTGCTGATCAAGGATTTCAGCTGGGCCGGCCACGCGCATAATTCCTTTCTCGAAGTGCAGCTAACCACCGGGCTGATCGGTTTGCTGCTGCTGATCGCCTTCGTGGTTTTCATCTGCAAGGAAATCTTCATCACCAGGAATGCCCTGCTCGTGGGGATAACCCTGTATGCCCTAATCCAGGGAATGGTTGATCCGGTGCTCTTTTATCCGGACCTGGTGATGTTTGCTCTGACCATCGTCTTGACGTCCGTAAATCCAGGGAGGTCACCGGCCGGCGAACGCTCATTCGCCTAGCCCAAACTCGCGATGAATACAAACAGAAGAGTGAGACTGCTGATCGTGGGCCAGACGCCGCCACCCTACGTCGGGCAAATGCTTTCGATCGAAAAGCTGGTCAAGGCGAGCTACGACAATGTCGACGTCTATCACACCCGCATGAACTATTCGCAGCGGACCGACCAGATTGGCAGAGTTCGGTTGCGAAAAATATTTCACTTGCTGCGCGTCGTGGCCGACAGCAGCTACAAAATCCTGCGTCATAGAATCGACGTCATTTATTACCCTCCGGGGGCTGAGACTGTTCCGTTGTTGCGCGATATCGCGACGTTAATGGTGCTGCGCCGGTTCCGGCGGAAATTAATCCTGGTCTTTCACGCTAGCGGTCTCAGTGAGTGCGTCGCTTCGTGGCGCGGAATAGTGAGATGGCTTTTTCGGAAGGCGTTTTTCTTTCCGGATGCGGCGATTCAGAAATCATCGCTGAATCCACCCGACGGGCAATTTGTGAAAGCGCAGGCCATCTACACCGTGCCGAATGGCCTGCCTGACGAGTTTGAGCGGTTCCGTCATCTGAAGTCCGTAAACGCGGCCCCAGTGATCCTGTTCGTCGGTTTAATGAAGGAAGAAAAAGGCGTCGAGGTGCTGCTCGCAGCAGCGCGTCTGCTGCGGGCCCGCGGCTTAGGTTTTCGCCTTGAATTTATGGGTGAATTCATGTCGGAGGCTTATCGAGACAACCTGATCCGTCAGGTGCGGGACAACCAACTGGAAGATTGCGTCCACTTTCTGGGCAGGAAGATCGGTGATGAGAAGTGGGCCCATTTTCGGCGGGCAGACATCTTGTGCTTCCCGACGCATCACCCTTCGGAGTCCTTTGGGATGGTCGTGGTCGAGGCCATGATGTTCGAACTGCCGGTCATCGCCACGCGGTGGCGTGGCATCCCCGACATCGTCAAGGACGGCAGCACCGGTTTTCTCACGCCGATAAAGGACGCCGCGGCCACTGCGGATCGGCTGGCGCAACTGCTTCAGGACGAGTCGTTGAGAACCGCGATGGGCCGCGCAGGCCGCCGGCGGTATCTCGAGCGATTCACCATCGAGAACTACATCGAGCGAACCGAAGCTGTGGTTTTGGAAGTTGCGAGAGAAAGAGTCGCTGGCTGACGTCGTGAGCAGAAAGGACCGGCCGCGTCAAAACGTACGGCGAAGTATCAGACGGGATTAAAGACAAAGGAGAACCGGGGCAGTAGCCCGACTGTTAGGGAGGGCTCAAAATACTCTTGCCGGGAGCCCTCCCTAACGGTCGGGCTACTGCCCCGAGGAGAGCCGCAGAGCCGCAATTTTTTCGACTGAGCATATTCGCGACTTGAGCAGAAAGGACCGATGAGAGAACCAGACCTGGCAAAAGAAGTTCGCATTCCGTCCGTGAACGTGCTCGGCGTTAGAGTCAGCCGCGTCGACTATGAGAGTGCGGTCGCGGCGATAATTCAAGCCGCCCGCGCGCGGCGCAGTTTTGGCGTCGGCGCGCTGGCGGTGCACGCGATCATGGAAAGCCGTCGCAGCCCCGCGTTCAGCGAAACGCTTCAGCAACTCGAATTGCTTACTCCCGATGGTCAGCCCGTACGCTGGGCGATGAACCTGCTCGGCGCCCGCGAATTAAAGGACCGGGTGTATGGGCCCACGCTCATGTTAAAGGTCTGCGAACGCGCAGCCGCGGAAGGCTTATCGATCTTCTTTTACGGGAACACCGCTGAGGCGCTCAATCGGCTGCGTCACAATCTGACGGAGAAATTTCCCCGCTTGATTATTGCCGGCACTAAGGCGGACAGATTCCGGGACGCGACCGAGGCAGAAGACCAGGAAGACGTTCGGCAGATTGCCGAATCCGGCGCCCGCATCGTCATGGTGGGCCGTGGCTGTCCCCTGCAGGAGCGATGGGTGGCCAATCACCTGGGTGTGATTCACTGCCCCATGCTCGCCGTGGGAGCTGCTTTTGATTTTCACGCCGGGGTCAAAGCGCAGGCGCCGCGCATTCTCCAGGACTATGGTCTGGAGTGGCTCTTTCGCCTGGTCCACGAGCCCAAACGACTTTGGCGCCGGTACCTGATTCTCAATCCGCTCTTCGTATGGAACTTTGGCCAGCAGTTGATCAAATCGAAGGTCGGATAACGCGAGCGAGGTTAGACATGCGACGTAAACTGATAGGCATCCTGCTGCACAAAGACGACACTGGGTTCATCTTTTACAAGTACCTGATCAAGTTGCTCATCAAAGAGTGGAGGGCTCTCGGCTTCGCAACTCAAATAATTCGGGGAACCGATCGCCTGGTCCCTGCGGACATTGTGATCTCGCATGTCGATCTTACCGTGGTGCCGGACGAATATAAGGAATTTCTGGCCCAATACCCCTGCGCTTATAACCGGAGCGTACCGGACATTTCCAAGTCGCGAATCAGCACTAACCTGGTCGGCCGCGATGATCCTTACGCCGGACCAGTTATTGTAAAGACTGATCGTAACTCAGGCGGGTTTGCCGAGGTGCGCATGGTGGGACGCGGCCATTTGTTTCGCGCGCTCGGTAGGAGGCTCGCGATCCGCAACAAGGTCAACACCGAAGTCGCGTGGGACGCCGTGAGACAACTAAGATCGGGAGAGTACCCGGTATTCTCCTCGCTGCAGAATGTTCCGCCTGAGATCTTCAGCAATCAACATCTCGTGATCGAAAAGTTCTTACCGGAGATAATCGACGATCACTATCACATCAGCTATTACCACTTCCTCGGTGATATGGATCTTGTCGAAAGGTATCAATCCAAAGATAAGGTCGTGAAGGCTTCGACATCGATTGGTTTTGAGATGGTTCCAGTTCCGCCTGAGGTGCGCGAATTCCGGAAGAAGCTGGGGATGGATTACGGGAAGATTGATTATGTGATCAACGACGGAAAGCTGATCATTTTGGACGTCAATCCCACCCCGGTGGTGCCGGCGAAAGACGCGTTAACCAAAGGAATCGCGCGCCACCTCGCCGCGGGAATTACCTCGCCATTATCACGCTGAAATCTTGCCGGCCGCTCGCCATCTCTTAAGATCTTAAGAAATCTTGTTAATAGTCCCGCGGCAGTTTTTGGCGCCGCAATGACACCGCCGGGAATCGGGCAGGAGAGTCTGCTCGTAATCGATGGTGATCTCTTCGCCGGCGTGGATGTCGCGCAGAGCGAAGAAAAGCACGTGGCCATAGAGCGTCCGCATGTAAGAATTCGGATCGCAACTGTGATTGATGTAATGGGTGCCGTTACCGCCGTGGGCGCCGTCGACACTCCACTTGCCGTCGATGTCGCAGATGCGAAGATGCCGCCGCCCGCGCGCGCGCTTCATGGCTTCCCAATCAGAAATTCGCTCGCCGGTGTATTCGGCGATCTTCTTGCGGCGGGCAAACGTCTGCGTGGCGAAGCAGCCTTTGCCGTTGATGGGGGATTTTTTTATTGCCAGTCCGGAAGCGAGTTTCATATTGCTTTCGATTGCGATATCGAAAACTCATTGTAGGGCATCTTCCCGGAAATGTGAGATTCGCTATGGCCGGGTAGTGGCACATTTTGGGTCCCGATGTATCACTACTTAATTAGTTCGTTTGAGAGAATCTTCTCGTTCGCGCGCCCGCTTTAGCGCGGCGAGCTGGAAGCTGGAAGCCGTTTAAACGGTAATGACATACTTGAGTGCGCGGAGCGCACGACAGCGTAAAGCCCGGGGCGTGAGCCCCGGGGAGATGTCACAAACAATGATCCAGCCCGCGGAGCGGGCGGCGGCGGATCGGAACGAGAGGTCCTGCCATCGCAACGGCTGCCGCCCGCTTCCGCGGGCTCATCGTACTAATTGATCGGTGACCTGGGGTTCCGTCCCGATGAATCGGGACTCCACCCCAGGCTTTATTCCATCGTGCGCTCCGCGCACT
>Ga0126369_10002321_pt1 | contig 13485 bp, 9 predicted proteins | sample PanSoiMetaPlot_1_FD_109646 | JGI IMG/M metagenome (GOLD analysis project Ga0126369, IMG submission 109646) | Tropical forest soil microbial communities from Panama - MetaG Plot_1 | ecosystem: Environmental > Terrestrial > Soil > Tropical forest > Bulk soil | place: Panama | collected 2016-02-17 | reverse complement strand
CTACACGCTCACCCTGACCGAGTGGCGGAACGTGCTGATCGGCGAGTACACGGGGCCAGGCGGCGAAGAGCCGGTGGACGAGACGATGGGCCAAGACCCCGAGGTGGGCGAGCCGCCCGTGCTCGCCGAGTACACCGTCAAGCCCGGCGACACCCTCTGGCGCATCTCGGAGGATCAGCTTGGCGACGGGGCGCGCTACGGCGAAATCTACGAACTCAATCAGGACGTGATCGGCGACAACGTGGACTACATCACGCCGGGCACGACGCTGCTGATGCCAGGCGGCACGGCCGACGTGGAAGAGCCCGCCATCCCCGACGTGGTGGACTACCTCGGCTACCTTGAGACGCCCGAATGACCACGCTCGACCCGCTGGCTTATGCCTACGACGTGGCCGTGATGGATCAGCAGGGCAAACTGCTGCACCTCCCGAGGGGCTCGATGACCCTCGAAGAGCAGGCGGACGAGATGAGCGCCACGCTGCGGTGCTCGTTCCCGAACGTGATGACCACCCACGGGCCGATGCGCGACCTCGTGAAGCCTGGCACGCCGCTGTACTGCTACGTCGTCCAGCGAGGGCCGTCGGGAAGCGCGGTCGGCACGCTGGCCGAGTCGGGCATCGCCGGCTCGCCGTGGGATCCGGGCTGGTCGGGCGTCGGCTTCGGCGGCAGCGAGGGGCGCACCGAAATCTTCCGAGGCTCGATCCTCGAATACGGCACTTCGACCGACAGCATCGAGCTTGTGGTGCTCGCCCACGACGTGCTGCACACGCTGCTCAAGCACGAGGTGGACGCCTACATCGCCGAGGGCACCGCGTTCAAGGACGCCCTCGAAACCCTGGCAGCCGAGTGGGGCATGACCGTGGGCCGCGTGGACGGCCCGGACGCCAACCTGCCCGAGCTTACCTGGCGTGGCGAGCCGGCTGGCACCGTGCTGGCCGACATGCTCGAAGCGGCGATGGGCGAGGGCGGCGGCCACTTCGTGATCCGCGCCACGGGCGACGCGCTCGAAATCGTCACGCCTGGCAGCAACGAGCCCATCTGGCTCCTGGCCGGCAGCGGCCGAGGCGCGGGCACGACCAGGGCGAGCGTCAACATCGCCAACCTCGTCGGCAGCGTGACCGTCATCAGCGAGGCCGAAGAGGCCGAGGACGAGGACGACAAGCCCACCAAGAAGCCGCCGCCCAAGGCGGTCGTCAAGGAAATCTCGTCCAACGCCGGGTTCAACGGGGCAGTCAAGCATGTCTACGTGGACAGCCAGTCGAGCGAGGCGTCGGCCGAGCTTGAGGCCCAACTCACGCTCGCCCGCGACGGCTTCCCCGAGTGGCGCTTCGACCACGAGACGGTGGACGTGCCGCTCATCCGCAAGTACGACAAGATCGCCATTGACGACGACATTCTGACCAAGGCCGACCCGCTGTACGTCCTGGCCGTGACGCACAACCCGAGCGACATGAAGATGAGCCTGACGCTACAGACGCAGGAAGACTTCGAGCGCGAGGGCGACGCGGCCAGGCTCGACGCCCAGCTTCAGAAGCTCCGAGGGGAAGAAGAGGAAGCGCGGGACAAGCAGAAAAAGGAAGAGAAGAAGTCCAAGAACGCCCGCCAGACGATTCTCGACAAGGCGCAGCCGGTGATGGGCACGCCTTACGTCTGGGGCGGGCCTGGTGGCCGCTCGAACTTCGACCCGAACGTGTGCCAGAGCGACTGCTCGGGCTTCGTGACCTGGCTGTGTCATCAGCTTGGCGCGCCGACGGGTGTATACGCCTTCACGGACAACATGGCGGGCGTCTCGCAACTCATCGGCACGAACACGCTGGCGGACGCCGTGGCGGGCGACTGGATTCTGCAAAAAGACCCGAGCGTCCAGGCGGGCGCGACCTTCTACCACATCCAAATGTACTTGGGTTCAGGTGGCGAGGTGATCGAGGATGGCGGCTCGTCGTCGCCGTCGCGCATCTGGGTTGGCGGCGTCATCAGTGGGTACGAAGTGCGGCGCTTCCAACCGCTGTACCTCAAGCTCCACGGCAGCAGCGGAGGCAAGACGAAGTGAACGTCGTCGCCGGTGACGGAAGCTCGCGCCTGGCAGCGGTGATCCAGGGGGCGATCAGCCGCCAGGCTGGACGGCAGCGGGCGCAGATCGAGTTCGGTTCGCTCGTCGGCGAGCCGACCACGCCAGACCTGCAACCGGACTCGTGGACCGGGATGCCGTGGGCGTGGAGCACGTACTACGTGGTCGAGCCCTTCCTGACTGGCCTGCTCAAGACGTATCCGTCGAGCGTGCCACCATCGGATGTCGGCGATCACGGCGGCCATGCTCACGGGGAACACGAGCATACCCTGGTCGATGCGATCCAACCCCTGCGGGCGGGGGACCGAGTGCTCATCGTCTGGGTCGGTCCCTCGCCGTGTGTCTTGGGGAGGTTGAAGTGAGCGGGTCTGTCGGGTGGGGCCTGGGGAGGCTGGGGAAGATGTTGGTGAGGTTAGTCGAGGGTGGCGGTGTCCCGGTCGGCCGGGCCTGTGCGCGCCTGACTCGGAGGTTATCACACTGATGGCCCTGTTCCCCACTGTCCCCGATCCCGTGGCCCTGCGCCCGGTCGCGCCGGCTCCCCCACCTGGCAGCGACCTCGGACTCGACTGGCGCTTCGACTTTGAAAAGGGCGACTTCACCATTGACGCCGACGGGCAAGTCCCCAAGGTCAGGGGCGGCCTGGTGCCTGCCCAGCAGGTCGTGGCGACGTGCCTTGTTGACAGGGCGTTCCACCGAATGTACAGCAGGAGACATGGCATAAATTACGAGTACGCCCAGGCCAAGCGTCAGCGTCAGCAGACCGAAGCCAGCTTGGAGACGCAGATTCGCGACCGCCTCAAGCGCATTCGGGGGGTGAAGGATGTCATCAACTTCACGTTCAGGAACGGTCCCTTCGAGGTCTTCTACCCGCCTCGCGAGGTGAAGCTCCCGCCGACGACCGAGGGCGGCAAGTACGCCGACGTGGAGGGCGACTTCGGCACCTACCAGCGGATGAAGGGACAGCAGTACGGCACCTTCGAGAAGGTGACGCAGATTCCTGAGCGGGTCGTGATCGCTGGGGGTGGTTTCGTCAAGGTGCCGGCTGACGCGCTCGCGGTGCGCTTCACCGTCGTGCTCGACGTGGGGGCGCGCTACAGCTTCGAGGTCGTGCCGCACGGTGGCAACCCGCCCGCGCCGCCGCTCAAGGGGCGCTACCTCGACATGGAAATCATGGGCAACTACGCGACCATCGCCACCCACAACTACGGCGAGCTTGAACCCCCGCCGGGCAGCCCGCCCTCACGAAGGAAGGCTTAGATGCCCAACCCGCCGCTGCCGCCCGAAATCATCTTCGGCCAGTCGTCCGAGCAACAGCTTGCCCGGATGCTGGCGCACCCGGCCCTCGAAGGCATGAGCGTCGCCGAGGGCTCGATGCCGCACGCCCAACTGTCGCCGGTCGCCAACGAACTCGCCGAGGGCTACTTCAACATGGCCCGTATCGTGGAGCAGCGCTCACTGATCGGCGATCCTGGGCACTGCGCCTACGGCGACTACCTCGATCAGATCGGGCTCGAAGAGATGGGCGTGGCGCGCCAGTCGGCGGTGCCTGCGCGGATCAGCCTGACCTTCACGGGCACGCCTGGCACCGTCATCCCTGGCGGGGCGGCGGGCGACCTGACGGCGTGCGTCGTCCAGGCGACGACCGACGAGGCCCCGACCTTCCGCCTGACGGGCGACGTGCTCATCCGGGCGGCCGGCACGGGCGGCGGCGTGGCCGAGTGCGAAGAGCCAGGCATGGTCGGCAACGTCCCGGCGGGCACCGTGACCGAGTTCGTCGGCACGATCCCAGCGGGCGTGACGGCGGTCAACAACGACTACAGCCAGCCGCTCGTGCCCGGCACCGACATCGAGTCCGACAACGACTACCGCCTGCGGCTGCTCGAATACCGACGCGACCCGCCCAACGGCTGCAACGCGGCGCAGTTTCGCGCCTGGGCCGAGGCCGTGCCTGGCGTGGGCAAGGCGCAAGTCGTGCGACCAACCGAGGCCGTCGGGCCGCAGGGCCAGCAACCCCCGCCGCCGGGGAACGTGTACGTCTACTGCCTGGACGAGAATATGCGGGCCGCGCCGCAGGCGGTCGTGGATGTTGTCCAAGCCGTGATCGCTCCGTCCCGAGAGATTGCTGGTGGGGCCTCGAACTTCACGCCCAATGGCGGCGCGGTTGTCGAGGCCGACGGCACGATCCGCCTACCGCTGGGCGGCGTCGCCTCTGGCGCGACCGGCGCGTTCCCGGCGGCCTCGGCCGAAATCCCTGGCGTGTGGATGTGGCGGCCCTCGCTGCGGGTGAGCAATCAGACGACCGACCCGCTGCCGATCTGCACGGTCGAGGTGTTCAACGTGACGATCAACGGCGTCGCCCCTGGTGCGCCGCCGCCCAACCCGGACGGTCGCCTGGCGACGTTGGACGTGTTCGCGGCCGACCTGCGCGTGGCCTTCCCTGGTGCGCCCGAGGTGGCTCCGAGCATCGACGTGTGGTGGAACAGCGTGGACGTGCTTGAGCTTCGGGTGCGCCGCCTGGCGACGCAGCAGGTCGTGGACGACCTGTGGTTCGAGGGCGGCTGGATCAGGTCGGCGTTCTCAGCGCCCGAGCACGAGGGCCTCGCGCCGGTGGATGATCGCGTCGAGTGCTACGTCCCGACCGAGCGGCCCATCGAGGTCGTGGTGACCGTGCAGGGCCAGGTGGGCTGGAACCCGCCCGACGTGGAGGCCAGTGTCAGGGCAGCCCTGACAGAGTATTTGAAGGAGATTGCCTTCACCACCGGCACCTACATGGACGACGAGGGCCACGTGAAGGACATCCCCGTGAGCAACGACGTGACCTACGGCGCGGTCGCGGCTGCGATCCAACTCGCGCCGGGCGTCGAATACTACGATCCGGGCACGCTCACCATCAACGGCGGCCGAGTCAACATCCCCGTGTGGAAAGGGGACGTTGCAGTCCTGGGGAACCTGACGACGATCACGGTGATCCCGGCCGCCAGGAGCGGCTGGCAGGTCATCGGGCCGCCGGGCACCGAATTGCCGTGATGCCCCCTTCGGGCTGGCAGCGCAGCGACCGACCCCCAGGCTCGCGTGAAGCCGTGGCGACACGGGTGGCGCAGGCGGCGAAGGCGGCGGCTGGCATGTACCCGATCTGCGAGTCGGGGACGCGCATGGTGAGCCCGCGCTCGATGCCCGAGTTCCTGCGCTTCGCCCCGACCATGATCTACATGGAGTGCTCGCCCGGCTGCTCGCTGGACATCTGGCACAACGAACTCTGGGCCACGAGGAACGAGCAATTCGTCCGCTGGGCGACGTGGCGACTCGAATGGTGGGAGGCCGAGATGCGCCTTCCACCTCGGCCGAACTCGTCCTACGACGAGCGGCGCGACCGCATCATCGCCCGGATGCGCGCCTGGGCACTGCCCACGGTGGCGAACATTATGAAGCTCGCCGACGCCTACGGGGCCGTGGTCTACCCGACCATGAACTACGAGCAGCACTTCATTACGTACATCTTCCCTGGCGGCTTCGTCGGCCAGGAAGACCTGATGCTCGAACTCGACCGCATCACCCCGGCGCGGCTCGGGTTGAACATGCAGGTCTTCGTGGTGTGGGGCGACTTCGAGAGTGCCAACAACACGTGGTGTCAGATCGAAGACGCGGGCTGGTCGTGGGACGACATGGAGAACGCCAGCCTGAATCAGCTACCGCCGCTGTCGCTGCTGCCGTGCGTCCCGCCGCCGCCGGCGTATTGGGGCGACTTCGAGGACCGGGGCATCCGCTGGTGCCAACCTGGGGACAACACGATTGTGTGGGGACGCATGGAGACGGCGACGATTGACGACCTGCCGGACCTGGCGAACCTGCCCTGCAACCCACCTGTGCCGTAAGGAGTGACCATGACCAGTCCACCACCAGGGATTCACGAACACCTCCTGCTGAACCAAACGCGGTTCAACCTGACGCTGCCCGAGCGGGCCGACATCGTGGCCGTGGGCGTGCTCAACGACGCCTACATGAAGCTCGGCAACGAAGCGATGCACCTGACGCTCGGCAACACCTACGCGGGTGCCCAGGTGCTCACCGGCACGCTGAACATGACGGGCGACCTGGGCGTCGTGGGCAACACCTACCTTACGGGCCTCGCGACGGTCACCGGCCGCGTGACCGCAGCCCAGGTCACTATGACGGCCCCGCCGCAACCAGCGGTGGCACCCGGCTACGTTGTCGGCGTGCCGCTCGCGGGCGGTGACCTCGGCTACTACGACCCGGCGCTGATTATGACCGCCTCGATGTGGGTGGACGACGGCACCAACCTCGTGCCGGACGCGAGCGCCAGCCAGAACGTTTGGGCACCGGCAGGGCTGAGCATCGGCCCGGCGGGCGAGGGCTGGTTTCGATGGACTGCCCCCGACAAGATCACGGCGAACACGAACATCGCTGTCCGAGGTGGCGCGGTGTTCTTCGGGGCCACCGACCAGTCGTGGATCGTCATCGACATCAACGGGAAATTGACGGCCGTCACGCCAGTCGGCCAGGGCTTTCAGGTGCAAGACTCGGCGGCAGCCCCCGCGCCCCTATGGGCGGCTGGCATCACCGCCTACGGCTGGTTGTCAACCAACATCACCGGCGGTGCCGGTGGGGTGAGCCTCAACGCGGCGACCTCGGCGTCGATTCAGTTCGAGCCGACGGCAAACGAACACCGCTTCTACACGCCTGGCGGCTTTGCCTTCTATCGGTCCAGTGACAGCGCCAAGCTCGCTGGAATCAGCAACGTCGGAGCGTTACAGCTACCTATCTCGGGCAACCTGCTGGCCGGCCTTGAGTTCATCGACGCCAACAGCCGCATCTCGGTGGCCGACACCCGCGTGATGGCGTTCGACACGTACAACTCGTCGTTCCACTGGCGCAACACGGTGGCGATGACAACCCACACGACGCTCGATCAACTAGGCAATCTCAGGCTTGCGGGCGACGGCACGCCTAACACCTCGGGCACCTTGGATGTCCTCGGCGGTATTGTCAGGATCGGCTCAGGGCCGCAGTTTTCAATCGAGTTCAACCCAGCACTTACCAACGTCGCGATGGTCGGCGCGTCGCGCATGGACATCACCGCGCAAACCATCATCCTCGGCAGCGGCGGCGCGGTGGGCCAGGTACAGGGCAGCCAGTTCTCGTGCAACGCGGGCTGGACCTACGCCTTCGAGACGATGAACAGTGCGGCCACCAACGTCGGCCAGGGCTACGCGAACCTGTGGGTGGATGGCAGCGCAGCGGCAGGCAAGAGCAACATCCGAGCCCTTGAGCACGACCCGCTCGCCATCGTCACCGATCCAGCGCTGCACGCCGTGAGCTTCGACGTGCCGCTCTACGCGCCGCCCGATCAGCAGCCGGGGCGCGGCGATGGGGGCAGGCTGCCGCTACTGCCCATCCTGTTCCCGCCGGGGGGCGGGATGCCCATGAGCGGCGAGCAGGCGCTCACCGAGACGGTCACCCAGGTCGGCTTCATCGCCGACGACTGGCTGGCCGTGCTGCCCGAGGTGGTCAGCGTGGTCGAAGGCGAGGTCCGAGGCATGAGCTACGGTCGCGTGGTCGCCATCGTGTTCGAGGCGCTGAAGCAGTACATCGCACAGACCGACGCCCACCTGGCGTCGCTGGACGATCACACAGGACACACGAAGCCATGACCAACCCACTCATCAAGGACTGGCAGATCGACCCCGCCGCGCTCGGCGGCGGTACGGGCGTGTGGGAAGACGATGGCACGGTCCTCGTCCCCATCGCGGGGGTTTCGCAGAACATCCGCGTGCCTGGCGGGAAGGTGAGCCTCGGCGCGGGGGCAACCGACTTCGTCGGGGGTGGTAGCGGCTTCACCGAACTCTTCTCGGCCAGCGGCGCAATCATCAACTCGAACTACGGGGCCGGCGCTCAGGTGGACCCGTCTCGCCCAGCGACGCGCCTGGTGGTGTCTGACTCGTACAACGGCGGCGGCATGACGCTGGATTGGGTCGCCGCCGATGGCACTGTCGCGACGCCCTTCGACGTGGCCCCCAACGGCGACACGACTGTCCTGGGCGTGCTGATGCTCGGGCGCTTCGGCGGCCCGCAAGCGAACATCCGCAACGACGGCGCGGGCAACATGGACTACCGTGCGGATCAGACCGCCGGCGCAGCCCACTACTTCAGGCTGTCGGACGGCGTTACCAGCGCTGGGCTCTATGGCGGGTACATCGACATGGACCCAGGCGCGACGGGCAGCTTCTCGACCGTGCGATCCAGGCTGGTCGTGACCGGACGCGGCGAGTTCGGCACGGCTGGCGTACCCGACACGACCACGGTGCGGCACGACTTCAACGCAGTGGGCAACTCGACGTTCAGTGCCAACGTCGGCATCGCACTCGGACTGACCGTTGACGGCAACACGAGCCTCAAGGGCATCCTGAGCATGGACACGGTCAACGGCGGCATGATCTACATGGGAGCCGCAGGCGGGGCGTACCTCAACTGGCAGGATGCGACCGGGAACTTCTACTTTGCGCCCAACAATCCCGCCGTCACCATCATCAACGCCACGGGCGTTCACGTGCAGACGGCGGGCGGGCATTGTTCGGTCGGTGGCACGCCAGGCGGTCTGTACGGGTTTGAGGCCCCGCTGAGCGCCGACCCCAACGGCCAGGGCTACGCGAACACGTGGATCGACGCCAGTGTGCGCATCCTCAAGCAGAACGAGCGCGCCGTGGACGACGCCCTCAATATTGTCATGGACCCGACGCTTCAGGCTGTGCGCTACGAGGCGCTCACCGAGGTGTCTGGCGACTGGCTGCCCGACAAGGGCGACCCGCCTAAGCTGGACGCGGACGGCGTGCTCATTCCGACGGTGACGCAGATCGGCTTCGTCGCCGACGATTGGTACGTGAAGGTGCCCGAGGTGGTGAGTGCGCCGGGCGGCATCGTGCGCGGCATGACCTACGGCCGCGTCACGGCCATCGTCTTCCAGGCGCTCAAGGAGTACATCACCCAGACCGACGCCACCATCGCGGACCTGACGGCCCGACTCGCAGCCTTGGAGGGCACCCCATGATGCAACCGCCACCTCGAACCAACGGCCACTCGACGCCCCCAGGTGGCGGGAGCCGCATGTACACGGCGACACGCTTCCAGCTTGTGCTGCCCGAGCGGCCCGACCGCGTGCGCGTGACCGACCTGACGACCGCCTTCGAGAAGCTCGGCAACGAGGCCATGCACCTCACGCTGGGCAACGACATGAGCGGCCTTCAGCGACTCACCGGCGTGTACCAGTTTGTGAACGAGGCCGCCGTGCCCGCCAACCCGCCAGCGGGCGAAGTCAAGATGTACTCCCGTGGCGGCATCCTGTACCAGCTCGACTCGACGGGCCTGGAGCAACCGCTACCGGGCGGTGGCAACGTGGCCGGCTCGGTCCACGATCAGATCGGCGTGGCGGCGGGCACGACCACCATCACCCTGCCCGTACCGGCTGGCATGGCGGTGATGGGCGTCTTTGGCGTGTACGTCAACGGCCAGTGCTTCATCGAGACACGCGACTGGACGCGGGCCAACAACGTCATCACCCTGACGGCGGGCCTGCCGACCGCGAGCGACATCCACGTCGAATACTTCGTGGACACGCTGGGCAACGTCATCCCGCCGCCGGTGGTGGACATGCTGTGGACCGACGATGGGACGGTGCTCTCGCCTATCTCGCCTGGACGCAACGTCGCGGCGGGCGGCGAATTGATCGCTGGAACGGGCATCCTCAACCTCGTCAACGGCGTGAACACGGGTCGCATCTGGCTGGACGGCAACACACTCGCCCTCGTCGCTGAGCAGCACCTTCAGGCCCAAGCACAGCTAACGGTGATGGGACAGGCCGGCATCGGAGGCGGCTATATTCCGTGGGCGAGCCTCTGCGTCGTCGGCACTATCCCCACCTCGACAGGGTTTGCCTATGGTGAGTACGTCGGCCCGACGCTGACGGCGCAAGCCAACAATGACCGCCTCGAAGTGATCCGCATTCAGGGCAACTTCAATGACGGTGGTTTTACGGGTGTGGCGCACTTGGGCCTGTTCAGCAACGCGCCTGTGCGGATCGAGACGCTCGCCGCGGCGAGCAGCAACGGCGCTCAGACGCTCACCCTGGTCGGCCCGTCAGTCAGCGTGACGGGCGCGGGCATCCTGCGCTTCATCGACACCGACGCGGGCGGCGGCACGTGGGACGTGGGCGAGATGGGTGTGAATGGCATTCTCAGCTTCCGCGCCATGCACGGCACCAACGCCGAGCGCATCCTTGACCTGGGCGATACGGAGGTCCGCTCCAACCGCAACCTGATCGTTGCGCCGTTCGGCCAAGCGGCGATGTGTACGCTGGACACCGGGGGCAACGTCAGCGGTCAGAACCTTTGGGCGTACAACCGCCAAGTTCATCTTGGGAGCCTCGCCACCGACCCGAAGATTCAATCCGACGGCGTGAACGTGTGGCTGTACGCGACGGGCGCGGGCACGATTTACATGTCCCACACCGACACGACGCAAGCCACGGTCGTCGCCCACGGCTTTCAGGGCGCGGGTTCGTCAATGGCGGGCTACGGCATCGAGTTCGCCAACATCGCGCAGTGGGCCTATCAGGGCATGGCGAACGCCTGGAATGTGGGAAGCGCGGCGGCCGGCAAGAGCAACATCCGCGAGCTTGAGCACGACCCGCTTGCCATCGTCAACGACCCAACGCTGCACGCCGTCAGCTACGACCTACCGTCAAGCTGGACGCCCCCGGACCCGGCTCCTGGCAGCGCAGCCATCGAGTACGTCACCCAGGTCGGGTTCATCGCCGACGACTGGCTGCCGGTTCTTCCCGAGGTCGTCAGCGTGGTCGAGGGCCAGGTTAGAGGCATGAGCTACGACCACGTGGTCGCTATCGTGTTCGAGGCGCTCAAGCAGTACATCGCACAGACTGATGCGCGGCTCGCCGCACTGGAAGGAACCCCATGACCAACCGCACCGAAGCCCACGCCGCCGAAGTCAACGGCCACGAGCACACCGCGCCGGCCACCAGCGGCACCTTCAACGACCGCGACCTGCGCAAGCTCTCGCGCCTGTACTACGCGGCGCAGGGCGCGCAGGTCGCCGCCCAAGCCGCTGCTCAGGCGGCCAACGAGCACGCCGCCCGATTCCGCGAAGCGCTCGCCGACGCCTGCGAGGCGATGGATGTCCAGATGCCGCCGCCTGGTGCCCAGGTGGACACGCGCATCGACTGGAAATCAGGAGAGTTCGAGTTCGTCCCGATGCAACAGAGGGGGTAACCCGTGGCCCGATACGCGAGCGTCAACTACACGCCACCGTTTCCCTACGCGGACACGGACCCCGACATCTTCGACTCGCGGGACGTGCAGCAACTCGCTCGCGCCGTCGAGGATCACTACCACGGCCCGAACTATGGCCGCCCCGTCAGCCACGCCGACCTGACCGGCGGGGCTATCGGCGACCCGCACCCGCAGTACCTCACCCAGGCCGAGGGCGACGCGCTGTACATCGACCAGGCCGAGCTTGACGCGGCCGTTGCCGCTGCCTCGCTGTGGAACGACAGCGGCGCAGCGCTGACCCCGAAGACCGCCGGCCGAGGCGTCACCACCACGGGCCTGACAACCACGGGCACGCTGGTGATGAGCGCCGCGCCGACACTGGCCGCCAACCCGCTGCACCTGGCGGCGGTCAGTGCGGCCGGTGGGACGGTGAGCTACTTCCCGTGGACCGCCCTGGTCGCCGCGATGGACGCGCTGTTCCTAACCCCCGTCGAGGGCGACGCCCGGTACATCGACCAGGCTGAGCTTGACGCGGCGATCACGGGCGCGGCGCTGTGGAACGACACCGGCACGGTGCTCAGCCCGGTCACCGCTGGGCGCGGCATCACCACGACCGGGCGCATGACCAGCCGCACGGCCACGATCACCAACCCGCCAGCGCTGGCGGCGGCCCCCCTGAACTTCCTGGCCGTCTCTGCGGCTGGGGGCGAGGCGAGCTACTACCCCTACGCCAGCCTGGTGACGGCGATGGACGCGCTCTTCCTGACGCAAGCCGAAGGCGACGCCCTGTACGCGCCGATCACCCTGCAACCCCTGCCGCCTGGCGGCGCAGCCGGCGACGTGCTGACCAAGAACACCGCGACCGACTTCGACGCGGGCTGGGCGACGCCGTTCAATCAGACGGCGGCCGACCTGCTGTACGTCGAGGTGGCGGGCGACACGATGACCGGGCCGCTGGTCGTCCAGGCGCTCACCACCAGCCAGACGCTCGTGCTGACGGCCGCGCCGACCCTGGCCGCTGCGCCATCGCATCTGATGGCCGTGAGCGCGACGGGCGGCTCAGTGAGCTACTTCGCCTGGACGGACCTGACGGCGGCGCTCGACGCCATGTTCCTGACGCAGGCCGAGGGCGACGCGCTGTACACCGCCATCGCCCACGAGACGGCGCTCGATCCGCACGCGCAGTACATCACTCAGGCGGAAGGCGACGCGCTCTGGATCGACCAAACCGAACTCGACGCGGCGCTCGCTGCGGCGGCGCTGTGGGCCGACTCGGGCACAGCCTTGTCGCCCGTGACGGCCGGCCACGGCATCACCACGACCGGGCTCACGACCACGGGCACGGCGGTCATCACGGCCGCGCCGACCCTGGCGGCGGCCCCGCTCCACTTCATCGCCGTGGCGGCGGCTGGCGGCTCGCTGAGCCACTACGCCTACGCCGACCTCGTGACAGCGATGGACGCGCTCTTCCTCACCCAGGCTGAGGGCGACGCGCTGTACATGAGCATCAACGCCCAGACCCTCCCGCCTGGCGGCAACGCGGGCGACGCCCTGGTCAAGAACACGGCGACCGACTTCGACGTGGTGTGGGGCGAGGTGCTCACCACGGCCGAGGGCAACGCGCTGTACGCCACCATCGCCTCGGGCCTGCCGCCAGGCGGCGCGGTCGGCGACATGCTGGTCAAGCAGACGGCGACCGACTACGACGCGATCTGGCAGGCACCGCCTGCGGGGGCGGTCGAGTATTGGGGCGTCGTGGCGGGCGAGCTTGTGCCGGTCGCTGGCGAGCCCGTGGCCGCTGCGCAGCTTCGAGCTTCGGCCTCGGCGACGCTGGCGGCGGCTCCGCTGCACTTCGTGGCCGTGGACGCGGCCAACGGCGTCTACCAGCAGTACCCCTACGCCAGCCTGGTGACGGCGATGGATGCGCTGTTCCTGACGCCTGCCGAGGCCAACCTGCTGTACGCGCCGATCACTCAGGGCATCCCGCCTGGCGGGGCTGTCGGCGAGGTGTTGCAGAAGCAGACGGCCACCGACTTCGACGCCATCTGGGGGCCGGTCGTCGGGCTGCCGCCTGGCGGCGTGCTCAACGACGTGCTCATCAAGCAGTCAGCGACCGACG
>Ga0126369_10002320_pt1 | contig 13487 bp, 11 predicted proteins | sample PanSoiMetaPlot_1_FD_109646 | JGI IMG/M metagenome (GOLD analysis project Ga0126369, IMG submission 109646) | Tropical forest soil microbial communities from Panama - MetaG Plot_1 | ecosystem: Environmental > Terrestrial > Soil > Tropical forest > Bulk soil | place: Panama | collected 2016-02-17 | reverse complement strand
GATCGGGTTGTGGGGCGGTCTGCGTGGCACCTGTGTGCCCCATCGCGGCATGATCGACCGGAGTGGCACTCGTCCCCGCCGGCATCTCCATGTGCATGGGGTCGATGGCGTGGGTGGCAAGGTATACCGTATCGCCGACCGACGCGGCGGAGAGATCGAGCAGAAGATCCACTCGCTCGGAGCTGGCCAGGAACGCCTCGGTGCATCGCTGGGGCGAAGACAGCAGGCCGCCATCGGTGCCGATCAGCGAGAAGGGAATGCTCCCGCCTTGCGCGGTCCGGAACGCCAGACGATAAGTGCGCGCGTTTGATGCGTTGAGCACGCGGAAGCGGTAGATTCGCGTGCCGACGTCCAGATGTGGGCACGCGATGCCATTGATCAGCACCGTGTCGCCGATAAAGCCGTGCATCTGATCGGCTGCGGTCGTGGGATAAACGCCGTCCGTGCGCCGATCCTGCAGTACCAGCGGAATCTCCGACCTGCCTGGCGCGAGGTCGAGCGCGGCGCGCAGCGCGCGCTCGTCCTCATCTTCGATCTCGATCAAGCCGAACAATCCGCCGTACGTCTGCGCGCCAGTGGCGCCATGCGGGTGGGGGTGGTACCAGTAAAGCCCCCCGCGGTCCCTTATCTCGAAATCGTACGAGTAGCGCTCGCCAGCGCTCACGAGCGTGACCCCGGAGCCGTCATTCCGGGTGTCAATCGTGAGCCCGTGCCAATGCACGATCGTCGACTCCGGGAGCGCGTTGTCCAGCGAGACGCGTACACGCTCGCCCCGGTGCAGCACGAGGGTTGGATTCACGAAGCGGCGGTCGCCGAGTTCGACCGAATAGCCGAGCGGCCACACCCCGCCTGAATCCCGGGGCGCGGCTCCTGCGCGCATCGTGACAGGTGCGCCGTCCGGAGCCAGGCGGCCCAGCATCCCGCTCGCGCCGGGAATGAAGAGCGGTGCACCGCGCTCGCCTGAGCCGCAGAACGCGCTCGGCGGCAGATCCGCAACCGAAGAGTCCGGCCGTGCCAGTCGCGGCAGGGACAGGAGCCCGAGAGCGCCGAGCGCTCTCAGGAAATCACGGCGTCGCGAAGACGGGATCAAGTCAGGCAAGAGTCCGCTTGCAAAAAAACGAGCGAGGCGATTATCGATCAATCTCTCGCAGGCGTGTTGCCGAAGGTGCAGCGCAACCCGATCCAGAACCCACGAGGAGCGCCGAGTCCGCGGAACTGCTCCGCCTCGGAGGCGATACCTTGCGCGGGGCCGAAGGTTCGATCAGGACCGGTGAACGCATTCGCTCCGAGCAGGCCGAAATTCTGGTACCGGCGATTGAAAACATTGGTGACATTCGCGAACAGCAAAAGATCTTTGCTCAGCCTGAATTGCGCGTCCAGGTTGGCAAACGCATAGCCCGGGACCGTTCCGTGGCTGTCGCTGTTGTTTTCGTCGCCATGCGCGTACTGGCTCGAAGCGTAGACGACGCTGGCGCCCAGAGAAAGCCGGTCGTCGACGTCCCAATCGGCCCGCAGCTTGGCTGAGTCCGCGGGAATGCCTGGAATCCGGTCGCCCGGGTTTACGGTGATCGCTCCGTTGGCGTCGGCGCTCGAGTTGTTCGGGCTCGCCGCGCTGAAAGTCGAGCGGAAGGTCGCGTCGAGATGATTGTAGCGCAGCGTGATCAACACGCTTCCCCATCGCGCCGCGCCCATCAGCTCGATTCCCTGGCGACGCGTCTGACCGACGTTCTGGAAGTAGCCTTCGTTGGAGGCGCCCGCACCGCTCGCGATGAACTGGATGTCGTCGACGAGGTTCGTCCGGTAGATCGCGCCCGCCCATTGCACATTGGCCCCGATCGTTCCCCGCGCGCCCGCTTCGAAGGTCTGAGATACCACCTTTTTCAACGGCGGGTCGGCGAGGAAGATGTTCGGCAGCTTGCAGGGCGCTGCCGCGTTGGAGCAGGTGAGCTCGATCGGCGTGGGCGCGCGCATGCCTTCGTTGTACGCCGCGTACGCCGTCAGAGCGGGTGAAGGGTTGAAGTTGAACCCGACGGCCGGATTGAAACGAACGAAGCTGTAGGCGCCGTCGAGGCCAGGATCATTGCCGCTGCGATCGGAGATGACGATGCGCGCGTAGTTGTAGCGCCCCGCCACCGTGAGCGTCCAGGTATCGGCGAGAGCAAGCGTATCGGCGAAGAAGGCGCCGAGGTAGCGATTCGTGGTGCCGACATCAGTGACCGGCAGATAGGGCCCGGTGGCGATGGTGTCGCGGTCGGCGCTGAAGGTCGCCGTCTGCGACTGCTGCGTGAATCCCGTGTCGCCGAAGTCTCCGCTCGCGCCGACGATGAGCTGATTCCTGCGCCCGGCAAGCGCGCCCGTGGCTGTGAACTGCACACCGATGCCCCAGCTTCGCTGGTCGATGTTAGATCGATCGTTCGTCGCCTCGTTGGTCTGGGGCAATCCCGTGACGGGATCGACCTGGCCGAAATCGTTGTTGACGTTGCTGCTGACATTGTCGTTGCGATAGTGTCGATAGTACGCATTGCCACCGAGCAGCAGGTTCTCGCTCAGGAAACGGCTGCCTTTCGCGACGAGAAAGCCGAGACGGTTCTCATTGGTGTCGGGGAAGGTGTAGGCCTGGGTGGGCGTATCGAGCCAGGCTTCCGGGAGCGTCTGCGTGCCCTGCAGTGTGTTGTCGGCGAGCGTGACGGAGAGGTCGAAATCGGTCACATCGTCCTGGTAGCCAACCTTCCCGAAGAATTGCTTCACGCGGCTCGGGTTGTGCTCCGCCCAGCCGCGATCCTCCGAGAAATTCCCCGTAGCGTAGTAGTCGATGCGCTCGCGCGCGCCTCCGTATTCGAACTCCGCTGTCTTGCGTCCGAACGATCCGAGGGATAGCTCGATCGCCGCGCCGGGATACTGCGCGCCGCTGCGCGTGTAGATCGCGAGCGCGCCCCCGAGAGTGTTGAGCCCAAAGACAGGGTTCGACCCCGGAATGAGCTGCACGCTGGAAATCGCCGATTGCGGCAGCAGGTCCCAGTTGACCACGTCGCCGAAGGCTTCGTTGATACGAACCCCGTCCTGGAAAACGGACAAGCCCTGTGGCGCGCCGAGCAGCGGCGAGGCGGTGAAGCCGCGGAAGTTGATGTCCTGCTGGTACGCGTTTCCCTGCGCGGCTCCGACGCCGACGCTGTTGGCATTGGCGCCGAGGAAGTCGGTGAGATCGAGCGGGCGTTGCCGGTCGAAATCCCGGCGGTTGAAAGTCTGAACGTTTGCGGGGACATCCTTTAGCGAAGTGCCGAGTCCAGGCAGCGGTGTGGTCCCGATCACGACCACCGACGGAAGCTCGAAGACCTCCGCCGGATTGTCCGCGTGCGCAACACTAGCAAGAAAGATCGCGGCACAGGCGAGCAGGCACCGACAACGGCCCGTCAGACGGGCCTGCGCACGAGCGCGGTGCAACTTCAGCGAATCGCCACGCCCCAGGGCAGCTCACCCACCGGGACGTCAGCGATCTTGGTGTTGGTTTCCGTGTCGATGACCGCCACTGCGTTGGAGCGCCCGCACGCGACATAGAGCTTTTTCCCGTCCGGGGTGATGGCCATGTTCCACGGACGCTTGCCGACCGGAATCTTCGCCACGATTGCATTGGTCGCGACATCGATGACCTGCACCGTCCCTTCGCCACCCGAGCTCACGTAGACTCGCTTCCCGCCTGGATGTACGGTCACGCCGTTCGAGCGGCTGCCCGCCTTGATGCGCGCGACGACCTCCTGGGTGGCCACGTCGAAAACGTTCACCATGTCGGCATTTTCCGCCGCGACGTAGGCGCGGCTCCCGTCGGGCAGGAATCCGATGCCGCGCGGACGATCACCGACCTTGACCGACTTCACCACCTGATCCTTGCCCAGATCGACGATGTCCATGCTGTCCGCTTCCTCGCTGCTGACGTACAGCCATTTGCCATCGGGGCTGAATACGGCATGCTCGGGATTCTTGCCGCGCATCGAGACGCGACGCGCGACCTGACCGGTGGTGATGTCGACGATGAGCACCTGGTTGTTCTCCTCGATCGCGGCGGACAGCCAGCGACCGTCGGCGGAAAGGTAGATCCCTTCCGGCGAATCGCCGAGCTTGGTGCGGCCGATCGTCTCACCGGTTGCAGTGTCGACCGTGAGCAGCGAATTGCTGTTCTGGTCGCTGATGTAGAGACGTTTGCCATCCAGAGAGATCGCGACGCCGCGCGGCCGCGTCCCCACCTTGAACGTGTTTACGACCTTGTCGGAGGCGATATCGATCACCGAGACGCTGGCGGAGCCTTCGTTCGGTACGTAGGCCATCGGCGCTGCGAGCGAAGCTCCGCAGACGAATGCAAACAGGACCGGGGCCGCTCGCAACACTGCTGCCATGATTCGAAAACCTCCTCGCATGGAAGACTTCCTGGAACCTGCTCAGCTCGAGAGCGCGATGACCGAGTTCGCGCGCTCGCGGAACACCAAGGGCCTCACGGCCGTGACCGCTGCCGCCTGCGCGCGTTCGACTGCGTCGGTGACGTGGGCGTGCTCCGGCGAAAGCGCGCACACCGGGTCCGCGTTCGCCGCCTCGCCAGTGAGCATGTAAGCCTGACAGCGGCAGCCGCCAAAGTCCCTGCCGCGCTCCGGGCAGGAGCGGCACGGCTCACGCATCCAGCTTTCGCCACGGTAGGCGTTGAACGCTGGCGAGTCGTACCAGATCTCGCGCACGCTGGCCTCGCGCACGTTCGGAAACGTGAGTCCTGGCAGCATGCGTGCGGCTTGGCAGGGCAGGGCAAGACCGTCTGGGGCGATGCTGAGGAAAACCGATCCCCAGCCGTTCATGCACGCCTTCGGGCGATCGGCGTAGTAGTCAGGCACGACGAAGAACATCTTCACGCGCCCGCCAAGTCTTGCGCGATAGGCATTGACGACTCGCTCCGCATTTTCGATTTGCGCTCGGCTGGGCAGCAGGTGGTCGCGATTGAGGTACGCCCAACCGTAGTACTGCGTGTTGGCGAGCTCGAGAAAATCGGCTTCCAGTGCAAGTGCCATTTCGATGATCTTGTCGACGTGGTCGATGTTCAACCGCGACAGCACCACGTTCAGCACCATGGGATAGCCGTAGGCCTTGACCAGGTGCGCCACCTTCAGCTTGAGATCGAACGTGCGGGTGCTCGAGAGGAAATCGTTGACCTCCTTGGTCGAATCCTGAAACGAGACCTGGATATGGTCGAGCCCGGCTGCTTTGAGCCCCCGGATGCGCTCCTCGTTCAGGCCCACGCCGGAGGTGATGAGGTTGGTGTAGAAGCCCAGGCCGTGCGCCTCGCCCACGAGCTCGGCGAGGTCGTCGCGGACCATCGGCTCGCCACCGGAGAATCCGAGCTGCACTGCGCCGAGCGCGCGGGCTTCGCGGAACACGCGCTTCCAATCCTCCGTCGACAACTCGTCCTCGACCTTGGCGAAGTCGAGCGGGTTGGAGCAATACACGCAGTGCAGCGGGCAACGATAAGTGAGCTCCGCGAGCAACCACAGTGGCGGACCTGCTCGCGAGGTTTCAATCGGCGAATTCGATCCAGCCACGGCGGGCAGCCTCGCTCAAGAACTCGTCGACGTCGCTCTGCAGTCCGGTTGCGCTGAAGGTTTGCTCGAGATCGGCGACCAGCATGCCAACCTTGGTTGTCCCGTTGCAGCGCTTGAGTATCTCCGCCGCCGGGGTGTTCAAGCGCACCATGCCTTCTGGATAGAGCAGAACCCAGGCCTGTTGTGCCTCTTCCCACTGCAGACGATACATCGGCCGCAGCCGGGGCTGAGCCCCCGCGGTGATATCACCCAACTCGTTTCTCCGGAGCCGAAATTGTGTCGTCAGGATACGCGATCTGGATCGCATCGAGCATGCTCCACAGCACGTCGAGTTTGAAGCGCAGAATTTCGAGTGCGCGTTCCTGCAGCGGACGTGTGTTGAAGTGGTCGAGCGTTAGCGCCAGTCCATAGGCGACATCGCGCCTGGCCTCCGACAACCGATTGCGGAAGTAGGCAAAGCCTCTGGGCTCGATCCACGGATAGTGCTGTGGCCAATTCGCCAGGCGCTGCTCGTGGATTTTCGGCGCAAAGAGCTCGGTCAAAGACGCGCAGACCGTCTCCTGCCAGGGGCGAGTGCGGGCAAAGTTCACATAGGCATCCACGGCATAGCGCACCCCGGGCACCACGTTTTCCAGCGACGTCATTTCGTCTCGCGCAATCCCGACGGCTTCGCCAAGCTGTATCCAGGCCTCGATCCCTCCGGCATCGCTGCCGTGCCCATCGTGATCGAGGATGCGCTGGATCCACTCCCGGCGCACCACTCGGTCCGGACAGTTAGACAGCATCGCGGCGTCCTTGATCGGGATGCTGATCTGATAATAGTAACGGTTGGCCACCCAACCCCGGACCTGACGCGGGCTCGACTGCCCGCTGTTCATCCGCACATGGAACGGGTGATGAATGTGGTAGTGGGCTCCCAATGCTCGCAGCCTAGCTTCGAACTCTTCGCGGCTCAGCGGTGCCGTCATCGTGGTCCTCCATGCCTGCGGCCCTCGCCGCGCCGCTGCCCCCCGAGCCGGCGCAATTCGCGCTTTAGACCACCCGACGCACTCATAGCACGATCTCCATTCCGTCGAACGCCACCTCGATGCCTTCGCGTTCGAGCGCCCGGCGCTCCACGGAGTCTTCGTCGAGAATGGGATTGGTGTTGTTGATATGGATCAGAATCCGGCGTGCCTTCGCGAACTCCCGCAGCCGTTCGATCATTCCCCCGGTCCCCGACTGCGGCAAATGGCCGATCTCGCGGGCGCGCTTGCGTCCGACGCCGAGCCTGATCATTTCGTCGTCGGTCCAAAAGGTGCCGTCTACGAGGAGGCAGTCGACGCCGCTCATCTCGCGGCTGACATGCTCATCGATATCGCCGAGTCCAGGGGCATAAAAAACGCTGCGCTTTGATTTCGGGTCCCTGATCACGAAGCCGACGTTATCGCCTGGCAACGGCGCATCTCGTCGCGGGGAGAACGGGGCAGGTTTGCTTGCCAGGGGCAGGGCCCGCCATTCGACTCCGTCGACGCCTTCGATGACGAACCACTCTCCATCGATTCCGATCGGGTGCCAGTCGACTCCGCAGAAATGCTCGAGCAGGCGCAGCACCGGGAAGCCCTGCTGCAGATCATCGCGAACCAGAGCGGTGGAATAGACAGGCAATCGACTGCCCTCGCGCAACAAGAGCAGCCCGGCGGCGTGGTCGATCTGCCCGTCGGTCAGCGCGACTGCGGCAATGCCTGAGCCGCGCAGCGCTTCTCGAGCTTGCAACTCCGGCGTGGCGCGAATCTGCGCCAGTACGTCGGGCGATGCATTACAGAGCACCCAACGCTCGCCGGCGCCAGCCACCGCAATGGAGGATTGACTACGGGACCGCGCCCGAAGCGTTCCGGCGCGGAGCCCTGCGCAGTTGCGGCAGTTGCAATTCCATTGCGGGAAGCCGCCGCCCGCCGCAGACCCTAGAACCTTGATGCGCACAAAAACGGCGCCTGGCCCGCATGCGTGGCGAGGCGCCGCGCCAAAAACCTATCGTGTGGCGATATACATCGTGATTTCGAAGCCGAAGCGGATGTCCTCAAAGGACGGCTTGGACCATTTCATGTGCGATCTCCGGAGTTGTCTTCGACGCGCCGGCTTGGGCATCTGATACGGTACCCGACATGAGGGCGCGCGCCTATTATCTAGGAGCCCGACGACTCCGGTCAACGTGTCGTGGTGAAGCCCTGGGATGCTGCGACGCAGCGGTCGCTAGATCAATCATGAGATACGGGCGATGCGCGGCGCGACGCGATCCAGCAGAGGACGGACACCAACCACCATGCGAACATCGCCGCAGCGAGCCAGAACGCCGAGTGGACGACCATGGGGACGACAACCGCCGAGGTCAGCGTCGCGCAGGCGATCTGCAGGAAACCTTGCAGCGAGGAGCTCGCTCCCCTTGGCAGGGGTGAGGTGTCGAGGATGAGCAGCGTCGCGCTCGGCAGCATGAGCGCGTAGCCGCAGCAGTACACGGCGAGCGGCAGGACGCTCCATGGCACCGCGGGCGCCAGAACTGCGTGATAGGCGAGGTTCGCCATCGCCGCCACGGCTGCAAGCGACAGACCTACGCCAATGGTCGCGACCGGTGGCTTCGCGTCAGCGCGGCGGGTGGCCCAGAACGAACCCAGCAAGGTGCCACACGCGGTGGCGAGGAAAAGCCATCCGAACTCGGTGGGCCTGAGCCCAAGGAGGTCCCGCACGAACGCCGGCGCCGCGAGCACGTACCCAAAGAAACCACAGAAAGCGGCGGCCGTCATCAAGACCAACCCGCCGAGCGCGGGCGTTTTGCCGAGCGCAAGGAGATTTCCCGCGATCCTGGTCAAGCGCAACGCCACTCGTTTCTCCAGCGGCAGCGTCTCCGGAAGCCAGCGCCAGCAGACTGCAAGCAACACGACCGGGTAGAGCAGCAGGAACCAGAAGATCGACCGCCACCCGAACGATGTGAGCAAATAGCCGCCCACGATCGGCGCCGCGGCGGGCGCGAGGATGAACACGAGATTCACTTGCGCAAACATGCGCTGTGCGGCACCGCCTTCGAACAAATCGCGGACGAGCGCCCGCCCGACCACTGTGGTGGCGCCAACAGAGAGGCCCTGAACGATTCGCCAGCCGAGGAACGCTTCGATGCTCTGAGCAAGGGCGCATCCGAGGCTGCCGGCGCAGAAAAGCAGCAACCCAACCATGATCCAGGTGCGGCGTCCGAAGCGATCCGACATCGGGCCGTGCACGAGCATCATCGCGGCATAGGGCGCGAGATAGCTCGTGAGCGATTGTTGAACGGTCGTGCGACTCGCCCCAAGGGAAGCCGCAATCTCGGGAAAGGCCGGCAAGTAAGTGTCCAGCGCGAACGGAGCCAGACCGGTCAGTCCGCCGAGCAGCACTGCAATCGTCGCCGGAGTAGCGAGGGCGCGCGTCATGAAGGGGCCGAGTCGGGGGCGGCCGACGATATCATAGCCCGGCGACAGTCATGGAAACTCCGATTGACGGCGCCCGAGAGGCACGCTTATCTTCTGAAGTCGTTCTATGGCTCGCCGATGACATCTCCCGACCGCGCATCGCGCTATCCACCGACGGTCATCGTTTTGCATTGGGCGATCGCCGGAGCGGTGGTCGGTTTGATGGTGCTGGGATGGTGGATGCAAACGATCCCCAAGGAACCCGTCGGACCTCGAGCCGATGCTTACAACCTGCACAAGTCGGTCGGTCTCACGGTGCTGGTGTTCATGCTGCTGCGCCTCGGTTGGCGCATCTCGCGCCGGCCGCCCGAGCTTCCTCCCTTGCCTGCCTGGCAGGCTTGGGCTGCGCGAGCCGTTCACGCGATGCTTTACGTGTTGATGTTCGTCGACGCGTTCAGCGGCTATCTCGGATCAGCCGTCAGCGGCTTTCCGGTGAAGTATTTCGGCGTGACCCTGCCCGCCTGGGCCGGCGCGAGCCCGGGACTCAAGGAAGCGTGCAGCGCTATTCACCTCGTCGCGAGCTGGGGGCTGGTCGTGGTGATCGCCATTCACCTTGCGGCGACCCTTTATCACCAGTGGGTGCTGCGCGACGGCTTGCTGTGGCGGATGTGGCCCAGGTTGGCGCCCGACAGCGTGAGGCGTCGTGCAACGCCCTGATAGCGCCCGGTCGATCGAAGGGCCTTACGATCGGCCGTTGCCTTGGAGCAGCACTAGCGTATCGGCGTGATTTTCCTCGCGGGCGATGTCGAGCGCAGTCTTGCCCCGATCATCCTTGAGGTCGGTACGCGCGCCTGCAGCGAGGAGCGCACGGATCGTGTCGTTGTGCCCGTAGCCAGCCGCCCACATCAGCGCCGTGAGGTCGTGCGCGTAGACCGCATTCGGATCGACGCCCGCCTTGAGCAATAGCATCACGATTTGCGTTTGCCCTTGGCCGGCGGCATAGGTCATCGCATTCTTCGTGAGGCGATCGGTCGCGTTGACGTCGGCGCCCCGCTCGAGCAACAGGCGTGCAAGCTCCGTGTTGCCGGCATGCGCCGCCGCCATGAGCGGAGTAACGCCGTTGGCGGCGGCGAGGTTGATGTCGGCGCCGGCAGCGATCATCTGTCGTGCGAGCTCCGACCGGTCATTCTTGAGCGAGATCAGCAGGACAGTTTCCCCGATCCGCGTTCGCGCGTCGGGCGACGCGCCCTCGGCGAGGGCTCGGGTGACCCCTGCCTGATCGCCCGCGCGACCGGCGGCAAGCAGTCGCAGGTTGGCGCTCTGCTCCTGGGCACCTATCGCGGGCGAGAGGAGGCCGAGTACGACCGCGATCAGGCAGAAAAGAATATACGATCTGTCGCGGATCAAGCCATCCTCCATACCGTTTCAGCCATCAGCGCCTGAGCCACCCCGCATCTGGCACCAGCCCACGGCCCATCGTGGCCCACAAGTTTGCATTCGCTTTGGAATTGGACTATAAACCTTTTCCGTGGAACGGGCTTCGTCGCTATCGAAGGGCCGTTCCAACAACAATAAATCCCCGAGGAGAGAGACTTATGACAGCACATTGCTTGCGGCTTTCGAGCGTCGCAGCGGCGTCCGCGCTCGCGCTCGGCTTTGCAGTGTCTGCGCCCGCACAGGAAGTCGGAGGGAGCGCAACCACCACCAGCAGTCCGATGTCCAGCAGTCTCGTGCCGGTAACGCAGGCGATGCTAGACGGCGCCGGCGGGGCAAAGAGTACGAGAGACTGGGTTCATTCGAACGGCAACTACGATAACAGCCGCTACTATCCGGGCAAGCAGATCAACGACCGCAACGTGCAGTCGCTCGCGCCGGCGTTCGTATTTCAGACCGCGGTGCTTGAGTCGATGGAAACGGCGCCGATCGTCGTCAACGGCGTGATGTTCCTCACCACGTCGTTCAACCACGTCTACGCGATCGACGCAGCCACCGGGCAGGAGTTCTGGCACTACAAGCACAAGCTGGGGCCGGTCGTGACCGTGTGCTGCGGTAACAACAACCGCGGCGTGGCTGTCTCGGAAGGCAAGCTCTTCATGGGCACCATCGACGCGAAGCTGGTTGCGCTCGACGCCAAGACCGGGAAGCTCCTGTGGGAGACGCAGATCGCCGATCCGAACCTCGGATATTCGGAAACGATGGCGCCCGCATACGTCGACGGCAAGGTGATCATCGGCACCAACGGCGGAGAATATGGCATCCGCGGCTTCGTCAAGGCTTTCGACGCGAACGACGGCAAACTGCTGTGGACCTTCTACACGATTCCCGAGAAGGGCCACGAGGGCGTATGGGATCCGAAGGACGCGACGGGCCGCGACATGCATCGCGACATCGCCAAGGAGAAGGCTGACTTTGCCAAGGACAGCTCCTTCTACCAGAAGCTTGGCGGCGGCGTGTGGATGACCCCGGCCATCGACAAGAAGACGAGGACCATCTTCTTCGTGGTCGGCAATCCGTCTCCCGACCTCTACGGTGCGATCCGCCCGGGCGACAACCTGTACACCGACTCGATGGTCGCCATCGACCTCGACAAGGGCACCTACAAGTGGCACTTCCAGTACATCGCGCACGATGTCTGGGACCTCGACGCCGTCAGCCCGCCGATTCTCACGCGGGCGAAAGACAAGAGCGGCAAGATGGTCGACGTGGTGATCCACGGCGGCAAGACCGGGCACGTGTACGTCCATGAGCGCGAAACCGGCAAGCTCATCCGCTTCTCCGAAGCGATGGTCCCGCAGGAGAACATGTGGGTTCTGCCGACCAAGGAAGGTGCGCGGATGCTTCCTGGTGCGAACGGCGGGGTCGAATGGTCGCCGATGGCGATCAATCCGGGTCTGCACCCCGCGTACGCGGCCAACCTGCACCAGCCGATGACCTATCACGTCGAGGAAGTCGCCTATCCGGGCGGCAAGCTCTGGCTCGGCGGCGCGTTCAAGGTGATCCCGAGCGAGCAGCAATCGGGACGCCTCGTTGCGGTGAACGTCGATACCGGAAAGATCGCCTGGAGCGTCACAACCGCGCAGCCCCTGATCGGAGGCGTCCTTGCGACGGCCGGTAACCTGGTATTCAACGGAGAGGCGAACGGCTGGTTCAAGGCCTACAACGCCACCGACGGCAAGGAGCTCTGGAGGTATAACTGCGGCGCCGGGGTGAACGCGCCGGCCGTGTCGTACATGGTAGGCGGTACGCAGTACATCGCGGTGGCCGCTGGCGGCAACAACCAGATCGATGCCAAGCGCGGCAACAGCGTGTTCGTCTTCAAGATGATCGGCGGCGGCGCGAACGTGCGCGAGGAAGAAAGGATCAAATAGCCCTGTTTCAAGGAACCTGCGCGGCCACTCCGTTGGCGCGGAGTGGCCGCGTTTTGTTTGACCCTAAGAATGAAACAGATCCTCCTAGGTCTCGTCGCGGCCTGCGCGACGGCCGCGTTGCATGCCCAGGACGACGCTGTGATCCGGGAGAAGGCCGCAGTGTGTTTCGCCTGCCACGGCCCCAACGGCAACTCGACCAACCCCGACTATCCGATCCTCGCCGGACAGTCTTGGCGCTACATCTTCATCGAGCTCAAGGATTTCAAGGAGGGACGACGCAAGGACCCGCACGTGTCCCCGATGGTGGCCAACCTGTCGCAGGACGACATGGTCGCGCTGGGCAATTTCTTCGCGGCCCAGAAGCAGGTGCCGATCCAGATCCAGGTCGACCCGGCGAAGGTCGAGGCCGGCCGCAAGACCGCGGATACGGTGCTCTGCCCGATGTGCCATCTCGGCGGGTTCGTCGGCCAGAACGAGATTCCGCGCGTCGCGGGCCAGTGGCCACAGTACATCAAGAAGCAGCTCGAGGACTTCAAGGCGAGGCGGCGAACGAACGATGCGGGGAACATGACGAGCGTCGCCGGAGGGCTTAGCGAACAGGACATCGAGAACCTGTCGCAGTACATCGCCAACCTGTACTAGATACCAAGACGGCGCCCGGGACTCCGGTCAGGGACCGGGAGCAACGCGGTCGCCGACATCGCGTGTCACGTTGCCGTCGTTCGCCGTGCGGAGTATTCTAGCTTTGCCGTCGCGCAACGATCTGAACGTCCCCTTCCCAGCGACTGTACCCACCGTAGGAGGCACGCCGTGTCTGTCCCGCTTTCACTCACCGTCAACGGCAAGGCAGTGACCGCTGACGTCGATCCGCGCACGCTGCTTGTCGAGTTCATACGCAACAATCTGAGTCTGACCGGCACCCACGTCGGCTGCGACACCGGCCAATGCGGCGCGTGCACGGTCCTCGTCGACGGCAACGCTGTCAAGTCCTGCACGATCCTCGCGGTCCAGGCGAGTGGATCGAAAGTCACCACGATCGAAGGCCTTGCGACCGATGGAGTCATGCATCCCATGCAGGCCGCGTTCAAGGAATGCCACGGCCTGCAGTGCGGGTTTTGCACCCCCGG
>Ga0126369_10002319_pt1 | contig 13488 bp, 8 predicted proteins | sample PanSoiMetaPlot_1_FD_109646 | JGI IMG/M metagenome (GOLD analysis project Ga0126369, IMG submission 109646) | Tropical forest soil microbial communities from Panama - MetaG Plot_1 | ecosystem: Environmental > Terrestrial > Soil > Tropical forest > Bulk soil | place: Panama | collected 2016-02-17 | reverse complement strand
CCAAATTGCCCGTTCCACGATTGGCGAATCAGTTCCGCAGTGGCGCCTTCGGGGACCTGTTCCGCAATAAGCCAGTTGACCATTTGCGCCAGCAAAATTCCGACAACAATGGTCAACTGATTCAAGGTAACCAGCCGTCCGCGCCAGGGCGCAGGGCTGACCTCTGCAATATAGGTTGGGGATACATTGGAGGCGATGCCGATGGCCACTCCGCCCGCAATCCGCCAGACAACAAATGACGAAAAGGTGTGGGCCCAGGCCGTCAGGAGAGAAGACACGATAAAAAGGAGCGCGGACAGGATCAGCAGTTTCTTTCGCCCAAAGCGGTCGCTGATCGTTCCCGAAACGATGGAGCCGAGAAGACAGCCGATGAGGGCGCAGCTATTTGCCCAACCAATGCTGCTTTCTGACACGAGTCGGAAGTACTTTTCGTAAAATGGTTTCGCCCCACCGATCACTACCCAGTCGTATCCAAACAGCAATCCACCCAATGCCCCGACCGAAGAAATGCCCCAAACATACGCCGCGTTGTAGTTGTGCGCCGATTGAGTTTGAGAACCACGATTGCCGCTGTCCAAGACGTCTCCTCAGATGGGAATGGCGACCGAGGACGCTCCCGGCTCAGTCAGCATGTCGGCAGCCGTCGAATGGCTTGGGTCGAGGTTCCGGACCCGGGCCAGCAGTTCCTGCGCCTTGGCGGCCTCGCCAAGCCCCAGCCAGGCTTGTGCCTGCAGGAACAACGCAGTTACGGTATTCCGCCTCTGCAGGTCATCTTTAAACAAAAGCATCGCGGGAAGGGAGGTCGCAAAATAATCCACTTGGACTTTCTGCTGCATTAGATTCTGGGCATAAGCGAGTAGATCGCGGAGAAGCTTTTCTGCCTCCCGGGACTTCCCCAGCCGCTTGAGGGCGAGCGCGCTGTAGCAAGTCTTCTCCGAGAATGAACGGACGCTCATTTCCCGGAAATCTCTCTCGTGACTTGCCGCCCTTTCCCACCACGTCTGAGCGGCAGAAGCGTCACCTGCCACTTCACACGCCGTGCCAAGCAAGTAGAAAACATCGCTTTGATTCGCGAGCAAATGAGCGGCTTCGCCAAGGTTTGCCGGACAATTCAGGGCGGCTTCCATAAACCGGCGGGCTTCAGCTGGCTTGCCATCCGCCAGCGCGCGGCGGCCCAACGCCAATTGTGTACGGACATACTGGCCCAGCACCAGTCCTTCGCCACCTTCCCATGGCTGAAATCTACGTGACTCAATCACGGCAAGTGCTTTCTCGGGCTGGTTGGTATCGTTGTAGAGAGTGGCTAGTTCGATGGAAAGGTCATCTCGCAGCCGAACAAGATCCGAATATTTCTCGAGTTCTGCAAGGCGGCGAAGAGGAGACTCTCCGGTCCGTTTCCAGAGTTGGTCGCGCTCATAAAGAACGCGGGCGTCTCTCGGATCGGCCCCGAACGCCTTGTCAAACGCAGCCCGTGCCGCGTCCGGCTTGCCGCGCACATTGAAATAGCCAATTCCGAGGTTGCGCCAGACCACCGACAAAGAGGAATCCAGGCCGGCAGACTGTTCCCAGAGGGCAATGGCTTCATCATGCCTGCGGCGGTCATAGAGCAGATTGCCCAGGTAATAGGCGGCGCGCCCGTCGCTTGGATCTCTGGCAATTGCGGCCTCGAGAACAATCATTTCCTCCAGCTTGTTCGGAAAGCAGTAATGGGGGTCAGCTTCGGCTGCCTGTGAATACGCCACCTTGGCGGCAATGGCGTCACCCGTTTGCTGATGTAGGTAGCCCAAGGCATAAGAAAGGATTGGGACGGACCCATCGTTCACCTGGTGATCGCCCGCCTTCAGAATCGTAATGGCTTCGCCATAAAATCCTGCTCGCGCGCAGTCCAGTGCAAGGTCAAGGAGCAACCGATTGTCCGCAGGTAATAAGCCATCGATTAGCCAGCGCGCCCAAAAGTCCGTGGGATCGAGGTCCGTGGTCTCTTGCAACAAACGCGCTGCCTCGGTTTCCCGACCAAGCTTTCTTAGCACCATCACCGCTAGATTGCGAGCATTGAGATTGTCGGTATCGAGGCGAAGCGAAGACAGCAGGTGCTCTAGGGCCAACTGCAACTGGTTCTGCTTCGCGTCCAGCTCGGCGAGCGCCACGAGTGCTGCTGCTTTGTGCTCCTGATTCCAAGTAGACTTGTAGAATGCTGCGTATGCCTGGTCATCACGGTTCAGGTAACGCAGTGTGAGCCCAAGGTTGTAGTAGGGTTCGCCGTCATACGGATTCGGATTGCGTAGCGTGAGTCTTTGAACTGCGCGGTAAAAGTATTCCTCTGCCCGCTGGAACTCGCCTCGCCTCAGATGCCACAGCCCCAACGCATTGTTGCACCGACTATCGCCCGGATCGCGGCGTATGGCTTCGAGCCAATATGCTTCGGGGTGACGAGTGGCGTGCCGATACTGTTCCAGGTGGAGACCAGTCACGTATAGCTCGTCGTTACTCGTGATCTCTCCGGGTGATGCAGGCTCCGTCGCGGGCTCTGGTGCAGTCCGTTGTGGACTCGGCAGCGGATTGTAGCGCAGTAGTTCCCGTCCATCCTCAGTCGTGATCGATACCGCCAACTCTTCTGGCATGGTGCCAGATGGCAAATCGACCGCCTGGAGAAATGCGCCCCGAGGAGATAAATCGTGCACCCATTCCGAAAGGTTCCTCCCTTTCACCTCTAAGCAAACTCTGGCAGCAGAGACTTGCTGGGTCACGCAAACGCCCACCTGCGCCTTCCTCTCAGAAACGCTGAGGCTGACCGCAGCGTTCAAGTTGGCTTTCTGCACTGGACCGATTTCGCGGATGGGATACCAATACTGGCTGAAGGTCTTCGTTTCCCAAGGCGATAAGAACGAGAAGTCCGGCTGGTTATCCGTAAAAACGCCTGCCATTAGTTCGATGTAAGGGCCGTCGTCATCGGTCAGATTCCGCTCCCATGCATAACCGAAATCGTGGTTGCCCCAAGTCCACTGCTTCTTGCCGGGAGAAATGTGGTGACTGGCGATATGGACCAGGCCAGCCTTCTGCCGGTGGTCATAGCCTCCAAAGAAATCTTCCACGGAACCCATTGCCATATAACTGGTCGGCACTGGGATATTGGCATACCAACTCAAATCGTTTGGCGGGCAACCCCCGGGAGGGACGAATCTTCTTGGGCGTTCTTCAACAGGGACGCCGTTCCGTGCCCGCTGGCCGTAATTCACTCCGTAGTAGCGCTCCTCGCACAGCGGAAAGCGACTCACGGCACGCTTGGCGTGGTCAGCGACGTACTGCACATCAGGTGGGAAGAAGGACTGATAAAGCTCGTGAACGCGGACTCCAACGTTGGCCCACCACAAAAATGTCTGTGGGAATGGAGTTCGATTGTAGAGGCGCACTTTGAGTTCGATGTAAGCCTTACCGGGATGCAGGCATATACCATGGGCACTCTTGAGACGGTTCATCGGCTCATGGTCGCTGCACCAAACGGTGCGTGCCCCATCAGAATGTTCTTCAATCTGCGCCTTCACCGGCATGAACGTGGCTGGCCGATGGTGTTGCGGCCAGTTAAACTCCACTCCGCCTGAAATCCACGGACCTGCTAGACCCACAAGCGCGGGCTTGATCACATTCTGACGATAGAAGAAGTCGTAGCCATTCGACTTGTCGAGTCCTACGTGAATTCGCCCACCAATCTCGGGCAACACCATGACCCGCAGAAATTCGTTCTCCACGTGTACCGCCTGCCAGGCATGATCTTGGGCTTCCGTGGAAATTCGGTCGGTGAACGGGAGGGGGTAGATCTTGCCGCTGCTGCCTTGATACACGCGATTCTCTAGAAACACGGGGTTCTTGTCGGGGGCATGTGGGTGATAGGTGGGAATCACCACTGGCTCGAACCACGCTTTCACTGGGTCGGTCTGCTGGGCGGGTGCTTTGGGGAGTTCAAATTTCATTGCGCTTTCTTCCCTGGCGGTAGCCTAGCAGCGTAGAACTTGCGGCAGCGGGCCAGCAGGTAAAGCAGCAGCATGCCCATGAGACATAAGCTCCCTTCCGCTGATCCCGATAGAGTGGACACTCCTAGAGTTCACACTCCAAATACTATATTTCGCGTAGTGCATTCAAGGCTGTTTGGTCGTCAGCTCTTCTCTTGTCGATTCCGGAAGAATTGTGGGCAAACAAGAAACTGGGAGTCGCTAACTTCAGGTTTGTGCGTCACTCGCACTTGACCTACATCAGTGGCGTCGATATGCTCAGTCTTGGCGTTCAGGACGCCGCCCGTCCGCGGAAAGGACCGAGTCCACCTGCCTGAAAATTACAACTGGTTCTCACGAACCTCCTTTTTGGCCGACGCAAGCGGACCGTCGATCTAGTCTCGAAGGAGGTTTGCATGTCTGAACGCCGCCTACCGGTTCGCCCCAATCTCACCCAATTGAAGCATCAGGCAAAGGATCTGCTTCGCCAATTCCGAAGTGGAGATCCAACGGCTGTCGACGAATTCCGGAAATATTATCCCGAAAAGATTTCTTCATACGAAGCCAAGCTCGCCGACGCTCAGCTTGTTCTGGCGCGTAGCTACGAGGCCTCGGGCTGGACGCGTCTGGTGCTCGCCTGCAAATTGATCGACGCGATCTGGCTGGACGATCTCAAGACCGTGCGCTCGATCATAGAGAAAAATCCGCAGCTCCTGCACGAAAACGCCGGCATTCGCAACAGCAACTGGGGACCGCCGATGTCCTACGCTGCGAATCTCGGGCGCGACGCTCTCATTCGTATGCTCTATGAGCACGGCGCACGGGACCTAGAGCATGCCATCGGCCGCGCAACACTTCAGGGAAAAATCGACACCGCGGGTATGTTGTATGCGATGCTCGGCGCTCCTCCGATCCCGAAAGGAGCTCTCGGCGGCCCCGCTTACACGCTGAGCTCAGCGGGCACGGCGTTTCTGTTTGAACATGGCGCGACGGCCATCGACGAAAACGGCGCGACGATCGCGCCGGTCGACGTGGTCATTTGCAGTGACAGCCGTAAGCCGGCCGAAAAGCACAGAATCCTCGAGATGTACGTCCAGCATGGCGCACATCTTCCCGATACGCCGGTGATGGCGTTGCACAGAGGCCGCATCGACCTTCTCGAAGAGCATCTTGGGCGCGACCCGAGACTGTTCGAGCGCACCTTTTCTCATCAGGAGATCTTCCCGCCGCAATTCGGCTGCACCGAATATGTCGACACGCAAGGCACCCCGCTGCACGGGACCACGCTGCTTCACATGTGCGTCGATTGGGATGAATTCGAGATCGCGGAATGGCTCGTCGAAAAAGGCGCCAACGTCAACGCGAAATCGGCTATCGATCAAAACGGCTTCGGAGGGTACACACCCCTGTTCGGCGCGGTGGTTTGCTATGCGAATTTCTGGGGTAACTATCGGGGCGAAACACCCGATACCCGCTTCGCGAAGCTGCTGCTCGATCACAGAGCGGATGTTACCGTTCGTGCCTCAATCCGCCGGATGTTTGAAGAAGATGGCAGGAAGATTTGGAAGGAATTTCGTGACCTGACGCCTCTGTCCTGGGGCGACGCCTATCCCGCCAAAATGCTCGTCAGTCAGCCGGCGATGCGGATGATTGCACAACGGGGCGGGCGGCCATGAGAGTCATCCGCAGGACGGAAGCCGTTTCGAGTGGATGGTCGGCAAACCGGAACTAATCCGATCCACAAGCCGACGTTGGCGGCCAACTTCCCAATAGCCCGTGACTCGGGAGAAACCAAATGGCTTCATCGTCCTTCGCCAAATTCGCAGGTACGGGCAGACGTTCACTCTTCGAGCAGCCTGCCATCCCCTCGCAACCGGGGGCAAGACTTCTGCGAAACCAGGGAATATGAACGACAGTACGACACACCAGTGCACGGATCTGTCAGTCCTCATTCTTCGAGGAATTGCTTCTTGGCCTCTCCGCTTATGACAGACCCGTCGCCTGAAGTGTTGTTGAGGATGAAATATCCTCTGCCTTGGTTCACGATTATCGACTTGTGCGTGCTAGGGCCACCTGGAGTGTTCCAGGTGTCGTCCACTATGCATTCCGCGCTAACCGAATAAGTTCCCGTGAAATCCACTTCGACGTTATTGCCTGCAACCCTTACGAACAGTCTTCCGGTCAGGTTTCCCTTCCCGTCAAATGTGAAGCGGCCAACCGCAGCGAAGTTCCCGCCAGCGCCGGTTATGCCGGTGGCACGCAAACCATAACTACCTTGTAGACTGGCGTTTGAGCATGTCGGCTGACCCTGCGCAGTGCCTTCTGTTGCCACGCCGAACAGGACAGTAAGCGCAATTACCATAACTAAGCGGCCGATGTGCGATCGCATCGTGGTTCTCCTTATTCTTTATTTTGTGATCGACAGGTGCTCCGGGGGTAGCTCCCCATTCGGTTTCTCTGGGGAGGGATGTGCCCAACGCAATCAAGTTCACTCTGAAGCGCGATCTTTCCTGACTCTTTCGATAGAAAGAGTGTTTTCCGACGCTTCGTCGTGTACCAGCGAGATTCAGATGGGATTTGGCGTTTCGATTCGCGAGGTTCTAGCAGCGGTAAGTGCAGAAGATATCGATCAACTCCAGAATGGTCAGCTGTTGATTGGGGCTCGAAGAGGGAGTCAGCAATCGGAATATAACGATTTGTTGCGCTAGCGGTCGAACAAGCCAAACTGCGAGCTTTTGAGCTTTGCCGAAATGACTCCGCTGCAAGACGGCAGTCACATCGTCAGTGGGATTTGGAGTAGCGAGAACATACGCGATTGAGAAGATGGAAAGAAGAGCGAATGCGACTCGCACTGCGCGAAACATGTTGGTCGAATTGATAGCACCGAGTTTTGCGCTTGTCAATGAGTAGCGCCTGCAGCCAATCGACCTGCGATGCGAGATGGCCCGTGCTACCCTGGCTAGTCGAATTGCTGTTGACAAAGGATTGTGAAAAAAGCCAAAGAAGGGTTCGGGGTGGATCGTAGGCAACCAGGAAGTAATGTTTCGGTTGGGTTCACTGGATAACTTCCGCATAGCCCGTCATCCGTCCAGAATCTCGAATTGTACTGTGCAGCTGCACTACACATTTGGAGTATCGTGCCTAGGAGGCCAGGATGGCTGCTTTGTTTCTGAAACTGGGCACCTTACATGGAGGGTGTGATCCTGGGGGCCCAATGCACGCCCGGAGAACTTACGCAGTACCGAATTGAAAAGCCAGACGGGGAGCGGTTTTGGGCCCAGCCCGAAGAGTTGAAGCCGCTCTGACACTTGGTGCTGACAAGTTTGAAACGGCAAGGAGAAGGTCATGAATCGCGCGAAACTGATTACAATTATGCTCACAGTTGTGCTCGCCATTTTCCTGGTCCTTGCCTGCGGTCCCGTTCAACGCGCGCAAGAGGCTGGTGCCAAACGCAACATCCTCACGAGGCAAGACCTCAGTGGTTTTCCGGGCCATGAAGGCGTCGTGGCCCAAGTGGAATTTGCTCCGGGCGCGCATGAACCGAAACACACCCACCCTGGCGACATCTTCGGCTACGTGCTGGAGGGCGCTCTCACTCTTGGCGTGGAAGGTAGGGCGGTCGTGACAGTGAAAGCGGGCGAGGTCTTTTTCGTTCCGGCTGGGACGGTGCATTGGGGAGAGAATGCGGGAAACACGCCGGTCAAAGTCGTAGCTACTTTCGTCGTCGAGAAGGGCAAACCGCTGACCTCACATCTGCAGTACCGGAAGGAGTAAAAAACCAACTGGTGGTGCTGCACGAGTGGTCGGCAATACTGAAGTTGACTCTTCCAACCCCAGGCCCCAAATCCTCAAATGACGGATTGCCCGTCATTCACCCGCAATTTATTGTTATGCCGAAACAGAAAAATGTTGAGAAGACAACGAGCATTCTCGTTTGCCTGCCAATGCGGCTATGCTTATGATCGTCGGCGGCGGAATAGAGAAAAATGCGTGAAATATTAGCGGTTCTGGCAGTGCTCACGGTGTGTTCAGCGGCGCCGTCTCAGGTGACCAGGCCGGTTGTGAGCCACCAAGACGGCACTGTTGCGAAACTGGCGGATGAGTTCCTGAGCAAAAGAGAATTTAGTGGCGTGGTGCTGATGGCGCGTGATGGGCGTGTGCTGTTCGAGAAAGCATACGGCCTCGCCAACCGGGAACTTACTGTTCGCAATAAACTTGAGACAAAATTTCGGCTCGGATCCGTAACCAAGCAATTTACCGCCATGGCTGTCATGATCCTCGCGGAGCGCGGAAAGGTTCGGTTGACGGATCCTATCTGCGAGTACGTCGAAAACTGCCCGAAAGCGTGGACTGCGATCACCGTCCGCCATCTCCTTACTCATACGTCGGGCATCCGCAGCTTTACAGACTTCCCGGACAACGACCAATACGAACGCCTTCCGATGACGCCGCTGGCTACGATCGCACGATTCAGAGACAAACAACTGGACTTCGCGCCAGGCGAGCGTTTCACCTATAGCAACTCGGGATACCTTCTGTTGGGTTATATCATCGAGCGGGTATCTGGCGAGAAGTATGAAGACTTCCTTCGCAAGAACATTTACGAACCCCTCGGAATGTTGGATTCCGGGTACGACCATCCTCGCGTCGTTCTAAAAGATCGCGCAAGTGGCTATGCAAAGGAAAACGGCCTGATGGTAAACGCCAGGTACATGGAGATGGACACGCCATTCGGCGGCGGCTCAATGTACTCAACGGTCGGAGATCTACTTCGTTGGGATCAGGCTCTCTACACGGAGAAATTGGTCTCCGAGAAATCCCTCACGCAGATTTTCGCTGCTACGGACGTTCCATATCCGAAGGGATGGTGGTCTCGTCACAAGTACGGTTTCGGTTGGTTTCTCACGAACTGGTTTGGTCGCAATCTGATCTGGCATGAGGGTGGGCCGCACGGATTTGCGTCGGCGATCCTACGCTATCCTGAAGATCGCACTGTTGTGGTTGTACTCGAGAACATGGAGGAATTCGAACCTGGAGAGTATTGGGACATCAACGAGGAACCCATGGTAGTTGCGAACGGGCTCTCCGCTATTGCGTTTGGCCTGCCACCGAATACAAATCCTATCTCTCTTGCGCATTGATATTCCCGCTACGGAGTAGGTGCTTACAGGTCAGAAACCGAACCAACGTGAACGTAAAGAAGGGCTTTGGACGGATGGTCGGCAAGTCGGAAGCAATAGTGCGAGCGCGTTTGCGGGAATAACTGCCGCATAGCCCGTCACTCGGGCGAAACTCCGAAAAGCGTCAATGATCGCTTGCTTCGCTTTTGCGGCTGTCGGGTACACGCGGTGTTAGGCTGGCATGATCCGGACCGCGATAAGCGCTACACTCTTTGGGTCAGAGGAGAACTCCGATGCCCAATCCGAAGACTTCGCCTGATCCACCCAAGCCGGTTGCACAACACGGCTGGGTTCACAAATGCGACCTGGATGATTATCTCGGCCGTCACCTACCCATCCCCACCCAGGTAGTGTCGAACGAAGAATACTATCCACTGCCGCAGACCGCGAAGCAGAAGGCCGTCGAGCACCGGCTGCTGGAGATGGCCGCGCGCAACGCCAAGCACTTGGACATGGACCGCTGCGCGTTCTTGCGCACCAGTTGCGGTATGGCCACGGCATTCGCCGCCATGAACACCGTGTTCGGCCCGTACTTCCGCGTCGACGCCTCCGAGATGCTAGAGCCCGCTGCGGCCGAGGAATCGAAAGTGGACTATTTCATCTTCGATGTCCAAACGCACCACGTGGAGGTGAACCGGTGGAAGGTGAACAACTTCAGCGTGCTCGAATTCCGGCGACAGGCCGCGCCCAGGAATCCCGCATTGCGCGACCGCGAGCCCAGGCCCGAAGACGTTTATCTCGAGAATTACATCAAGGAGATCTTCCTCGACAGCGACACTGACATGGCCGTCATCAGCGGTGTTCCTTCGCTGACCGATGACACGAACATTCTCCCCCCCGACAAGATGGCCAGCACACGAAACTGGATCAATGCCATCACAAAGTCGCGCCGTATGGTGGCGCATGGGCTGATGGCACCTGATCTCGGCGAGCGCAACAAGGACAGCATGCACATACAGGCGGAGAAACTCAAGCTCGAAGCCTGGAAGGTCTATACCGGCCTTGGGCTTGGCGTGAACAGAGAAGGCTGGTGGCTGGATGATGAGAAGGTGGCCTACCCCGCATTGGAGACGGCGCGCAAGCTCAAAATCAAGAACATCTGCACGCACAAGGGATTGGCAATCGGGCTGTTCAACGAGGCGCACTGCCATCCCAAGGACCTCATGAAGGTCTCGAAGGATTACCCGGACATGAATTTCCTGGTCTACCATTCGGGCTTCAAGGCGCTCGAAGATGCGCTGCCGGCTGCCGAGGACGGCTTCAGAAAGAACCCCTATGTGCCGTGGGTGTCGGATCTGTGCGAGATGCGCAAGCAGAATCCGCACATGAAGAATGTGTACATGGAACTGGGCAGCACGTTCGGCTTGATGGCGGTGACGCAACCGATGCTGTGTTGCCACGTGCTGGGCATGATCCTCGACGTCTTTGACAGCGACCACGTGCTGTGGGGCACGGACTCAATCTGGTGGGGCTCACCGCAGTGGCAGATCGAAGCCATGCGCCGGCTGGAGATGCCTGCACAGTTGATGACACAGTTCGGCTACAAGCCGTTGACGGCTGACGTTAAGCGCAAGATCTTCGGCCTGAACGCGGCGCACCTGTACGGCGTCGATCCCAAGGCCAAACGCAATCCAATGCCCGCGGACTACATCGATCAACTGAAGCAGCTTTACAAGCAGGCCGGCGGTCCGATGCCGAGCAATACACAGTACGGCTGGGTGGCGGCAGGGTAGCCGCGAGTCGTTACCCTCGAGAACAGCCACTGCTTGGTCCGATTGCTCTCGGCTTACGGGTCCGGACCGAGACTTAGCCTAATCGGGCCGGTTCTGGGCGGATGGTCGGCAATCCTTCCCTAATCCGATAAGGTGAGGATTGCCCGTGATTCGCTCACAATCGACGTCAATGGAATTTCTGGCTTCTACAAGGTTGCCAGGTGCAGATAACCGGCTACTTTAGACTCGCGTACTCCGCTTTAGCTTGCCGGAAAATAGGAATGTCGGGGTCGGCATCCTTCCACAACGTGAGAAACTCCTGATACCCGGCGCGGGCCTTCGCCGTGTCACCCTGCATGGAGTAGGCACGACCCAGTTGAAGGTGCGCCAGCGCCCCAATGGGCTCATTCAGCACGATCCCGCGATGGTCCAGGATTTTCTGAAACTCTTTGGCCGCTTCGCCGCCCCGGTGCAGCGCAAGGTAGGCTTCTCCTCGCACATAAACGGGATACAGATTGGGCCAGTTGTAAAACCAAAGAGTCGGAAGACCAAGTTCATACGGAGCAGCGGCCTCCAGAGTATCAAGCGCCTGCTGAGGGTTTGCATGGTTTAATGCCAGTTTTGCCCGTAGGGTAGGAAGGTAATTGAACTGTACGGCCGTGTTTTCGGGGAAGCTCTCATTGAAATTATCCGCTAATCCCTGCGATTCGTCCCCTGTATAGGCTAGGGCAAGCACTACTGCATAATACTTATCTGGTCCATCTGAACGTTCCTTTGCCAGCGCTGTCCGTTTTCCAGCTTGGTTTACATTGCCAAACAAGCCTTCTCGCAAAGCAGCCACAGCCTCGTAAGTCGCAGAACTTTCATTCTCCCCTGCCCGCTTGGCAGAACTTGAAGCCTGCCGTGATAGTTCACGAGCTCTTCCAAGATGTCCGAAGTAAGCAGCCGTGTCGGCCTCTAATGCCAACAGCAAGTCTTCGCCAGCCCCAGCGGCTACTTGTCGCGACATTTCGGCGGTGTCATTCCGATAAAAGGCGAATGAATAGAGAATGGCCCCAAGACCAGAGTCCAGGCCCTTTCCATGCGCCTCTCTGGCTACGGCTGCAGAGTCCCCGTCTCGGTTCAGCAACAAGTATGTGTACACAAGAAATCGATAACTCATGGGGGACGGAGCAAGACGCACGGCCTCTTGATATTCTCTGAGACCCGCTTCATATTGCCCGAGAGCGTTATAGACACCGCCCAGGCCGACTCGGAAGTTGACCTCGTGTGGGTAGATTTGTTCGCCAAGGATAAAGCTTTGACGTCCCTTCATGAGGTCGCCAGTCACAAAATTGCAATAATCTCCTTCGATGATCAACTTCTCCCGCTCACTCACACGTGTGCGCAGTTCGAAGGCCTTCCGGATGTTTTCCACGGCCAGTGCAGTACCTATCACCTCATTCTCGTCGCCCATCGCGTCGTAAGCCGCGGCGAAATTCGGGTCTAATTGGATTGCTCGCTGAAAAAAAGCAACCGCCGCGACGTCGCCCGCGAACGTTGCCTTGACACCCAGACTGAAGGCTTGCAATGCCTCCAGAGATGGTGTCGTGGCTTGTTCGAGAGGTGTGTTGTATTTCTGCACCGTATTCAAGGATTCGCCAAGTTTCCTGCGCATTTCCGAAGCGGTTGTGTTCAGCGCATCCAGAACATGGCTTTTATCGTTCGCCTGCGCTTCCGTGCTCGCCAGCAAGTCGCCATTCACACAGTTCACGGCCTTCACGATTAAATCGTATCGGGTGCCAATCAAGGCAATCGAACCGTCTAGTGCTGCCGTGCTGTTGGTCCTTTGACAAACTTCGCGCGCGATTTGCGGGGTGAGCCTGACATTCCCCGGCTGTCCCATCATTTGCAACGTCTGCTGGATTCCCTCCCCGGATACGAGACTCAGAAACGGTGACTGCTGCAATTGCACCGAGAGCCCTTCTCGCAACGTTCCATCGAAAACGGCATCCCCCGTGGAATTGGCGAAGTCTCCGAGAACGATGGTGTCCTTTTCCGTGAGATGCCGAGCTTGCCGCGCGCGCCAGACTAGTCCTCCGGCAATTCCAGCTGCGAGCACCACAACGGCCACTGTCACGACAATTTTTCGAGTGCGTGTCCGCGCGGCGGCGCTCACTCCAGATGCGCTCCCTCTCGCTGTTTCATCTACGCCGGTGACGGGTGCAATGAATCGATACCCGCGTCGCGGCAGCGTCTCGATGAACCGCGGGTTGTCTGCGGAATCCCCTAAGGCCTCACGCAGCTTATTGATCGCCGTGTTCAGGCTGTTATCGAAGTCCACGAAAGTGTCAGGCGGCCAGTTCTGGTTGCGAAGCTCTTCGCGGGTCACTACTTCCCCGGGGTGCCGCAGTAGAACGGTGAGGACATGAAACGGCTGCTCCTGGACCTTGATGCGCTTGCCCTGTTTACGCAGCTCTCCCACACGCACGTCCACCTCGAAGGTTCCAAAGCGCACGATTTCGGCGAGTTGCTTTTCGAGGCCCATGGACGTTTGCCTCTATGTTGCCAAGAGTCTAACACCACCATCCATGCGAACAAGTTTGCAGATAAGGCTCTCCCATAACTCAT
>Ga0126369_10002318_pt1 | contig 13493 bp, 9 predicted proteins | sample PanSoiMetaPlot_1_FD_109646 | JGI IMG/M metagenome (GOLD analysis project Ga0126369, IMG submission 109646) | Tropical forest soil microbial communities from Panama - MetaG Plot_1 | ecosystem: Environmental > Terrestrial > Soil > Tropical forest > Bulk soil | place: Panama | collected 2016-02-17 | reverse complement strand
TGGACGCGACGCTGCGCAAACACGCGACGGCCACCGAGATTCAGCGTTGGCACTGGCAAACCAAGGTCGTCAAATGTGACGACCCCGGAGATTGTATTACCCGCGAGGCCTCGAGATTCGGCGCCGATCTGATCATCATGCGTTCCCGGCGGCGTCCGCATCGCGCCGCGCTGCTGGGCTCAGTGGCTGAGTCCGTCAGCCGGACTGCGCCTTGTCCGGTGATGGTCGTGCATTCAGACGAGCGCGATTGGATTGACGGCCACGGCCGCGAGATCGGACTAAAGCGCGTGCTGGTTGCTTTCGATTTCTCAGATCACTCTGAGCAGGCGCTCAAACTCGGTCTGATGATTGCGCAGGAGTATCAGGCTGAGTTGCACTTGCTGCACGTGCTCCCGCCGTTCACGCTCAACGAGCCGGAAATCTCCTGGTACCCGTTGGGCAGCGAAGGCGTCTATCACAAAGCCGCGCGCCGGCTGCAAAAGGTCGTGCCGGACGAAGCCCACCTGTGGTGCAAGATCAAGAACGTGGTCAGCGAAGGTCAGCCGTATCGCGAAATCATTCACTACGCGGAAGAGAATGAGATCGATCTCGTGTGCATCGGCGCGCAAGGCGCCGGCTTTGGCATCCTGGCGCTCTTCGGGTCAAACGTCGATCGCGTGCTGCGGCAGTCGCCCTGTCCCGTGCTGGTCGCGCGGCCGCTCAGGCACCTGCGAAAGCCCGCCGAAGTGCCCGAACGAAAACCACTCATCGCCAGATCGAATGGCTCACACGCAGTGCCCTCCACCCTGTGAACCGCTGCTAATCCACCCATGTCCGAAACCGCCTGCGATAGTGGGCGGGCCGATCTGTATCTAAACAAAACTCGGCAGAGAGAGGTGCCCGCTCCGCTACCGCAGGCGGTTCTGACAGGTCCAAATTTGCTTGGCTGGCAAACGCGATCGGCTGTCACCCGCATCCATAAGGCTGACACGAATTCCTGTCTTTGCAAGGGACGCCCTTCGCGTCCGTTCCGTAAGTGCGTCTCCCCAAACGCGCTACAACCCGAATTCTTTTTCTGGAGGCCAAGCCAATGAAACGCACTCTCCTTTTACTCTTAGTCTGCTCGCTTTCGCTGAACTCGTTCGCCCAGACACGCCGGCGCGCCGCGGTTGAACGTCGGACGGTCGCGCCCACGGCGACCGCCAAGCCGGCGGGCCAGACGCTGCCGATTCGCCGGGTGATTCTTTACAGCAATGGGGTTGCTTATATCGAGCGTCGCGGCACCGTCACCGGGCACGCCGAGATCGATCTATCGTTCAAACAATCTCAGGTGGACGATGTCTTGAAATCGATGGTGGTGCTTGATCTGGGCCAGGGCCGCATCGGCGCAGTCAGTTACAACTCGAGTGCGCCGCCGGCGGCCCGTATGGCTGACATCCCTTTCTCGATTGAGGCCGGCACCGCAAATGAAAATAGCGGCGGGCTCGCGGGCGTGTTGAGCCAGCTGCAAGGCGCGCGCGTCATGGTGGCGACGGGGAACAGAACCGCGACCGGATCGATTCTGACCATTGAAAAACGCAGATCGCAGGTAGATGCCACTAAGCCGGCGCAGATTGGGCACACGCTCGTAATCGCTTCAGAAGGCGGCGAGTTGATGAGTTTCGATCTTGACGAAGTGCGTTCCATCAAGTTGATTGACGAAGGCACTCGCCGCGACGTGAGCGAATTTGCCAACGCCACCGCTTCGGCACGCCGCCGCGACGCGAAAACGATTGTCGTGACTTCTGACGGGGCCGGCTCGCGCGAAATGCTGGTGAGCTATACCGTGGCTGCGCCGATTTGGAAGACGACCTATCGGGTGGTGCTCGATGCGACGGGCAAGCCGTTCTTCCAGGGCTGGGCCATCGTCGATAATGTCAGCGAAGAAGATTGGAACAATATCTCGCTATCGCTCGTGTCCGGCTCGCCCGTTTCATTTATTCAGCCGATTCAAAAACCCTTTTATCGCTACCGGCCCATCGTGCCCATGCCTGACGACCTCAAGTTGGATCCGCAAACCTACGAACCGGGCGAAGGTACTGGAGGCGGCATAGGCTCCGGAGTCGGAGGCGGCTTCGGCCGCGGCATGACGGAAACCGTCACGGTAGTCGGCAAGGATCAAGCGCTCAACACTGTCAATAACACCGTTCAGAATCTGCCGATGAACACTCGCGCGCTGGCGCAGGTTTCCTCGCTTACGCCGGGTACTTCCAGCAACGTTACGACCGACGGGGTCAATTTGAGCGACGCCATGACCCGTCCCGATTCCGGCGTCGAAGCCGCGGCCACCGGCGCGGAAGTCGGCGACCTGTTCGAATACAAAATCGATCAGCCGGTGACGGTGCCGCGGGACCGTTCGGCCTTGATTCCGATCCTGCAAACCCGCATGGAAGGCGAGCGGGTCTCGATTTATAACGAAGGCAATCGGAGCGATCGCGCGATGGGTGGCATGCTGCTCAAGAACACTTCGCCGCTGACGCTCGAAGGCGGCGCCCTGACGGTGATCGACGGCGATGCCTATGCAGGTGAAGCTTTGATGGAACGTTTGAAGCCCGGCGAGCAACGCCTGATTTCATTCGCCCTCGATCTGGGCACGCTGGTGACCGCCCGCAGCAAAGAGGATCGCGCCCCGGCTTTCATGGTGCGCGCGGTCAACGGGGTATTCCAGGCCCATTACTATCAAACGATGAAGCGCAGCTACACACTGACGAATCAGACTGACAAACCGCGCGTCGTTTTTATCGAGCATCCGGTGCATCAGGATTGGACCTTGACCGATGACACGCCCAAGCCCGACGGCAAGACGGGGCACTATTATCGCTTTCGAGTGCCACTTGAAGCGCATCAAAAAGTTGAATTGGCCGTGACTGAGCGGCGCGCGCTGATGGACAGTTACGCGCTGACGAATTTTTCGCGGCCGGACCTGGAGCTCTTCATCGCCCGTAAATACATCGATGCCGAAACCCGCGCGCAGTTGGAAAAGATTCTCGATCTGAAGAGCCGCATGACGAACACCGACGGCCGTATTCAATCGATCGAAAAGGAAGTGGGCGAAATCGGCGAGGACCAGGGCCGCCTGCGCGACAACATCAAGGCGCTGACCGCCACGGCGGAAGCGAAGCAATTGATTTCGCGTTATGTCACCAAGGCCGATACGCAGGAGACTCGTTTGGAGCAGTTGAGTAAGGACAAGCAGACGCTGCAGCAGGAGCGGCAGCAGATCCAGACGGAGCTGGAGAGCGTCATCCGGGGGTTGGCGGTGGACCGCACGCTCGACCGCTAGACCACCGCGGGGGCGACTAGCGCGCTCGAATTAGAAGTACCGCAACGAGCGAACTGGCGAGGGCCAATGCGGCGCCGGCGATCATCACCAGTCGAAAGCCGCTCACGAAGCATTGGTCAATCGCCTGGGTGACCGCGGTTTTGGTTTGCTCGTCGACATTCGCCGGCAGCTCGGCGGCGGCCAATTTCATGCGCTGATCATAGACTGCCTGGCGCACCGCCGGATCGATATTCATTTGCTCGAGACGGCGATTCAGGCGAGTCGTGAACGCATGAAACATGATTAATCCCAACACCGCAATCGCCAGTAACCCGGCGATGCGTGAGACGGCGTTATTAATCCCGGAAGCGATACCGGCCCGGCTCTCGCGGACCGAGTTCATCACGGTGGTGGTGAGCGGGGCAACGCTGACGGCCATCCCCAATCCGAGTACGACGATGGCGGGAAAGAACGTGGTCCAGTAATTACTATGCACGCCCGGTCGAATGAAAAGTGCGAACCCGGCGCCGGCGATGACCGGACCCACGACCAGCGGCAGACGTGAGCCATAGCGCTTCACCAATCCGCCCGACCAGCGCGACAAACCGAACATGATGAGGATGAACGGCAGCACGGCGGCACCGGCGGCGGTGGGCGAATACTGCTGCACCTGAATGAGATTAAGCGGCATGAAAAAGAGCGTGCCCGCCAGCGCTGCGTATAGGAACAAGGTGAGCAAATTCGCGCCGGTGAAATTCCGTGAGCGAAACAGGGACAACGGCATCATTGGGTTTCGCCGGCGGGCTTCCACCACCACGAAGAGGGCGGCGAGCACCGGGGCGCCGATCAGGGTGGCGATTACCGTCGCGCTGCGAAAGCCCAGCCGCGCCGATTCAATCAATCCAAACACCAGCCCGCCGAGCGAGACCGTGGCCAGGGCCGCGCCAATAAAATCGATTGGTCCTAACTCTTCGTTATCGCGACTCTCAGGCACAAACAAAATGACCAGCGCTATGACCGCCAACGCTATCGGCAGATTCAAAAAGAACACGGCCCGCCACGAGATGTGTTCGATTAACCAGCCACCGAGCAAAGGGCCAATCGCGGTCGTCATCGCCGTAGCTCCTGACCAGGTCCCTATTGCCTGGCCGCGCTCTTTTTCATTGAAGGTGGCTGAGATGATCGCCAGGCTGCCGGGCACCAGTAGTGCGCCGCCAATGCCCTGAGCGGCGCGCGCCATGATGAGTTGATTTATCGACGCGGCGAACCCGCACCACATTGACGCGAGCGCAAACAGGCCGACGCCGATGGCGAAGATCCTGGCGCGGCCAAATCGATCGCCGAGTGAGCCGCCGAGCAACAACAGAGCCGCGAGAAATAGCGTGTACGATTCGACCACCCACTGCACGTCGGTGACGGTGGCGTTGAGATTTGACTGCAACGCGGGCAGCGCTACGTTCACCACCGTGCCGTCGATAAAGACCATGCTTGAACCGAGAATCGTCGCCGCCAGCGTCCAACGACGCTGCGCGTGGCCACAGTCAGTGGTAGCCGGCCGGCGAGAACGCACGGCCACCTCGTCACATGGTGATCCAAGCAGGTTCATCTTGCGTCAGCCGCAGCTTAGCACTTTGCGAGGCGGCCGTAGCAGCAGGGTGATGGAGCAGGCTCGTCGAGCCGTTCCTTAAAAAATAAGAGGCGCCCCCAAATGCGGCGGCGCCTCGAAGTTCGCAAGTTATCCTGGATGCTTAATGCGAATCAGTACTTAATCTTCACGCTGAAGCTTCCGGAGTTGTCATTGTAGTTGTCGTCGTTCACTGCGAGTATCAGCCGGCCATCTGCGGGAACGGTGGTATTGAGACTGCTTCCCACCAGGTAAGCCTGACTCATAGTCCCGTTCTGCCCCTTGATAAAAGCGATCAGCGCGCCCACGCCGGCGTTGGGCAGCGGGCGAGTGTTAACCACCGAGCCGAAGACGCCGCCGGAGCGAGCGCCGTCAGGGCCGACCTGGCCTACGCGACTGCCGGCGACAATTGTGCCCGTGGCTGAAATGACAATCGGGTCGCCGGCCCGCACGTCGATTCCGGTATCGAAGGCGCGCTGATTTGCCGCCACGTCAACCGTCTTCTCTCGCTGACCCACATTACGATCCACGGTGCCGCGGTCGCGCGAGCGGGTGCCGGTATTGGGGTCTTCGTAGGTGTCGCGCGAGGTCTGACTTTTCTCCCGCTTAATTTGCACGTCAAAGGCGCCGCGCGCGTCCGCATATGAGCCGCGGTTGGCGGTGAGAAACAGCCGTCCGCTCCGATCTGCGGTGAATTCGTTACTGCTGCCGAGTTCAATCACCGGCGAGTTGGCATCGTTTCCGATGGAGCCGATCAATTTGCCTTCCGCCGCGTTTGGCAGCGGCGCCCGGGGATCGTTGGAGCGCAATCCGTCAGGGCTTATGCGCGAGCGGCCGGCGGTGATCACGCCGTTAGCTGTGACCTGGACGCGTTCGCCCCGGCGCACATAGACACCGCTGTCGACCCAGTTGGAATCGAGCGCTACCTGCACCTCTTTGGTTTCCCAGCGCGAGTCGTCGATCGTGCGTCCGTCAATTTCGATCCGGTCGATTTCTTCCGGTCGAAAGTATTGAATATCGCCCTGGTTGTCGCGGGTGCGTTGGGCGCCCGCATCAGGGTTCGTGGTTGCATTACGATCGACGCGGACCACAAAGCGGCCATTAACAAAACCCAGCAGCGTGCCGTGCACAGTGCGACCGTCGCGGAGATAAAACGTGTCGGCGGCGGCGATGCTCACGGTGGCAAACACAATCGCCAAAGCAAGAATTATCCTTTTCATATCCAGTCCTTTCACTCGATCAAAATATTCAGCGAATCATTCGACCGATTCACCTGTTCGAAGGAGAGCTTGAAGGAAAGCTTGTATCAGTAGCTTAGATCGGCACGTCACAGCCGGGCAAGCGGGAGCGCCCCTACCGCTATGAGGTCAGTACCATCCGCGTGAGGATGGATCCAAGTGGATGTTAAGAGATCACTGGATCCATCCGCTCACGCGGATGGTGACTCCCTACTTCTAGCCCTTCGTCAGCTCGTCGGCAATCTGGTTCGCTTCAAATACTTTCCGCAGCACCTCAGTCATCGCCCGCACATCAACTGAAATCGCGCGATTGACTGATTCATCATAGATGAAGTTGCCCACCAGCGATTGAATGTTACCGTCGAAGATCAAGCCAATCAGCTCCCCGTTCTTGTCAATCGTTGGCGAGCCGGAATTGCCGCCGATGATGTCGTCGGTCGAGACGAAGTTGAACGGCGTCTTAAGGTTGATGGCCGATTTTTTCTCCATCCAGCGCGGCGGCAGATTGTATGGGAACTCATACTTGAAGCCGGCGGCGCGATCGTAGAGGCCGCCGAGCGTGGTGAACGGCGTCACCCGTTTCCCGTTCTCGACATACCCCTTGACCGTGCCGTAGGAAAGGCGGGGCGTAAAGGTGGCGTCGGGATATAGTTTCGTACCTTCCTGGTCGAAGCGCGCCCGCGCAATTTTCGCGTAGTTGGCGCGCTCGACGCTGGTGACTTCGGTTTCATATCGCTTGCGCAGCTCCCGAGCCTTCGGGTCGATGGTCCGCGCCAGCACGATCATGGGATCGGTCGAAGCTTCGACGTCCGCGTTGCTGGCAGTGGCGAGTTGCCGGCGAGCGGCGGCATCGTTGAGCTTAGATCCGTCGATCAGCTCGGCGGCGCGCGCTTCAGGCGTCTTGCCCTGCATGATCTGTTTTACCAGCGGATCGTTCGGCAGCAGTTCCACCATGTAGGCCAGCGAATCTGCCAGCTTCAATTTTTCGAAGTCGGCGACAAACGGGGCGTCCGCAGCCATCGCTGCCTGCATGCCCGGCACTCGCGCTTCGGCGAATTCGGGCAGTCGTTCAGCGTTCGGTTTCTCCCGCTCGGCGGCCAGTCTTACGAGAGTCCGGGCATAGGCAAACAATGACGTGTTAAAGCCGCCGCCGAGATCGAAAATGCGCCGCTCACGCGCGTAGGTGGCATAGCCCTGGTGCGCCTTCGCGATCGCGTCCCACGCGTCGCCGTATTTCTTTTGCCGCTCGGGATCGGCGGCGATCCATTTCCGCAAGGCCGCCTCATCCTGCCGTTTACGGTTCATGAGACTTGTATCTTTCAAGCCGGCGAGTTGGCCGCGGTAAACCTTCAGACTGTTCTGAATGCTGTTCAGTTCGTTTTGCCCCAGGCGGGTCTGCTCCGTGCCCATTGCCATGTACTTCTTGAGCATCGCTTCCCGGTGTTCCAGCAAGCGCAGGATGATGGGAATGCTTGTGTCGCGCAGTTCTTCAAGATGCGCCACCGTGTTCAGTCGCGCCGTCGAACCGGGATTGCCGATGACAAAAGCGAGATCGCCTTCCTTTGCTCCCGCCGTCGACCATTTGAAATAGCTTGCGGGATGCACGGGCTGATCGTCTTCATAAACGCGCACCAGCGCCATGTCGATGTTGAATCGCGGAAAATTAAAGTTGTCGGGATCGCCCCCAAAGAAAGCGGCCTGAAACTCCGGCGCGAAGACCAGCCGCACGTCGGTGTAGCGGTGGTAACGATAGAGATTGTACCGGCCGCCCTGATACAGCGTGACAACGTCCGAACGCAGGCCGGTGGCTTTGGTAGATTCACCTTCGATGGCGGCGATCTCTCTGCGGCGTACAGCGAGCGCATCGGCGTCAGACATCCCGGCGGCGACCACGCTATTGACCCGAGTCGTAACGTCTTCGATGCTGATCAGTTCGTTCAATTCCACGTTGGGAATTCTCATCTCTTCAGCCTGAGAGCGCGCCACGAACCCCTCTTTGGCATAGTCCTTCTGCGCCGAACTCAATTCGCCGACAAAATCTTCGACGATGTGATAATTCGTCAGCACCAGTCCGTTAGGTGATACAAACGATCCCGAGCCGCCGTTGTTGAAGCGCACCGAAGCCAGCTGCACCTTTTTCAGCCATTCGTCGGTAACATCAAATCCGTATTTCTTCTTAATCTCTTCTCGGGGAATATTATTAAAGGGCCACATGCCCTCGTCCATGGCGCTGATTGGCAGCGCCTGCAAGCTAAAGAGCGCGAGAATCATCGCGCACACAAATTTCCTGAATTTCATATTGACCTCGATTTTATTGACGGTGAGGAGAAATATTTAGAACGCTTCCTGTCCATTTTGGATGCCTGAAACGAGTGCATGGTAAATCGTAAATCCTGAATAGAAAAGCGGGGAGCGCGGGTAGTGTCCTGGTTCTGTCTTGCTGATGCGGCATGCCGCTCGCCAGTGCGGTAAGGCTTGCCTTACCGACAGACCGTTTTAAAAGGGATCGTGGAGGCTATGCCTCCGGCCCGAGCCGCAGCCTCGGAAAATATAAGCACGTGACGGTGAGGCAAGCCTCAGCGCACTGGGGAGCGGCAAGCCGCAGAAGACCCGATTCGTCGTTGTTGGGAGCCGCAACACGAAGTTAGGACACTGCCGGAGCGCAAGGGTTGTTTACTATTTGCGATTTACTATCTAGGATTCCCGGGTCAGTAGCCCAGGGACGGGAGAGCCGGCGCTCGTTTAGACTTCACTCGATGGTGACGTGACTTGCCCTTCCTGAAGGGCGGGACTGACACTCATCCCATGACAAACGAAGAAATTGCCCTCCGCTTCAATCAAATGGCCTCGTTGATGGAGGTCCGCGGCGAAGATCCGTTCCGGCTGCGCTCGTACCGCATGGCGGCCGAGGCGATTGAGACCTGGCCCACCCAGATGGCTGAAATTGCCGGTGACCAGGGTCTGGCGGGATTGCTCGATATTCCCGGAGTGGGCAAGGCCCTCGCCGGTAAGATCGTCGAATTGGTGGAAAAAGGCAGCTTTGATGCCTGGGATCGACTGACCGCCGAAACGCCGGCGACGGTCCTGGATTTGCTCGAACTTCCCGGAGTGGGACCAAAGACGGCAGCCATGCTTCATCAGAAATTCAAGATTGCGTCGCTCGATGACTTGCGAACGTTTGCCGCCGGCGGCGGCCTCGAGACGGTGGACGGCATCGGACCCCGGACCGCCGAACGAATCAAGGATTCGCTGGCCCGGCGTTAGCCGGTCCGGACCAGGGACCGCGATAAAAAAATGACGAGTTTGACGGTCCTGAAGCCCTAATATTTCTTGCGCGCCCACGGCGGCTGTCCTACAATGCGTGACATCAGTTCGACTGTCAGGCGCCCACAGCGTCTCCCCGCAACGATCGGTTTGGAAGTTATCAACTGCGGTCCCGTTCTTGGAACTCGACGCAGGGAAGAGTGGATCAGTGAGAGCGGAATTTCTTCCGTCTACGATTCAACAGCGCACACCGTGGGACCGTGCGGCGTGTGCTTCCAAATCCCTCGGACCATTTACCTTCGATCCAGAGCCAGGGGGAAATCAATGAGACCGCCTCGTCGTGCTGCATTCGTCTTGATTGCTGCGGGCGCGCTTGTCGCCGCATCAATCGCCGCCACTAACTCGCTCGCGCAAAAAAAGCCTGACCAGAAAAAACCTGATCAGCCTGCGGAGAAGCAGACACCGGATCCCCAGCAGAAAGAGTTGCTGACCGTGCAACCGGTCGCGACCCCGCCGCCGGCGGGTGAGCAGGGGCAGAAGCCTTCGACCTCGACCAAGATTCAATTGCCGGAAGGCGGCGTCGACGATAAGAACCCAATCATCACCAATACGGATCTGATCACCTTCAACGTGACCGTGACCGACATCTACGGACGTTTTGTTTCCGGGCTCAGCAAGAACGCCTTTACCGTCGTCGATGACAAATCGGCGCAGGAGATCACGTTCTTTAGCGATGAGGACGCTCCGGTTTCAGTCGGCATTTTGTTCGATGTTTCGGGCTCCATGAGCGGTGACAAGGTGCACCGGGCGCGCGACGCTCTGTCGCACTTCATTCAAACCAGTCACGATCGCGACGAATATTTTCTCATCGGCTTCAATTCCCGCGCGCAACTTTTGATGGATCGCACCCGCGATGGACAGGCGGTGCTGGACAAGCTGACGTTTGTGCAGACTAAGAACAACACCGCGCTCTATGACGCCTGCTATCTCGGTGTCGAGCGCGTGCAACGCGGAGCGCATCCGAAACGGGCGTTGCTGCTGATTAGCGACGGCCAGGATAACAACTCGCGTTACACCTTCAGTGAACTGCGGCGCGTGCTGAAAGAGTCGGACGTGGTGCTGTATGCGATCGGCATCCTGGGCGGCAGCGATGTCGGCAGCGCTCTCGGAATGGAAGGCCAGGGCATTCTTGATGAACTGGCCGGAGTCTCCGGCGGCAAAGCTTTCTACCCGCGCAGCGGCGCCGAGATGGACGACATCTTCGAACAGATCGCCCTCGAACTACGCCACCAGTATTCGATTGGCTACAAGCCCAAAGACTTCGTTACCGACGGCAAGTGGCACAAGATCAAAGTGTCGGTGCATCCGCCGCGTGGTTTGCCCAAGCTGTTCGTGCGCACCAAGGACGGCTACTTCGCGCTGGCGAACCCAAAATGACTTTGGAGTTCAGAACCGGGGGACAGTCCCCGGTTCTGAACCGAAAGAGTAGTTCAGGCCGTCACCTCCTACGTCTCGCGCAACGCGGGGCCTCTCCTCCGCATCTCTATTCCCGGCCAGAGTCTTGCCTGCCCGCGAAAATGGTTTGACATTGGGCATTTATTCAGAGAAGGTTTACCACTGATGAGACTGAAGCAGTACGTTTCCAGTAGCCGGGCCGCACTCCCGGCTTTCGTGTTGGCCCTGGCCGCGATTTCACTCCTGATTGCCGGGGCTTCGCGTGCGCAACAGCCTGATTCGCGGCAACGCCAGAGTTCGGCCAATCCCTCGCCCACCGCGACCCCGGTCGAACAAACCGGACCGGGCCGGAGAATTGCTCCGCAATTGGGTGCGCCGCCGCCGGCGCCGATTCTGAGACCGAAACCGACGCCCGATCCGGCCGGCGCCGAGATTGACGCTGACTCGCGAATTACCATCAACACGGATCTGGTCACGCTGCACGTGCGCGTCATCGATCGCAACAATCACCCTATCAATAACATTCGCAAAGACGATTTCCATGTGACTGAAGATGGAGTGCCGCAACCGATCTTCTCCTTCACCGAAGAAGAGGTGCCGGTGATCTACGGACTCGCCGTTGACACCTCCGGTTCGCTCCGGCCGCAGTTCGAACAGGTGATCAGCGCCGCCAAGACAATTATCAACAGTAACAAGAAGGGCGACGAAACATTTCTCGAGCGCTTCATCAGCAGCGACAAGATCGAAACCATCCAGGACTTTACCGATAAGAAAGACTTCCTGATGGATGGTCTGGACCAGCTCTACATCGAGGGTGGACAGACAGCGGTCATCGACGGCGTCTATCTGGCCGCGGGTCACGTGGCCGATTACAAAAAGAGCGCCGACGACGACCGGCGCCGCCGCGCGCTGATCGTGGTCACTGACGGCGAAGACCGGCAGAGCTATTACAACGAAGCGCAACTTTTCTCGCAGCTGCGGGAAGAGGACGTGCAGATTTACGTGATTGGTTTCGTGAACGAACTCGACAGCGACCGGGGATTGATTCGCAAGAGTTCCAAGGACAAGGCCGTGGGGCTTTTGAACAGACTGGCGACCGAGACCGGCGGTCGCGCTTTCTTCCCGAATTCAATCGGGGAGTTGCCGCAGATTGCCAGTGAGATCGTGCGCGACCTGCGCACTCAATATGTCCTGAGCTACGACCCGACGAACAAAGCCCACGACGGGACCTATCGCGCGATCAAAGTTACGGTGGCGCAACCGGCAACCGGAGATCGCCGAATTGCCCTCACGCGTCCGGGCCGAACCGCAAATGCCGCGGCGACGGCCGCCAAACCCGCAAACAAAACCGGACCGGCGCAGACAAATAACAACAATCCACGCCGTCCGTAATCGCGCTTTTCCGGTGAATGTCTAGAGGCGGGCGTGGCCCGCCTCTTTCATTTAAAGAGGAATCCAATCGGCGCCAGCAGCTTACGAGCTTTTTGGTTCGATCGCCGTGCGTAGGGTCTTCAGCGCCGCGCTGAGTTCGTCCATTTGCACGTCCCGCTCGCGCTGCTTCCGCACCAGCTCTTCGAGCATTAGCTCGCTCTTCAGGTTCACTTTAAAATCCTGCTCAGCCGCCAGCCGGTCTTTTTCCGCTGAGCGGTTCTGCGACATCATGATGATGGGCGCCTGCATGGCCGCGGTCATTGAGAGCATCAGATTCAAAAGGATGTAGGGATAGGGATCGAATTGCGCGCCGGTCTCGCCTTTGCCCATATAGAAAAGGACGAAGGTATTGGCAAGCATCCAAAGAATCAGGAAACTGCTGTAGATAAAAATAAAGGTCCACGATCCGCCGAAACTTGCCACCCTGTCGGCGACCCGCTGCCCGACGGTCATATTCTCTTCCATCTCGGCATTGATGTTTCGAGTCGCGCGCTGCGTGACGAGCAGGTTTGTTTGCCGCATGCGCTGGGCAATCTCGCAAATGACGTCAATGGAAGCGTCCGGATGGTCAATTAAGAATTTCTGAAAATCATCGCTGCTGAGGCGATGCAGGTGGACGTCGGTAATCGCCGTGGCGCTGCTCGATCTCTCGCCGCGATCCAGCACCGCCAGCTCGCCAAAGAAATCACCCGGCTTCAATTCCGCCAGCGTCACTTCCTTCACGTCTTCGTCATAGATCCAGATGCGGACTGATCCTTCTTCCAAAATGTAGAGCGCGTCCCCGCGATCGTGTTCATTGAAAATTGTCTCTCCGGCCGGGTAATTGACCTGGACAACCTCGCCAGCCAGATGTTCGAGTTCCTCGGCTTCGAGTCGTTTGAAAAGCGGAATCCGCGCGAGGCTGCGGGCCTCGTCAGTTAAATTGGTCATTTCTGGGGCCATAGCATCAGTCCTTTTCTTATGAAGTTACGCGCGCCGCGCGATGGTTACAGGCTTTCAATACGCTCGAGCATCTGCTCAGTAATGCCAAACGGATCGGTGGCCGGCTCGTGTCCGCTACGTTCCTCGACCGTCCGCACCAGTTTCATCACCGCCGCGCCCAGATCGACATCGTCTGAATTGATCTCGATGTGATTTGGCGAATCGAAAGGGGTGATAAAGAGATAGCGCGGCACGCCGGCCGCACTCAACGCCGTCGCCG
>Ga0126369_10002317_pt1 | contig 13493 bp, 9 predicted proteins | sample PanSoiMetaPlot_1_FD_109646 | JGI IMG/M metagenome (GOLD analysis project Ga0126369, IMG submission 109646) | Tropical forest soil microbial communities from Panama - MetaG Plot_1 | ecosystem: Environmental > Terrestrial > Soil > Tropical forest > Bulk soil | place: Panama | collected 2016-02-17 | reverse complement strand
TCAAATCCAACCAGCCGTCGTTATCGTAGTCTCCCCACGCAGCGCCCATCCCCCGAATGCGGAGCTCCGGAAAATCTTTCACTTTCTCGAAGCGTCCATCTCCTAGATTCCGATAGAGCACGGAAGGCGCGAGCTGCGAGTCAGGCAGGTTCAGCGAGCCTCCGCCGCTCACCACGAACAGATCATCCAATCCGTCATTGTCGAAATCGCCCCAGGCCACGCCCGAGCCCATATCCTCCGGCAACTGGGAGCTGCGCGCTCCCTGGAACTGTCGAAACGAGGCCAGGCCAGCGGAGTTTGTGACATCAGTGAACCGCAGCTCCGGTGCGCCGCGGGGCAAAGGCCGTCCCGGATCAGCCAGGGGATCCACCAGGCGCGACGCGGCGGCTATCTTGAGAGGTTCGGAAACGGGGATGGCGGCGGGCACTGGGGTAGTGCGGTCCAGCACGCTGGTGATGTCCTTGGAGGTCTCTCCCGGCGTGTACTCTTCCGGCGTGTTTTCCTTGCGGATTCGCCAGCTGACCACGGCCCCGATCACTACAAGCATGAGGAGAGTGGAGGCGGTCCATCCAACCCGCCGCATCCGTCTCGAGAATTTCCCGGTGTGTCCCAGGGGATGCATGTCTACTGACACCTCGTGGACTCTTCTCCCTTCCCCACGCACACGTCCGCCATTGCATTGGCGATGTCAACGGCTGGCGCCGTGAGCCCGGACTTCTCTCCCATCACGTAGTTGAGCAAGAATTGGTCAATCTTCCGGTACTGCAGAGTCGCATGGATGTGCAGCTTTCCAGCCGCTCGCCCGCTCGGCACGGAAAAGGTCGTATTGCGATTCAGTTTGGCTACGGGCAAACTGGGCCCGCCTGACGGGCACATCACGTTGTACTCGACGGTGTCCGAATATCCCGGAAACAACGAGCGCCGGTAACGTACTCCAACCATTTCCCACAGGTTGTGCCGGTCGATCAGGTTGCCGTACTGATCGACGGGTTCGGCCTTGAACAAGAATGTTCCTGGCACTAGAAAATTCCGCGCATCGCGTTGCCCCGAGGTAAACACCACATTGCCGCTATCGTCCTCCACTTTGAGCTCCACCCAACTCTGAATCATATCCAGCGGTCCGGTGGGGTAGTCGTGGCCCACTTTGTTGGAGGTCATGATGACGCGCACGGGGATCCTCTTTCCTGGCGCAGCCGAAGGCGGCGCTTCGATGCGCATCTTCACTACGGGGCCCTCGGCCCACTTGTTTCGAATCTCGGGTACGTCAATCTTTCCCTGCAACCAGCGTACGGTAAGCTGCACATGTTTGTCGGCGCCATCCAGGTGCAGCAATCCAGGCACGAAATTATTGGCCGCCAGGAATCGGTGGCTCCGGTGCTTATGGTCATCGGCGGTGCGGTTATAGTCGGTGGTGTCACCTGCAGCGGGATCGTGAGAATCGGTCAACGGCATGTGGCATTCGCGGCATTCCACCGTTGTACGCGCGTCGCCCTTGTGGTTCCAGTGGCTCGCCGCCCAATTGTCATACTGGTTTTGCAACTGCACCCAGCCGACGCGATTCACTTCCTGGTCGATGAATTGCTTGTGGCACGCCGCGCAGTATTCCGGTTTCTTGTACATGCGCTTGCTCAGGCGGTTGTGAGGCGCAGGCCACGCGCGGATTAGAAAATTACGCGCGACCGCTCCAACGGTACGCTCCGCACCCCACTGCCACAAGTACTCCTTTGGCTGCACCATCGTGTAGTTCGCGTTGCCCTGAATGTCTGTTTTCTGGATGGAATGGCATGCCAAGCAAGAAATCCCTTCGTTGTAGCCTTGGAGCGTGGTGAGTTTTTCAACAAAAATATTCTTTGTTCCGGAGAAGAGCGAAATGGGATCATGACACCCGCCGCAGTAGCGCGTGGATTCCGGCCCGTTCTGCTTGGCCATCACCGTCTGGATGCCCTGAAAAATGGGGTCCATAGCCGCATAGCGATGCGCGCTAGTCTGCCATTCGTGATAGATCTCCGTGTGACACCCACTTGAGCCGCAGCTCTCGCTCCATCCGAGCGACCGCGGATCGTACGCTCCATTCGTAACCGTGTGCGCCAGGCTTGGTGCAAACGGACGGTCCTTTCCATAAGGAAAACTGTAGTCCGCCGGGAACTCGTTCCGGTATCTCGTACCCGAATACGCGAGCGTCACTGCGCCGATAAGCAAGACGCCACTGGCTGCTGCGACTAATCCGGCGCCCAGCCAACCAGGAGCGCCGCTTGCAACTTCCGTCTTCCGTCGCCGCCACCACGCAATGAAGATGTGCGGTACAAACGCAGCCACCGTAAGTAATGTGGATAGTAGATGCGTATACCGCAGCCAGGGCGAAGTGTGAATTCCAAACAACGCCTGCCCGGTAACCCAAAGCCCGGAGATTACACAGATGCTCAAGGCGCCAACCGCTACGTAACCGAGCAGCAGCACATCCGACAGCGTTTGCGAAATGTAGTCCTTCCAATGACGAACCACGTACCACACGAGCGGAGCAATCGCGAGCAAACCCACTATGGTGTGGACCAGGACTCCCCATTCGATCAAAGGATGAAACGGACCAAGTGTGACTGCCAAACCCGAAATCACTTCGAGCAGAAAAACGCCGGCCACTGCTTTGGCTAACACGCTGGACCAACCCGTTCGAACAGAATTAGCTAAGGAATCGGAAGGTTGCATGTCCACGCCCCTAAAATGAGGCAAAGCTACGGTCGCGTAGCGTGCGCTTCAATAATCTTTTTTTATTAGCTGGATTCTCGAATTTGAAGAAAACTACATAGCATACGAACTGCAGGTGACCATTGCAGTGACCCATGCACCCCGGCTCGTGACCCACATCACCGGAGTATCAGCACCAAACCGCAACCCAATCGCCGCGAATAAGGCCAAAACGACAGCCGCGGTATCCACACCTGCCAGAAGCAATGTCTGTGCTGGAATTTGATGACCGGTTTCAGCCTCAGTTTCGTTCACCTCAAGCAAGAATCCTTCGCGTTTTAACGGGAAGTCCGCGCGTGGACTCAACTGCCACACGGGGCTTTAGAGAATAATCGCGTACAGAGGGGGTGAGAGTTGTGGATACCAGGAGCGCATACAAAAACAATAAGCTGCATGATGCTTGCCTTGCTTATTCTCTGAATGCGTTTGGGCCCTAGCTTTAACGGGTGAGACTACGCGGGGGACAGTTGCGAAAGGGGCTCGGGCGACGCAGATTTGCCCGAAGACCGTGGCTTCAGGGAAAGCGGTCGTACCCATTCACTGTTGATTTCCACTGCAACCGACCGCTGCAGCAGAGTGACCGACAACACTAGCCGTTGACGGCCCCGGAAACCCACCAGGATGCCCTCGATTCCGCAGAGAGGACCGTACTCAATTCTTGCCTTCTGCCCAATCTCCAGAAACGCCGAAGGTCTCGTAGGAAGCCCGGACTTCACGGCCACCTGTATAGCCGCAATTTCACTCTCGTCGATGGGCAGCAGGTTTTTGCCGGCTCCCACAATTTGCACCACCCCAGGAACGGTAAGGACCGGGAGCCGATTCAAGGGGTTGAACTGACAGAACACGTATCCTGGGAAAAGCGGAAGATCGACTTCCTCAAACCGGTCGGACCATCGGTGCCGTTCCCTGTATAGTGGCAGGAACGCCTCCAAGCCCCTTACACGCAAGTGCCTCGCCACCACATCTTCATGCCGACTTCTGACCTGCACTGCGTACCACCAAAGGCCGTTCTCTTGAACCATCATTCTCTCCAATTGTTTCCGGGCGGCCTTTGAAATTGCCTTGACTTCCCCAGGTAAGCCACCGCCCTTGAGTACCGTTTTTCGAACCCCTTCAACAGAAGGCAATCGGCAGACCGGCGCCCCTTAGCCTTCCAAGCTCGCTCCGAGGCTCTTTCTGCCAGTCTTCTCAAGCATTACTGCTCCTTACACTAGCCTCGAACAACGCTCCCAGCAATCCGGCCATCACTCGAATTTGTGAGTAGGGGAACACCTGTTCCGGGGTTCGTGGCTTTCACCGTCTGGCTAGATTGCTAGGGTCGGGCGGCCTATTTCGGCGACAGGTTGCCGGGAGCTGAATCCTCCAGTCATCGGCTGGCTGAGCTTCCGTCAAACGCACGGGACGCTCCTAAGAGAGGTGGGGGGGGCATCATTCGGCACGGCACAGGCGCTTCTCGGACACGCGGACTTCCAAACAACACTCAGTGTCTACTCGCACGCCATCCCGGAGTCACAAAGACGAGCGGTGGACAAGGGTGCAGGCTTATTCCCCAGTGTTCCAAGCTCACCTGTTCACGCAGATTGCTTTCGTGGTCGACTGCTTTCGGTAGTGTTCAGTTTGAATGGCTCACCGCTAGGGTGTCTGCAATGAGATTTACTCAACGAGTTGCAGATTCAAGGCGATGCGAACACCGTTGACAAGGACGATGCTCTGATCGAGTAACTGCTGGTTCGTAATTTCAGCGTCCACGAATTGCTGGAGGGCCTTGCGTGGGCAAATGAACTCGATGGCCTCTGAAGTCTCTTTTGCTGTGGGCGAAAGCTTGTTCAGGACAGAAAAATCGAACAGCTGGAATTCCACATCGGAGGAAATCCGCCCGGAAATGTCTTTCAGCCGCGGAGCGAGGAACAGGTCGAAACTTTGCGCAGCCCGCTTGTAGATAGAGCCTTTCGCGGGCCCGAATTGTAGTGAATTCTTCAGTGTCATTTGAAGGGCAATCTGATCGTGGAAGAGCATGAACGTTGGCGGCGCATAAGCAACGAAATGAAATCTGCTGGCGCCTTCTTTGGCGAGCGCGGCCAGTTGCGGCGCGTATTTTTCGTCTAGGCGATCCGCGTCCGCCTTCGTGGCGGCAGGAGTGGCGGGTGATGGATCAGCGGCGGCAGATGAGGCAGGGTTTGTGCGGGCCGGCGCGGTGCCGGGCGTTGCAGCAGGCCCAGGTTCCGCTGGGGCCGGCGCGGAAGTTGGGGCAATTGGGGTGACCACCGGTTTCAGCAGCGTCGAACGAGAAGCCAGGGTGGAAGAGCGGGCCGAAGAAGTGCCATCAGGCTTGGGGGGGACGGACCGCGGAAGTGCTTGCACGTTCAGCGGATCGCGTTCCGTGAGCGAAAGTCCATAATCCTTGCCGCTGATAAACACCTGCGAACGGTTCAGAATTTCCTGGCGCCCGGGATCGTCTGTTGCGCGGGACATTGCCCAGGCATCCGCGCGGTCGAGCACGACCACGAGAATTTCTTTGCCTTCAAAGTCGTAGCTGCTTTGTTTCGTGCGTATGTGGTACGAGATTTCGAAGCCGATGCCATCGCAAGCTAAATCCCCGGGCAGAGCCGCAGTAACCACGCTCAAGGCGGGAAGAACGGCCGAGCGAAAAGTGGCGGCGGCACGCTCGTTTTGCGAGAAGCGCCTGCTGTCATACGCGGCGTTGTAATTCCCGGTGATCTTTAGAATCACGCGATCCTGAAAACGCACGAATTCCAAACCGCGTGAATCGGCTTCCGCTTGCTTAGCGGGATCCAGGCCGACGTAGCGGCTGAGATAAAAGGGAAATTGGAACTTCGTTTTGGCGATCGATTGATTGATGCCGATCAACTGCTGAAAGTAAGTCTGTTCAAGGGCTTTCAAGTCGGGATTCAGGATTTCGTTGGGACTCACCTGCGCCGAAACGGGAATTGTGTAAACAGCGAGCAACAGCAACATTGCGGGCAGAATCTTACAGTGAAAACCTGAGGGGCGTTCCGATTTCATGGGCCGAAAAAGTATCTCCTATTTGGCGGAATATTGCGATCCGGGGCGGCCTGGGGGCTGGTAGGGCGGCTGGGCAATGGTGCGGGCGAAAGCGATGACGGAACGGATTTCCTCCGCCGAGAGTGTGCGGCCGTAGGGCGGCATCATCGCCGATTTTCCCATAGCGCTGCCACCCAGCGTGATGATGTTCTGCATGTATTCGTCGCTCTCCGCGTTCAGCGTGGCGCCGTCATTTAGCAAGGGCGGAACCGGCGTCAGATTCGAGCGATTCGAAGGGCCCGCAGGCGTAGCATCGGCATGACACCACACACAATATTGATAGAAGACGCGCTTGCCCTGAGCCTGCTGGTAGCCGAGCGGAATTGCCTTTTGCGCGTCCGTGCCGTCGGGTTCGGAATCGTAAGCGGCGAGGAGCGGATCGGCTTCGGGAATCGCGGTGCCTTTCCGGCAACCTGAAAGACCGGCAAGTGGCAGCAGCCCGAGAACAAAGATTAAGTTGCGGAGTCTCATCGGCCTGCACCCTGCGCCGGAGAGCGCGGACCGGGTAGAACTGCCGATTTTTGAGGCTTGCTACTAGCACGCAAAGTCATCAGGTAAGCAGTCAGGGCATTCACTTCCTGCTCGGTGAAATTGTGGCGTGGCTCGATGGTGTCTGGGACAAGAGCTTGCGGGTTCCTCAGCCAGGCTGCGATCCAGGCGGGCGTCAGCCAGCTGCCGGCATTGTTGAGATTGGGTCCGACGTATCCACCCGAGCCGCCGATGGTATGGCAGGACTGGCACTGATACTTCACTTCATAGAGTTGCTTGCCGAGCGTGGCCAGCGCGGGCGTGAACTGTTTTGAGTCCGTCGTTAGAGGATTCACGGCGGGATGTTGCATCACCATGGAAAGGTAGTCGGCGAGGGTTGCGGCGTCCTTGTCGCTCATGTTCAATTGCGGCATGCGCAGAATGAGATTCGGGCGAAGAGTTTGCGGGCTCTTCAAAAACTCGATGAGCCACTGGCGCTGCGCGCGGCTGCCTTCGTAACTGAGATCGGGCGCGAGATCGCCGCCGTAGCCATTGAATTTATGGCAGGCATAGCACTTATAGCGCTCGTAGACTTCGGCAAACGAGCCCGTAGGATGAAAGGCAGCTGCTTTTCGCGGAACGACGAGATTCTGCAATGCGCTTGTCAAAGGCGCGCCTTTCATGCTGAGAAGCGCAGCGGTGACGGCGTCGAGATCTCCTGGCGCCCAGCTGTATTGCGGCATTCGCGCGGCGGGATTCACTGAGACCGGATCCTGCAGCTTGGCCTGAATGTAAGAAACGAGGTTGTGCGGAATTTTTGCTGTGCCAAATTCCAATTCCGAAGCGTTCTTGCCGCCGAGAGCGCTCAGGTCCGGGCCAAAATCCTTTTGCGGGTTCAAGCCTTCGATGACGTGGCAGCTCGCGCAGCCTTTTTCGGTAAACAGGCGCCGGCCGAGCTGGACTTCTTGATCGGTGGGCGGATCAAGCTTTGGAACGTTGGCAAGAAGGTCGGAGTCGACCAGCTTTGTGGTGATGTATTGCGTGACCTTATAGAGGTCTTCATCCGACCAGCCGTAGCGCGGCATACGCGCATGAGGCAAATAGGCCGCAGGGTCACGCAGCCAGGCGATAAGCCAGTCGGGATTGACCTTGCTGCCGATTTTGGTGAGTTCAGGGCCAAGGTCACCGCCAATGAGCTTCGTTTCACCGGCGCGCGTGACCGCCAGCGAATGGCACGTGGAGCAGAACATTTGCCGGAAACGTAGTTCCCCTTGCGAAATCAATTCTGGATTCTTGCTCCAAACCGCGACTACCGAGGGAGAAATCTTGTATAACGCGATGGGTTTGGCATTCTGCACACTGAGATAGGCGGACAGCGCTTGGAGGTCGGCTTCGGAGAGCCGGAACTTCGGCATGCGCGGTTCTTCTTTGGTCTCGTAGCCGTTCACAGTGACGTTGCCGTCCTTGTCCACGATCGTGCGCGGCTCTTTCAACCATTTGTAAATCCATTCGCGGGTGACCTTCGTGCCGATGCTGGAGAGATCCGGGCCGAGCATCGCGGGCCGCTCGATGCCTTGCAATTTGTGGCAACCCTGGCAATTCAGTTCCGCGAGGACTTGGCGTCCGCGTGCGAGTTGTGGCGTCTGGGGAAGGTCGGATTGATGACAGGTTCCGCAAGAAGCCTGAATGAAATGTGTGGGCAGAATCGGTTGTTCCCATGCAAGAGTGGACTCGTGAGCTTCGGCAACTTCGGTGGCCGGACCCTGGCCACGATGACAAATCGTGCAGCCCCATTCACGCACGTTGTGCGGAATCGGCGGATGGGCGCGGAAAGGCTGGGGAACCGATTTGTCGGCAAGGCTGGCTTGTGTGATTCCTTGGTGGCAAGTCGTGCAACGGTCCACGACGTTCATGCTGGGCAGCCAGATCTGATCAATGCTGAAGCGGTAATCGGCTGTCAGTTTCTTGGTATCGGGGCGGCCCTGTGCGAAGCGCAAGTAGGAGCGCTTGTACTGCCTCCACTCGCGGTTGTAGTCCTTCAAGGGTGAAATGGCCAGCACCGCCAGGAAGATCAAGCTGGACACTGCAAACACGAATCGCAGGCGGTCCGTGACTTTGCCCATTTCTTCAGCCGGCATGAGTCCCCCAGGGCCAAACCCAGGACCAGCCCGGGCCACGGAAAAAAGTGCCCACAGTGGTGAGACAAACGGCCACCACAATGAACCAGGTCATGATCCACCAGGAGAGCGGCTTCGTACCCAAGGATTTCAGCCATCCCTTTTCCGCAAATCTGCCCGCGTAAGAGAAGACCAGAAGCGTGGCCACCAGCGCGGTTGGCACAAAAATCGTCCAGGCGTGAAACACGGCGAGGAACGCCAGCAGAATCAGGACCACGATCAAAATGGTGCGCAGATGTTCGGCGGGGCGGTACGCCCAGAGCGCGCGACCCTCGATGTTCACATTGAAATAAGGAATGACAATCAATGCGATCACGACCAGCGTCGGAATCAGGATGCCCGCGACAAAGGGCGGAAAGAAGTGCAGCAATTCCTGGAGACCTAGAAAATACCAAGGTGCCTTCGCAGGGTTAGGCGTCAACAGCGGGTTGGCAAGCTGTTCGAGCGGCGCGTCCCAGAAGAGTGCCACAATCACCATGGCAATCACCAGTGCTTGAAACACAATCGCTTCGCGGATCAGCAGGTGAGGAAAGGTCATCAGTTGCGGCCCGCGCTCGCCCACGACCTTGGCGGAGGTCTTCTTGGTGACGAAGACGACGCGGCTCGGGTCTTTCTTCGCGTCCGAGCTGAAACCCGTCTCGATTTTATTCTTGTCCATTTTCGTTCTTGGGCTTGACGGTTAAGCCACCATCCTTTTGCACGCGCCAGAAATGAATGCCGATTAAAACGAAGGCAATCAAAGGAAGAATGACGATGTGAAGCACATAAAAGCGCAACAAAGCGTTTTCTCCCACAATGTTGCCGCCGAGCAGGAGAAAACGGACTTTGTTGCCGATCAAAGGCATGGCGGAAATGATGTTGGTGCCGACAGTAACGGCCCAGAAGGCCAACTGGTCCCAAGGCAGCAAATAACCGGTGTAGCTGAGGAAGAGCGTGACTAATAGAAGCACGAGACCGACAATCCAGTTGAATTCGTGGGGAGGTTTGTAGCCGCCGCGGTAAAAAACGTGGAACATGTGCCAGAAAACGGCGATGACCATCAGGTGCGCGGCCAACCGATGCAGATTGCGCAGAAAAACCCCGTTCGAAACGACGAACTGGAGGTCCTTCATGTCGCGATAGGCGTTTGGCGCTGCCGGATGGTAATAGAACATTAACAAGACTCCGGTCACAAACAAGACGACAAAGAGAATGAAAGAAATTGAGCCCAGGTAATAAGAAGCGCGGAGGCGAAGTGACTTTTCGCGAACTTTGACCGGCATCCAGTGGAGGAAGAGGTTGCCGAAGATGGCCAGGCTGCGCGTCCGATTGGTGTTAGCCGGGCCACGGCGGAAAATGGATTTCCAGACTTTGGTCTCGCGAAGACCTCGCAGCGCGGATTGAAGAGTCGTCGCCATTTCTTCCTCTACAAACAGGAATTACTTCGCTCTGCCCTCGTGAAACAATTCGCGATTTGCCGGCCCGGTTACTTCAATCGTACCGAGCAGCCCCCGAGCCACGCGTACAAGGGCATGGTCCACCAATTTGTAGGACCCCGGCACTTGCGGCTTGATCTCAAGAATCGTCGCACCTCCCGGGGGCACAACGGTGGTCTGCACAGAAGTGAGAGGCGGCGAGCTGAACGACCCTTGGTCATAGACTCGCTCTAAAACTTGTCCGATGACATGCGGGGAGGAAATCAAATTTGGTCCGCCAACCCCAAAGAAAATCCGAACGGTTTCACCCACTCTCGCGTGCATGGGATATTGGTCTGTGAGTGCCCCTACTGCGCCGTTGAACACAAAGTATTCCGGCCGCTCATCCATCAACTTGGGCAGACTCATTTTCTGATGCCCTTGCCCGCCAATATCTTCTACGGTGTAGACTTCGCCCTGCATGACGTAGAACTCTTGATCCACCCGTGGCAATCCTCCGGGCGGCTCGACAACAATCAGTCCATACATCCCGTTGGAAATGTGCTGGGCAGCGAGGTTCGTTCCGCAGTGGTACACAAACACCCCAGGAACGGCAGCCTTGAACGTAAAGGTTTTGCTTTCGCCTTGTTTCGCTTCGGTCAGCTCCATTCCGCCCCCCGGGCCAAGAGCAGCATGCAAGTCAATCGAATGGGAAACGAGAACCCCTGCGTTTTTCAGGGTCAGCTCTATGGTGTCGCCTTGCCGTACGCGAATCATGGGACCCGGCACCTTGCCATCGAATGTCCAGTACTCGTAGGTTGTCCCCAGGACCCGATCGAGCCGGCCTTCCATTTCTTGGGCGACTAGAGAAATTTTGACCAGTTGAGGCTCCCGATTCCCCACGGGAGGTGCCACCTCAGAGGGATTTCGGACAATGTCCACGGCTTCCACGGCGGTCGACACGGAATCTTGCGATGCGGCTTGCTTTGTGACCTCTAGTCGTGGGTTCACGGGCTTGCGTGACCAACCAGACAAGGACGACTGGCTTCTAGCAAGCGGAGTTTGGACTGCCAGGCCGAGCCATGCCAACAACAACAGGGCTCTGATTTGCTTTCCATTCGACTTCTTTTTTGCAACCATTGTCGTTTCTCCTCACTCCCATCACGCTGCAAACTACCGTCCGACTTCACACTTTCAGAACTTCTCTCGGCTTGATGATTTGCAGCTTGTCCACGAGCAGCTCGCCGTCGGCCGTGAGAGAAATGGAGAAGTGCGGAAGCGGGCGCGGCGCTGGGCCTTCGATTTTCACGCCGTCAGGATGGAACTTGCTGCCGTGACATGGGCAGGCAATCATCTCGGCGTCGGGTTTCCATTGCGTAATGCATCCTAGATGCGTGCAGACGGCCGATACGGCGTAGAAACCTTCCGGCATGCGCACGATGTAAACCTGCTGGTCCTGCAAGAATGTGACGGAGTGCACCGGGTAAAGATCGGGATTGCCCGCGCGAAATGTGGTGGAAGGCTCGAACAAAACATTCGGTGAGAAATATTGATAAGTCACAGCAACAGAGCCCAGCCCCGCGATGCCGAGGGCGCCCATGGTGATTTCGTTGAGAAAATCACGCCGCGAGACTCCCTTGCCTGCCGGAAGGGCGTGAGGCGAACCGGTAACCGAAGATGCTTTTGCGTCGCTCATGACTGGAGAACCATCTCCTCGATCTGGACTAGACCCGGGTCGTGATCAAAAACTTCAAACGCTTCCATGGTGATGGTGTGAACCGGGCAGCGCTCCGCGCAAAGGCCGCAACGGATGCAGATGGTTTCATCTTTGACCATCACCGAGCCTTCTGAAACCGCCAAGTCTGCGGGTGAGAGATGAAGCAACTCGTTCGCGCGTCCCTCGGAGGTGGCCGCGAGTTGCTGGCGCGTCTGTTGTGAAATCTCAAACCGGCTCAGCGGAACAAGCTGCAAACAATTCTCCGGGCAAACATCCACGCAGCCGCCGCAGAGAATGCACTCGCGGCCGTTCGCTTCCGTGCCTTCAAAGATCGTGTTGATCCAGCACCGCAGGCAGCGCGAAGCCTCGCGGCGCGCCTGCCCTTCAGTGAATCCCGTCTCAACCTCGGACAGGCCTGTACGACGTTCGAGAGGGATGGTCGGAACCGCCAGGCGCGAATACTCGTCGTATTCCTCGGCCATTTTGTGATGGTCGAGAACCGTAATCTGCACGAATTGCGGCTTGGGCTGCCATTCCGGGCCGCGAAGGAACTTGTCGATTTGCTCTGCGGCTCTTTTGCCATCGGCAACGGCGTTGATGATGAGCCGCGGGCCGAACGCAATGTCGCCCGCAGCAAATATCCCTGGCGCGGTGGTCATGAGCGTTGCGGGATCGATCTTCAGCGTTCCCTGGCGGGTCGTCTCGATCCCGTCAGACGGCTTTAGGAACGAAAGATCCGAAGCCTGGCCGATGGCGAGAATCACCGTGTCGCAGGAGATGACCGTCTCCGTGCCTTCCGCAAACTTCGGGCTGAAGCGTCTTTGCTCATCGAAAACTGAGGTGCAGCGAATCACCTCAAGCCCGGTGAGCTTGCCATTTTTCCCCACAAACTGTTTCGGACCGAGCGAGGGATGGATTTTGATTCCTTCCATCATGCTTTCTTCAATCTCTTCTTCGGAAGCCGGCATTTCTGCTCGCGATTCCAGGCAAACGAGATGCACTTCGCGAGCGCCCATGCGCAACGCCTGTCGCGAAACGTCCAGGAACTCCTTCATGGCCACATCCATTTCGCTGGAGGTCAGTTCGTTGGGAAGGACCACATCGGTGATGTCCTTCATGAATCTCTGCTGCTGTTCGCGCATGGCGGAACGCGCCACGTCGATGGCGACGTTTCCGCCGCCGATGACCGTGACCTGCTTGCCGATCTGGAAGCGGTAGCCGAGATTGACATTCAGCAGAAAGTCGATGCCCTTGACTACGCCGTCCAAATCATGGCCCGGCAGATTGAGGTCCCGGCTACGGTGCAAGCCGAAAGCCATCAAAACGGCTTGGTAGCCCTGTCCGCGCAAATCTTCGAGAGAGAAGTCGCGACCCAGCCGTGAATTGAGACGCAGTTCTGGCCCGAGGTCGAGGATTTCGCGAATCTGCGCCTGCAACACGTCGCGCGGAAGGCGATACTCCGGTATCCCTAGATGCATCATGCCGCCGGGCACAGCAGCTGCCTCGAACACAGTTACTGGATAGCCGAGAAGCGCGAGATCGTGTGCCGCTGACATCCCCGCAGGGCCGGAGCCGATGATGGCCACCTTCTCCGCACGCGTGACGCGCGGCCGCTCGCGAAAGACATCGACAGGGTTCCGCGACTCCGGCCCATAGCGCTCCGTCACGAAGCGTTTCAATGCCCGAATGGAGATTGGCGCGTCAAACTGCCCGCGACGGCATGCAGGTTCGCAAGGATGGCCGCAAACGCGGCCGCAGATCGAGGCGAAGGGGTTGGGGACTCGGGCGTAGCGATAAGCCTCCTCGTACCTCCCCTGCGCGATGAGCGAGACGTAACGCCCAGCCTGCGTGTGGACAGGGCAGGCCTGCATGCATGGGAAGTTCGATTCGAGCCACGCGAGGTCAACGAGTTTGGTTCGGCTGCTCACGAGG
>Ga0126369_10002315_pt1 | contig 13498 bp, 11 predicted proteins | sample PanSoiMetaPlot_1_FD_109646 | JGI IMG/M metagenome (GOLD analysis project Ga0126369, IMG submission 109646) | Tropical forest soil microbial communities from Panama - MetaG Plot_1 | ecosystem: Environmental > Terrestrial > Soil > Tropical forest > Bulk soil | place: Panama | collected 2016-02-17 | reverse complement strand
TGGTGATGACCTTCCAGCGCACCATGCTGGTGTACAAGCGCGGTCACTCGCCGGAAGAAGCCGCCGGTTATTGAGCGTTACACCAGGCCCAACCACTTCCAGTACGTGGCCCCGAAAATCAGCACCAGGAGATACGCGGCAATCGTGAGCGGGATTCCGGTGCGCACGAAATCCCGCACCTCGAAGGTATCGGTTCCGTAGGCGACCATGTTCTGAGGGGCGTTGACCGGCAGAATGAAGCCGAAGCTCACTACGAACTGCAACAGCATCGTCATTCCCACGACATTGATGCCCGGCGTCTTCACGCTTTGCAGCATGGAGATGATGATCGGGATCATCGCCGCGGCGAGAGCCGTGGCGCTTGCGAATCCGAGGTGGATCACAATCAAGAACAGCGCCAGCACTGCCAAAATCGCCAGGGCAGGCATGGTCTGGATTCCGAGGGCGCTGACAAGGATTTTCGCCATCCATGCGGCGGCCTTGGTCGAAAGTAGCGCCGACCCCAAACTGATCCCGACTCCGAAAAGCATCAATGTCCCCCAGCCGATCTTCGGCTGAGCTTCGTTCCACGACATCACGCCCACCTTGGGCAGCAACATGACCGCAATCATCGCGATCGTGGTGGAACTGGTATCGAAGGTGTGAACAATCTGCTCCGTCGACCAGAGGAACAGCAGGATCACCGACATCGCCAAGAGCCGCTTCTCCGTGGGCTTCATCGGTCCCAAGTCCTTCAGAGCGCGGGCAATGGCCTGCTTTCCACCGGCCACCTCCTTGGTCTCCGGCGGCATCGCTTTCAGCAGGATGAAATAGAGGATCACCGACATGATCGCGGCAAAGGGCGCGGCGGCGACGAACCACTCAGGCCAGGTGATTGCCTTGCCTAGCATCTTCTGCACGTGACCCACAGCGATCATGTTTTGCGCAGAGGCGGTCTTGATGCCTACGTTCCACAAGCTGGCGGCCTGAGCGGTACCAATCATCATCGCGCCCGCAAACTTGCTCCTCAGATTCACACCGAACGCGACGATGATCCCCATCACGATCGGGACAATGCACGACACCCTCGCGGTGGTACTGGGAACGAAAAAGCTGAGGATGAAGCCAACCACGATCACCCCAGCCAACACCCGGCTGGTTTTCGCTCCAATCCTCGAGAGCACGAATAAGGCGATTCGGCGATCAAGACCGGTCAGCATCATCGCCGCGGCGATGAAGAGCGCGCCGCCTACCAGCGCGACCGCGGTGTTGGCGAATCCACCTAGAGCGATCGACAGGCCCTCGCTGCTTCCGTACGGCTTGGAGGGGTTGGCGACATTGGGCGAGACGCCCAGGGAGAATGCCATCAGCGTCAAAATCACCGCCGCGCTCGCCGGGTAGGAGATGGATTCGCTGATCCAGATGATCACCGAGAAGACCAAGATTGCAATCATGCGCTGCCCGGCGACCGGCAGTCCTTCCGGAGTGGGCAGAAAATCAATCACCAGCAGGGCAACTCCGCCCAAGATCAACCCGTAGCGGCTGAAGAACGTCTCTCGGATTCGCGCCCTGGGCGCGCCAATCAGGCTCCCCTGGACCGTTGAGCTGGGTGTGACCATGACCCCTCCGTGGGGCCAGATGTTAGCGCCCCCTCAGCTCTCGAGTACGGTAAAACGAAGCGGGTACCGCGGCGCAGAATTTTCGCTCAGTGGTCAGCTCGGCCAAGCGGCGCCCGGGGATCCGAAGCGAGTCCCCGCTGGAAAACGCAGCCCAAAATGACTGGCAAGAACCTCGAGGAGTTCCTGCGGAGTCTGGACGTTGCGCTTCTCGGCAGCCGACCCGCGGCGGATAACCAGCTCTCGATTGAACAGGGAGGTGCGCTCGCCCTCGAGGCCCGCGCGGGCGAGCACGAGGTTTTGCACGAAGCGCGAAGCCGGGTGCGTCGAGGTAAACCAGTTACCGAGCTCGAAGTCGATGGGGTACTGCCGCTCCAACGTAAAGACGTAAAGGTCGCCCCAGCCGTCGGCGAGTTGCAGTTGCAGCGTGTAGCGCTCGTCGGTTCGCACGATGCGAAAGATTTCATGGCACGTGCGCTGCGCGTCGGGCACATCGAGGCGCAGCGGCGCGGTTGGCGTCTGCCCCCCAAAGCCGACATCCACGAGGTACGGCGCGCCTTCGATGTCCACACGCAACACCATGTGGGTCAGAGCCGTTTGCACCTGCGGTGGCACTTGCCACCGGACCCTCGCCGCCAGCGGCGTTACCTCAAAGCCGAGCTCCTCGAGGACGGCAGCGAACAGCGCATTCTGCTCGAAGCAGTAACCGCCGCGGCGATCCCGAACCAGCTTCCGCTCGATCGAGGGCAGGTCCAGCCGGATTCCGACGCCGCGAATCACATCCAGGTTCTCGAAGGGAATCGCCGAAGTGTGGAGCGCGTGAATGGAGCGCAGCACCGCCAGGGAAGCCGCGCGCGGCCCTCCGTAACCGATCCGAGCGAAATACGCGTCGAGGTCGAGCTTTGGCATTGAGCGCCAATAACATCGAGGCCGCCACGCGAGCCACCCAACCTGGGGTGCGATCGAATGGATTTTGTGAGCTCTACCTGCCGGGAGCTTGGCGCGAAGACGCACCTTGCCGAACAGGGGAGGACCTCGAAGCGGTGAGTGCCGCGGGCATGGCCTCGCCGGGCAACGATGCCTTGCCGAGCGTCGTCCCAGGAGCGGATCGCGTGCTGATCTCTCGTATTTTCCCGAGCGCGACGTATCCCTGTCGGCTGTAGTCGATGCTCTCTGCGAGGACCCGAGCCGCTTCCTGAGGCGCATGGAACCCCATCGAGTTTTCCGCGTTGATGAAGTCTACGCGCCACTGGGCCTTGCGCTGGAACTCAAAGACCTCTTTGAGAGCCGCTTCGTCCATGCCCGACTTGCGGGCCTTCTCCACCTCGCTGATCAGCTGTACCAACGCGTCTTCGGCTCGGATCATCAATGCATGGTGGCGATCCTGGATGGTCAAGATGGTCATCTTGAGTTCCTCCTCCGGGAAGCGATGGCAGGTCTGGCAGGAGCGCGAGAGGTTCAGCAGCGGGCTTCGAACGTGGTGATCCGAGACCTTGATTGCGCCTTCGCGCACGTAAGGCATGTGGCAGTCGGCGCAGGAAACCCCCGCCCTGGCGTGGAGACTTTGGCTCCAGGTCTCGAATTCGGGGTGCTGCGCCTTCAGCACCTCGGCGCCGGTCTTCGCATGCTTCCAGTCGAAGAAGCGATGGCCATCGGAGAACTTGTATTCGTCGTAATAAGCCTCGATTTGCTCCACCTTCAAACCCTTGTTCCAGGGGAAGAAGAGCGTCGCCTTCGGCCCGCAGTAGTACTCGACGTGGCACTGACCGCAGGCCATTGAGCGCATCTCCTGGCGTGTCGCATCTTGATTGGGATCGTACGGGCGAGCGCGGTTCCCTTTGCGCCACTTTTCGATCGAGGGCAGATGAGGCACTGGCGCGTCGCCAGCGGCGAGGGCGGCAATCCCGCGGATGAACGCAGGCTTGGTGACTCGTAGCGCCATGTTCTTCGGGTCATGGCAGTCGAGGCAGCCGACGGCGTGGTCCACCAGTTTGGTGGCCTCCCCGAAAGGCATTTTGCTGATGCCCTCCAAGCCCTCCAGCAGCTGCGCCTGGCCGTGGGGGCTGGTTACCGACTCGTCCAAGTTGCCCGGCGCGCCGCGCTTCAGCCCGACTTCGCGGAACGCGACCACGTTCGAAGCATGGCAGTGCATGCAGCTGCCAGGCTGCGGGCGTTTGGTGACGCGCCCGGTGACCCGCTGGTCGGAAAGCATGTATGCGTGGCCCCGGCGCCGGTTGTAATCGATGGCGAAGGCGTAGCCGTCGAAGATGGTCACGAGGCGGGGGTCCTCGGCCAGCTTGCTGATCGGTTTGGCGTCGCCGCCCGCTCCACCGTACTTGGTGAAGGTCAGCTCGGCGGTACGCTGGAATCCGTCGAACTGTCGCGGGAAGTTCTTCGCCCACGGCGCCGGGTCCACGCTCAACTCATCCAGTTCAACGACCTTGAAGCTGGTCTGTCGAGCTTCGGCTTTGCGCGCCGAAATATTCGCGTAGAGCGCCATGACGGCCACCGTCGCAGCTGCGGCGACCGCGACCAAGACCCCAAGCCCCAGCGCGACCCTAGTTTTGCTGGGTATCTCGCTCATCGACCACCTCCGAAAACCTTCGAATACCCATCAGCGCGCCCTCTGACTGCGAGCTTCATCTTCGTGGCCCGTGCCCCACGTCCACGTGGCAACGGACGCACCCCTGCAGGTCCACTTCCCCGCCGGGAGTCATCGCCGCCCCTAGCGTTCCGTGGGCGGTGATCGCGTCGATCATCTCCGCATGGCAGCGAAGGCAGTTGCCCTCCAACACCTGGGAGTTGGAGGGAATGATCCGAATCGGCTCGGCGAAGTTTTGCAGCGTGAATGCCTTGGAGTGGCGGTACCCGTTGCTGGCCTTGACGTAGAACTTGTGAAGGGCGTTGTCCTGCGGCAGATGGCAGTCGTTGCAGGTGGCGTGAGCGTGGTGCGAGCCCTGCCGCCAGCCGTCGTATTGCTCGCGCATGATGTGGCAGTTGACGCAGACCGCTGGTTCGTCCGAGAGGTACGAAGCGCCCTTGGCTGCTGTGAAGGTGAACCCGCCCGTCCCCGCGAGCGCACCGACCAGTAGGCTGGCCACAATCGTCAGGGGACGGGCGGGGTGCACGTTCACGGTTCATTCACGAGGCAACATCCGCGCTGGGCGAAAGCAAGGGACGCGCCAAGGATAGGCAGCTGGGCTCACCGCTGGATTTTCCGCAACGTAGCCCATGCGAGGGCTTCAGCCGATCGACCCGTTTCAGACGCTTTTGTTACTGTATTGCTGCGATCCTACGTTTATGTCAGACCGCACCTTTCTGGCAGCTCCAGGACCGGGCGCACGGTGCGTATCAACTTGGACGCGTTCGCGGCGTCGCAATTCGCTTTCCGCGCGGCGGGAAATGAGGCTGCGAAGCCTCCGGGAAAATGCCCGTACAATTTTGTAGAGGGCCTTTATCGGCGCCTACACAGCTGTCGCGGCGCGTTAACGACGGCGCCGCCGGATCAGCCGCGCCTTGGCTGGAAACCACTCACTTCTTCGATGCCTCCCGCCCTCGTGCTTTCGCCGAGCGAGCCTTGGCCGAACTCGGTCGACCTGTCCGGAGCACCTCCTCGAAGTCCTTTCCCTTGAGCCCAGTTAGCAGTGCCATCGGTTGTCCGTGCCGCGTCAGAACAATCCGTTCGGTCTGTGCCTGGTCCACAAGCGCGCTGAGTTGAGCCTGAGCCTCGCGAACGCCAATGAATTTCATGGGTGAAGCCTGGGAACGACCTCTATTTCCCAAATTTTAGATGCATTATTTGATCATAACATATTGATTTTACTAAATTTTAATCCAAATTTTGCCGCGCGGCAAAATCATCGTTTTTTCGAACGCATCGCTTCTTCCACCGTTTCGCCGAGCGCCTTGAGAGCCTCGCCGAACAGTTTGACAGCTTTCTGTTCGGTGATTGCGGGCGGTGGATGCTCCGGAAGTGGGGCTGCGACCGCCGACCCGGGATTCGTGGTCGATGCGGGTAAACCGCTCGGGGCGGGGCCACCGATGGATTCCGATGGGCCAGACGTGGCGATCAACGCCGCGACTTCGGGGTCGACCGAGGATATCGCCTCGGGGCACGGCTCGTTCTCCACGAAGCCTTTCAGGGCGAGCCGGAAGTTCGTCGCGTATTGCTCGACCGAATCGTGGACCTGGAAGGTCCGCATCTGCATGCCCACGTTTTTCCCCTCCCACCAGAACCGGTAGCCACCGTAGTCGGCCGCCAGGTCGGCTGGGGATTCCTGCTTCTTTCCCCCCGGTTTTCGCCCTCGTCGTCCGATGAGCTTCTCTACGCGGTCCTCCGTTTCCTTCGCGCTCATCTCCCGCTGCGCGACTTCCCTCGCGATCTTCACTCGCTTCTTTCGATCCGCGACTCGGTCCAGGGCGCGACAGTGGTACTCGGTGAGGCCACCCCTCTGGAGCATTTCCTGAATCTCGCTGGGCTCGTCCAAAAGGACCAGCAGACGTGAGAGCGTGGACCCTGCGATGCCACCCCGTTGGGCTACCTGCTGCTGACTGAGGCCGTATTCGTTTATCAGCCGTTGATAGCCTAACGCGCGCTCGATGGGATTGAGGCTTCGCCGTTGCTCATTGTCCACCATGCCCCGGAGCGCGGCCTCTTCGTCGGTCATCTCCTCCACGACTGCCCAGAGCGTGGTCCAGCCCAGGCGCTTCGCGGCCCGGAGGCGGCACTCGCCGCAGACGAGCTCAAAGCATTCGTCAGAAGGTGCGCCATCGTTCGCTGGCTTGGCCGGCCGAACCAGCAGCGGACTGTTCTGGCCGACCTCCTTCATCGACGCCGCGAGTTGGTTGATGGCTTCAGGCGGGAACATTTGCCTGGCCTGAAAATGAGCAGGCAGGATCCGGTCGACTCGGACTTTTCGGAGAACGCGCGTTTGGTTCATTACTGGCCTCCCTTCGGCGGCAGACCGTAATCGAGTCGACCGCTCCCGGCCAATTAGATCTTCGCGCAGCGTGAAACCGCTCCCTAGCGTCTGTCCCCGAAACCATGGTTCCGAGGCGCCGGAAAATTATATAGCGAAGTCGCTATACATTCTGCTTGAAGCGAGTTGCACTCGTGCAGGTGACGGGCCCAAGCACAAAGTTCAGCCAGATTTGTCCGCCGGACCTATATTGGCCCCCGTGAGCAGTTCCGAAAGGGAGAGGAAAGCCATGAACCGCGCTTCAATCCTGTTCGTGTTGGTATCGTGCGGCGGCGTTGCCTACGCAAAGGGGCAGGCGGCGCACGCGGATTTGATCAACTCGCTGGGCGAGAAGGTCGGAACCGCGAAGCTCACCCAGGACGCAAAGGGTGTGCACATCGCCGTCAACGCTTCGAACCTTCCTCCGGGGGAGCACGCCTTCCACATCCATGCCGCGGGCAAGTGCGACACGCCGGATTTCAAGAGCGCCGAAGGCCACTTCAATCCCGATGGAAAGAAGCACGGCCTTAAGAGCCCAGAAGGTCCGCACGCGGGCGACATGCAGAACGTCGTCGTCAAACCGGACGGCACTCTGAAGACTACCGTCGTGGATTCGGCGGTCAGTTTGGGCGAGGGGAAAAATTCCCTCTTTCAGCCGGCAGGCACCGCAATCGTGATCCACGAGAAGGCGGATGACAACGTGACGGATCCGGCCGGCAACGCCGGCAACCGGATCGCCTGCGGCATCATCAAGAAGTAGCTCTACAGCAGCAATTCATTGATCAAGGCGTAGACCGTCGGGCTCCGGATGAAGGTCGAACTGTCCATCTGCCAGGCGAGCTCGCCGGGAAAACTGGGTTCGGTCACGGCCATCGCGTGCGCGTCGTAACCTTCGATGGAGCTCCGACCGTTTCTGGCCGTAACCAGACGTATGGGATACGTAAATTTGCTACCAGTTCGCCCAGCAATGACGAATCCGGGGCGCGTCTAAAGCGTCGCTGCCACAATCAGTGCCGATGCCGCATTCCGGTGAAGAACCTGCGCCGGTACGAGGTCGGCGTGGTACCGAGGTGTTTGGCGAACTGCTGCCGCAAGGTCGTCGCGGTCTGCCAACCGACCGCCTCCGCGACTTGGTCTATGCTTTCGTCCGTCTGCTCCAGGCGCCGCTGAGCCGCCAGCAGACGTAAATGGGTCAACCACTGATGAGGTGTCGTTCCCGTCTGGCGGCGGAACTGTCTCGCGAAAGTGCGCGGAGACATGGCGGCACGCTGCGCCAGACTCTCGACGCCCACCTCACGGTCCAGATTCGATTCCAACCAGCGAAGTACCGGCGCCAGCCCCAACTCCGCGCTCTTGCGTACGGGCTCCTGGATGAACTGAGCTTGGCCTCCTTCGCGGTGGGGAGGGACAACGAGTCGACGCGCCACCTGGTTCGCGATCTCCGCCCCGAAGTCCTGCCGAACGATGTGCAGACAAAGGTCGATGCCCGCCGCACTCCCCGCGGAAGTTAGGATCTTTTCTTCGTCGACATAGAGCACGTCCGGCTCCACACGTATCTCCGGATATTTCGATCGCAGAATGTCAACGTAACGCCAGTGCGTCGTGGCTCGTTTGCCATTGAGAAGGCCGGTCGCCGCCAGCACGAAAACGCCGGAGCAAATCGAAACCAGACGTGCGCCCCGAGCGTGAGCTCTGCGCAGCGCAGTCAGCAGCCGGGCAGGAGGTGACTCGTTGGCGCCCTTCCAGCCTGGAATCACAATCGTCCCCGCTCTCTCCAGTTCGCCGAGGCGGCTTCGCGCTTCCACGGTGACCCCACCCGTCGCCCGCAGTGGTCCAGAGTCCGAGCTACACACTTTAAATCGGTACCAATTGCGGCCCAGCTCGGGACGAGGCAGCCCAAAAACTTCTACCGCGATACCAAATTCGAAGGTGCAAAGGCCATCGTACGCGAGCAGCGCAATGTTGCGCAGGTTGTTGCGAGGCATGGCAGGATTTTATCGAAGATTGTCACTTCTGCCTATCGCGAGACGTAGCGATTCGGCACAGACTGCCTCTCCAGACAAACGGTCGGAGGAAAGATATGCACGGCACGATAGCTCTGAAATCACGGGGCACTGAGATCCCAGCGGCGGACAGTGTCGAGGCGTTGAAGCACTTCGAGGCCTGCCTCGCGTTCGAAACCGATTGCTGGGATGTGCATGAAGCGATGAAGCGGGAATCTCCGGGCTTCGTGTTGCTCGACGTCCGGGGGCCGCAATCGTTCGAGGCAGGGCACCTTCCCGGCGCCGTCAATCTCCCGCATGGAAGAATCAACGAGCGCAACCTGGCGCCTTACCCCAAAGAGACGCTCTTCGTGGTCTATTGCGACGGACCGCATTGCAATGGCGCGGACCGCGCGGCGGCCAACCTGGCGCGCCTGGGCAGAAGCGTCAAAAAGATGATCGGCGGAATCACCGGTTGGAAAGACGAAGGTTTTGACCTGGAAGTGAAGCAACTAAGGTGAATCCTGCCCCGCTGGTGCGCTCGAGCCACAGCTTTTCTTGGCCTCGGAGGTGCCGCCGGCGCCATGGCAGACCAATTTGAGCGTTCAGTTGAAGCACGCGGCCCGCCCGGCTAATCGCCAGGACGGAGGCTTCATGTTCACTACCCTTACTCGAGACATGCGAGCAATCATTCAGTCCGCCCACCTCTGCTTTGCCGCGACCGTGACGCCGCAGGGCCGTCCCAACGTGTCTCCCAAAGGAACCATTCGGGTATGGGACGATCGATCCCTGTTCTTCCTGGACATCGCGTCTCCTGGTACTCGGGCCAACCTCGCGGCAAATCCGTGGATGGAGTTGAACGTGGTCGACCAATCCTCGCGCCGCGGATATCGGTTCTCGGGCCGCGCCGAGGTGCATCAACAAGGCAAGGTCTTCGAGGAAGCGAAGGCCAAGGTGTTCGCGGATGAAAACGCTACCTATCCGGTGTCGTCCGTGGTGCTTCTGTTGGTGGAACACGCCGCTTCGGTGGTGTCACCCGGCTATTGGCACGTGGCCGACGAGCACGCGATGCGCGCGTTGTGGCGCGAACGCCGACGCGCTTTGGACGAGGAATTCGAGGCCCATCTCGCGGAAGAAGGCCCGTTCAAGATCACGCCTCGATCCGAGAAAAGTTTGGAGCCGCATTGACGATCGTTAGGATGAAGACGCCAATATGAAGCAGTATCAGAGTCAGCGATGCCGTTCTCCATTTTCCTCGAGTTGCGGCAAACCCGATTATCGCCCCGTACGCCGGAAACTCGATGGAAGCGAGCGCGATCAGAGGTCCGGTAATCACACCTATCTTTTTGGCCAAATACATTGTGTACGGAAAGAAAATCGTTGCTGGAAGATAAGTACCATGCCCCCCATCTGCATAGAGCCAGGACAGCGTGAAGCCGAAGGTACCAATCACCAGCCCTATCAGCAGTCCAGTAATCGGGAAAATCCATTTGCATCCGGCGGTCACCCTACTGCCGCCACTTCTTAAGGCTTTTGCTCGGGCCGTTCCTTCTTTTCAGCCTGAGTAACGTCCACAACTCTTCGTACTTGATCAAGGATCTCAGCCTTATCCTCCGCTCTTTGCGCTCGATTGAATTCCGTGACCAGAACCTCAATCTTGCTCCATTCCACTCGGGCCGTCTTATCACTGCGCAACCTGTCTGCCGCTGTCCGAAGTGCTTCGTAGGTATCGAGAGCCATCCTGTCTGCCTTGGCGGGATCGCTGTAAGTCCTATCTGGGGTATGTCCAGCAAACAGGTGCCCAAAGATTGCACCGAATCCCTCATGCGAGTACGAGTCTTGCTCGGCGTGCAAATACCGCCCGAGATCCCTTATCGAACCACTCTCCATAAAGGCGTTCCATAGCTCCATCCGACGCTCGATGGTCGTAAAGTGATATTGGCGACGCGCCTCTACGCTAGCGAACGGATTGGTTCTGCTGTCGTCATCGACTCCTTGATCGGCATTCCCGATTGCCGTTGCGGTCCTCTGATCAAATCCAACTGCCGTTGCGAGGACGGTAGTCAAGTCACGATGAACGTCGCGCTCGTACCGCCCGTCGGGGTCGACGTATCGCAGCGGATTGTTAAGGGTGTATGCGTAGCGATTGAGCGTCTGTGGGTTCTCGGGCCTGAACGCCGCACCCCACGGGTCGAGTGAGATAAATCGCCCGAGGGTGCTCTCGTAGTATCGCGCACCGAAATAGTCGAAGTTCGTCTCCCCGTCCCGTTCCTTGTCGGTATAAGTATACGGCAGCCAAGAGCTACCCGTTCGAAGCCGTTCCTGCCCAAAAGCGTAATACTCGATGCGTCCGCTAATTCGGCCATCGGACTCGGTTACCAGACTCGAACTCCCGAGGCGATCAGCATGATTGAAGGCGGTCTGACCTTGAAAGTCGACTTGGGCCAAGCGGTGATTTCCGGCAAAGACATACTTGATCAGCTGCCCGTTGCGAACTTCCGCGTACCTATTTATGTAAAGCACCTCTCCGGTCCCAGTTCGCTTCGCTACTCGCGCACCGGCATAGTCGTAAGAGAAATCGGTTGCTGGACCCGCCATCGGAACCGCTCTTGACAATCGGTCTTTTGCGTCCCAGTCGTACGCAGCGATCCCGTCGTCGGCGCTGAGGTTTCCGTTCGCGTCGTAGCGCAGCCGTCTCGGGCCCGCTGTCGTCAGCGCATGTGGCCCCGCTTGTTCGCCGTAACGAAGCCGTCCGAGGTTCACTTCAGATCGGTCGGACGCCTTGTATGTCAAATTGCCTGACGGACTGTAGTCGAAGTCGATGTAGTAGGACCTCTCGCCGCAGTGACCATCGACTCGAAGTAATCGGTAAAGGTCGTCGTAGCTAAAACACTCCGTGCTGTTCATCTCGCCACTGACGCCCGGTCGCCGATCGGTGACGGTCAAAAGGTTTCCAGTTCGGTCATGTTCGTATCTCAGGTCTTGAATGATGCTCGGCGTTTCGGACGGACTGGTGGTGGTCAAGATCTCGAGCCTGTTTCTGACGTCATAACCTCGAGTGCTCAACACCTGATTCGCGTAGACAATGGACTCGATTTGGCCTGACGCGCGATAGCTGATCTGGCTGGCGAACCCGGGAGCCGAGGATAACAGCCCGCGTTGATTGAACTGGTAGCCTACGTTGAGGCGTTGTTCCTGGCTAAGGGTGGGATCAGGGTAAGTTAGCCCCGAAAGCCGCTCGGCCGCGTCATAGGTGAAGAACGTGGAATAGAATATGGTTCCGATTTTTCGGGTATCGACGGAGATGTGGCCCCTGGGGTCGTACGAAAAAACCGATTCCCCGGTAAGATCTTCAACGTAAACTAGGCGGCCTAGGGTATTGCTCAACGTAGGATGATCGGGCGGTAAGTCAGCGGGCCTCTCCGCGTCGTAGTGGTAACTGGCGTGGATCTCTGGCCCCCGGCCGGGGACAATGAATGTCTCCGTCATGACTCGGTCAGCACCATCGTAGGCGTATTGGATCGTCTGTGACTTGGCGTCAGTACTTGTTTCCAGCCGGCCCGTGCTTGAATACGTAAACTGAATGGTCCCGCGATCTGGATCGCTAACCCCAACCATCCGACCGAGCCCGTCGTAGGTCAAGCCCGTTGGATTTCCCTCGGAATCTATGGTTTGCGTTAGATTGCCGAGCGGGTCGTATCCGTAGGCGGTGGTATAAAGTCCATTGCCGTTTCGCTCATCCACCTGGACCAGTCGATCCAGGCCGTCTCGAGTGAAGGTCTTTGGTTTGTTGTAGTGGATCGAGCTCGGGTCGTTGTTTTCTTCATCCGCTACGATTTTCTGCAGCGGTGTGTAGACCGTTGTCGAAACACTACCGTCGGGGTGATGTTTCTCCAGTTCGCGCCCCGTAGCGTCGTAGGCGGACGTGATTTTGGGAGCGCCGGTCTCCACAGGGACATATTCAAACGTACTTTCGGCCGCGAAATAGGGGAGATAGCTTTCCTTTACCCTCATCCTCGCATCGAACGTTGCCGCCTGCTGCACCACGTATCTTCCGCCTTCGGCGCGCAGCTTCGTTTGCAGCTTGCGACCAAGTCCGTCAACGTAGTCACGTGAGTCTATGGTGTCATCCGCTCCAGAGCGCTGTCGCTGGTTGGTTTCCAGATAGCTCACTGGACTGTCCAGATGATACGTGTAGCTAACGGTTGGGCGTTGGTCGGTGTCGCCGGGTTTGATGACCTTGTCCAGCCGGCCGAACTGGTCAAAATGGTACCGTGTTACCTGCGCATTGAAGTCTCGGTACTCGGTCATGGTGCCAAAGCCGGCGTCATAGATGGCACCGGCGGCTAAAATGCCATTCCCGTCGAGATGGACCTGCTCTTGCTCGGGAAAAGTGTGGAACCGTGCATCGTAGAGCAGTGTCCGGTAGTGCCCCTGCCCGAGTTGGCCAGGGTCTCCTGATCCATCCATGATACCAATGACGTTCCCATGCCCATCGTACTGGCGACGGACGCTGTTGATGCAGCGTTCCGTCTGAACGTCGGGGCAGGGCGCGCCTCCGGAGCCGTTGGGCCCTAGGCGCTCCTCCTGGCGGGTAAGATTTCCCCTCGTCACTTGCCCATAGGGAAGCCCGATCCAGTCCGATCCATCATAAAAGAGCCTATGCTCGGCAACCACCTGCGATGGGTCGAGTGCCGTTTTCCTGATGTGGATCGGGCGGTCTAGAACCCAAGCGGCCTCGTTGTAGGCGTACTCGGTGTAGATCCGCAGCTCGTCATTTCCAACCCCCAGGTTATCGCCTTCGACTTGACCGAACTTGAAGTCTTGGGTCTCATTCCCATAGTTGTCGAAGTCGAACGCTTCACGAATGTTTTTAGGTGTCGCCGTATTTTCGTAGACATAAGTGTTTTTAAGCGTGTTGAATGACGCCCGTACGCTCTGCCCATTGGTACCTTGGTGCAAG
>Ga0126369_10002314_pt1 | contig 13501 bp, 10 predicted proteins | sample PanSoiMetaPlot_1_FD_109646 | JGI IMG/M metagenome (GOLD analysis project Ga0126369, IMG submission 109646) | Tropical forest soil microbial communities from Panama - MetaG Plot_1 | ecosystem: Environmental > Terrestrial > Soil > Tropical forest > Bulk soil | place: Panama | collected 2016-02-17 | reverse complement strand
TGGGATGGGGACATAGGTCAGCCTAACCTCTACATGCCTGCCTCAGCGGATGTGTTGGAGCGAAAGATCGATTTGCTGATTTCACATTTCGGGAGCCAACGCTCAAAACACTGGTTCGACCGCGAAATGTTTTTGGGGTTGGCGCGCCTCAGAGGCATGGAGTGCCGTGCTCCGGAGGGTTACGCCGAGGCGTTCGTCGCTCGCAAGCTCACCCTTATCTGAGTAGACTACCGCCAACATGTGAGTGACGCATCCATGGACACCCAACCTCGTAAGCCGCGTATAGTCATTTTTTCGCTTAGAAATATTTTCGGCAAAGCTCTTTTCAGGTGTCCTCACTATGAGTTCGAAGACTTAATTTGCCAGATTGATTCCGCTGTGCTGCTGGCGCCGGCGCTCGACTCCTCAAGTACTCGTTCTAAATTTGCTACACGACTAGCCTACCACGCTCCTATAACGCTGAACCCGGGCATTCAAAAAATACCAGCAAAAACACATTATGACGTATTTTTTACAATCTGCGGATTTCCACAAGATTTACTCATGGTTAATGCTGTCAGCAATGTGAAAGACCTCTGCGGAACATCGGTGTGTTTGCTGGATGAGCTCTGGATAAGGGAGATAGTCAAGCATCGTCGCTTCCTGCGCATTCTCGCTAAATTTGACGTTGTCATGCTGTACTACAGTCAAACTGTGAAACCACTCAACGAACAAATTGGACGCAGATGCGTTTTTTTGCCACCCGGTGTGGATGCTATTTTGTTTTGTCCCCATCCGGCCCCTCCCAAGAGAGTCATAGACGTTTATAGCATCGGGCGTCGATCGGAGATAACACACCAAAGACTTCTACGGATGGTCCGGGAAAGCGGTCTGTTCTATCTTCATGACAGCATCGGCGGGAGTCAGGCAATCAACTCAACCGAGCACAGAGCGCTTTTTGCGAGCGTTGCCAGGAGGAGCCGATACTTTATCGTCAATCCCGGGGTGATCGATCAACCGGAAAAAAGGGGTAATCAAATTGAGATTGGCAATAGGTACTTTGAAGGAGCAGCATCGGGAGCCATTATGCTGGGGGAGCGCCCAACGAATGAGGAATTTGGCAGACTGTTCGACTGGCCGGAAGCTGTGGTCCAGCTGCCTTACGATTCAAGTGATATAGATATTCTTATTAAGGATCTTGATGCAGATCCGCAACGACAGGAAAGAATACGGCAAACTGGTGTAGTCCAAACCTTGATGCGACACGACTGGGTGTATCGGTGGGAAGCAGTACTTAAGGCCGTAGGTCTTAAACCGATGGAAGGAGTATCGGAGAGGAAGGAACATCTTAGAAGGCTCGCTCAGGCTGTGTTACAAAATGGGCGAGGCACCGACGGAACAATCACTAAAGATCTTCTTCTTTCGGCGGCGAAAACAGGTCATTGCTTCCAACGCGATTCGTTCAGGTAAGGACGGATCGCTTGGCGCAAGCAGACATAAAGATTGGTCTTTTCCATCATGTCGGTGGCGGAAATCTTGGGGACGACGCGACCTTGGCGGCAGTCGCAGAGAATATCAAACGACGATGGCCGGATGCAAGAATAGTTGCGCTCTCGATGAATCCCCGTGATACCGAGACGCGACACGGGATTGTGTCTTACCCTATCCGGCGAGAGCACTGGAGCATCGGGTACAAGCCCGCGGGGACTGTGACGCCTCTCAAGAAGACCGCGAAGGCGCTGGCGCGCAAATACAGAGCCCTCTTTTGCCTGTTTAAAGCAACAAACGCGATAGTTTGCCTGCCGAGCGAGGTGTTTCGAGAACTATCATTTTTGATGTCGTCGCGTCGTATCATAAAATCGTTTGGCCTTCTGATTATAAGCGGGGGCGGACAGCTCACCGAAAAAGATGGACCGTGGGGATTCCCGTACTCGATCTTTAAATGGGTTGTACTCGCGAGATCAGCGGGTGTCAGGTGCATGTTCCTGAGCGTCGGGGCTGGGCCATTGTCTCATCCGCTAGGTAAGTTTTTTGTGACGCGCGCTTTACTGGCCGCAGACTACGTGTCTTTACGTGACGACAAGTCCCAAGCGCTTGCCCATGAGATAGGATTTACGGGTAAGTCTCGGGTGCGCCCTGACGGTGTCTACGGCCTCGAGATCGCCAAGACGAATGGAAACCTGATGGAAAGACACCTTCAGCCGGTAGTTGGTTTTGCGCCGATGCCTTATCCTGACGCGGGCGAGTATTCGCCAGAAAGGCGTCAGGTCGTTTACGACGAATTCATCCGGAGACTTGCAATTTTCGCGTCGTGGCTCGTTGGTCAATCGTATGCGGTGAGGATTTTCGGTACCGACTTCGGCGTTGATCCCGTGGCCATTCAGCACCTCCAGGCGGCTTTACTTGATTTCCATCGAGTTAGTTCATCACAATACGGGGTTAGCTGTTCTATCGAATCCGTGCACGCCTTGTTGGCAACAATGTCTGAGATGGATTATGTTGTTACGTGCCGATTTCACGGGGTCGTGTTTGCGCATTTGTTAAACAAGCCTGTTCTCGCAATAGCGCATCACCCGAAGGTCAAGGATCTGATGACGGAACTTGAATTGTCGAGTTACTGCGTAGATATCCGTGATTTTGATCTGAAGCTGTTGACGGAGAGATTTGCATCGATGGTCATCAATGAGGAGGAAATCAAGAGCCGTATGGCTGCAAGCTTGACGAAAAACAGGCAGCTGGTGAGAACTCAATTTGATGAATTGTTTAGAGTCGAAGAAGGGTAATAACGACTGACGTGCGGTGAATGCGAGCGTTATGCAATAGCGGGGCACAGCAGGCGCAACGCGCTCGGTGTAGCGATGTTATTCTCAATCGGATCTTCGGCGGCTCCGCTTCTGAGGACTATACCGTAAGAGTCGACGCCAAGGCCGTCCGCGTTGGGCCTCCCTCCTGATCGCATCCTTCGACTCGAAGCGACCAGGGCCGCTTTCAGTTCCGTCCTGCTGCTCCACAGGTCCTGCTACTCCCCAACCCTCCCACCCTCCTCCCGAGTTGGCGTTTCCGGCGTCAGCCCGGTGCGCTGGCGCGCCAAGGTTTCGCGGCCAGTCGTCTCCCAGTCGCCCATGGCGGCGCGGCGGGCGAAGGTTTCCCAGGTGTCGGTCCAGTCGCCGAGCGTGTAGCCGTGCCAGGGCGATTGCGCGGTGAGCGCCGGCAGACCGAGCTCATCCCAGATCGTGCGCGCGTGCTCCATGAACTCCCGAGCCGGCAGCGCCAGCGGCGGCATCGGGCGCTTGCGGGTGGCGTCGATCAGCATACTAGAGTCGGAGCTGCGTGGGCCATATTGGGCGCCCTGCAAGTTGCCGCGGTAGGGCTGGATGTGGACGTCCTCGATCGGGTTCGACCGGTACGCGAGCGACCACAGCACTGCGTCGGTCGATTCCGGATCGATGTCCTCGCTCACCGCGACGACGATCTTGCCGCAACCGGACATCAGGGTCGAAGCGCCCGAAAGGCCACGCCACACTTCGCTGCGCGGCGTCTCGGCGGCATACTGCAGGAAGATCACCGGCCGCAGGTTAGTGAGCCGCTCATGCATGACGACGCGGCGGATGCCCTTGATGGACAGGCCATTGCGCAGGCGATCGAGGAATAGCGGCTCGTAGGCCACCTTCTTGATCACGCTGGATTCGCTGGGCGTCACCTGGCTGATGATCGAGCAGAACACGGGGGCGCGGCGGTGGGTGATCGCCGTAACGCGCATCGGCATGTTGTAGGCCTCCAGCGCCACATAGCCGTTGCTCTCGCCAAACGGCGCCTCCGGCTCCAGCCGCTCCGGATCGACGACGCCCTCGATGACGATCTCGGCATCGGCCGGCACCATGAGATCGACCGTTTGCGCCTTAACGACGCGCACCGGCGCGCCCGCGAGCCCGCCCGCGACCGCAAGCTCATCGAGATCGACGACCAGCTTCTGTGGGCTCGTAAAAACCACCACCGGCGCGGCGCCGATGACGATCGCGATCGGCATTTCGGCGCGGCGCTGGTTGTATTTGAGCCAGTGATAATAGCCGCCGGCGCCGCCCGAGGGGCGCGCCACCATGCGCACCGCCAGCCGGTCGGTCGCTTTCAGGGCGGCCCGATACATGCCCATGTTCTGGATGCCGCTGTCGGGATCGCGGGTAATGCACAGTGTCGCCGTAAGATAGGGCGCAGCATCGAAGCCCGGCGTCGATACCGGTACGGGCAGGCTGGCGAGGCCGCCGCCCGGCCGGCCCAAATCGTCCCCGACGACAGTCACGTCCTGGCAAGGCGCGGAGACGACCTCCAGCGGAGGAATCGGGTTGGCAATGGCCTTCATCCACGCCCGGCCGATGTTCGCGACCGGCTGACCCATGCCGACCGCATAGATGTCGGGCGACGCCGCGAGCGCACCGACCGCTACAGGCATGTCGTAGCGTCGGCCCTTGCGGTCGATCACGTTGGTGAACAGGAAGGCGCGCCGCTTGTTCTCTGCAATGCCACCGAGAAATTGCCAGCGCACCAGCGGATGCAGTTCGGTGTCCTTGTCGATCGGCCGGTCAATGCGCACCAGTAGTCCGCGCGCTTCGAGATCGGCGAGATGCGCCTGGAAATCGAGCGCCGGACGAGGCTCCATGGCGCGGACCGCAGCATCGGCAGGTTTATCGAGCATGGCGTACCTGCGGTTGCGGCGTTGTTCCAGGACGTTTCCCTGGCACAGCGCGATCTTCGATTGGGCCACGTGCCGTGGATGGAAGCAAGTCCGGGCTCCCGTTCATCCATTCCCTACCTGCGCGGAGGGCAGGCTATTCGAGACGGCCGCACATCTTTCGACAAGCTCAGGAGCGCGACCTTCTCAGATGAGGTCGGCCGCAGCGGCGCTCACTGGCTCGCCCACACGATGCGGGCGACCCACAGCACGTCGTCGGCCGCAAAGATACGGTCGGCCTGCTGCGCATTTAGTGCCTTCAGTTCCAGCGTCTTGGCGGTCTTGCGCTTGAGTTCCTTGGCCATCACCTCGCCGCCCCTGGCCTTGACGATGACCCGATCGCCGCGACGGATCGCCGCCGCCGGCGACACGATGACGATGGTGCCGTCGCGATAGGCCGGAAGCAGCAAATCGCCGGATATCTCCAGCGCATAAGCATAGGCGTCCTCGACCGCCGGAAACGGGATCGCGTCCCAGCCCTTGCCGGCCGGAAAGCCGCTATCGTCGAAATAGCCGCCGGCGCCGGCCTCCGCGAAACCGATGAGCGGCATGCTTCCGGTGGGCGGTCGCGCCTGGTCCGAAATCAAGGCGACGAACTGATCAAGCGTCGCACCGGTCGCTGCGAGCGACTTGGAGACTGACTCGGTCGAGGGCCAGCGCGCCCGTCCGTCGGGCGTGACGCGCTTCGATTTGTTGAACGTGGTGGGATCGAGGCCAGCCCGTTTGGCAAGCCCCGACGCCGACAGCCCCGCCCGCGCGGCCAGCCGATCGATTGCCGTCCAGATTTGCGCGTGCGTCAACATGGTCGGGCTCCCGCAAGGTAACCGACAAATCCCACCACAGCGGTGAGGTGAATGTCCCCCGGCTAGGAATTATAACCTGCGGACCCTGCCGTCCAGTGCAATGTTTCCGAGGCAGCGTGTAGTCGCATAGGAAGGGTTAACCGAAGCGAACCCCACCTGGCTGTTTGGCGGTCGTACTGTGCAGATAAAAACCGGCGTCAGCTCGTTCCGGCGCCCCGCGCATCAACCTGTAGGGCAGGCAAAGGCGCAAAGCGCCGTGCTTACTATGATAGATCGAACGTGGGGTCGCTTCGCTTTGCCCGCCCTATTGACCGTGGTGCAAAATAAAGCTCGCATCAGCCCTTCCCGCTCGCGCCGCGCGTCAGCCGCACCAGCAGCCAGATCGGCACCACCAGGGCAGCGCCTAGCAGGAAGTAGCGCCACAACCAGCGGATGGCGTCGAAACCCATATCCCAGACGTTCCGGATCAACCTTTCGATGCTTTGAAGAATGTTCCACGGATCCAGCCCGACCGCCGACAGAATGACCCCTACCACGATCGACAACAGCACAAGCCTCGCCAATACCGCGAGCGGGGGGCCACCAAGAAAGCGGCTGACCACGTTATTTGCCATGGGACGATCTCTTAATTTCATCATATTGTTTTCATTGCAAATATTGTGATGGTCTGCAAGGCAGGGGCACTTACGGTTTCTTCATATCGCTTGTCGAGCTTGGAGGCGGGTATCAATTCCTGGGTTAGCAAGTTGGGGTATGGGCTAAGGCTTTGTTATTACGCAGATTCTCTTGCCCGTTCTATCGGGTGCCCCCTGATGGGGCACCGAGGGCTAAACACCCTAATCCCTTTTGTCCGGTCCCCACAGGTGCCATGCGAGCGCAAATAGGATTGCGGCGGCAAAGGGAATTACAAGTGGAATTAATAGAGCTACCAAATCCAATAGTCCGCTGCGAGACGTGGGGCGCCGCTCTGGGGCGTCTGATGGTCCGGTTGCCAGGACTTGTACAAGAGCCTACCTTACAAGTAGCAAATTTCTATTTAGACTTTTTTTAGGAATAGTTCCAAGAAGTAAATAGGGATCGGGCAGCTATTTTGAGTGGGACTAACTAGATGTGAGGCACCGCCCTAGAGGTGTACTTTGTGTGACCTTGTAGTTGCTTTGCTCTAAAATGTTTGGTGATTTCTTCTGCCACGATCTCCTGTTGATCTTGTGTTAGAGATCATGCCTCTGGGTATCCCGCCACCCCTTGAAATCGCTAATTAGCCGTTTCCCCACGTACCTAAGCTACAGAGAACAAAGAGGAATTTTTTGTCCAGGTCCCATTGACATCGGACGGCGGTTCCTCTGCATGGTATTGATTTTAACACATCTCCCATGACAACTTATGGCGTTGCCCGCGCGCTGCACCGTCGCCGCCCTCCCTCCCTACGCTTGCAGCGTCCCAAACCGGTCCGCATCGCGCGGGTGCTTGTCCCAGCGCAGCTGGCTGATGCGCGGGAATACCATCAGGGAAATTTTTGTCTCAAGCTATTTGCCCGCGGATGCGGCGTAGGCCAAGAGAAAACGGTACGCGAAGATACCGAGTCCACAGCTGTCCGGCAGCCTTTCTTACCCATCCTGATGGTGGCTGCCGTCCAGGCCGCCATCAAACTCGGCCGATCGTAACGGTCACCGGCGGGCAAAGATATGGCGCAATCACAGATATGCCGCAATTCGGCCTTAACATTACATCACAACATAACACAAGATTGTGACATAGGGTAGTAAAATGACGTTCATCGCATCGCACGTCAGTAGAAGATCCGGGTTATAGGCGGATCAGCGTTACAGCAGGAGAGCCTGAGTGGCGATGAGAGTATCGTCGAGTCCTGATTCCACACTGCTTCTCTGACCGCTCTGAACCGCCTCGCCTGCGAACGGAGACACCACCGCAAATGGATGCTAGAAATAACGACCTTTCTCTCCAATCGGATTATACCTCTGCACCCAGCTCAGGTCCCGCACTCAACATTACGGACATTCTTGCGACTTTGCGCCGAGGGTGGCGGTTCCCCGTAATTGGATGTTTGATCGGGCTGATGTTGGGGGCGTCTTATATCGCGCTCACTCCGGCACTTTATAAGAGCAGCGCTCGTATTCTGTTAGACAGGAGTGTGAACCGATATTTGCAAGCCAACAAAATTGTCGACGAGCCGATCCTTGACGACGCAGAGATCGCGAGCCAAATCTACATCCTGTCATCGGAAAGCATTACTGTTCCGGTCGTCCGGTCGTTGAATTTAGCCCACGACGTTGAATTTGTTGGTCCGCCGGACGGGGGCGAGGGACTTATTAATAAATTGAAAAAAATCGTCAAACAATCTATCGGCTGGAATAACCGTGCCAATGCCGGAATCGACCCCAATGCCGCCCGCGAGCAAACCGCTCTTGAGAATTTTATCAAGCGTCTGAGCGTCGATCGGGCTGATGTTCTTAACGTTATAAATGTTAATTTCACATCGGAAGAACCGATCAAAGCGGCCAGTATAGCAAATGCCGTTGCCGATACTTATATCGCTACCACCTTGGAAGCCAAATTAAATTCGACCAAGATCGTCAGCCATTGGCTGCAGGACCGGCTGGTGGAACTGAGGGTGCAAGCTATGGAGGCTGATCGGGCACTGCAGGATTATAGAATTAATTTGGTAAATGCTGGTAATGGCTTGCCGAATTCAGAGCAAATAACCAGTCTGAACACCCAATTGACGAGTGCCCGAATCGCGGTGGCCGAGGCCAAAGCGCGGCTCGATAATATCCGTCGGAGGCCCAGCGAAGCGGTAATGAACGCGTTGGTGACCGACAGTTTGAACAACCCGCGCAGAGGCAATGCGGTTGCCTTCGCTTTGTCCTCTACCGACGTTGTGAGACTACGTTCGGAATATCGGGAATTAGCTCTAAAGGCAACCGATATGGAGTCTCGCGTGGGCCCGGAGCACGTCGCCGTAGTTAAGCTTCACAAGCAAATGGATGAGTTGCAAAAATCAATCCAGGCCGAGGAACGGCGAATTGCCGAGTCTTACGCCGACGAGTACCAAATGGCCAAAACACGCGAGAGCGAACTCGTTACTGCCATGGCCCAATCATTCGGGGAAGCAGAGACGGGCAGTCAGGCTCAGGTCACGTTGCGCGAACTCGAAAGTTCGGCAGAAACGCTCCGCAGCCTGTACAACAGCTTTCTGCAAAAATTCAAGGAGATAAATACGGTCCAGACAGAGACCATCCCGATTCAGAATGCCCATATCCTTACCAGGGCAACGCCGCCACGTGAAAGTTCTAAGAATCCCAAGAAGGCCGCGGCGGTGCTTGCAGGCGGCATCGTATTCGGCCTTTTTTTGGGCGCCGGAGTGGCCGTAGGGAGAGAATGGGCAGCTGACGTGTTTCGAACCCCCAAGGTGGTCGAGCAAATCACCGACATACATTGTGTCGTCTTGCCGATGCTCAGGGTGAACGGGGAGCGAACAGCTCCTTTCCAAGGCCGCACAAAATGGACGCCTGTAGAGGAATTCGTTCTTGATGCACCCTACTCGTGTTTCACAGAGACACTTCGCAACGTTAAGGCATCGATCACTACCGCCCAACTGGTAGATGGCGTCAAGGTAATCGGCATCGTGTCTTCCGTGCCGAAGGAGGGCAAGACGACTGTCGCGGCGAATTTGGCAGCCCTCATGACTTCGTCGGGCGCCCGAACGCTAATCATCGACAGTGATGTCCATCTACGGCTCCTGACCGCAAAGTTGGCGCCTGACGCAAGTGAGGGATTAATCGAAGCGCTACAAGATCCATCTCTGCTTGCCACGGTGGTGTTCAAGAGGCCGCGCTCAGGGCTGGATGTCTTACCGTGCGTTCTCGCGGCGCGCCTTCCCAACGCGGCTGACTTACTCGGTTCAGCTGAGATGGAGCAACTGCTGGCAGCTGCGCGCAATGCCTATGATTACATTATAATTGAGATTGCACCGATCATGTCAGTCGTGGACGTCAAGATGATTGAGCGTTTTATTGATCGGTTCATATTCGTCGTCGAGTGGGGGCAAACCAAGAGAAGCCTCGTCCTAAATGCGCTTTCTGAATCGCAGATCATTCGCGAGCGTTTCATAGGCATCGTACTCAACAAGGCGGATCCTTTCGCACTGCGGTATGTTGAAGGTTACAAAGGCGGTTACTATCAGTGATCCCCGACTGTTCTTGTGATACCCTTCGCAGCGGAAGGAGCGTGATGGATGCTTGGGATACCTTTGCGCTATTTGCTAAAGCACCCCCTAATTGGTATGGCCGAGTTCGCGGCCGATCCGCTTGAAATCTGGACGACGATCCACGATTCCTACGTTGCGGAGCGTGAGCGGCGCAGACCTCCATGCAGATACGAGCGCGATGACAATTGGGAACGGCGACTTCACGAAGCTCTTGGCGCCCCGTGGCCGTGCAACGCAGCTTCAGAGTTTTGGGAGTTGTGGTCCCAGATAATAAGTGAACTGAAAGCAAAAGGGATTCGAGCCGGCCCGGAGAGTTTTCAGTGGTGGAATGATGGCGATGCCGGGCTGGTGAGGGCCATATGGTGTCTAACTCGTCACCTGAGGCCGAAGACGGTTGTCGAAACAGGAGTTGCTCACGGTGTGACTTCGCGCTGTATCCTGGAGGCTCTTGAGAGGAGCGGAGACGGTCACCTGTGGAGTATTGATCTTCCGCCCCTGGAGAGGGTTTGGCGCAACCAGGTCGGCGCGGCAGTCGGCGACCGCTACTCAGATCGATGGTCATACATAAAGGGTTCGAGCAGGCGGCGCCTTCCCGAGCTGCTTTCTCGTCTTGGCCAGATTGATCTTTTTGTTCACGACAGTCTCCACAGCGAGCGCAACGTGCGTTTCGAGCTGGATCGAGCCTGGGCGGCCTTAAGACCAAACGGCGCACTCATCGTGGATGACGTCGACGCTAACTGGGGCTTCTGCTCCTTTACTCAGACATTTTCCGGCCATCAATCTCTGATTTGCGAGGCGGAGCCGCTCCATCCGGATCTAAGGCGCTTCAACAAAAAGGGACTATTCGGAATTATTCTGAAGCCGGCCTGATCTGGAATTATCGCAACGCGGGTCAGCAAGCCCGAACCTGACAAGCGCACCTACCAGCATAGGGAGGCAACGTTCGAGAAGTATCCGCGCGCGTCTGTGAATTCCTGTCCGCAGCGCCTGGTTTAACAAACTGCGAACCAGTTTGGGCTCGTTCCAAGGAACATCATGATGGCTGGACTGGTGATACTCACTGGGCGCGGAGCGAAGGAACCCGTATGGAAAAAGCGCGACCAGATCACGCTTGATTGGTACAATTCTCGGCAGTGGTTGCAGCCCCGTCATCTGCCTGTAAAGTGATCCCGTCAAATCTGTACCATCGGCAAGAGAGAAATGGCAGATTGGGGTGACCCGCGGGTTCATCTCTATGATCCAAGCTTGATTTGAGGAATCAAGAACAAAGTCGAACCCTACAAAGCCTGAGAGATCGAGACATTTCACCATGTGTTCAGCAAATGACGCCATCTCTGGGTGATTGATGAGTCTGACGACGCTCGCAGGCCCACACTCATGTTGCACTTCCACGGCTTCGACGCTGATCCCGGCAAGAACTTTGCCCTTCCAGCAGATCACCGCCCGATTGCTGGGGCGGCCTACTATATATTGCTGTAGACTGATTGTCCGAAGAAGCCGCAACTTTAAGGAGCCGACGACTTTCGATCTTAATATCGCGCCGAAGAACCGCCGGTAGATACCCTGCCACGTGCTCGGCGTCTGAAGCTCCCACACAGCCGCTCGAACATCGGTGTCGCTGTTAGCGATGCGAACGCACAGGCCTCCCTGGGACTGGTCGGCTTTGAGCACGATCGGATAAGTCAATTCGGGGGGCACGGCCTCGAACGCACGAGTGGCCGGAATAACGATCGTCCTTGGACAGCGTAACCCTTCCATTTCGACGCGAACCAAAAAGTCGCTTTTGTTAAGCGTTGCGGGGAAACTGGCCGGAGGTCCGAGCGACAACTCGATGAGTTCCGAAATGCGTCGCAGTGCTTTGTCATCGGATGCCGCCGAGCGCTGATGAAGGGTTTGTACCTCCCTCACTGCGAGATCGTCAGTGCAGACGAGAAGATCCGGCGACCATCGGTCGATAGCGCGGATCATTGATTTTAACCGGGATCTGGTGTGATATGCATGGTGGTCCTGAATCTTGTGCGATCGACGCACCGGATGCATGTGAGGCGTGAGCGCAGCGACGCGGAACCCAACATCGGCCAGGGCAATCGATATCCGGGCAGCCAGCGGGGTGTTCTGTGTCGCAATGACCAGAACCTTCAATTTTGCGGCGTCAGCGTCCAGCCGTCCACGTTTCATGGCCGCGGGACATGAGCACATTGGGGTACAGCTGCCGCGGTTTGTCGCCTGGTGAACCGAGAGGTACGAGCCAAATAATTTGACAGATGACTGGCGGCGAACTTCGCGCCACATGCGAAGCGAAAGACAGGACCGAAGCTGGTGACTGCGGCTGGCCCAACAAAGAACAGCCCCGGCACCGACGATTCGAAGTGAGAGGACAGTTCCGGAGCATTGTTAAGCAACTTCAATTGCGATGTGATACCCTTGTCCAGGAACGGCAGGCGGCGCATATCGGTGCGGTATCCGGTCGCCGCGATGACGTGCTCGGTTTCGATTCGCCGCGCCGCGCCATTCCCCGACTCGAGCCACAGAATGGCGCGATCGCTGCGCGCGTCCGCCCGTTTGATTTGATAGCCCATCAGCAGCGGGACGGGGTCAATGCGTCCCCGCAAGAACCAGCCCCCGGCGGGGCCGAGAAACTCCTTGACGAGCCGATTTTGTACCGGCTTCGGAAGGTGGTGGAATATGAGCGGCAAGTCCGAAAAGAATCGAGACTTCCATCCCGGCCCAATCGGGGATAAGGGCCATCGAATTGCCTGTGCGAGTGTGCGCGAAGACTCCATACGTGAATGAAGCTCGATGGACCGCTTTCTTGCGACCATAGCGACGTTTGCGCCCGCTTCATGAAGTAGTGTCGCAAGTTCGGTCGCCGAGGCTCCGCCTCCGACGACAGTGATCGTGCGGCCTTTGAATCGGCCGAGATCGACGTGAGCGGAACTGTGTGACAACAAATCCGCAGGAAGGACCGCCAAATGCGAGGGAATATGTTCGAAATGGCTGAGGCCGGTGGCAACTGCTACCCTTCGGGCCGTAAAACTCTCTCCCTCGCTCAGGTGAACCGTGAATCCGGCCGAGGTCCGTTGGAGCGACGTGACTTCCTTTTTTTCCAGATTGGCGGCAAATCGTTGCTGGAAGGCGAGGCCGTATGCACAAAAATCTTCGACGCGAACAGGAGTGCCAAGATCGGCGTATTCGACGTTGCGCTCTTCGCAATAGTGCCGAAAGCTGAAGTCGCCGGCGGGATCATAAAGTGTCGATGCAAACCCATCTGACTTGAGAAGCATGCCCTTTGGCATGTGCTGGAGCCAAAATTGCATCGGGTCGCCGATAATTCGATGGTCGATGTTTCTCGCACGAAGGTGCGCCGCAATTGACAATCCGTACGGACCCGCTCCGATAACGGCGACATCAGAACTGTTAAGCATTTGCTCCTCGCTCGCCAATGTCTCCGGCCGCATCGCGCGCAAAACAAGACCGATCAGCTAGCCTCAATACAAGCATACCTAGCAATCTTATGCGATCACTTTTATCATCGTTACACTATGTCAATCTCTCGATTGTGCTCGGTTTGTTCTGTTGACCTCAGTCATAACCAAACGCAATAACACTTTATGATAACTCAATCTCTCGACACACAACTAAATGCACATGTCTGAATCACGGCCCTCGGCAACTTCAATCTGCGCTGGGTTAGCTTTCTCCCGCGCAAATTGACGTCTGCGGGATCCTTGTAAAGGGATCCAGCAGCAGGCGGCAACGGTGGCT
>Ga0126369_10002313_pt1 | contig 13510 bp, 11 predicted proteins | sample PanSoiMetaPlot_1_FD_109646 | JGI IMG/M metagenome (GOLD analysis project Ga0126369, IMG submission 109646) | Tropical forest soil microbial communities from Panama - MetaG Plot_1 | ecosystem: Environmental > Terrestrial > Soil > Tropical forest > Bulk soil | place: Panama | collected 2016-02-17 | reverse complement strand
GAGTGAGTCGAGCGGCTGCGATGCATGCTGGCGCCGTTCTACCGGGAACCGCGCGGCAGCCCGAGGTAGCCGTCTGCCCACGCTTTCGCGATGGGTTCGCCCGGGGGTTGGATCACCGCCTCGTTTTGCTACCAACGAGCTTCGCTGCCAGATCCTTCACGCTGGCCGACCGTCCTGTCGCGAGTGGGCGCCAAGGCAATGACGCAAGGCCGGCTGCCAACGTGCAGTTCTTCTCAAAGATTGCGCGATAACTATCGAATCCCATTGTAGAAACTCGCTGCGCGCCGGTACCATTTCGGGCTGAACTAGCGGACAGACAGCGAACGCAAGCAAGCGTGTCGTCGCTCCCCGCTAAGACCTCCATGCCCGCGGCCTTGAGTTCAACCGGTTCAGGGACCTCGACCAGGCCCGACAGCGACTCCGCAAGCGTAGGCCAGCAGGAGTCGGCGCTCTGGGCCGTGCTCGCTGGTGCGAACGACGCGCGCGAGTACTGCCAAAGTTGGCTCGCCATTCAATGCCGTCTCATTCCCGCGGTCCTCGGCGGCACGGTGCTGGTGCGGCCGGAGGGATCAGAGAGCTACAACGCGGTGGCCGTTTGGCCCGACGTGCGGCGCGACATGGCCTACCTGACGCCGACCGCGCAGAAGGCGCTCATCGAGCGACGGGGCGTGGTCGCCCCGAACAAGCCAAACGCCGAAGCCGCGCCGACGAGCGTGTTCATCGGCTACCCGGTCGAGGTGCTCGGCCACCTCTACGGCGTGGTAGTGCTCGACGTCTCGCCGCGCCCCGACACCGAGCTCCAAGCCGCGCTGCGCCAACTCCATTGGGGTGCTGCCGGCCTCGAGCTGATGTTCTGCCAGCAGGAGGTCGCGCGTGTCGGTGAGACGCGCGACCGGCTGCAGACGGTTCTCGCGGTCGTTGCCTCGGCGGCTGCGCACGGCCGGTTCGTCGGCGCGGCAACCGCGCTTGCGACCGACCTCGCGACGCGGCTCGGCTGCGACCGCGTCAGCATGGGCTTCGAGCACGGCGGTCAGATCAGGATCGACGCGGTCTCGCACAGCGCCCAGTTCAAGGAGCGGACCAACCTGATGCAGGCGATCGCCGCGGCGATGGACGAGGCGGTCGATCAGAATGCGACCGTGGCCGTGCCGCCTCCGATCGGCAGCTCGCCGCTCGTGCGCCGCGCGCACGACGCTCTTATCGACGAGCACGGCGTCGGAGCGTGCTGCACCGTGATCCTCACCGTGCTCGGCAAACCGGCCGGCGCGATCACGCTGGAGCGGACGACGAAGCGGCCGTTCGACGCGCCAACGATCGAGCTTTGCGAGGCGGTCGGGGCGCTCGCCGGCCCGATGCTCGACATCCACCGCCGCGAAGATCGCTGGCTCGGTGCACGGCTCGCCGACTGGTGGCGGGAAAAGCTCCGTCAACTCTTCGGTCCGGGGCACGGCGGACTCAAGCTCGCCGCGATCGTGGCCACGGTGACCCTAGCATTGCTGATCGTCGTGCGCGGCGACTTTCGCATTTCCGCGGCTACGGTTCTCGAGCCGCAGCTGCAGCTCGCCGCGACGGCGCCGTTCAATGGCTATATCCGGGAAGCCCCGGCCAGGGCAGGGGACCTCGTCAAGCAGGGCGCGCTGCTTGCCCGGCTCGACGATCGCGACCTCAAGCTCGAGCGGCTGAAGGGCTTGAGCCAGCAGGAGGAGCTTGCAAAGCAGGTGCGCCAGGCGTTCGCCGAACGGAATCTCGCGCAGGTCCAGATCGTGACGGCGCAACTCGATGCGGCCCGTGCGCAGGTTGCACGTGTGGAGGAGCAGCTGGGCCGGACGACCGTCAGCGCACCGTTCGACGGAGTGGTCGTATCGGGCGATCTGAGTCAGCAGCTCGGAGCGCCGGTCGAGCGCGGGACGGTCCTGTTCGAGGTGGCACCGCTCAGCGAATTCCGACTGGTGCTCAAGGTGGACGAGCGAGACATCGCGTACTTGACGCTCGGTCAACGCGGCGCGCTGCTGCTCGCGGCGTTCCCCAACGACCCGATCGGGTTCGAGGTCACGAAGATCACGCCCGTCTCGACCCCGCGCGAGGGCAAGAACTCCTTCCGCGTCGAGGCGAAGCTCGACCGCACCGACCCGCGGATGCGGCCGAACATGGAAGGCGTCGGCAAGGTCGACATCGATCGTCGCTCGTACCTCTGGATCTGGACGCGTCAGGCGATCGACTCGCTGCGCCTGCTCGCCTGGTCCTGGTTGCCGTAGCGAGATGTCGCACCAGCTCTTCAGCCCGAACTGGTATCGGGTCGCCGGCCTCACGCCCAAGCTCCGTCAGCACGCGCAGATCCACCGGCACCAGTATCGTGGCGAGACGTGGTACGTCCTCCAGGACCTGGCCTCGGAGCGATATCACCGCTTCTCGCCGGCGGCGTACCTCGTCATCGGGTTGATGGACGGCAAGCACACCGTCCAGCGGATCTGGGAACGGGCGCTCGCGCAGCTCGGCGACGATGCGGTGGCGCAGGACGAGGTGATCCAGCTGCTCGGCCAACTGCACGGCGCGGACGTCCTGCAATGCGACGTACCGCCCGACACCGTGGAGCTCTTTCGCCGCCGAGAGCAGCAGGAACGGAGCTTGTGGACGAAGCGCATTCTTAGCGTTTTCGCCTGGCAGATCCCGCTCTTCGACCCGGACCGGTTGCTGACCCGGCTCACGCGCCTCGTGGAGCCGCTATCGGGGCGGCTCGGGCTCGTGCTCTGGTGCGTTGTTGTGGGGCTGGGGCTATTCACCGCGGCCACGCACTGGCGGGAGCTCTCCGAGGACGTGCTCGATCGGATGCTGCTCCCCGAGAATCTGGTGATGATTTGGCTGGCCTTTCCGGTCGTCAAACTCCTGCACGAATTCGGCCATGCCCTCGCGGTGAAGACGCGCGGCGGGGAAGTGCATGAGATGGGAGTGATGATCCTGGTGCTAACGCCCGTCCCATACGTTGACGCGTCCTCGGCCTGGGCGTTCCGCAGCAAGTGGCAGCGGATCGGCGTCGGCGGGGCGGGGATGATGGTCGAGCTGTTCCTGGCGTCGCTCTGCCTGTTCGTGTGGCTCGCGGTTGAGCCGGGAACCTTTCGGGCGCTGCTCTACAACGTGATGCTCATCGCCGGCGTCTCGACGGTGCTCTTCAACGCCAACCCGCTGCTCAGGTTCGACGGCTACTACATGCTGATGGACTGGTTGGAGATCCCGAACCTGCGCACGCGCAGCACCCAGTACTTCATCTATCTGTGCGAGAAATACCTCTTCAATCGTCTCGACGCGGAGCCGCCGCTCGCGGCGGACGGCGAGCGCGCATGGTTCGTGGGGTACGGCGTCGCTTCGTTCGTGTACCGCCTGCTCGTCATCGTCGCGATCCTGGTCTTCCTCGGCCAGCAATCGCTGCTGCTCGGGGTCGTGTTCGCCGGCTTTACGGCGGTCAGCTGGCTGCTCCTCCCCGCGGCCAAGATCTTCAACTACGTCCTCAACAGCCCGAAACTGCGGCGCGTGCGCGGACGAGCGATCGCCGCGACCGCTCTAGTCGCGGTCGGTGCGCTGGCGGTCGTCTTCGCCGTGCCCCTGCCGCTGCGCACTACCGCCGAGGGGGTCGTGTGGCTCCCGGAGGAGGGCTTTGCGCGTGCGGGTGCGGACGGCTTCGTAAACAAGGTCGTCGCGACCCCGGGCGCCTGGGTCAAGTCGGGTGATACGCTGATCGAAACCGACGATGTCGAGCTCATCACCGAGCTGAAAGTGCTCGAGGCCAAGGTCCAGGAGTTGACAGCGCGGCACCGTGAGCAGGTCGTCGGCGACCGGGTCAAAGCGGAGGTGTTCGACGAGGAACGCCGATTCGCGGTGCAGAATCTCGAGCGCGCGCGGGAGCGCGCCGGTGAGCTCGTCATCAAGGCAAAGACCGAGGGCGAGTTCGTGCTGCCCAAAGCGACGGACATGCCGGGGCGCTTCGTGAAGAAGGGTGAGCTGCTCGCGCACATTGTCAATGTCGACGCGATCATCGTGCGCGCGATCGTCTCGCAGCAGGATATCGATCTGGTGAGGAACTCGACGCGCCGTGTGGACGTGCGCCTCGCCGAGCACCTGGCGGCGCCGGTAAAGGCGTCGCTCAAGCGAGTCGTGCCGTCGGCGACCGACCAGCTTCCGAGCTCGGCGCTGGGCACGCAAGGGGGCGGACACGTCGCTATCGACCCCAGCGACCGCGACGGCCGGAAGACGCTCCAGAAGTACTTTCAAGTGGACGTCGAGCTCCCGGTCGAGGACCGCCGGCTGCACGTCGGCGGACGCGCTTATCTGCGGTTCGACCACGGCTGGGAGCCGCTCGGGTTCCAGTGGTACCGGCGCGCGCGTCAGCTTTTCCTCTCCCGCCTCAATGTCTGAGCTCGTCCTCCCGCCGGTCGCCGCGACCGCGGCGTACCCGGAGCAGGCGCTCGAGCGGCCGGGAATCCTCGACCGCATAGCCGATCGCCTCGCGGCGCCGGCTGCGCGGCGGCTGCAGGCGAGGAAGGTGCTGGACACGCGGATCGTCGAAAGCGTCCATCGCTACGCGAAGGAAGCGGAGCGGCTCGGTGACGCGGGCATCAAGCGCGCGGCCGACGAGCTACGGCTCGCGCTTCGCCGCGACGGGTTCACCGAGACGGCCGTCGCGCAGAGCTTCGCGCTCGTACGGGAGGTCGCCGGACGGACGCTCGGCATGCGGCACTTCGATTGCCAGCTTCGCGGCGGCTGGATCCTCCTGAACGGCATGGTCGCGGAGATGGAAACGGGGGAAGGGAAGACGCTGACCGCGACACTCCCGGCGTGCACTGCCGCGCTGGCTGGCTTGCCGGTCCACGTCATCACCGTCAACGACTACCTCACTGCCCGAGACGCCGAGCTGATGGGCCCGGTATATCGCGCGCTCGGGCTATCGGTCGGGATGATCGTTAACGGGAAGGAACCCGGCGCCCGCCGCGCGGCGTACGCCTGCGACATCGCGTACTGCACCAACAAGGAGCTCGCGTTCGACTACCTGCGGGACCGCACCGCGGTCGGGTCACAGGTCAATCGCATCCAGCTTTCAATCGAACGGCTCGCGGGCGGCGAAAGCCGCGCGAGCCGGCTCGTCTTGCGGGGTCTGTTCTTCGCGATCGTCGACGAGGCGGACAGCGTGCTCTGCGACGAGGCGCGGACACCGCTCATCCTGTCGAGGCGCTCCGATCAGGCGCCGGAAAAGGAGATGTACGAGACCGCGCTCATGGTCGCGTCGCGGCTCAGGTATCGCGAGGACTTTGCAGTCGAGGGGGGCGAGCGCGAAGTGCTGCTCACGCCGTCGGGGAGGCAAAAGCTCGAGCGATGGGCGGGGTCCCTGCCGGGGCTCTTTCGCGGCGCGCGGCGGCGCGAGGAGCTAGTCAAGCAGGCGCTAGTGGCGACGCACGTGTTCAAACGCGATACGCACTATCTCGTGCGCGACGAGAAGGTGCAGATCATCGACGAGTCCACGGGGCGGATCCTCCCCGATCGTTCGTGGGAGCAGGGGCTGCACCAGATGGTCGAGGCGAAGGAGGGCTGCCCGCTCACGAGCCAGCAAACCTCGATCGCACGCATCACCTACCAGCGGTTCTTCCGGCGCTACCTCCGGCTCGCAGGGATGACGGGGACGGCGCAGGAGATCGCTCCGGAGCTCTGGTCGGTCTACCGCCTGCCGGTCGTGAAAGTGCCGACCAATCGGCCCACCCGGCGGCGGGATCTCGGCCAGCGCATTCTTGCGAGCGGGGAGGAGAAATGGCGCGCGGTGGTGGACCGGGTCCGAGAGCTCACCGCGGGGGGACGTCCGGTGCTCGTCGGCACCCGGTCGGTCGGCGCGTCCGAGGAGTTGAGCCGCCGTCTCAATGAAACGGGGCTCGCCCACCAGTTGCTCAATGCGCGACAGGACAAGCAGGAGGCCGAGATCGTCGCGCAGGCCGGGCAAGCCGGTCGAGTCACCGTGGCCACGAACATGGCCGGGCGCGGTACCGACATCCGCCTGGGGCGGGATGTCGAAGAGTCCGGGGGGTTGCACGTCATCGCAACCGAGCTCCACGAGTCCCGGCGGATCGACCGCCAGCTGTTCGGCCGCTGCGGCCGGCAAGGAGATGCCGGCAGTTTCGAGGCGATCGTCTCGCTCGAGGACGAGCTGGGCCGGACGTATCTCGGTCCCGCGTTCACCCGGCTCGCGCGCCGGCTCGCACGAAACGGCTCGCAGGGACCGCTACGCCGACTGGTTCGTCTCGCGCAGGTGCGCGCCGAGCGCAACCACGCCGCGATCCGGCGCGCGCTGCTCACCCTCGACGAACAGCTCGGCGACCTGCTCGCGTTTTCTGGAAAGGGCGAGTAGCGGGAGCGCTACTTCAGGAACCTCAGCCGGCACTTCGCACCGGCGGGAACCTGCTGCTTCTCGTTCGGCAACTCGAGCCGCACCCCGAACGTCCCGCTCGCCGCGTTGATCACCCGGTCGACCACCTTGACCCGCGCAGTCAACGTTTGCGGCGGCGTCTCGGGCGTGACCTCGGCTCGATCGCCTTGCTGGACCGACCCGTACAGGTTCGCGGGAAGGATGACTTCCACGTTCAAGGGATCGATCTCCGCGAGCTTGAGAATCGGATCCTTCACGTTGGTCGTCGCGAACTCTCCGGCCTTCAGATACCGGTCGACGACGACGCCGCTCACCGGGCTACGGATGGTGCGCATGTTGAGCACTTCGGTCGCGCGCTGGACCTCGAGCTCCGCCAGCTGCTGGTTCTCGCGGGCGACCTTCAGGTCGGACTCCGCCAGCATCCGCTCGGTCCGCGCCTCTTCCAGCGCGTTCGGGGAGATGAAGTTCTGGCGAGCGAGTTCTTCCGCGCGGCGCTCCTTCTTGACCGCGAGGTCGAGCCTCGCCTCCGCGGACTTCACCTGGCCGACCCCGCCAGCGCGCTGCTTGGCGACCGCAAGGGCCGCCCGCTCCGGCCCCGACTCCAGGGTCACGAGGATCTGACCTTTCTTGACGCCTTCACCGCGCTCCACCGTAATCTTCTCGATCAGGCCCTCGACCGGGCTGCGGATGTCGACCATCTGCCGAGCTTCGATGATGCAGTCGAACTCGTTGGCCCACGCCTGCCCCGCAAGCGCGATCACACCGAACCAGAGGACGAGGCGGATTGGTCGCACGTTCAAAGGGGTGGGTAGAGGGGCACGGGATTCTCGCCGCCCGCATTGCCGGGCGTAAAGGACGAAAGCGACGTTTGTCGGACGCTAGGTTCGCAGCGCTAGAAGGTTAAGTGATAGCGCAAAGTATGGATATCAACACATTGATCACAATATGAAAAATGTCTGAGTTACAGAGGTTTTGCCACGGCCTCTCGGATGCGACCGCACGCCAACCACGCGCTTTCGTAGGTGGATTGCTGCTCTGGCCGCCTCCGGCTGCCCTTACAATCGAGCGAACGGCAAATCGGGATCGCGATGATCGTTTTCGAGTTGATCTGCGCGGAACAGCACCGCTTCGAGGGTTGGTTCGCCTCCGGCGAGGCCTTCGAGCTCCAGCGGGACGCGGGAATGGTCTCCTGTCCGGTCTGTTCGACCGGCGACGTCACGAAATTGCCGGCGGCAAGAATCCGCCGCGGCAGTGAACGGGCGGGAAGCCCAACCCCAATCCATGAAGGTGCGGCATCGCGATCAGGCGGCCCGCACGCGCAATCAGCTGGCCAGCAGCAGCAGATGGTCGCCATGCTAACGAATCTCGTGGACCACGTCCTGCAGAACACCGAGGACGTCGGTAAAGCGTTCGCCGAAGAAGCTCGCCGGATTCACCGAGACTCGGCTCCGAGTCGCGGAATCCGCGGTACGGCAACGCGGGAGGAGGCGGAGGATCTGCGGCAGGAAGGCATCCCGGTGTTTTCCTTGCCGATCCCACCGCGCGACGATTGGCACTGAGGGGACGGGAGGAATAAGAGCGGGAATGTGTATTATGTTAAATTAGCTTTCCCTCGCTTCAAGGCCTTCTGTTAGCACTCATTCCTTCGCGCCGGTCTTCCGCAGGATCTCCACGATATCGGCGTTTCCACCCTTCAATGCCCATTGCAGGGCACTCGCTCCAACATCGGTCTTCGCGTTCGGATCGGCGCCTTGAGCGAGCAGCAGCTTGACCACGGCGTAGTGGCCGTTCCGCGCGGCTAGCACGAGCGCGGTTGCGCCGTTCGGCGCGCGCGCGTCGATCTCGGCCTTGTTGTCCAGCAGGTACTTCGCGACGTTCGCGTGACCCTGGAAAGCCGCGTAATGGAGCGGGGTCCAACCGTCCTTGTTGATCTCGGCGCCGCGGGAATGGAGCATCCTGACGCTTTCCGCCTGACCCTTGAAGGCCGCAAACATGATCGCAGTCTCATTGGTCGGGGTCCGCTGATTCACCTTCGCCTTGCGGTCCAGCAGCAGCCGGATCATTTCGAGGTGCCCCTCGCGCGAAGCCATCATCAGCAGCGAGTAGCCCTCCTTGTCGGTCGAACTTGGATCCATTCCCCGGTCGAGCAGACTGCGCACCTCGCCTAGGTCATTGGCGGTTACCGCCTTGAACAGATCGTCAAGCGTGGGCGCGGCGACCGCCGGAAGCGCGATCGTCGCCATCCATAGTGCCAACGGGATCGAAAGCCTAAGAAGCATGCGTGACCTGTTGCTCGATCTTGAACAGCCGAAAGAAGTTCTCCGTCGTCGCCGCCGCCACGTCCTCGAGCGCGATGCCGCGAAGCCGGGCGATCTCCTCCGCCACCAAGCGGACGTACGCCGGCCGGTTCACCTTCCCGCGGTGCGGAGTCGGCGCGAGGTAGGGCGAATCCGTCTCAACGAGGATGCGCTCCAGGGGGATGGCCTTGGCCACCTCTCGTAGGCTTCCGGCGTTGCGAAAGGTGACGATCCCGGAAAACGAAATCAGGAAACCGAGGGCCACGGCCGCCTTCGCGACCTCGAGCGTCTCGGTGAAGCAGTGCATCACCCCGCCGACTTCGCCTGCGCCCTCCTCCTCCATGATCCGGAGCGTATCGGCGGCTGCTGAGCGCGTATGGATGACCAGCGGTTTTCCGCACGCCTTCGCCGCCCGGATGTGGACCCGGAATCGCTCGCGCTGCCACTCGAGGTCGCCCGTGAGGCGGTAGTAGTCGAGTCCCGTCTCGCCGATCGCGACGACCTTCGGATGATCGGCGCGCATCAGCAACTCGTCCACAGCGACGCTGCCGGCGTCGGGATAGTCGGGATGCACGCCGACGGTGGCGAACAGGTTCGGATGGGTCTCGGCGAGAGCGAGAACGCGCGGGAAATCCCGCAGCGTCACGCTGATGCACAGCGCATGCGAGACGCCGGCGGCCGCCATCTCTCCGAGCAGTTCCGGAACGCAGTCGCGAAACTCGTCGAAGTCGAGATGGCAATGGGAGTCGACGAGCATGCCTCAGTAGGTATGCGTCGACCGGGTGGATTGCAGCAACCCGCCGAGGAGCGACTCGATCCTGCGCTTCGCCGCGTGGCCGCTCTCGTCGTCGGAGAACTGGACGCCGATCCCCTGCGCCTTGTTGCCCTGGCAGTTGGCCGGGGTCACCCACACGACCTGCCCTGCGACCGGAAGCTTGTTCGGATCGTCCATGAGGGTCAACAGCATGAACACCTCATCCCCGAGTCGATAAGGGCGCGTCGTCGGGACGAAGATCCCGCCGCGTTTGAGGTGGGGAATGTAGGCGGCGTAGAGCGCGGACTTCTGCGAGATCGTCAGCGACAGGACGCTGGGCCGGATGCCACTTTTCGCGAGGTCGTCAGCCATTGTGAGGCTCCAGGAGCTGAGCGTAGCGGAGGAACACGTCTTCCAGGAACAGGCGCGGGTTGAGGGGGTGTTGCGCGACCGCGGCGCAATCCGCGAGAGAGCGGTCGAATGCCAACAGCGGCGCGACGCGGAGCGAGTCGGCTAGCGCACGAAGCGTGGTCGCTTGCCGCAGGTGATAGCGCACTTTCCCCGCGACTCGCGCAAGGATCAGGTCAGCCGCCCACTTCTGCAGCCACCCGATGACGCGCGGCGGCGCGACCCCTTGGCACGCCTCGGCGAGGGCAAACGGGTCCCGAGTCCCGCTAGCGAGCTCCCGGAGGACCGCATCGCGCACCGGTCGCTCATCGGCCTCCTCTAGCACCGCGAGCGGCGCATTGGCTGCATACGCTAGCGCCGCCTCCGGATCCTTCACGCCGTTCGCCGCGAGCCAGGGAAGCGCCTCGTCGCCGGCCGGCGAGACGCCTACACGTTGACATCGGCTTCGCACGGTGGGCAGCAGCCGGTCCGCAGCGCTCGAAACAAGCAGGAACACGGTCGCGGGCGGAGGCTCCTCGAGGTTTTTCAGCAGCGCGTTCGCCGCCGCAACATTCATCGCTTCGGCGGGACGGACCAACACCACGCGGAGCCCGCGACGATGCGTGCCGATGGCCAGAAATTCCTGCACCTCGCGAATTTGCTCGATGCGGATCTGTCGACTGCTCGATTCGCCCTCGCGCTTCCGGGAGCCGGGATCGGGCTCGGCGGACTCGGCGAGCGCCTCGGGTTGGATCAACCGGAAGTCGGGATGATTGCCCTGACCGAACCAGACGCACGCCTCACATCGTCCACACGGCAGGGATTCATCCCGAGCGTCTTCACAGAGCAGTCGCTGCGCGAAGAGCGTGGCGAGCGTGGTTTTCCCCAGAGCCGCTCGGCCGTGGATGAGCAGCCCGTGAGGCAGCGCGGCGCGCCGGGAACTCAGCCGCTTCCAGGGCTGGGCTAGCCATGGAAAAATGTCACTATTCATATAGTTGAGATTAATTTATCAAGCGAGATCTTAACTTCGCCCACGCCTTGACTCGCATCGATGACCCGGAACCGCTCAGGAAACCGCGCCGCGCGCTGCAGATATGCTTCCCGAACGCGCTCGTGGAAAGCCGCGTCTTCCCGTTCGAACCGATCCCGTGCCGCCTTGGCGCCTCTCCTGCGCGCTTGCGCCGTGCCGACGGGGACGTCGAAGAAGAGGGTCAAATCGGGATGGAGCCCTTCCTGAACCCAAGATTCTAGGACCTGCAGCTTCTCCATCGGGAACCGCCGGCCGCCACCTTGATAGGCGAACGTCGCGTCCGTGAACCGGTCCGATACGACCCACGCGCCCTGCGCGAGAGCCGGCCGCACGACCTTCGCGAGATGCTCCCGTCGGGCCGCGAAGACGAGCAGCACTTCCGTCCCCGTCTCCATGGCATCGTGGAGCAGGATCTCGCGCAGCTTCTCCCCGAGCGGCGTGCCGCCCGGTTCACGCGTCAGCACGACTTCCCTACCCGTCTGCCGCAAGCGCTCCGCGAGCCACGCGATGTGAGTGCTCTTGCCTGCGCCGTCGATGCCTTCGAGCGTGATGAACTTTCCGCGCATGGGATGGGGAAGCACGCGCCCTCAGCGGCTCAAGGGCGACCCTTCAGCTGGTATTTTGTCACGGCGCGGTTGTGCTCCTCGAGCGTTCGCGAGAACTCGCTCGTACCGTCGCCGCGCGCGACGAAGTAGAGCGCATCGGTGCGCATCGGGTTGGTGACTGCCTCGAGTGACGCAAGCCCCGGCAAGGCGATCGGTGTCGGCGGAAGGCCCTCACGTGTGTAGGTGTTGTACGGCGTATCCGTGGCAAGGTCGCGCTTGCGGAGGTTGCCATCGAAGCGATCGCCCAGTCCGTAGATGACTGTCGGGTCCGCCTGGAGCTTCATCCCGCCCCGCAGCCGATTCACCAGGACCGCGGCGACGAGTCCCCGGTCGTCGGCATGCCCGGTCTCCTTCTCGACGATCGAGGCGAGAATCAACGCTTCGTAGGACGACTTGAGCGGCAGATCGGACTGACGTTGCGACCACGCCGCGTCGAGCCGCTTCTCCATCGCGCGAAAGGCGGTGCGCAGGACCTCGAGGTCCGTCGCACCCTTCGCGAACCGGTACGTGTCCGGGAAGAACAGGCCTTCCGGGTTGTCGCGCTTCGCTTCGATTCGCAGCAACACGTCGGCGTCGGAGAGCCCCTTGGTGTCGTGCTTGACATGGGGATGCGCGTCGAGCGCGTCTCTTAGTTGGCGGAAACTCCAGCCTTCGATGAAAACGATCTCCGAGAGCACGACATCGCCTCGCTTGAGCTTGGCGAGGAGATCGAGCGGAGTGATTCCCGCCTGGACCTCGTAGCTGCCTGCCTTGATCTCTCCCCGAGTGCCGAGCACGCGTGCGAGCGCCTCAAATGCCCACGCCGGCATCTCCACCCCTGAGCGCGCGATCGTCCGTGCGGCCGCGCGAAACGAGCTACCCGGCGGGATCGTGAATTCGATGGCCGGTGCCCCCATCTGCAGAGGGGTGTGCGCAAACCACCACAGCCCGCCCGCGACTGCGCAGGCCGCAACGAAACCGACCAGAAAGAGGTATTTGAGCGCTCTGAACATCACGACCAGCGGGGGGGCGGCGTTCGCCACTCTGCCGCTATGATACGTGACCGGCTTTGCTTCGCCCTTTTCCGATGCTGTCGGCATGAGTAAGAATTCTTTTCTGGCCGCGCGCGGAGCCCGGCTCGGGAACGGCCTGGTTCACGATTTCGGCGATCCGGCCGGCGAACTCGCTGCTACGACGTCGACCGGGGTCTTGGCGGAGCTGTCGCAGTTCGACGTCCTCTCCTTCGCTGGGGACGACGCAGGCACCTTCCTGAACGCCCAGCTCAGCTGCGACCTCGCAAACCTCGCGAACGATGCGGCCACATACGGTGCCTACTGCGACGCCAAGGGGCGGGTGTTGGCGAACGTTCTGCTCTGGCGCGAAGCGGTCGAATTTCACATGCTTCTCGCGCGCAGTCTCGTGTCGACCCTGCGCGAGCGACTGCAAAGGTATGTTCTACGTGCAAAGGTCGCGATCGCGGAGCACGCGGATGGGATCCTCATCCTCGGTGCAGCGGGGCGCCCCGCAGCCGATGCAGTCGCGGGGTGGATGGGTCAGCTGCCGGCGAGGCCGTTGGCGATCGACCGGCGGAACGGATGCACCGCGATTGCGGTTCCCGGCGGACGCTTTCTGCTCACCAGTCGAGCCGAATCCGGGCAAACAGTCTGGGATCGCCTCGCCCGCGATCTACGACCCGTTGGAGCAGCGTGCTGGGACTGGCTTGAAATCGCGAACGGCGTGCCCTGGATCACCGTCGCGACGCAGAATCGATTCGTCCCGCAAATGCTCAATCTGGATCTGCTGGGCGGCGTGAGCTTCCAGAAGGGCTGTTATCCAGGTCAGGAGATCGTTGCTCGGACGCAGCACCTCGGCAAACTGAAGCGGCGTCTCCATCTAGCCAATGTCCGGACCGAGGGAATGCCCGTGCCTGGCGAGGAGCTATTCAGCGAGGATCTCGGCGCGCAGTCCGCCGGGATGGTTGTCAACGCGGCGCCGGCACCGGCGGGTGGATTCGACCTCCTGACCGTGGTGCAGATGGCGAGCGTCGCAACTGCAAAG
>Ga0126369_10002311_pt1 | contig 13515 bp, 13 predicted proteins | sample PanSoiMetaPlot_1_FD_109646 | JGI IMG/M metagenome (GOLD analysis project Ga0126369, IMG submission 109646) | Tropical forest soil microbial communities from Panama - MetaG Plot_1 | ecosystem: Environmental > Terrestrial > Soil > Tropical forest > Bulk soil | place: Panama | collected 2016-02-17 | reverse complement strand
GTGTCGCGCCAAGGCGATAGAATAGACGCTACCCCGAATGGTATTGAGCCACCTGGGAGTTCATGAACGCATTTGATTTTGCTCGCTATCAGAAAAATAATTCTACTCGTTTCTCGGATCGCCGCGTTTTCACACAGCCAGGGTCACGAAGAGAACAACTCGACGCGAGCAAATCTATTCCGCTGTACCCTCATGAGCGGAAGCCGGCGCCAATCTCGTACACTCCGGCTAGGGCCACAGGCTGACATTATTCGTCCCAGCTGTAAGCGCAGTTGCGGTGAAATTTTCTTCTCCACTTCGTCGATACGCCACGAGTCAGGCTCAGCCAGGTGCGTCGCGTATTCCAACGACGCTCCTGTCGCTGAGGCTTGCCCGCCGCGCGGACTCGGACAATCGCGGCAGCGCCATCTCGACGAAGCCCTTGAGGGCCGCGGCGTCCACAAACGCGCGTCTTGGAATATAGTGCGTCCTGTTGCCGACCAGGAAGCAGACAGCCGTAGGGGTGATAAAGAGACGCTCAATCGCCTCCCATTTGATCCAGTGCCCTCCGTCCTCATCCTCCCAGTGCATCCGGTCGGCTTTCGCCTCGAATGTCAGCGGGACCGGAGCCTTTCGCTGCGCCAGCCAATGCGCGCTGACGCGCGGGGCGAGCCAACGGCAGACCAGCCACCACAGTGCGGCGGATCCGAACAGCCACAGGAGGAATGGACCCCAAGCCACGAGCAACGGGGGCAGCGTGGGAGGCAGCACGCTCGAGATCCTCTCGGACCATACGGTAACAACAACAAGCGCAGAGACTTGAAGGACCGGCAGCAGCCACCACACGTGCCGCTGCCGGGCCGAGTAATGGTAGCGCAGCGACTCCCGTTGCACGGCAAATCCCGTCGTGTATTCCGGCGTGTAGGTCAGCCGGTATGCCGATCCGTCTGCCACGTTCCCCCTCCTGTTTCTGCGGTGAGGCCGTCCGCTCAAGCGCGACCCGGTGCGGCGAAATAAGCATTTATTCGGGCGGGCCGATGGCAAGCGCGCCTGCTTCTATCCTCAACAGGGCAGACGGTTATTGCACACGCTTGCGTCGCAATCACGAAAGCCTATTCGATCCTTCTAGAGCCCGGACGGTGTCGGCTTGGAGTCATGAGCCGTAAGGCTCGCAGCGAGTAAATCTGGTGCGCTTTACCCCCAACAGCTGCCGTGACAGCGGACGCGCGCTGACTTCGCCTTCGGACCACAAGCGGTCATCTGCCACATCGGTCCAGTAGGTTCGAGAACAGTGACCCGTTTGGCTCATGGGGTGTTGCTTGGTCGAAGCACATGAGCAGTGATTCGTTCTTCAAACGCATGCCAGCCATCGCCACTACTGAACACAATGACATCGCCCACCAGATTTCTCACTTCAAGAACGCCGTCGGGTTCCTCGGCGAGTATTCTCGCGAAGATGAGGGTCGATGTGAGCGTTTCGTGCGACCACTTCTTCATCAAGAGGCGAGACTTGTCCCCACGCATCTTGATCTCGATGTAAGGGGTTGGTTTGCGCGCAATATCGCAAACATTGAACTCTCGCATTACGGATGCAAACCGCTGCGTCGACCAAGCTGCACTCAATTCGCACGCAAAACAGGGAAAAACGTGAACAACACGGATATCATTTGACCAACCCGCGCCGTTGGCCCAACCCCTCGTGAGCCGGCGCTCGTCCCCGGACACGTGACCAAGCATGTCAAATCCAGGAAGACGGCGCGAAGAGAGGCCGTGATCGCCGGGAAAGCCCTCACCAAGCATTTGAGCTTCAATCGCGCTCAAGAAGGGGTCCACGACCCGACTGTCGAGCTCACGAACTGGGCCGGCCTGGTCCACGCCGAAACAGACGAGCTCGTCAGACGGCCTGTACAGCGCGTGCAGAGTCGACATCCGCGTTGTGACCGAGGCCGTTCTCCAGCCCGCTCGCCCGTACGGAACCGCATCGACGAGGTACTCCATCTCGTAAACTCCAAACGGAGGCAGGCTGACGCAACATAAGGTGCTTTCGGCCTTCAAGTCTCTCGTGGGTCATAAACAGTAAGTTCTCGGCCTGAGCACAACGAGTCCGCTTACACCTAGTTAGCCGACGCGAGAGCGGACGCATGGCCTGCATGTCGCTTGAGGGCCAAGAAGCGACATTGCTCAATGCCGCCGATCAGCAAAGCGAAGCATCTTCACGGCCCCCTCAAATTCGCGGGCCAGCGTGCCGGCGTCGAGCACGACGACGCGCGGTGTAACGCCGAACTTCTCCCGGACGGCGGTTTGCATCGTTTCGCTCGCGGCAGCAGGGTTGGCGTCGCGCCGCACCTCGATCGAGACGACAAGCGTATCAAGGTCCTTCTCGCTCACAAGCTCCGCTTTGAAATCGCCGACCTCTTCGTTGCGGAAGATAAAGTCCTCGAATTCGGAATGATTCAGATTGACGCCGCGAACCTTAAAGAATCCGCTGGTGCGGTGCGTATGCTTGACCAGCGGGAACACCGAGAACGGACCGGAGTCGTCGTCGCCACGCTGCCATGTGACCAGATCGCCGGAGCACCAGCGCAGGAACGGGGTGAGATTATTGGTCCACAGCGGGGTAACCACGAGGGAGCCGACCGCGCCCTCCTTCACCGGCACGTCCGTTTCCGGATCGAGCACCTCTATGAAGAACATATCGGTCCAGATGCGAAAGCCGCGGCCGGGTTGGTCCTCGGCGCCCATCATGCCAGCTTCCGTCATGCCAAAGGTGTCACGTACCTCCGCGCCCCAGTGACGCGAGAGCTTCTCGCGCTTGGCATCGGAGAGCGGCTCGGCCGAACAGAGCACCGTTTCGACAGAGCCATTTGCGAGGTCGCGCCCGCGCGCATCGGCGAGGTTCGCGAGGTGGAGCCCATAGCTGCTCATGCCCATCCAAATTGTCGGGCGCAGACGTTCAATCAATTCCAGCTGCATCACCGATGGCGTGGAGGTGCCCGAGCCAGCCCAGTTCACGCCGAGGCCCCGCGTCTGCGCCGCGCGCGCGAGCATCTGGCCGACCGGATGGATGCCGAGCGGAAAGGACATGTGCACGCGGCCGCCGGCGCGGCGCGAGGTGCAGTCGTAGATGCGGGCGAAGCCGATCATCGCCGCCGCGATGTCATCGACGCTGCGCGGATAAAACAGCGGTGCGCCGGTCACTCCGCCGGAGCGCCAATACTCGGCGAGGTCGTCCGGAGACGGCAGACAAAAATCGGAATAGAACCGCCGGTCATCGAGCGCGCGAAGCATGTCTTTATCTAGGATCGGAATCTTCGCCCATTCCTCGGCGTCATCCAGGCGGTCGAGCCGGACGTGGTCGAGCTTGCCTTTGTAAAAAGGCGCGCGCATCGCCTGCTCGACCGCGCGGCGCTTGCGCGACGACTGGATAGCGCCGATGTCGGCACGTGTGCGCGGAAGCGCGGTTAGCTGCGTCATCAGGTGGTCTCTTCTGCGCCGAGTTCTCCAATCCAGCGTTGCTGCGCGGCGTAAGCGTCGGGCAGGTTGCCTGCCGCTTCCTGCTGCACCATCGCGGCGAGACTCGCTTCTTTCTCCGGCGTGCTTTCCGGGATCGTCTCCAATGCGTCCGCGAGCATTGCCTGATAGTCGGCGCCAACCGGGCAGACGTCGGCGCACCGCCGGCACCCGGTGATCACGCCGGCGCCGCGCAAAATGCTCTGCCAGAGATTGAAGCTGTCTTCCGAGCGCACCAGCTCTTTCTGCTTCTGTGCGTCCGGCTCGGCGATGATACGTCCAACGTGTTCGGACAGTTGCGCAAAGCCGTGCGGTGACCGAAAACGGTCGCACGATGGCCAATCCCGGTCCCAATGCTTCACGGCATTTGCCGGGCAGGTCTTGAGACAACGGCCACAGCTCGGGCCGAGGCAGAGCGCGTTCTCCATTTTGCGGTCGCACGCGACGTCGACCGAACACAGGATGGCGGTAAGTAGCACGCGCGGTCCGTATTCGGGCGTCAGCAATTGCAAATTCAGCCCGAGCGTGCCGAGGCCGGCTTCGACCGCCGCATGCGGCAACGACAGCAGCGCACCGAGACGCTCGCTCGGATCGCCGTCGTAGGTCCACGGATCGACATGCGTTGGCGGGACGATGATGGCAGGGTAGCCGTTGTCCTCAAGCCAATAAACGAGCTCGAGCGAGGCTTCCTCCAGCCGCGAGAGCGCGAGCTCGTCGTTGTAATATTTGTGCCGGTCGTTCCACGCGGTAATTCGAGCGCTGCCGCGGCTCACACGTTTCGCCAGCACAATCACGCGCCCGCAGTCGAGATCGGTGATATCCGATGGCCGACGCGGACTCCTCGGATCAGGTGGATTGCGCTCAAGCGCCACGCCATCGGCGATACCAACGAGATCGGCGCCGAGCGCACGCGCTTTCGCTTTGATCTCCGCCGCAGTGAGGGGTTGGGTGAACGCCGAGACCATTACTCGCCTGCATCCACCTCGGCCGGCGCGGCGTCTTTTTTCGCTTGCTGGGCCTTTTTGAACTCTTGCAACTGCCGCGCCACCATTCCCTTATAGCCGTCAGGTCCAACCCAGCGCCTGTTCCACGCGTTCAGGCCGGCCACGTCTTCACCCCGCACACGGTTCTCGCGCCAGCTCTTCCCGATCGCGACTTTTTCGGGCGTCTTCTCCGGAATGGCCTTCTGCAGATCGGCGAGATGCGCGTGATAGTCATTGCCCACCGGACACACAGCCAGGCAGCGCGGGCAATCGCCGAACGAACCGACGACGCGCAGCAGCCCCTGCCAAAAGCCGAACACGTCGCGCGAGCGCGCCATCTCGTGTTTCTGCGCAACCGGCGCGTCGATGAAGCGTTCGAAGAACTGCAGGATGGTCGAGAAGCCGAACTCCTGCGCTTCGGTTGCACACGCGCGTTTGTCGATGCCGAAGTGCAGGACCGCATCTGCGGGACATGCATAAAGACAGCGACTGCAAGATTCGCCAATACAGACCTGCTCGGTCAGCGGTTTATCGGCCTCGAGTTCAAGCTCGGTCAAAATGCCTGTCAGATAGACGCGCGGCCCGAACTCGGGCGTGAGGATGTTCACCTCGAGCCCGAGGGTGCCCAGACCCGCTTCCACCCCGAGATGGCGCGTCGAGAGCCTGCCGTAGCTCGCGCGCTTGTAATTCCAGTCCGTCTCCTGCGCAGCCGTGACGAACGAAGGATAGCCCCGCTCTTCGAGCTCTTCGGCGAGCCGGTACGCCACCTTGTCCATTTTCCGTAGCACCAACATGTCGATGTACTGCACCGGCACGTTGTTCTTGCAGCGGAAGGCACCAGCGGGAATACGCTGCACCAACACCACGACGCTCTTGCAGTGAGGCGAAATGCGCTCGGGGGTTTGCGGCCAGCGCGGATCGGGTGGGAACGCGTTTAAAGTCGCGGCGCTAGCGATGCCGACGAGATCGGCGCCGAGTTCTTTTGCGCGCCTTTTCACCCAACCGGCATCCGCGGCGCTCATAGACTTCCTCGACGACGGTTGGTCACAGAGCCCACCGTCTTCTCCGGGGTGCAGAATAATTCTAGCGATGTTTTAAGCCTAAAGCTTTCGCTTTGACAACAGTCCGGATGTCACGAGTTAGCCCGACCACTACGCTCCCCCTTGGTCGGCTTACCCCTTAAAGGCTAGTCGTGGCAGCGGACATCCTCGTTCGCGGACTCCGGGCAAGTGGCGACGCTGCTCGGTTCAAATGGGCATTATTCAGTTTTGACCCTTCGCGATTGCAATGAGCATAGGATACGCTAGAGACTCCATCTATTCACGTATCCATGTGGCTTTGGACGCGCTTGCCTTGCGCGCCAGAACAGGGACGAAGACGCGCTATGGCCAGACGAGACAACTGGGTCGACATAGGAAGCACCGAGGAGCTGGCCCAAACACCGCTCAGGCGTGTTACGGCAAAGGACGTAGATCTTGCAATATCCATCAAGGACGGGAAATTTGGCGCAATTTCAAATTCCTGCAATCACGTCGGCGGGCCGCTGGGTGACGGCCGGCTCGACGGCGACTTCATTGTTTGTCCCTGGCATAATTGGAAGTTCCATCGATGCACGGGTATAGGCGAGCCTGGCTTCGAGGGGGATCGCGTTCCTTCGTTTCCATTGAAAATCGAAAACAACCGCGTGCTAGTCAACATTGGTGCACCCACCAAGCGCGCCAAGCAACCGCACGACCCTCACCCTCTGTCACGCAAGGTCGAGCGCGCACCCGGACCATTGCGTCTTGCCGGAATTGCGACCACGGTTATGGACGCGGCGAACCCGCGTTTCTCGGGCTCCGACCATCTCCTCGAGCATGCTCTGAAAGCAGGTCGCGAGTTCGGAGCTGAAACGCAACTTATCCGCCTCAACGATCTTAGATTTCGCGCCTGCGAGGGATACTACTCAAAATCGGCACACGCCTGTACGTGGCCATGCTCGATCACTCAAATGGATGCTGGGGACGAATTGGATCGCGTCTATGAGGTATTGGTGCACTGGGCTGATGCCCTCATCATTTCATCGCCCATTCGGTGGGGCGCGGCGGCGTCGCTTTATTTCAAGATGGCCGAGCGGCTGAATTGCATTCAGAACGCAATTACAATCCGCAATCAGGTTCTCATTCGCAACAAGGTTGCTGGATTTATCATCGTCGGCGGGCAGGACAACATTCAGGCTGTTGCCGGCCAAATGCTCGGCTTCTTCTCCGAGCTTGGTTTCATCTTTCCGCAATTTCCCTATATCGCGCACTCGCGAGGGTGGTCACGTGAGGACATGGAATGCAATGTCGAAATCTTGAAAAACTCGGCTGAACTTGTTGACGGTGCAGCCATGCTTGCGCAACGTTGTCTCGATCTTGCGAGAGACTTGATCGCGCGCGACGATGCGCCGGCATCGATCGAACGTGGAGGCCGCAAAGCCCATTCGCTCCAGACGTAGCGGTGGGAATTGTACTTAGCTCAGCGCCTTTATGGCGGCCGCGGCCGCGGCGTGAAGAAAGGCTTCAATGTCTGCCTTTTGATTACTGGATCCAACAATTAGGTGAGAGGGCGCGATCGCTGCCAGGAAATCTTTTGAGTGCCAAAAACCTATCGAAGGCAATGCGGGCAACGTTGCGGGGTCCAGACGTGGATACATACTCACGTAGAAATAGGGCTCGTCGTAGTACTCGTCGCCGGGCTCAAAGCCGATGCCCATTGTTTGTGCCGAGTTTACCGCAATCAAAGTATCGAGGTCGAAATGATGCGGCCAGCACCGGATCGGTGGAGCATTTAGATTGTGGGTTGTGATCAGTTCTCTAATCACGCCAAGCACCGCATTTGCATTTGAAAACCACTCGGATAGCACGCTCAGGAATTCACCGAGAGTGTCGACGGCATAGGCAGCGCCTTCGGCAATTGCATGCGGTGGCATGTCATACGGAGCCGGCGCGTCCAAAGCGTCAGGATCCAATCCCCTCGCACTTAATGAATTGCCGAGCCACGCCCGCACATCTGTGTCGGTCCGACCATTGAGCGAAAGATTGGCCAGAAACTCGCCCTGGTCACTCAAGATCGCGAGCTTCATGTTCGCCATCACCAACCCTAGCCGCACGCCGTCGGAAAACGGATGAGTTGCAAGGCCGCCAAATGTATCATCCCAACCAAGGTTGGTGTGGCTATGGTCAGGGAGGCTGGGAATGTACGCGCGCGCGGCACGGGCGAGCCACTGCACAGCAAAGTGAGCCTGTCTTCGGGTATCGCTTAACCGACTTTGGTCGACAGCGTGCAATGCTCGCCACTTCAGGTTACTCAAGATAGTTCCTCGGAATTCACAAGGGACGTCTGCCGCGATCCAGTAACAATGACTTCGGTAGATGACGTCGAGGAGTTACACGGTTACGAGTTTTTTGAGTGAGGCAACCAGCCTACGAACGCCAGGTGACGGCATAACCGTCAGCATGGTCCCCGCGCGCGCGGCACTTCTGTCGGCGCGTAAGGACATCAGAAAACGTGCCTTCAGTCTTTTCACACCAACCCCTAAGCGCCCCCAAATGGCCGTCGCCCAATTCGTGGAAGCAAAGCCCCCTGGATAGACGATCGGGGGTTTCGCACATACGTGCCGAAATGGAGCGGACATCACGGCATGTCACAAATGGGCCAAAACCAGATTCATGCACCGCAGCAAAAAGCCCCTCTATTCGATCACCCCGTTGGCGCGGGCAAGAGCTAATTGTGAAGATTGACCCGCCCGTGTATTGCTCTGTTTACGTCCCAACGCGGAATTTCCCAGATGACGGCCGACTACGAAATAGACCTCGCTAGGTCGGAGGACATTCCCGGTATTCTCGCTGTGCAGGAGCCTAATCTGCCCGACAACGGCGGCAGTCTTTCGGTGCGGCAGCCGGCGGAGTGGTTCAAACATGCGATACTCGAAAAGTCGGTCATAGTCGGTCGCCGCAATGGAGACGTCGTCGCTTATGTATTGGGGACTTCTCTCGCCGCGAAAGCCCACATACCGATCATTCAGGCAATGTTGCGCGCTTTCCCCGCGCCTCCTAATTGCTATTTGTATGGCCCAGTTTGCGTCGTGGAGCACGAACGTGGTCACGGCCTTCCTGGCGCGATGTTCAAATTTTTGCAGGCACACATGGGCGGTCGCTCGGCCATGACATTTGTACGGGCCGACAATGAGCCGTTGCTTCGAGTGCATCGAAAAATGGGAATGCGCGAGCTTGGTTCGTTTTTGAACAACGACGAACGATACATCGCCCTGAGCTATACGCCCCAATGACGGCTCCGGGTTCAGGAGCCGTAAGGCTCACAGCGAGTAAATGTAGTCCGCTCTTCCCTCAATAGCCGTCGTGAAAGCAGACATCGCGGATCGACAGCAACGGGCCAACAAGAGACCCGCGAGCGGTCAGGCAAAATGTCAGCTTCCGCCGAAACCGGACGTTGAGTGGCTTGTCGCTGCACGCTGCCCCGTTTTCGTGACGTGCCGAAGCACGCCGCGCGTGCACTACGGATGAGGCGCGGGTCCAACGCAATCAGTTGTCCAGGAAGCTTCTAAGTATCCGCGACCGGGTCGGATGCTTGAGCTTGCGGAGCGCCTTCGCCTCGATCTGGCGGATGCGTTCACGCGTCACCGAAAACTGTTGGCCGACTTCCTCCAACGTATGGTCGCTGCTCATCCCGATGCCGAAGCGCATGCGCACGACGCGTTCCTCGCGCGCTGTGAGCATGGCCAACGTGCGTGTCGTGGCGGTGCGCAGGCCGGACTGGACCGCGGCGTCGATCGGCGAGACCGCATTCTCGTCCTCGAGGAAATCGCCGAGGTGGGAGCCCTCCTCGTCTCCAACGGGCGTCTCGAGGGAGAGCGGCTCTTTGGCGATCTTGAGGACCTTGCGCACTTTCTCCAACGGCATGCCGAGCTTTTCGGCGAGTTCCTCCGGCGTCGGCTCGCGTCCGATGTCGCCCAGTATGCGGCGTGACGCGCGGACAATCTTGTTAATGGCCTCGATCATGTGCACGGGAATGCGAATCGTGCGTGCATGATCCGCAATCGACCGTGTGATCGCCTGCCGGATCCACCAGGTGGCGTAGGTCGAGAACTTGTAGCCGCGGCGATATTCGAACTTATCGACCGCCTTCATGAGGCCGATATTGCCTTCTTGGATGAGGTCGAGGAATTGCGGGCCACGTTTAGTGTATTTCTTCGCAATGGAGATGACGAGACGCAGGTTCGCTTCCACCATCTCGTTCTTCGCCCTTCGTGCCTCCCACTCGCCTTTCTGCACCGTCCGGACGATCCTACGGAGTTCCTGGATCTCGAGCCCGGTCTCGGCGGCGAGTGTGTGAATCTCCCCGCGAATTTCCTTGATGCAGTCCTCGTCATTGGCGACGAAGCTCTTCCAGCCCTTCGCGGAGAATTCTGAGACCCGGTTCAGCCAGAGTGGATCGAGCTCAAAGCCGCGATAATTCTTCAGGAAGTCCTCGCGCGCGACCTCATGGCCTTCCGCCAGCCGCATCAGGCGTCCCTCATGGCCGACAAGGCGCTTGTTGACGTCGTAAAGCTGCTCGACCAGTGCAGCGATGCGCCTGTAGTTGAGGCGAAGGGACTTCACCGCGGTGACGATCTCATCCTTCAGCTTCTTGTGCCTGCGCTCCTGCGCCGGAGAGAGCGACAGTCCGCGAGGTTGGTTCTCGATATCCTGGTCTTGAAGGCGCCGCAGGCGTTTGTATTCCTTGGCGACGATATCGAAGGTCTCCAGCACTTTCGGTTTGAGCTCAGCCTCGATCGCGGCGAGAGATATGGAATTCTCGGCGTCATCATCGAACTCATCGTCGTCATTGCCGCTTTCGCCTGACGTCACGGTGTCGCTCGGCGGCTCGCCCGCCGGCCGGAGGGGGATTGATTGACCATCGGGGCCGGCCGGCGCCGGTATTGCCTCGGCGTCTGGACCGACGTAGGTCGCCTCGAGATCGATGATATCGCGAAGGAAAACCTTTCCGTCCCTGAGCTCGTCGCGCCAGATGATGATCGCCTGGAACGTGAGCGGGCTTTCGCACAGGCCTGCAATGATCGCCTCGCGGCCGGCTTCGATGCGCTTGGCAATCGCGACCTCACCGGCGCGCGAAAGCATCTCAACCGTGCTCATGTCACGCAGATAAATGCGCACGGGGTCGTCCGTGCGCTCGCCAGGCACCGATTTTCTGGTCTCGGACGGTACGGCGCGAACAACCTGGACCAATTCAGTGTCACCCAATTCAGTGTCGCGATCGTCTCCCTCAGGCTCGTCGGCCCTCTCGTTCTCCTCCGTTCTGGCATTCTCCTGCTCTATCGTATCGACACCCATCTCGTAGAGCACGGTCAGAACGTCCTCGATCTGCTCAGACGTGACCTCCTGCGATGGCAGAACCGCGTTGATTTGCTGGTAGGTTACGTAGCCGCGTTTTTTCGCGGCCTCGATCATCTCTCTCACTGCATTGTTCGAAAGCAGCGGGCTGTCAGGCGTCGTCTCAGGGCTGCGCTTTCTCGGGGCGCCGTCGTTGTCCTCCTTCGATGGCGCCGTGGTCTCGCTTGCCATGCTCTCCCCTTGGCCGCCGCTCAACGCGCAAGGAAACGTCACACCGCGGGTGGTCATGGACGTTGCACGAGCATCCTGAACCACCGCGATGTGGACTTGAGAATCCCCTGAGATCGCCTTCCGTGCGAGAGACACCCGTATAACACTCTAGGGTCGGGCGAGGGCGGGATGATGGCCGCTTTCAACATCAAAGTGGAGTTGGGGACTGGGCCCGTTGATTGTTCTCGCACTTTACGCGGCCGGACGGTCTCCTTGAACGCATCGACCCGCCTTGGTGAGAGATCAGACATTGGAGCGAATTCTCTCGAAAACGCAGAGGCCGCGCCTCGACGGATCCGGACCGCAAGCTCTCAAACGCATGCCCGCGCGTTAACGCTCACACATCCTTAACGCTGACACATCTTTCGGTACCGAGTGGCGCTCATTCCTTGCAATTGGGTCGCTTACGCACTATCTAGCGGCCATCGATGTTTGCCCGGACTACCGGGCCGATTTGCCTCGCACGGCCGGGCAAGTAGACGCTCTGCAGAATCCGCTCTCAATTTGATACACAGTCCGATCCGCGTTCCGGTAAGACCGCGGTCGGCAAGCTTAACTGGTGTGAGCGTCGTGCGCTCGAGGGGGGTCATGCGAATTTTTATTTTCAAATCGGGGGCGAACGAGGAACTTCGCGCGTTCGCCGGCGATCTGGATGGAAGCAAGTTGCCGAGTCAATTTCGGCCGTGGCATGCAATCGGCTCGATTGCGGCCGACAGGGATCCCCCCCACCGGCTCTCACGCCGGCGAATCGAGAAGGCGATCGAAGATCAAGGCTTTCAGCTCTGGCGCATGAAACCGAAAACGAAGAGTGCATAGCGATGCTCGAGTCGTCGTGTCAGACGTTCTTTTCGACTATCGTGTAGCCAGCTGCATCCAGCTTTCGAAACACGGCCCAGACCAGATGCTCGGCGTCGTTGTCAGGCATAAGTGTCTGCGGACGATTGGCACCGTGAGCGGTCGTCGGGAAGTCGATGTTGGCATTCTGGATTGCGCGAAACACGAGATTGAAAACCTCAGGTTTGATCACGGCTGGCCTCCTCAGAAATCTCCGGCGCTGCTCACAAACAGACACGGCACCGGAATGCTTTCAGACTATGAATCATCCGACCCGAAAAGGATCATGACATGGCAAAGCTGGATGCGACCAAGACCATAACAACCAAAGCAAAGGTACGCACTAAAGAGGTGAGCGACTCTTCAGTAACGCCGGACGAGTCCATACCGGAGGCGCACGCGCAACAAAGACGACCAGACCAAGGTCAGTTTTGCCTCCAGGTGGATCGGCAGACCAAGGCATCATATGCGACGTATGAAGCTGCCGAACAGGCCGCCTTGGTCATCAAGAAAAGACATCCCATCGTTCGCGTTGCGATCTACGACACCGTGGAACACGTGAACAAGGTGATCGAGCTCCCGAAGTAACAAGGCTGTTCACGATTGCAGCAATGGCGCCTCTGAAGGATGGAGGTGCTCAGTCGCGAAACAATCAGAACGTCGTCTCTCCCCGAGACCGCTGACTCTTTCTTGAGCGCGTGCCCCGTCATGCGGCGCTCACAAACAAAACCGAAGGAACATCATTTGCGAATCTTCGTCCGCGATAACAACGTTGACCAAGCTCTCCGTGCCCTGAAGAGGAAATTGCAGCGTGAAGGCGTGTTTCGGGAGATGAAGCGTCGGCGGTTCTACGAGAAGCCATCAGAGGTGCGCGTGCGCGAAAAGTCCGAAGCAATTCGCCGGCTGCGCAAGCTCGCGCGTAAGCAGGCCCAACGCGAGGGGCTCATCGCCGATCCACGCAAGAAAAAGGCGCAGGCGACGCGGACGCTCGGAAATCGACAACGAACGGAGCCTCGCGTGCCATCAACGCGGTAACGGCCTCCTCGGCTATCGCTCAGGCCGGATCGACGGGAGGGACTCTTGGTAAGACGGATAAGTCGGCATCCGGGGGCGAGGAGATCGATTCAAGCGTTGCGCGTAAAGGACATCCGGCCACAAGCGTCACCCTAATCAAGACCGAGGGCGAATGGGCCGACATCGCGAAGGACGGCACTGTTCTTGGCTATGTCCTTCAAAGACAACTCGCACCGCTAAATTGACGCGGTCTTGGTCGCCAATGCGGAGCACGCAACCTGATCGGCGACGGCGCAATCCCAATCGCGCTCGTTTTGCCAATGCCCTGAATTTTTCCTGGGGCGCCGAGCGGATGGGGTGCCGGCTAATTCCTGCCGCCGGTCCCGATGGTTCTCAATTTCGGGGGAGACGCCTCATGCGCGCCAGGAAAATCAATGTTCAAACCACCGACTGTTAGGCAAAAGTTAGGTACAGACGCAGGCGCGTCGACTATTTTGTTCTTAAGTATTTGAAATCATTGGCGCTCCCTAGGGGACTAGAACCCCTGTTTT
>Ga0126369_10002310_pt1 | contig 13518 bp, 12 predicted proteins | sample PanSoiMetaPlot_1_FD_109646 | JGI IMG/M metagenome (GOLD analysis project Ga0126369, IMG submission 109646) | Tropical forest soil microbial communities from Panama - MetaG Plot_1 | ecosystem: Environmental > Terrestrial > Soil > Tropical forest > Bulk soil | place: Panama | collected 2016-02-17 | reverse complement strand
CTGAGCAGTCAGCCATCCGGCTGGACAAGATCGACGATGAGCGCACCGCGGATGAAATCAAGGCGGAGTTGCTGAACGGCGATCCCGCCGATCGCCGGCTGGACGAAGGCGCGCACGAAGCTTATGTCGTGCCGGAAGGTTATCGCGGCATACAGGAGACGGTGGTCGGACCCGGCCGCTACTACGTCAACACGCTGGCGATTACGCCCATCGTAATTCCCACGACCAACCAAACTGTCGAGTGGACTTCAGGCGAAGTCGTCAACACCTTCAACCCGTTCGAAGTGATTTCCAAAGACGGTTTCACCATGCAGTTGGAGGTACGCGTCGTGTTTCGCGTCAAGCCGGAAGACGCGCCGTTCATGGTGGCCAAAATCGGCGGCATCGATCGTTTGATTCAGAACGTCATGCATCCGCTGATTGATTCCATCTTCCGTAACCAGGCTTCGGAATCTTCCGCGATGGCTTACCTGCAAAACCGGCACGAAGAACAGGAGCGCGCCGAGGCCCGGGTGCGGGCGCATCTGCTCAAGTACCACGTCGACGTGGTGAACGTGCTCATCTGTCATATTCACTTGCCGGAAGAGTTGATGAAGACCCAGACGGAAAAGATTCTCGCCGAGCAACGTCAGAACATGTTCAATGCGCAGCGCGAGGCTGAAGAGAAACGCATTCAGCTCGAGAAGACGAAGTCGCAGGCTGACAGCCAGCGTGATCTGATGGTCGCGACGGTGGGTGTGGATATCGCCAGCAAACGCGCCGAACAACGAAAGGCGGAAGCCGAAGGCGAAGCGTCCTATATTTCGCTGACCGGTAAAGCTGAAGCCGAAAAGGTGCGCCTGATGGGCGAGGCCCAGGGTGTCGCTTATCGCGAGCAAGTGAACGCGTTGGGCGCCCAGGGCGTGGCCGTGGTCGAGACCCTGAAAGTCATCGGCGAAAAAGGCGTGCGCATTACGCCCGACGTGCTGGCCTCAGGCGGCGGCGCGGGCGACGGCGGCGGGATTGGCACTCTGTTGCTCTTGAATCTCTTCAAGGACCACATGAAGCTGACGTCAGGAAACGGCGAGAAGTAACCAGGAACGCCGGCGCCCCCGCCCGCATTCTTTTTAGGGCAGGGAGCGCGGGCGCCCTCGCCCGCCATCTTTTCTGAGGCATGATTCCTCTCCCCTTGGTGTGCTTGATCGAAGGGTGTGCCCTTCGGCGAGCCGAACGGTCACCAACCACAGGTAAGGATGCTTTACGAACAGCTCTCACGTCACCCAGAACTCCGCGCGGCCGGATGGCACAGTCGAGGCTACTTGCCGCATTTCGATGGTCGCAGTGTCCCTCAGTTCATCACGTGCCGCCTTTTCGATGCTGTGCCGAAGACCGTACTGCAATCATGGATTCGGGAATTGGATGTAAACTCAACGACGGATCAAATTGCGCTTCAACGGCGGATAGACAAGTATTTAGATCGTGGACACGGCGAGGCATTTCTGAAAGATTCACGAATTGCCGAGTTGGTCCAAAATGATCTTCTCGATTTTGACAAGAAGGTTTGGCGGCTATCGGCGTGGGTGGTAATGCCAAACCACATCCATTTATTAGCGACGCGATTCGAACAATCAACGCTTGCGGGAATCATGCAATCGTTCAAGTCCCTGACCTCACATAAGGCAAATCACCTCCTGCATCGGCGGGGTTCTTTTTGGATGGCCGACTATTTCGATCGCTACATTCGCAATCGTGAACACTTTGTTCAGACCATTCGCTATATCGAAGACAATCCAGTAAAAGCGGGATTGTGTGAGAGAGCGGAGGATTGGCCTTTCAGCAGCGCGCGATTCCGAGTTGGACATGCAGCGTGAGGTGCGGGCGAGGGCGCCCGCGATCCCATTATTCTCACACAATCGACAGTGAGCTCCTCACACTCGCACGATCAAAATAGCGTTGCGCCCGGCTGACGTCACGACCGATCTGGTTCCTCAGCTCCTCAATCGATCCGAACTTCTGCTCGCCGCGCAGGCGGTGCAGAAATCGCACGCGGACCACGTTGCCATAGAGATTACCGGACCAATCGATCACGTGCGTCTCCACTGAGCTGTCCGGATTTTCGCCGAACGTCGGTCGCGTGCCGATGTTGGTCACACTGCGCCGCCAGTGACCTTCGATCAGCGTCGCGGTGACGTACACTCCGCCACGCGGAATCACCCGGTTGTGCGGACAAAGGTTCGCAGTGGGAAATCCCAGGGTCGCGCCCCGTTCGTCGCCGCGGACTACCGGACCTTCGACGCCGTATGGACGGCCGAGCATTCTGCGGGCCAGGTTCACTCGCCCGTGCAACAGCAGTTCGCGAATCCTGGTGGAGCCAATGCGGTGGCCGCGCAGGCGCACCTCGGGAATTTCGTCCGCCACGAAACCCAAAGTTGCGCTGACGCGTCTGAGCAATTCGATATTGCCTTCGCGGTTATGACCAAAGAAGAAGCCGCGCCCGAGGTACACTTCTCTTGCCTGCAACCGCCCGAGGACGACCTCGCGGAGAAAGTCTTCCGCGCGAATCTGCGAAAAAGCCTGATCGAAATGAATCACGATTGTCTGTTGAATCCCGAGGACACCCAATGCTTCGATCTTCTGATCGAAAGTTTGCAGGAGCGGTGGCGCTGATTCAGGATGAAGGACCGCCCGCGGATGCGGCTCGAACGTGATCACCGTCGGCACCGCGCCGGTCACCTGCGCGCGCTTAACCACGGTTTGCATCACCAGCTGATGCCCGCGGTGCAGCCCGTCAAACACGCCGAGAGTAACGATCGTGGGCCGGGCTATATCAGCGTTATCGGTGCCGTGAAAAAGACGCATTCTCGTTAGGACTATGGATGCGCGGACTTAACCTCGAACTCTATTGGGTCGCTGGTAATCGAGACTTTCGCATAGCGGTCTACCTCGAGATTGTTGACTCGCACATTGATCGAATACTTTCCCGCTTGCCAGCCGTCTATGATTTGCCATTTGCTAATGTCAACTAATAGCGCCAATGACTGGTGTGATTTGATCACATAAGAACCAGCCCCTTCGAGGAATTCGGGGACGGTCATTTTTGGTCGAGCGAGAAAAACAGCCATGGTCCGCGGTCTCCGATAGATATCTGGCAACTCTAGGTTTGCGGTTTCGCCATTCCATGAGTTTGGGGTCAATGAAAAGGTGGAAAATCGAATCTCTTGCGGAAGATTGTTTGAAATCGTGACTCGGAAAAGAAGCGGCTTACCAGTCGTGAGGACATCATCAGCAGGTTTAAGGTCCACCGTAATCGGTATCTGTCGCTCACTTTGCGCACTTGCACATGGCCCGATTACAACAATGAGAAATAACATCGGACCGCAGCGGCGCAGGACTTTGTTCATCATCCTAGTGACCATTACTTCAGCATCATGAACTGGCGATGATCTCTTCTTGGCCGGGAGAATACTCTGCGTAATCATTCATCGCTCACGACCAGTCCGTCATAGGCCCACTCAACATTCCGGGGTAGCAATTTCGAGTCGCGCGCGTGCTTCACATCGTGCGTGATGTGCGTGAAGTACGTGCGCTCCGGTTTTAAATCTTCGACGTATTCCAGGGCCCGTTCCAGCCACAGGTGTGTCTGATGAGGGCGAATGCGCAGGCAGTCAAGCACCAGCACTTTCAAACCACGTAGTCCTTCTTTGGTCGCCGGCGGGATTTCACTGAGATCGGTTGCATAAGCAAAATCATTAAACCGATATGCCATCACCGGCAAACGTCCATGAATGACTTCGAGTGGGGTTACTTCGAAATCTTCGCCGAGACAGAACGGCGCGCCGTTGACCACCGTATGCGGCACAATCTGCGGCAGACCGCCGCCGAAATGGGTCGGCTCAAAAACGTACTGAAAGATGCGGCGAATGTCTCGCCAGGCGCGTTCGTTGGCATAAAGTCCCAACGCGCCATGGCGAAAGTTGAGGGGCCTGATGTCGTCGAGTCCGAAAATATGATCGGCGTGACAGTGGGTGACCAGCACCGCGTCGAGGTGCCTGAGTCCTATCTTTAAGGCTTGTTGGCGAAAGTCGCTGGAAGTATCGACGATGACCGTCTGGCCCGCATGCTCAATCAGCACTGACACGCGCAGCCGCTTATCGCGAGGATCGTCAGACGAACAGGTTTCGCAGTCGCACGCGATCGAAGGGACGCCTGTTGAAGTGCCGGTGCCGAGAAAAGTGAGTTTCATGGGAAGGCAGAAACGTTATTTGATATTTATCATTTGATATTCGCGATTGTTAATTTGAAGAATTGCCGCGCCGGGTGGCCTTCAAGTTGGAAATAACAAAAATCAAATCATAAATATCAAATAGTTTCTTCGCTCGACGCGTAAGTGTGCGCCTTACTTCCCGCCGGTGATATCGCTGGCGCTGAACCTCGACGATGGCGTGGGCGCACTCGTAAACGAAACGTATTGCATGCGCAAGTCGGCCAGAAGATTTTCCACTGTCTGCGCTTCCTGACGATCAAGATTGCCCTTGGTCTTCCGCTCTAACATGCCGAGAACGTCGATCCAATGTTTGGCCGTCTGCAAATCTACTCCGGTTTCACCGGTGGCCGGATGCGGCATCATCCCGAGACTCGCGGCGGCGTTTGAGGCGAGCGACATCACCAGGCTCAAAAAACTCGCCGGGTCATCCAGCGGGTCACCGGCGTGAGAATGAATCTCCTCGGGAGGCTCAGCGGCGGGCGGCGGCGTCTCCGCTGGCGGCTTTTTCGCAGACGCGATTGTCCGCGCTGTCGCGTTTTCCACCTCGGCTGCCTTGGCTGCGCGTTCAGCTTCGTCCTTGTCCTGTTGCGAAAGTTCGCGAGGACTCCCGTCCGGATTGAACGGGCGGCGGTCGACTACTTTGAATGTGGGTTGTTCGTCACTCATGGTTTTGACACGATGGCTCGCCGCGTGTCTGCCCAGCGAGCCGCTCAAAAATGTATTGGGATTAAGACGCTATCGATGTTAGCACCGCGCCAGATTTGATCGCAAAGCACGTAGTGTCCTAGTTCTGTGTTGCTGATGCGGCTTGCCGCTCGCCAGTGCGGTAAGGCTTGCCTTACCGAGAGACCGTTTAAAAGGGGATAGGTGGAGGCTATGCCTCCGGCCCGAGGCGCAGCCTCGGAAAACATAAGCACGTGACGGTGAGGCAAGCCTCACCGCGCTGGGGGGCGGCAAGCCGCAGACGACCCGAGTCGTCGTTGTTAGGAGCCGCCACACAAAGTTAGGACACTACCGCAAAGCAGCGCAAATTGTAGTGGCGCTCCGCCAGTATAGGCGAACCGGGGCAGTAGCCCGACCGTCAGGGAGGGCTCAATGACTTGGGCGGGGAACCCTCCCTAACGGTCGGGCTACTGCCCCGGCCAACGCGGTGCTGGAACCTTACCGGAATTGTTAACCTGCGGCAGAACCGAGCCACATGGCGGCCAGCTCAAGATTGATCGCAGACACACCGGCGTTTTCTTGATTGTGCGCAAGTTGACAACTTGCGCTACTCTGAAGCGCATGCCGAAAACTTTTGCTGATTTAGTTGAGTTGATGGATCGATTGCGCGATCCGGGCGGTTGTCCCTGGGACCGCGAACAAACCTACGCGACCCTGGCGCCCATGCTGCTCGAAGAGGCTTACGAGGCATTTGACGCCATGGAAGAAGCGCGGCTGGGGCGCTTTGATAATTTGCGCGAAGAGCTGGGCGATCTGCTCTTTCAGATCACTTTTTTCGCGCGGGTGGCCAAAGAGAAGGACGAGTTCACCATTGACGACGTAATTACCCAGGTGCACGAAAAGATGGTGCGCCGCCATCCGCACGTTTTCGGCGACACCACGGCGGGTGATTCCGCAGAAGTCTTACGCAATTGGGAAGCAATCAAGGCCGAAGAAAAACGCGCCGCCGGCAAAGGCGCGGAAGCCAATGCTTCAATTCTGGACGGCGTCTCGACCAAAGCGCCGGCGCTGATGGAGGCGCATCAGATATCCACCAAAGTCGCGCGCGTCGGTTTTGATTGGAAAAATGTAGAAGAGATTTTCGAAAAGATGCACGAAGAGCTGGAAGAATTGCGCGCGGCGATCACGGCGCATGCCGAAAGCAACGATGAGGCCGATCACGCGCATGTGCGTGAAGAGATTGGCGACCTGCTGTTCGTGATTACGAACATTGCCCGGCGCCTGAACGTCGAGCCGGAAGCCGCCTTGAAATTGAGCAACCGCAAGTTCCGCCGGCGGTTTGGCTTTATCGAGCAGCGTCTGCGTGAGCAGCAACGAAAGTTCGATGACGTGACCATCGACGATTTGGAGCGACTCTGGCAGGAGGCGAAGCGCGGTTAACGGAGCGCGGGCATCCTTGCCCGCATGAGCGCGAAGCGCGAACGGTTTTGCGGGCAAGGATGCTCGCGCTCCATTCACGCGTGCTTTATAACTTGACGATCATCGGTTCGGGTTTTTCACGCGGGGGCGGAGGTTCCTTCTTCAGGTTGCTCTCTGCCGTCATGGCCTGCCCCGTCGACATAATGCCCGAAACGCGCATCTTGAATTCATCCGCATTGGTCGCGTTATGAATCGATTCTTCCAGCGTGATGCGGCCCGCTTGCAGCAATGCGAAGAGAGATTGATCGAAGGTCTGCATGCCGTATTGTGATGATCCATTGGCAATTGCCTCGCGAATCAAGTACGTCTTCTCTTCGTTGATGATGTAATCGCGAATCAATCCGGTCGAAACCAGCACCTCAGTGGCCGGCACGCGTCCCGAACCCTTCCCGGCGCGGACCAGGCGCATCGAGATGACGGCCTTCAAAATGCCGGCTAACTGAATGCGCACCGATTTCTGCTGATGCGAAGGAAACGAAGAGACAATGCGGGTGACCGTTTCGGTCGCGTCGAGCGTGTGCAACGTCGATAACACCAGATGGCCTGTCTCGGCCGCGGTCAAAGCGGTTTCGATGGTTTCCAGATCGCGCATCTCGCCCACGAGAATTACATCCGGGTCCTGACGCAGCGCTCCGCGCAAAGCCTCCGCAAACGATCGCGTATCGACTTCAACCTCGCGTTGGGTCACAAATGCCTTTTTATCGCGATGCAGGAATTCGATTGGATCTTCGATGGTGACGATGTGTCCCGAGCGCGTCGAGTTGATGCGATCGATCATCGCCGCGAGCGTGGTTGACTTTCCTGAACCGGTGGCCCCAGTCACCAGGATCAAGCCGCGCCGTTCTTCGCAAATCCGATCGATAACCGGCGGCAGGCCCAACTGCGCCGCGTTCTTGGTGTGATCCGGGATGACGCGCAGGACCAGACTCACGGTGCCGCGCTGTTGGAAGATATTTGCCCGAAATCTCCCGAGGCCGTTGACGCTGTAAGCAATGTCAACTTCCGAAAACTCTTTCAGCCTCTGTTTCTGCCGGTTCGACATGATCGAGAAGGCCATGTCAAGTGTGTCGTCCGGCGATAGGCGAGGCGCGTCCGCGATGGTGTGCAGCTCGCCTCCAATGCGCATGACCGGGATCGATCCCACTTTCAAATGCAGGTCGGAAGCAAAGTGGGCTGTAGCTGTAACCAGTAGTTCGTCAAGTTTTACAGGCATGAAAAGGGGTACGTCCTAACAGTTTCTTTGAATTTACTTTTGAGGGTTGGGCAAGAAACCGAAGGTTGGGCACTTCTCGGAAGCGGCCGGAACCTTTGGCATGATAGCGAGCCGCAGGAAGACGCGTCAATGTTTTTATCTTTGGCGCCAATCGAGTCATTAGCCCGACCGTTAGAGAGGGCTCCCGAGTGCTTAGTCGAGCCCTCCCTGGCGTCGGGCTACTGCCCCGGCGGTCTCATCCGGGAATCCGGCCGAATCCGCGCCAACTGTTGCTGTTGTGCCAATTTATGTCAGCATCCGTCACTCCGATTTCCCTCCACCAGTCAGCAAATTCGTCACCGCCAATATAGAAAGCGGTGGGCGCCACCAGGTGATCGAAAACGATGGTGTGCTGCTCTCGCCAACCGAAGCCGGCAATCGCTTTCAGATAGTCATTGTAGAAAAGATGCCGCGCGATGGAGACGCCGCGAGCCGAACGGTTGAGGGGTCCATACACTGTCTTTGTGGCTGCAAACATCATAGCGGTGGGAATTTTCGAGAGTTGCAAGAGGAGACGCGGATTGATTCGCGAGGTGATGCTCTCGCGCACCGGATTTACGAAACGCGTGATCCATTGATTGTTCTCAGCGCCATAAACCCACGCGGACATGTGCCCGCCGGGCTTCACCTTCGAGGTCAGCGATTTGAAACCGGCGCGGGGGTCGGGAAGATGATGGAGGACCCCGATCGAAAACGCATAATCGAAAATCCGGGCAAACGGCAGGTTGTAAATGTCCGCCTGGACGATGTGAGTGTTGGGTAAATCGCGCGTCGCCGCAAAGGCCGTCTCCACGGCATCGCTCAAGTCGACGCCGATAATGTCGCGCGCTCCGAATTGCGCGGCCAGCTGTGTGTGGCGTCCCTTGCCACAGCCGCCTTCCAGGATGACTTTATCTTTGAAAAATTCGCGCGTGACGGGCGCGATCCACCCCAGGAACTGTTGCACGTAACGCTGATCCGCCTGCGTGAAGTGTTGCCATTGCCAACCAAAATTCGCCGCCGTCGCAGATTTATCTTGTGCGATTTCCGACATCTCGGCGAAACGAGGAATACCCCGCACAATGGGCCAGGTCTTGCCACAGGAGCGGCAAGCCAGGGCGCCGCTAATGATTTCTGCGGCTTCGCGTTGCTCTGCCGAAGCGACGGCAATCGCAGCCGAGCACGAAGGGCACGAGAGATATTGAACGAGCAGTTCCTTCAAGAGGTCTTCTGAGAGTAAGAGCGACTTTACTATCACCGGAGCGTCTTAGCCAAGCCGCCGCCTCGTGGTATATTGCGCGTCTTTCGTAGCAGTCGGAATCAACTGGAGCGCCCCAATCCCGGCACGCGTCCCGCAAGCATGCTGACTGCCGCTTTCGCTCAGATGATCGAAACTCAATCAAGCACTCCTATCCAGTGGGCCAAGGTCATAGACCACACGCGTTGCATCGGCTGCCACGCCTGCACTACCGCATGCAAATCAGAAAACGTCGTCCCCATCGGAGTGACCCGCACCTATGTGAAGCACGTCGATGTCGGCGTCTATCCGCAAACGCGGCGCGCTCATCAAGTCACCCGCTGCAACCAATGTGCCCATGCGCCCTGCGTCATCGCCTGTCCCACCGCCGCGATGTTCAAGCGGGCGGATGGCATCGTCGATTTCGATAAATCGATCTGTATCGGCTGCAAAGCCTGCATGGCGGCTTGCCCTTACGACGCCATCTTCATCAATCCTGAAGATCACTCGGCCGAAAAATGCAATTTCTGCGCGCATCGGATCGATGTGGGTTTGGAACCGGCTTGCGTGGTGGTCTGTCCGACGCAGGCGATCCTGATCGGCGACATGAACGATACCGATTCCTACGTCGGTCAGATCGTCAACCGCGAAGCTGTCAACGTACGCCGGCCCGAAAAAGAGACGCTGCCGAAACTCTTCTACAAAGGCGCGCACCAGGCGACGCTCGATCCGCTCGCGGCGCGCCGGCCCGAAGCGGGTCTCTTCATGTGGAGCGAGCAGCGTGAATCAAGTGAGCACGTGGTTTCCGGCAATCCGACCTACAACAACACTTCCGCCGCCGCGCTGCTGACTTATGACGTCGCGCATTCGATTCCGTGGGATTGGCGAGTGAGCCTGTACACGTGGACCAAAGGCATTGCCAGCGGCGTTTATCTGGTGGCCGCGCTGCTGGTCGTTTTTGGATTCCTCTACGGCAACAGTCCTTTGTTTCTATGGGTAACGCCAATCGGCGGCGGGGCCGCTCTGGCGCTCACCGGCGGTTTATTGATTTGGGACCTTGAACATCCGGAAAGGTTCTATCTTATTTTCACCAGGCCGCAGTGGAAGAGCTGGCTGGTGAAGGGCGCCTTCATTATCGCCGGTTATTCGATGGTGCTGGCGATCCAGTTTATAGCTGCCATTCTGTTCACCCGTAGTCTCGGGCCCAGTGAAAACCCATTTACCCCGGGGACGATTTGGTGGATGCGGTTGATGTTGCTGCTCACCATCGCCGGATTGCCGCTGGCAGCGCTCAGCGCCGTTTATACCGGTTACCTCTTTGCGCAGGCGAAAGCGCGTGACATGTGGCAGAACCCTCTGTTGCCGCCGCACCTGCTGGTGCAGTCGGCCCTTTTGGGATCAGCAGTGCTCTTGCCGTCGGCCTATTTCTTTCAACTTGACGCTTTGGTGGCCACCCGGCCTTTGATGATCGTGCTGACCCTGGCGACGGTGATTCATCTCTTGATGGTTTGGGGCGAAGTTTCGCTGGTGCATCCGACCTCGCATGCCCGTCTGGCCGTGTGGGAAATGAAACATGGACGCTATCGGAATTATTTTCGGGCCGGACTTCTGTTGAGCGCGCTGGCCGGACTGTTGCTCTTGTATGCGTTGTATCTTTGGTCACCGCATCTGGTGAAATTCCAGTGGATCGCCGGATTGGATATCGCCGGGTCAGCGCTCGCATTACTCGGAATGATGCTTTACGAACATGCGTACGTGCAGGCGGGACAATCAGTGCCGCTGGCTTAAAATTTCGCGCGGCCGGCGCTTTGTTTATGAGGTGAGGAGTTCCCCCTGATGTCTTGCGCAAACACAACCAACGGGCGCGGCGATAAACGTGTCACGCGGCCGGCGCAAAATCACCGGCGCAGCGCACGTGGTTTGTTCTGGCTAATGGTTGGGGCGCTGGCGCTCGGCTCGCTGGCTTGTGACAAGCGCGAAACCGAAGAACACAAGAGCGGCCGCCTGAATTGGGTGGAAAACCTGGCGTATGGACCAGCTGGCGTGCACGGTCAGCCCGGTTGGCACCGGACGGGGCAGCACCTCTATGTGAACGACCGGCGCTGGTCACCGCCAAATATCAAGATGGATGACATTGCGCGCTGTGAAGAAAGTCCCAATCCATCGGTCGAAGCTCTCAAATGCTACAGCTTCGCCGAGGGAAAAGAGTCCGCCTTTGTCCTGCACATGAAAGGCAACGAGCCTGAATGGCTCACTGCTTCATCGCAGGATTATGGCGGCGGATATAACCTGGGTGAATGGGCGGGCGACGGTCGCTGGTTGCTGTTTCGCGACTATTATTTTGACGTCACGACCGGCGAACGGAAACCGGTGAAGGGCCTGCCCGACTATCCTGGAAAAGGTTTTCGCGGCGCCTCGCCGGATATGAAAACAATTGTTTACGAGCATTCACCTTCAAACGAAGAGATCGACCGGCGCGTAATTCCGGTTTGGCTGATCGATGCCGATACCGGCACGGTGAAAATCATCGAGCTAAGTAAGGACAAATACCCGGCCATTGATGTGAGTCAGAGCGGCGAGGCCGGACGGAACGCCAGATTCAAAAGCTTGCTGGTGTGGAAACGTGATGACAGCGGCAGAGACCGGCTGGTCGAGCCAACTGCTGACTGAATCAAAACTGTGAGTCATCTGTGCTCTCGAATAACCTGAAAGGACCCGACCAATGTTCCCCAAATACTTTAGCAGTCACGTCGCGTTTGTGCTTTTGATCGCCGCGATTTGGGCTTGTGGCAGTAGCAGCAGCACGAACACCGCCGACACGGACAAGGCCAACAAACTGGTCGACGAAGGCAATGCCGCCGTGGACCAGGTGAAGAAATATTTTGCTGATGCCGACAGCAAGAAAGACCAGATGATGAAAACCGACATCAGGCGTCTGGCCGAAGCGCGGGTGCGCGCCGCTGAAGCTATCGCGGCTTACGATCAGGCGGCGGCGAAGTGCAAAGAGGCGGCCTCCAAATATGACGAAGCCAGCCGCCTGCAAATCTCTGACAAGTTCAAGCAGTACCTGATTCTCAAAACCAAGGAATTCAACAAGCGCGCGGAGTTGATGGATTGCGGCAAAGGCACGCCGCAAGCGCTGATCGAGAGCACCAACCGCTCGAGCTTTGTCATCAGAGCGAACTCGAACAACGCGAAATGCGATCAGCTTTATAAGGAGGCCGAAGACATCGCCGCGCAAGGGGACAAGATTTACAAGGACAATCCTGACATATTCAAGAAGAATTGATGACCACGGGTCAGTACCATTCGCGTAAGCGAATGGGATGATCACGGTGCGAGACAAGCATAAGAAGCATCATGATCCCATCCGCTTACGCGGATGGTACTGACAACCTGACTCAACATGGAATGGTTCAAACGTAAATTCGCTTTCGATCTCCCGGTCGAAATGTTTCCCAACGTCGTCGAGCGCCTGCGCAACGCACCGGCACGGCTCGAAGAATTAACGCGTGGACTATCGCCGGAGGCGCTGACGCGCCGCGAGGGCGACAAGTGGTCGATCCAGGAGCAGGCGGGTCATCTGCTCGATCTCGAAGAACTCGGCATGCATCGTCTGGATGATTTCGAAGCGGGCCAGGAAATGCTGACCGTCGCTGATCTGACCAACCGCAAGACTTATGAAGAGAATCACAACGGCAAAACCTTAGAAAGCATTCTCGCGCAGTTTCGCCGAGAGCGAACGGCGTTCGTGGCCCGGCTCGACGCCTACGATGAAGCTTTCGTGCAACGCCAGGCAGTGCATCCTCGTCTGCAGCAAAGGGTGCGCGTAATCGATCTGGCATTCTTCATCGCCGAGCACGATGACCATCACCTGGCGCGGATTGCGGAATTGAAGAGGCTTTCCGCATGAAGCTTACGGGGCTCTTGACCGGTCTGGTAGTCGTTCCCAATACGCCGCAGCAATAGCAAGTTGATAATGAAATCACGAGACAGACAAACCGGCGCCGATTATCCCGGCCCATCACGCATTCATCTCTCCGCCTTCCCCCCCAAGGAACGCTGGGACAATTGGACTGAGCTTGATTCGCAGGCCTGGCCAGTGCGCAAGGAGCGGCATTACCAATTGGTGCCGACCACTTGTTTCAACTGCGAGTCGGCGTGCGGGCTGCTGGCCTATATCGATAAAGAGACGGGACGGATTCAGAAGTTTGAAGGCAATCCGGAGAACCCGGGATCGCGCGGGAGGAATTGCGCAAAGGGTCCGGCCACGCTCAACCAGGTAACCGATCCTGATCGCATTCTCTATCCGCTGAAGCGGGTCGGCAAACGCGGCGCGGGTAATTGGGAACGCGTCAGTTGGGACGCGGTGCTCGACGATCTCGCCGGCCGCATCCGCAAAGCGATCGTCGAAGATCGCAAAAGCGAGATCATGTATCACGTCGGGCGTCCCGGCGAAGACGGCTTCACTGAGCGGATTCTCGCGGCCTGGGGCGTCGATGGACACAACTCGCACACGAACATTTGCTCGTCCGGAGCGCGTGAAGGTTATCAACTGTGGATGGGACTCGATCGGCCCAGCCCGGATCACGCAAACGCGAAAGTCATTCTGCTGATCAGCGCGCACCTCGAGTCGGGCCATTACTTCAACCCGCACGCGCAACG
>Ga0126369_10002308_pt1 | contig 13519 bp, 9 predicted proteins | sample PanSoiMetaPlot_1_FD_109646 | JGI IMG/M metagenome (GOLD analysis project Ga0126369, IMG submission 109646) | Tropical forest soil microbial communities from Panama - MetaG Plot_1 | ecosystem: Environmental > Terrestrial > Soil > Tropical forest > Bulk soil | place: Panama | collected 2016-02-17 | reverse complement strand
TCCGCTGGTCGAAGAAGAAGACATCGGCCAACTCATCGACGCGCACCGCGATACGCTTCGTCGCGACGCGCCCGCCTTCATCATCGTACCGGCGCGCGACGAGCGCGGCTCGAACGCCATTCTCTGCTCTCCGGCTAGCGCCGTGCCGCTCACCTTCGGGGCGGACAGCTTTCTCCCCCATCTCGCAGCGGCCAGGCGCTGCGGCATCGAGCCGAAGGTGCTGAAGCTGCCGCGCGTCGCGCTCGATATCGACACGCCCGAGGACCTGGCGCGCTTTCTCACAACTCCGTCGCAGACGCGGGCGCGAGTGCTGCTCGAGCGCTGGGGGATGCGCTCCACGTCATTGCCGGGCCTGACTCGGCAATCCATCCCTTGAAGAAACGTTTTTTTTCGATGCATGCGCGGGTCAAGCCCGCGCATAACGAGTTGACGACAGCTCACTACGGCATGCGGACGTCAGCCCGCGGTTGAGCTGGCCTCAACGTTCGGCCGGCCGAACGCCGCCTCCATCTCGCGCCGCACCTTCACGGCAAGATCGTTTTCGTCATAGTCTACGTCGCTCCAACGCAGGCACTCGCCCTCCGCGAGGTCGCGCTTGAGCCTGACCCCATGCGCAAGCCCCAGCGGCAGCAAGCTCTGCGCGAGTGAGCGCGCGGCCGGAACCTGCTTGCCCCAGACGCAAAATCCGCCTTCGCCGTCGAGCACCTCGCCGGACTTGAGCGCACGTTTGGCCGTGGCGGCGACGTCGGAACGGAAACCCGTGGGCGCGCCGGTCGGCTCCTTACGCAAAGCAGCGCTGGCGACGGAGACGCCGAGCTCGAGCCCGATCATGTGGATCGGCCGGTAGAGCGCGGCGTAGCGCCCGCTCTTGTCCGGCAACATCGCATATTCCTTGAAGCAGCGCCGCGCGTAGTCGCTCTCGCCCTCGAACACGACATAGGTGCCGAGCGCGAGATGATGCGGCACGTCGCGGCCGTCGCGATAAACCGAGGAGGTGACTTCCGTGACGCCGGCCTTCTCGAGCGTGCCGCCGGCCGCTTTTGGCTTGCATATGTCAGCAAGCTCAAAGCGCGTCGCCGGCGGGAAGCCCAATCCATCGCTCTGCGGCACGAGCCCCGTCGCGTTGCACACCGCGGTCATCTCGATGCCCGACTTGGTGCCGTCAACGAAACTGTTGAACATTTTCGGATTGATCGAGTTGCGGTCGCTGATCGACAGATATTTGTCGAGAATGTCCCACACGGTGTCGGGCGTGGAGCGGTGATAGTGCGGCTCGTAGCGCGTGCCCTTGCCGGCGGCGATGACCGTGAAGCCGCAGGCGCGCGCCCAGTCCACATGCTCGCAGATGAGCGCGGGCTGATCGCCCCAGGCGAGGCTGTAGACCACGCCGGCAGCTTTGGCCTTGCGCGCCAGCAGCGGACCGGCGAGCGCATCCGCCTCGACATTGACCATGACGATGTGCTTGCCGTGGGCGATCGCACTCAAAGCGTGGCGTATGCCCGCCGCCGGGACGCCGGTCGCCTCGACGATCACCTCGATCTCGGGAAAAGCAATGACTGCCTCGGCATCTTGCGTCACATGCGTGCCTGCGCGGGTGAGCGCTTCACCCAGCGAGGGCGCGGAAATGGCCTCATCGTCCCATCCGGCAATGCAAAGCTGGCGCCGCGCGCGGGCAACATCGAGATCGGCGACCGCGACGATGTGCATCCCGCGCGTCGAGCGCGCCTGCGCGAGAAACATGGTGCCGAACTTGCCCGCGCCGATGACGCCGACGGTGACCGGACGACCCGCCGTCTCCCGTTCGAGCAACAGAGCGTGCAGATTCACCGACGGCTCCAATCACTCACGCGATAAAGCCATTACGGCAGAGGACGCGGGTGCTGTCTAGCTTAACGATGTGCTATGGCGTTTCGCTTTGCGCACGCTCGCCCGCTCGTCGCGCCCTCGCGACGCTCGCGTCTCGGGGACCTCGTTGCGGGACCAAGTCCCTCAGCCTGGATTCCCGCTTTCCGGGAATGAGCGGAGTTCCGCTGAGCGCGATCGCTAGGCCAGTCCGTCGCCGATGCGCGATCCCGCTATTGGCATAGCGCCCGCGTGACGAACGTCTCGGTCGAACAGTCGGCATCGCTCGGCGGGCGGACCTTGAGCAGGACCCGCGCGGAGCACTTCTGCTCCGACCGGGTGTCGAGGCTTTTGCCGGTGCCAAAACCTTTGCCGCGGCAGGCTGTCATCGCGGCGGCCTGGCAGTCGGGCCCGCCGTTTGCCGCCACGACACAGCGCTCGCGCACCGGCACGACACGCGCGTTCGGCAATTCCATGACGGCGCCGGTTGCCTCCTTGGCCGCGTCGCGGGTCTGATCGGCGAGTTGGTCCAAGCTCTGCTGCGCGCCTTGCAGGTCCGACTTGAGCTTCGTCGTACCGTCCTCGAACCAACGGCCGACCGAGTCAACAAATCCCGGCCGCGCCGTGGAATTCGGATCCGATGCCGCCGGCGGATTGGCAGCGGCCGGAATGTCGGCCGGAGGCCGCGCCTCTTGCGCGAGGGCGCAGACGCCCATGAGAACGGCGCAGGCAACGACGAGCGCACACGCGAGGGCCGCGCCGACGCCCGTCTCAAGCTTTTCAGAACGGCTGGTCATCCCGACCCCATGACATCACAGCCGCGCACAGACTCGGCGCGCCGCGTGGCGAAATTGAGGAGGGTTGGAACCTCAGAACAGATAGAGAGCGGCAATGATGCCGGCGACCAGCACTACCGCGGCGATGGTCGCCCAGAGCTCCAACCGTTTTTCAATGATCTCGCGCGCCTGCGCGCCGTAGCGGTTGAGCAGGAACGCTTCGGCATAAAACCGCATGCCGCGCGCGACGATCGACAACAGCACGAACAAGACGAAATTGTACCCAGCAAAGCCCGAGGCAATGGTCACGATCTTATAGGGGATCGGCGTGAGACCTTTGATGAGAATGATCCAACCGCCCCATTGGGCGTAGGCAGCACGGAATGCGTCGACCTTGTCACCGTAGCCATAGAGGTGGATCAACCAGAGTCCGACGGAGTCGTAGAGCACCGCGCCGATGAGGTAGCCGAGCACTCCGCCGGCGACCGACGTCAGCGTGCATACGGTCGCATAGAACCAGGCCCGGTCCGGGCGCGCGAGCGCCATCGGAATGAGCATCGTGTCGGGTGGGATGGGAAAGAACGAGCTTTCCACAAACGACACGGTTCCCATCAGCCAGGTGGCGTGCGGCTTATCAGCGGCGTCGATGCACCAAGCATAGAGGCGGCGAAGCATGGCGGGCTTGCTTAGCGGCGAGTGGTGCAATTGTCCATCCGCAAGGACGCACGCAAGTGCGTCTAAGTTCCGTACCATCATCCGCTCGTCCCCGCGAAAAGCGGGGACCAGTCGATCCTGGACTCGCGCTTTCGCGGGAATGAGCCGATTTTGGTGTGACGTCGCCTCAATTTCACTGAGACATTATCGAGCGGGCGATCAGCGCCGTTTGCGCACCCGGCTGCGGTCGAGCGTGACGACCTTGCGCCGCAGTGAGGAGTCGACGCGCTCCTTGGGAAGTTTCTCGGCGATGCCCAGGAGCCGCTCCCGCCGCTCCATCTCCGTCCACACGTCCTTCGGATGCACGCTGGAAGCGACCCACAACACCACGAGATTGTAGAGCAGGTCCGCGCTTTCGCGCACGACAGCATCGGTATGGCCGTTCATGGCGTCGATCACCACCTCGACGGCTTCTTCCGCGAGCTTCTTGGCCATCTTGCTGCGGCCCGCCCGCAACAGCCGCGCCGTCCGCGAGGATGCCGGGTCGGCGGTGCGCGCGGCCATGACGGCCTCATAGAGGCGGTCGAGCGAATCAGTCATGCCGACCCAGAATACCGCCAAACCGCTCGCGAGTGGGTTAACGAATGGGTCGGGCGCAGGCGGCCGCTATTCTTCCGTGGCGAGCAGCGAGGCATTGCCGCCGGAAGCCGCGGTGTTGATGGTCACCACCTGCTCGACGGCAAATCGCTCGAGGTAATTCGGACCGCCGGCCTTCGGTCCGGTGCCGGACATTCCGCTGCCGCCGAATGGTTGCGTGCCGACGACCGCGCCGATCAAGCTGCGATTGATGTAGACATTGCCGTGCGGAAGCCGCCCCGCAATATGCTCGGCGACCGCATCGATGCGGGAGTGTATGCCCAGCGTGAGCGCGTAGCCGTTTCCCGCAAGCTCATCGAGCAGCGCGTCGATCTCGCCGGCGCGCCAGCGCACCACGTGCAGGACCGGCCCGAACACCTCTTGCCGCAAATCCTTCGCGCGATCGAGCATGATGATCGCCGGCGGCACATAAGTCCCCCTCGCCGGAAGCGCCTTGAAGCGGTCCCAACGAAAGCGCACCCGGCCTTCGCTGTCGTTGTCCGCGATCCAGCGGTCGAGCTTCTCCTTCGCCTCCGCGTCGATCACCGGCCCGACATGGGTAGAAGGCTCGCGCGGATCGCCGAGCTTGAGCTCGCGCGCGGCGCCGGCGATCATCTCGACGATGGGCTCGGCGACGTCCTCCTGCAGACAGAGCAGACGAAGCGCCGAACAGCGCTGGCCAGCCGAGCGGAATGCCGAGGTGATGACATCGTCGGTGACCTGCTCGGGCAGCGCCGTTGCGTCGACGAGCATCGGATTGATCCCGCCGGTTTCCGCGATCAGCGGCACGATCGGGCCATCCTTGCTCGCCAGCGCGCGATGGATGACGCGCCCGACTTCGGTCGAGCCCGTAAAGACGACGCCGGCGACGCGGCGATCAGCAACCAGCGCGGCCCCGACCTTCCCATCGCCGGGCAACAGATGCAGCGCGCTCGCTGGAGCTCCGGCTTCATGCAGAATCTGCGCGGCCTCGGCAGCGACGAGCGGCGTCTGCTCCGCCGGTTTCGCAACCACCGTGTTGCCAGCGACCAGCACGGCCGTGATCTGACCGAGAAAGATCGAGAGCGGAAAATTCCACGGGCTGATGCAGACGAACACACCACGCCCGCGGTAGCGGAGTTCGTTCGCCTCACCGGTCGGACCCGGCAGTGCTCGCGGGGCGAGCGCGCGCCGTGCCTCGAGCGCGTAATAACGACAGAAATCGACCGCCTCGCGCACCTCTGCGAGCGCGTCGTCGAGCGTTTTGCCGCCTTCCGCCTGCAACAACGCGATCAGGCGGCCGCGCCGCGCTTCCAGGAGATCGCTCGCACGTTCAAGAACGGCGGATCGCACGTCGATGGCGGTCGTGCTCCATGCGGCAAAGCCCGCCTGCGCCGCCGCCATGGCGGCCGAGGCAATGGCCTCGTCGGCTTCGCCGACCCGGCCGATCACCTTGCCGTCGATCGGCGAAACGACCGAGCGTCCAATTCCGCGACGGCTCCCACCGTCGAGGAGCGGCACGGCCTCGACCGAGGGCCGGGCATCGCGGATCTCGGCGAGCAGTGCCTCGAGACTCGCGCGGTCGCCGAATTCCACGCCGGAGGAATTGCGTCGCTGCGCGCCATAAAGGTCGCGCGGCAAGGGAATGTTGCGGTGGCGGGCGCGACGCGCATCGCCGATCCGGTTCTGCGGCCGTTCGAGAATAGACGCGACCGGGACCGCCGAATCGGCGGCGACCGACACGAAGGATGAGTTCGCGCCATTCTCCAAGAGGCGCCGCACCAGATAGGCGAGAAGATCGCGATGACCGCCGACCGGCGCATAGACCCGACAGGCCGCCTCTGGGTGATCGGCGAGCAAGAGCTCGTAAAGTGCCTCGCCCATGCCGTAGAGGCGCTGGAATTCGTAACCTTCAACGCCGCCGGCATCCTCGATCACGCTCGCGACCGTGAGCGCATTATGGGTGGCGAATTGCGGGTAAAGGCGCGGCCGCGCCGCCAGCAGCTTGCGTGTGCAGGCGTCATAGCAGAGATCGGTCATCGCCTTGCGCGTGAACACGGGATAGTCGGCAAGGCCGCGCTCCTGCGCGCGCTTGATTTCGGTGTCCCAGTAGGCGCCCTTGACCAGCCGCACCGTGAGCCGGCGGCGCAGCCTGCTCGCAGTTTCCTCGAGCCAGTCGATCACCGCAGGCGCGCGCTTCTGATAGGCCTGCACCGCCAGCGCGAAGCCATCCCAACCGCGCAGCGAGCTATGGGCGAGCACGGCTGCGATGACATCGAGGGTAAGCTCGAGCCGATCAGCCTCCTCTGCGTCCACGGTGAAGCCGAGGCCGTGCTCGCGCGCCCTGCGCGCAAGCTCGAGCACTTTGGGCACCAGCTCGGCGAGCACGAAGTCGCGCGAGACCGCCTCGAAGCGCGGATGTAAGGCGGAGAACTTGACGGAAATGCCGGCACTGTTCGCGCCATCGCCGGCATGAGTGGCGATGGCGTCGATGGCATGTGCGTACGCCGCGAAATAGCGCTCGGCGTCGGCTCTCGTGCGCGCCCCCTCCCCCAGCATATCGAAGGAGCAGCGCATCTCGCGGTTGGCGCGTGCGCGCGCGAGCGCCTCCTCGATGGTTTGTCCGAGAACGAAATGAGAGGCGAGGAGCCGCATGGCCTGCCGCGTGGCCGCGCGCACCGCGGGAATGCCGAGTCGTTTGATCAGGCTTTCCAGAATGGTGTCCGGCGTCTCGCTGGGATGGATGATGCGGGCGGTCATGCCGAGCGTCCAGGCTGAGGCCGACACCAAGAGCGCGCTCGATTTGACGTGGTGCGATGACCATTCGCCGGTCGCGAGCTTGTCCTCGATCAGCCGGTCAGCGGTCACGGCATCAGGCACTCGCAGGAGCGCCTCCGCCAAGACCATCAGAGCGAGCCCCTCTTTGGTGGAGAGCGAGTAGGCGTGAAGGAAGTCCTCGATACCGCCGAGTCCCCCGGCCCTCGCCCGAATGCCCTCGACGAGGCGCCTCGCGTAGGCATCGATCCGCCGTTCGGCCTCGCTCGCGCGAGGGGCCTCATCGAGCAAGGCGGCTGCCATCACCTCGTCGGGGGGCGCATAGGGAGCGCTGAAGAGTGGCGCGGCGTCCGCCTGGCCAATGTTCGTATCCGGGATCATGACGGCTCGCAGGGGCCCACCTCGCTGAGGAGATTAATTGTTAACAGCGGTTCATGTAATCGGCCGAAGAATAACTCGCGTCCGGGCACAAAGTGGCAGGGTGCGGTGTTTGAAATCTGTGAAGGACCTCCGCAAGGCGCGATCTCGCCTTGCGCTTTGGAGTGTCATGTTCTTTATCTGGCCGCCTCAACCGCAGTTCACGGCGGGGCGGTGCGGGGGACGACGGAGAGGCGACGGCAATGGGCCTCCTCAACGGCTCGCGCATAGATCGGCGCGCCTGTCTCATCGGGGCGGCGCTTACATGCATCGCGCCCTGGCGGGCCTCGGCACAGACCGCGATCAAATTTTCTCTCGACGGGCGCCTCGAGGGATTGGCTGCGACATTTTTTCTCCCCCAGGACCGGGGATATTTCCGGCGGGAAGGGCTCGAGGTCACGGTCGACGAGGCGACGAGCGCGCTCGAGCCGATCACTCGCGTCGCGTCCGGCGCCTACGAGATGGGGCTCGCCGATATCAATACGCTCATCAAGTATCGCGACCAGCATCCGTCGCCGCCGCTGAAAGCGGTGTTCATGCTCTACAACAAGCCGCCCTTCGCGGTGGTCGGGCGAAGGAGCCGCGGCATCAGCGAGCCCAAGGACCTCGAGGGTAAGAAACTCGGCGCCCCGCCCGCCGGCATCACCTTTGGCGAGTGGCCGCTCTTCGCCAAGCTCAACAATATCGATACGGCGAAGGTGATGATCGAAACCATCGGCATCCCGGTGCGTGCGCCGATGCTGGCGGCCGGGCAGATCGATGCTGCGCTCGGCTACTCGTTCCGTCTCTATGTCGATGTCAAAGATCGCGGTGTTCCGGCAGACGACATCGTGCTGATGCCGATGGCCGATTATGGACTCAAGCTCTATGGCAATGCCATCATCCTCAATCCCAAATTTGCCGCCGAGAAGCCGGAGGCGGCCGGGGCGTTCTTGCGCGCATTTCTCCAGGGCCTCAAAGACATCGTGCGGCGACCCGCCGAGGCGGTCGAATCGATCGTGCGCCGCGATGACACCGTGAAAAGGGAGGTCGAGCTCGAACGCCTGCGCATGGCCATCCGCGACAACATTGTCACGCCCGAGGTGAAAGCCAACGGCTATGGCACCGTCGATTTTTCGCGGCTCGCCGAATCGATCGACCAGATCGGGCTCGTTTTCCAGTTCAAGGCCAAGCCCAAGGCGGAGGACATCTTCGAGACTTCTTTCCTGCCGCCCGCCGCAGAGCGTAGGGTTCACTGAGTGCGCGATGTGGCGCTAGACCCTCCGTTGCTTTGAACCGATGCCCCGCCCGCACGCCAGGCGATTACCCACATCTCGCCGCGGAGAGCGCCGACCGCTGTGGTCTTGTGGTTCGGCCTGATCGGACCATGTTATAAATCTGCGGACGCATAGAGCCCCGTTCTTTGCCGATGCCGGCCCCATGAAATTGCTTCGTATCTATTTCCGCGTGCTCCAACTTCTCGGGCGCGAGCGTCGTTTAGCTTGGGCGCTGGCCGTCGCCAATCTGGCGCTGGCATCGGCGATGTTCGTCGAGCCGATTCTGTTCGGCCGCATTGTCGATACGCTCGCCAACGCCCAGCCCCGCGTCTCGCAGGTGGCCTGGCGGGAGCTGATGATGCTGGTGGGCGCCTGGGTCAGCTTCGGGCTCTTCATCATCCTCTGCAGCACGCTTGTGGCGCTGCATGCGGACCGACTGTCGCACCGCCAGTATCAGGTGGTGCGCACCATGTTCTTCGAACACGTGCTGCAGCTGCCGGTGAGCTATCACACCGGATCGCATTCCGGGCGGCTGGTGAAGGTGATGATCGCCGGCACGAATACGCTGTGGGCGCTCTGGCTTGCCTTCTTCCGCGAGCACTTCGCCAGTTTCGTATCGCTCATCGTCCTGCTGCCGCTGACCCTGTTCATCAATTGGCGTTACGGGCTGTTATTGATCCTGTTGTGCACCGTGTTTGGCATGGTCATCGCGCTGGTCGTGCGCAAGAGCGAAAAACTGCAAAGTACGGTGGAGGGCTACTACACGGACGTGGCCGAGCGCACCAGCGATACCCTGGGAAACATTGCTCTGGTGCAGAGCTTCACCCGCGTCGAGGCGGAAGTCTCGGGAATGCGGAAGATGGGCGAAGAGGTGCTGCGAGCGCAGATCCCTGTCCTCTCTTGGTGGGCGGTGACGACGGTCATTACCCGCACGTCCACGACGCTGACAATGCTTTCGATCCTGGTGCTCGGAGTCTGGTTCTACCTGCGCGACCAGACCACCGTCGGCGAAATCGTCATGTTCATGAGCTTTGCAACGCTCCTGATTGGCAAGCTCGAACAGGCCGTCCATTTTGCCAACGAGTTGGTGATGGATACACCGCGGCTGACCGAATTCTTCGACGTGCTCGACACCGAGGCGGCGGTGCGCGACCGCCCTGATGCCGTGGATCCCGGGCGCATGCGCGGGCTCGTGGAATTCGAGGACGTATCGTTTTCGTATGACGGCAAGCGCCCAGCAGTCGCCGATCTCACCTTCACCGCACTGCCCGGCGAAACGGTCGCTCTCGTCGGGGCAACCGGCGCCGGTAAGTCGACCGCGCTTGCGCTTCTGCACCGCGCCTTCGATCCGCAATCCGGCACCGTAAAGATCGACGGTATGGACATTCGCGCCCTCACGCTCTCGGGCGTGCGGCGCAATATCGGCGTGGTGTTCCAGGAGGCGCTGCTGTTCAATCGCTCGATCGCCGAGAACTTGCGCGTCGGCAAGCCCGACGCGGCCGAGGAGGAGCTGCGCGCAGCTTGTGAGCGCGCACAGGTCCTCGACGTGATAGAGCGCCTGCCGCAGGGCTTCGATACCAATGCCGGCGAGCGCGGTCGGTTATTCTCCGGTGGCGAGCGCCAGCGCCTGTCGATCGCACGGGCGCTGCTCAAGGATCCTCCTATCCTCATCCTCGACGAGGCCACGAGCGCGCTGGACGCTCTGACCGAGACGAGAATCCAAGCCGCCCTCGCCGAAGTCATGAAGGGCCGCACGACCTTCGTGATCGCGCACCGACTCGCCACTGTCCGCAACGCCAACCGGATTCTGGTGTTTGAATCAGGCCGCATCGTCGAGAGCGGCGCCTTCGACGAACTCGTCGAACTCGGTGGGCAGTTCGCCGAGCTTGCCCGCAGCCAATTCATGGTGCCTGGGCCCGCAAAAAAACGCCGAGAGCGCGCGGCCGGCCAATCGGCGGAAACGTAGTGAGCGAGCTGCGCGCCGGCGCGGTAGGCAACCAGTACGACACAAGACGAGCCAGCCAAGAGACGATCCTTGCAGTGGCTTCTCACCGCCCCCCGTAGTCGTCGAGCGCGCTATCAATTGGCCATGCTGACGACGAAAAGAAAAATCGCGCTGGCGCGTATGCTCAATTGCGCAATCGTCGGCACGCGCGCGCTCGCAGGCCGGCCGTCTCGCGTGGTCGTCCGACGACGCGATGTGAATTGGGAATTGGACCTCAACGAAGGGGTCGATCTTGCGATCTATCTCGGACTTTATCAGCGCATCCCGCCACGAGCCGCGCGCTTGATTACGCCCGGAGCGCTGGTGCTCGACATCGGTGCCAATATAGGGGCACATAGTCTTCCGCTTGCCCGCGCAGTAGGCAATGACGGCCTTGTCATTGCCGTCGAGCCGACCGATTACGCGTTCTCGCGACTTCAGGCCAATGCCGCATTGAATTCGGAATTGGTCTCACGGCTCGTTCTGGTGCAAGCCGCCTTGACCGCGGGCACCGATCGGCCCGAGCGAAAAGAGAATGCTCATTTCTATTCGCGCTGGCCGCTCAAGCGCGGCGGAGGCGGCCGACACGCGAAACATCTCGGGGCATTGGAGGCGGCGACGGGCGCGTGCTTCCTGACCGTCGACGGATTGTTGCAGGAGATGCGGACGAAACACCGCATCGATCGGCCGGTCATGTTCGTCAAGCTGGATGTGGATGGTCACGAGCTCGACGTCTTGCGCGGGGCGAGCCAGCTGTTGCTGCAAAAGCCCCCGATTCTGATCGAGGTCGGAGCCTACGTGCAAGATGAAGTCCCGCAGCGTTTCGAGGAGCTCATCCGAACCTTCGAGACTCACGGCTATCGATTTGAGGCCGGCGATACGGGAAAAAAACTTCCCATGTCGGCGCCGGCGCTGAGAGCATTGATTGGCGACGGCGCAACCATCGACGTCATTGCACGCGCCGACAACCCCAATCCGATTTCGCCGAACCAACGGCTCGCGCCTGAATGACGGACTTTCGGAACTCGATCGGAACAACAATGATGCCTTCGCTATCGAACGGGGTGTGGCGGCGCGCCGCCGATCATCCGCTCGCGACGATTTTCTTGCTCGCTCTGCTCATTCGCTTAATCAATCTGGCGCTGCTAACGGGTCGCGATGCTTTCTTCGCGGAACAGGACACGTTCGCTTATTGGGCGCTGGGCGCAGCACTGGCGAAGCCGGACAGCTTTTGGCCGACGCTCTCGGCGATGACTGACCGCATACCGCTTTATCCTTTGCTGCTCGCGGGCGTGCAGTACGCCATCGGCGACGGGCCCCGGGCGATTGCGTTCATCCAAGCCGTGATCGATGCCGCGACGTGCACATTCGTCGCTTCACTCGGCGCGCTGATCTCTGCGCGCGTCGGATTGATCGCCGGCATTCTCGCCGCGTTCTCCGCGACTCTCATCGTGTTCAGCACGCAAATCCGGACCGATACGCTATTTCTTTTCTCCTTCACGCTCATGCTGCTCGCCGGTGCGCATTTCCTGCTGCGCCCCCTGATCGGTCGGGCCGTGTGGGCCGGCCTCGCCGGCGGCTTCGCCCTCGCTACGCGGCCCGCCGTCGCGGTGCTGCTGGCGGCAGCCGTGCCGGCGGTTTTCGCCATCGCATGGGTGCAGCGATGCAGATTTGGTTGGGCGTTGGCGGCTGCGATGGTGTTCGGCGTCGCCGCCGCGGCACCAGTTGCCCCCGTGCTGTTGCGCAATGCGATCCGATACGACAGCCTCAGCCTCACCTCCCAAATCGGCGATTACTGGGCCTTGTGGATCGTGCCTCTGGTGGTCCAGCGCGCAAACGGCACGCCATACCAAGTGACCGCTGACCGCATGGAGTCCCGTTACCGCGAACGCATCGAGCGCAATTCGGTGGCGGCAAACAACCCGTTTTGGCGTGCGGCGATCAAGAGCGAGCTGGCGCGGGAGGAGATGGCGCGCTTGCCGGTTAGCGCCTACGCCAAGGCCTGGCTCGAGGGCATGATCGTGAACCTTGCCGCGCCGGCTCTGCTCGCCGATCCGCGCGTGCGCGCGCTGCCCAAACCGAGCTTCTACAGCACAGCTGGAACGAGCCTGTGGGAACGGGCGCGAGCTTACCTATTCGACGATCCCGGACTATACCAATTGCTGCTCGTCCTCGGCCTTCTCGCCATGCTGCCCTTCCTCGTGCTCGAGGCGATCGGGTTTGTCATGTTGGCGCGGAGCATGCCTTGGGCGGCGCTCTTCGCGGGTGCCGTGCTCGCCTATTTCCTCGCGCTCAACGGGCCGGTGGCGTCGCCCAGATATCGCTTGCCGCTGGAGCCCGTGCTGCTCGTCCTCGCGGCCGTACCGCTGGCGCGGCTGGCGGAGCGGCGCAAACCTATTTGATCCGTTCGAGGATGCTCACATAGTTGGCGACCGCGGTGCCGCCCATATTGAAGATGCCGCCGAGGCTCGCGTTCTTGACTTGCATTTCACCGGCCGCCCCCGTGAGTTGCATGGCGGTCAGCGCATGCATCGACACTCCGGTCGCGCCGATCGGATGACCCTTGGACTTGAGCCCGCCTGAGGGATTGATCGGCAAGGGTCCGCCCTTTTCGGTGAGCCCTTCCGCCACGGCACGCGCGCCCTGCCCCTCCGGCACCAGACCCATCGCCTCGTACTCCATCAGTTCGGCGATGGTGAAGCAGTCATGGGTCTCAACGAAGGAGAGATTGGAGAGCGCAACGCCCGCGCTTGCGAGAGCGCGCGCCCAGGCTTGCGAGCAGCCTTCGAGCTTGAGCACGTCGCGCTTCGACATCGGCAAGAAATCCTGCACGTGTTCGGCAGCGCGGAAGGCGATCGCTTTGCCGAGCTTGAGCGCGGTTTCAACGTTGGCCAGGACGACGGCGGCGGCGCCGTCGGAGACGAGCGAGCAGTCCGTGCGCTTGAGCGGACCCGCCACGCGCGGATTCTTCTCGCTCTCGGTGCGGCAGAACTCGTAGCCGAGGTCTTTGCGAATCTGAGCAAATGGATTGCCCACGCCGTTCTTGTGATTCTTGGCGGCGATACGCGCAAGCGCGTCCGATTGGTCGCCCCAGCGCTGAAAGTAACGCGCGGCAATCTGCCCAAAAATACCGGCGAAGCCGCCGTCGATATCGGCTTCTTCGCGCACATAAGATGCCTTGAGCAGGTTGCGACCGATTT
>Ga0126369_10002307_pt1 | contig 13530 bp, 9 predicted proteins | sample PanSoiMetaPlot_1_FD_109646 | JGI IMG/M metagenome (GOLD analysis project Ga0126369, IMG submission 109646) | Tropical forest soil microbial communities from Panama - MetaG Plot_1 | ecosystem: Environmental > Terrestrial > Soil > Tropical forest > Bulk soil | place: Panama | collected 2016-02-17 | reverse complement strand
CAATCTGGGACATTGATTCGTTCGATCAGTGGGGCGTGGAGTTGGGCAAGGTCCTGGCGCAGCGAATCATCCCCGAAATTGAAAGCAGAACCGAACCGACGCTCGCCCACGACAGTTCTACCAACAACCTGATTCGCTTCTATCGTAAAGGCGAAAAAGGCCGCGTGATGACGCGTGCCTGAGGCAACTCGACCGTACATAGAAATGTGACCAAAAGAGGCCAACATGGACAACCTTGTAATCGCTGGACGCAGCTTCCGCTCGCGCTTGATGCTGGGGACGGGAAAATACCGGAACCCGGAGGTGATGGCGGAATGTCACCGGGTGTCCGGAGCAGAAATCGTCACCGTTGCGGTCCGCCGCGTTCGACTCGGTGATGGCCAAGGTGACTCCATTCTTCGGCAGCTTGCCGGGCATTGTTACCTTCTGCTGCCAAATACTGCCGGCTGCACAACAGCCGAGCAGGCTGTCCGCACCGCTTATTTGGCCCGTGAGGCAGGCTTCTCCAACTGGATCAAGCTGGAGGTAATTGGAGACGACCACACCCTGTTTCCCGATAATGAAGGCTTGCTCCAAGCCACGCGCATTCTCGTCAAGAACGGGTTTGTAGTATTGCCTTATACGACGGACGATCTTATCAACGCCCGCAAATTGATTGATGCCGGAGCTTCGGCCATTATGCCGATGGGGGCGCCAATAGGGTCGGGACTTGGTATTCAGAATCGGACCAATCTGCGGATCCTCCGTGAACAAATTACCTCCGTTCCTTTGGTTGTCGACGCCGGCGTGGGCACAGCCTCCGACGCTGCAGTGGCGATGGAACTTGGATATGACGCTGTCCTCCTCAACACTGCCGTAGCCAGCGCCCGGGACAGTGTGGCCATGGCACGCGCTATGCGCCATGCGGTGATAGCCGGAAGACTTGCGTTCAAAGCGGGGCGCATGGGGCGGTCTCTGTATGCCAATGCAAGCAGTCCCGCGCCTGATTTGGCCGGTCCTACACCGGTTCTGGCTGCAACTGTCCAGGAATATTCGATTCAGAGCGCAGCTCGAAGTGCTCCTACTGCCGCACAGCAGGGCAGCGTTGCGGTCGACTCGGCCTAGATCATCATGCAGGCAAAGCGAGACAGCGTGAACGATTTAAATCATGAAGTATTTTTGGAAGCACAACGCGTATCAGACGCACACCAACCCTCACCATTAAGCGCTCCAAAACGCTCCACCTGGACCCAGGCTGAGGGAAGTCCGTTGCCGCTCGGTGTCACGTGGATCGAACAGGAGCGTGCGTTTAACTTTGCAGTGCACGCTGAATTTGCAGAGAGTGTCACTCTCTTGCTGTACTCTGCGAGCGATCTCGTCAATCCTGTCCTGACGCTCCCGTTCGATTTTCTACATAACAGGTCAGGGCGGATCTGGCACCGCAGAGTTCCGGTCACCGAAATAGGTGAGGCGCGTTATTACGCTTACTCGGTGTCCGGACAATCACGAACTCCGCTCCAATGTTTTGACCCAGAAAAAGTGCTGCTCGATCCTTATGCCAAATGCGTATTTTTCCCGCCCGGATTTGACCGTGACCGGGCTGCGCGGAGAGGCCCAAACGCAGGAACAGCGCCGCTAGGCGTGCTTGCCGGGCACACTGCTGAGTTCGATTGGTCGGGAGATGTTGCGCCTCGCCCGGAATCCGATGCAATCATCTACGAACTCCATGTAAAGGGCTTTACGAAAAACCCGAATTCCGGCGTACATCCCTCGCGCGCGGGTACCTATTCCGGATTGGTGGACAAGATTCCGTATTTGAAGGATCTCGGGATAACCGTCGTCGAATTGATGCCCATATTTCAGCGCGATCCTCACGAGGGCGATTATTGGGGCTACATGCCTTTGAACTTCTTCGCACCGCATGCCCAGTACGCGTCCACGCGCGACGATGACGGGCAGCATCTCGAATTCAAACAAATGGTCAAGGCCCTCCATCAAGCCGGCATCGCGGTGGTGCTCGATGTTGTTTATAACCATACATGCGAGGGGGACCATCGCGGTCCGATTTACAGCTTCAAAGGTTTTGGTGGTGCAAGTTATTACATGCCATCCTCCGAACCCGGTAACCCTTATGCAAATTATTCAGGAACAGGCAACACCCTGAATTTCAGCCAGCCGCACGTGCGCAAAATGGTCATGGACAGCTTGCGGTATTGGAAGAACGAGATGCACATCGATGGATTCCGCTTCGATCTGGCTTCCGTTTTCAGCCGCAATGCCGATGGATCACTCAACTGGGGAGATGCTCCCATCTTCAGCGAAATCGCTGGCGATCCGGAGCTCGGTCTAATGAAGTTGATCGCCGAACCCTGGGACACCGGCGCGTATCAACTGGGACGTGGATTTCCGGGGCAAACCTGGCTGCAATGGAACGCGCGGTTTCGTGATGACGTGCGTCGTTTTGTCAAGAGCGCCCCGGGAATGATCCCGGACCTGATGCGCCGCATCTATGGCAGTGACGATTTGTTTCCTGACAGCCGCGCCGATGCGTATCACGCTTACCAGACCGTGAACTATGTCGACTCCCACGATGGTTTCACGCTATACGATCTCGTCTCCTACAACCAGAAAAATAACTACAAGAACGGTCACAACAACCAGGATGGCATGGACGAGAATCACAGTTGGAACTGCGGCCACGAAGGAAACCAGTGTGCGCCAGCCGCGGTTTTGGCGCTTCGCCGAAAACAGGTTAAGAACTTCTGCTGCCTGCTTCTGCTCTCGAATGGCATCCCTATGTTCCGAGCTGGTGATGAGTTCCTGAACACGCAATACGGCAACAACAATCCGTATAACCAAGATAACGAAATCGGATGGCTGGACTGGAGCCAGTTGCCGGCGAACATGGATGTGTTCCGATTTTTTAAGAACATGATCGCGTTCCGTAAGGCTCATCCCTCCCTGTGCCGCAGCCGATTCTGGCGGGAAGATGTCTCCTGGTACGGAACAGGTCCGACCGCCGATTTGTCCGGTGAATCACGCAGCCTGGCGTTCTGCCTGCGCGGCGCCTCTCAGTCCGATGATGATGTCTACGTAATGATTAACGCACACTGGGAGGAGCTGGAGTTTCAGGTCCAGGAAGGCGCGGCACGGGAATGGAGGAGAATCGTGGACACGGCCTTGTGCAGTCCCGACGATTTCTCGGAGCACGGTTTGCCTCTCGAACACCCGAAATACAAAGTGGCCCCCAGATCTATCGCGGTCTTGCTTCGACAGCGAGGAACCCAGAAAAAACTGTGACATCGACATCGGGACCTGCGCCTTATGGCAACAGAGAGTTGCTTCGTCCACACGCCCCACAACAGACAGACACGACCTCAGAAGTTATCCTCCGTAACGGTCATATCACTCTGGCCGGCACGAGATTTTCAGCTTGCGAATGCGATACGCCAATGTTGTTCGCTTTATTCCGAGCCGTGCGGCAGCGCCGTTAGCTCCTCCAATTACCCAGTTGGATTCCCGAAGGGCCCGAAGGACGTGTTCGCGTTCGTTCTCCTCGAGAGTACTCAATCGCGTATTGGGTTCATTTAGCGCCTGTTGCAGTTCCGTGAGAGGAGGCCTGAGCGCAGCCCCTGGTGAAAGAATGACCGCGCGCTCGATGAAGTTTTGGAGTTCACGCACGTTGCCTGGCCACGCATAGCTGGTAAAGACTTCCATTGCTCGCGATGGAATGGTTTCGATCCGCCGATTCAGGCTCCTGGCGCATTTGTCCACGTAGTGGCGCACGAGGAGGGGGATGTCTTCGCGCCGGTCGCGCAAAGCAGGCACGCAGATAGGAAAGACGTGCAATCGGTAGAACAAGTCGCTCCTGAACTGGCCTTCTTCCACCATTTGCTTTAAGTCGCGATGGGTCGCAGCAATGACGCGGACGTCCACTTGCTGAGTTCGTGTGCTGCCCAGTCTTTCGAATTCGTGCTCCTGCAAGACCCGCAACAGTTTCGGCTGCAATTCCAAAGGAATGTCGCCCACTTCGTCGAGAAATAGGGTTCCCTTGTCTGCGACCTCGAAGCGACCGGCTTTCCGGACAATTGCGCCCGTGAAGGCACCCTTCTCGTGTCCGAAGAGTTCGCTCTCGAGCAGGCCGGAAGGGATGGCCGCACAGTTCACCTTGACAAAAGGCTGGTCGCATCGGCCACCGAGATTATGGATCGCGCGGGCGACGAGTTCTTTTCCGGTGCCGGTCTCCCCCTGTATCAGCACGCCGGAATCGGTCGGTGCAACGACCTCAATCTGGCCAAGTACCTGCTTCAGCGCGGCGCTTTTCCCCACCATGCCCGCGAATTTCAGGTCGCTGCGGACTTCATTCTCGGGATGCACCCGTTCCTCGGCGGGACTGTTCTTGAATTCTTCGCGAGCCAGCGCGTTCTCTATAGCAATCGCCAGCTGCGTCGACAGTCGCATCAGAAAATCCACCTCGTCGGTGCTATAGGCAGTATCTTCGCGCTTGCTTACGGCCAGAACCCCCAGGACTTGCTCGCGACTCACTAAAGGCACGACACAGCTTTTCTTGAACCCTGAGACGGTCGGCCTTGGATCGGCCTGTTTGCTGATTTGGGTGAACTCGTCGGCGTCCGAGAGGCAAGGCTCGCTTGTGGCCAGGACTCGGTTGCCCAGTATTTCACCGAGCGAGTCCACCCATTTCTCATCAACGAGATCATCATCTGGCAAGTCAAACGTATTGACCTCAAATCGGCCGCTCACTGAATCCAACAACCCCAAGAGGGCGAAATCTGACCGCATGAGTCGACGCGCACTGACGGTCGCCTCTCTTAGAACCGCATTCACGTCCGGATTCGTGGCCAGTTTACTCGTGAATTCCATCAGCAGCTTCAGCCGGGCACTCCTAACTTCCAGCTCGGCTTGAGCTTCTCGCGACCGCTCAACGTGAAGGTCGTGGGCTATGGCAAGCGCGACCTGGTCCGCCACCTGCGAGAGAAACCGCGCTTCGTCTTCGGAATAGTCATGAGGACGTGCGCTCGCAACGCTGAACATTCCCAGGCGTTGATGGGGCGTGCGCAACGGCACACGACAAAGATAGCGATATTCAAAGCCCAGTTTCTTTAATGCCTCTCGGCGTACGGCAAATCGGTCGTCCCTTCTCCAATCCGCAATGCATAGAGGTTGTTGCTGTTGGTGCACCCACCAGCATGTCGTCTCTTCCATCGGAACATCCGGCGGAGGAAGCAGCCCGGCGCCCACAGAGTGCCAAAGCACTTCACTGCTGCCTTCTTTGAAGACCAGGAGATCCAGAAAATCGAAATCCAACAGCGGATGGAGAAACGTCGCGACGGTACGGGAAAGCTCTGGCAGGGGGCTCGCAGCCAGAGTCTTAGAGAGGTGCGACAATGCTTCATGGCGCTGAATCTCAATGTGGCTGAGCTCATTGTCTATAGCCAGGGCGACCTGATCTGCAATCAGAGAGAAAATCTGAACGTGCTCGGGTGTATAAACATCCGCTTCCGGGCTTCCGATGAGGATTGCTCCCAGTTGCCGGTACGTCGTGGTCAACGGTACCGCACACACCGACTTGATCGCGCACTCCTTGAATAACCTTCTCGCTCTCGCGAATCGAATGTCGTTTGCACAATCTGGGATTACCGCGGCCTCCTGACGCTCAAGGACCCAGGACAGAATCGGTTCTTCACTTGGAATCAGACGTGTGCCGCGCAGCGTGGACGAATCTTGCCCGTGCGGCACGTACCAAATCCTTTCTTCCCCGCCTTCCTTCCTCAACACCAGGCTCATGTGGCTGAAGGACAGGTATAACTGAAGCTTGGCCGGCAGGCTTCTCAAAAACTCATCGACATCCGGTTGTCTGTTTAAACCACGAAAGACCTGGATTCGCGGTACAACGTCACCTGTGAACTGTCCTTTCGGTACGAGGCTTCTCTCCGGTTCCTCAAACAAGCCAGTTGGGAACCTCGAGTCCTGAGATTCCCCGTTATACAAGGAAATGTTGGTCAGTCCCACGATAGCAGCTCCACGGAATTCGTCTGTTGCTCTAGATAATGTCCATAGCCGGCGTGGCTTCGGAGGAAACCCCCCGATCGGCTACACCCGAAGCGCGGGCTCCGGCAAAATTGAGAGACGAGTACAAAGCCATCGGCCAGACCAGATTCGCGCCGATCACGCTCAGCAAGAAGGCCACCTTCATGATGGCAAACAGCGCAAAGAAGAGCAGGGCATAAGGGAAAAAGCATCGCCGGATGATGAATTCAGTATGGCGGCTGAAATACAAAAACGGATTGGATGACCGGCTTTCTGCGTGGGTCTGCCAGATTTTTAGCAGCTGCTCGGGATGTTCAGCGGCAAGGCGATGCCGTTGCCATCCTGTCGCGAGGAAGCTTGCTATTGCCCCAAATAGCAGCACAGCGCCGCATAGCAAATACATCCTAGAACCCGAGCTTCGCCACAAGCCTAAGGTCATGCCGACAAAAAGGATCAGATAGAACAAGTAGTCACACACGGTTTCTAGCCAGCAGCCGAAAGCCGACTCCTGGAGTTTCAAACGAGCGACCTCACCATCACATCCGTCCAGGATACTTGCCCAGAGACACAAAAATGCCCCAAGTAATGTGTTCCAATAACCACCACGAGCAAAAAACACGCCGGAAGCAAAGCCGACCCCGAGAGTCAAGATGGTAACCATATTCGCGGTTACCGGGAATTTGATGAGCTGCCTGCTTATGGGTATCGAGATTTTACGGTTCAGCCGCGCAAAAATGCCGTCCGTGGGTTTTACCAGCCATCGATCCAGCTTTCGTTCGGCCAACTGGCGGTCGCGTTCACTATCGACGCGCTGCCACAAGTCCTCTGGAACCGGAACGTCAGTGACCGAATAACCCTCCGTGAGAGGAGCGAACAATTCCTGGAACGTGCCAGCATCCGCGGTGCAATGCCTTTGGAAGTCGCAAATCACTTGGGTGTTGAACGCATAAATGCCGACATGTTTATCGCCACTGCTCATCACCCCGACGGCTTCGCTGTTCCATTCCTTGGCCTTCTGGAACAAGGTCGGATGATAGACCGTGTTTCCGTCGATGATGATTAGGCGCTCGCTGCCCGCCCGAGTGGCGATGAACTGCAATCGTTGCAAGGCGGAAACGTCGGCGTTGGCGCCAATCCATTGGACAGATTGCGGAAGAGGTCCCGTCGAGCACAACTCGCGCTGTACGCATCTCCTGAGGGCGGGATCATCGACCACCAATATAATTCGTGAGGGGCCCAGCTTGCGCGCTGCGAGAATGTTTCGGAGCAGAACGGGCAGCGAACCGACACGAGCAAGTCCAGATCGGAACTTCCCATCGCCTGTTCCGTTCGTGGAGAGAAAAATGGCAACAGCGAATTCTCCTTGAGGCGTTATGCCAAAGGGACGACCATCTTGTTCTCCAGTGTCTGCTTCATTGATGTCCGGCATCCCACAGCCCTTGGCACTTCCACGGCTCCTCGACCTAGTCAAGATGAAAAGGCAGGTTCCACCGACCGCAGTCCAGAAAAGTGCCCGCAACCGCCTCGCGAGTCCCAAGGTCAGTCCGACCGCGCCGCTCAAACCAAACATCTTGCTGATCAACATAGTTCCGCCCTCAAAGGTTCCAAAGTTCCCTGGGTTGATGTTCCCGATCACGTTCACCAGCTTTGTCATTGCCTCGACCACGAGGGCACTCAAGAGGCCCAACTTCACGCCTATGAGCCAGAGAACCAAACAAACCTCCATCACGGCCAGGCAATGAGATGCCAGGATTAACAAGAAGCTGCACCAGAATGCTCCGCGGCAATTGTGGTGGAAGTCTAAGAGTGCATTCTCAACAGACTGGATAAGAACGTATCTGTTTTCGATCGATTGCTTTAGCAAAGGAACACGGGCAAAGAGGCGCGCAGTCCTTGAAAGGACCGGCCACCGTTTTCGCAAGGCCAATACCGTCATTAGCAAGAAGAAGATCAGCGCTAGAACGAAAATGGTCGCGTACAAACGCAGAGCATGAGAATGCGAGAGCAATGGTAGAGCTCCCACGAGCCCTGCGATGAGGACTATCATGCCAGCTGCAATGTAGAGTCCTCGATCCAGCGTTACCGACGCCAAACCTTGCGCAAGCGGTATTTCAGGGCTTAGCCTCGATACCCGGATCAAATCTCCAAACGACTGTCCAACAATACCGAGTTGTCCAGCCGCCTCTGCTCCCAGCCGTAGTCCGAACAGCCGCAGAAAAGAAATCTGGTGCTTGTGGTCATCCAGCGTCAGACGCCAAGCCCAGGCTCTGGCCACGTGCGAAACACCTGCGAGGGCCAGGACCCACGTGAAGCCCCAACCGAGTTTCGCCCCGTTCTCCCAAAGCTTGCTCGGACCAGCTTGACAAATCAGGTAGGCAAACAACGCTAGACTCATCAACACAGCGAGAATTCGAACTGGGAGAAGCGCCTTTGCTGGGATTCTAAGCATAAAGAAGGTTCTCCACCGTCGAGTTTCCGGCGAACTCGTCGTCAAAAATCTTTTCGGCGTGCGCCAGAGCCTCAGGGCTGTCGACGTCCTGCCAGTGCCCGCCGCCAATATCGAATGCCCTGAGTTTCCAGTCATGTGCCAGGTTGCGCATGCCGTCCGACAACGAGCAATCTCCGTTTTTCTTGGCCGATGCGAGCCGGTTGAACAGTGTCGGACTGCACAAAAACATGCCAGTGTCGAGTGCGTCGTAGCTCGAGAGCTCTTTGCCAATTGCAACGATGTAATTGCCTTTACGTTGCACTTTAGTTGCATCATCTAAGTCAAAGACGCGATCTATCTTCGAATCGACAGCCAGAATAACTTCGTCATCGGCGATCGGCTGTTGCAGCAGCGCTCTGGCAGTCTTCGGTTCGAAGATGTGGTCCGACATCAGCAACAGAAAGGGCGTGTTCAACTCTGCCTCTGCGGCCAAGGCAGAGATGCCGTTTGCCTTGTGGTACTCCAGATTTTCGATCAACGTCACCGAAATGCCTTCCATCGATCGGTCGCTCAGCCACCGTCGAATTAAATCGGCGCGGTACCCGGCGACAATTACAAATCTCTCGATTCCGGCTTCACGGGAGAACGCCATCACATGTTCGAGAAGCGGTACGCCGCATAGCGGCACAAGAGGCTTGGGGACGCCCCCGGCGATAGACGCAATTCGGCTCCCGTTGCCCGCCGCCAGGATCAGACACTGATTCACGATATTCATGGCTTAACTATGACCTCCATAGAGACGAGAGAAGCGTTAGGCATTTTCGGCTCATAGTCGAGATACTCGATGCTCACGTCCGTGGTGCCGAATAGGTGAGCTTCAGTTACGCTTTGCGTGGAGAGAGGAAACCAGAGAGAACCGGCCTTCTGATAAATCTGCACGAAATGAATGTTTTTCGTCCAGAACGACGGCTTCTTGGCCGGTTCGCCTTCGGCGCGAGCCAGGGCATAGTCCTCGGCGTCCACCCAGATGCGGCCTTGGAACAAGTACTTTTCGTCACGTTTGGGATGAACCTTTAAGACATAGGCCTCGCGAGCGCCCAGGAGTTCCGTTCCAACGAGCGTGAAATCATAATTGTCGGGGATCAGCCTAGCGCTGGCGCGCACCTCCGGGTGCGACGTTTCCGTCTCCGATTCGAGCATTTTGCGCAGAACGTGTTTGTGTGCTCCTCCCCACCCTACTTCTGAAACGATCTCGAAATGCTTTGTGCCGTCCTGGTCGCCTCGCACCTGGACCAGCATTTCGGCGCGTTTGTTAAATTTATGGTTCTCGAGAACGTATCGCCGCATCCCGGCATAACCTTCTATGGAAGCCTGGCGGGCCAAATCATGAGCGGCCATTCGGTTCACGATCTCCTCCGCGGTTGGAGGCGTCCCAGAATCGTCGGCCGCAATCGCAGAATTGGCCACAAACAGAAGCAAAGCAGGTAACAGCAATCGATGTTTCATGATCAAGACTCCAAGCAAATTTGCCGCGGTATTCGCGCCAGGGGTTGTGAAGAATTGTCCGAACCTGGCGCTTGCAGAGCTGTTCTGCAGGAGCCGCGGATTAAAGTGATTGAAAAGAGATCAACGAGACCTACGCCTAAGCGGAGGTGCAGGAGCTTCTCGCCGCCGCGCAACCTCACTGGGCGTGAGGCTGGGCCTCTTGCTGCAAGCGCATCTTTCCCGGTCTCGCCCCTTAGCGTGTCACAAGTGACCGGGCTGGTTAGTTTGACCCCAGCAGCGGCAACAAGTGATGGTTTTCCTTCAGAATCTGTTACTAAGATCGTTCCTTCAACCTTCGCACCAACTGTGTCAGTCTGTTTGCCCGAGTCCAACAGCGCGAAACACGAGGTCATCGACAACGGAGTGACAACTGTGGAGACAACACGCGCCCTCATTACGTAACACCTGTTGGACAGCGATCTTCGATCAATCGAGAGGCTTTTAGCCTGTTTCTTACTCATCGTGGTTGCCTTAGTCCCGGTCCGAACTCCGAAAACAACGCAAGTAAAGTCACGCTCTTGTCGGTAATGCATTCGAGTAGCCATCGGACCTTTTGCATCCGACCGTACATTCAAGTGCATTCTGTGGAAGAAGATAGAGAGGATGCGGCCGACGTGTTCGCGTCACGAACGATGCAGATTCTGGGCTGCTGCCCGCATTCGGTCAGTTCTGCCGGGAACTATACGTCTCTGAAATTCCTGTTGGATCTGATCCTGAGTGCTCCGCCGGGGTGTCTCGGGAGATCGTGAGACCAACCTCTCATGACGCAAGAGGCGTTGGCCGCAAGTCATCGCGCTGGAGTGAAGCTGAGTTTTCTAGTGTTTGATAAAATCCGGATAGCCAGCGACGCGCTGTGGCAGCCTGCTGCTCGGAATGCTGGATAAGTCGACGTTAGGAACCGAGTTCATGTTCTTGCCTTTGGACTTCGATTCCATCTCGGGTGAGGGATCGCCACAGAACCTTGATGATGTGGCGGATGGCAAGAGCAGCTTGGCCGAAATCCATTCGCGGTTGGCGCCAGACGTACCGAATTCGCCGATCAGTTCGCTGGGCATACGTTCGTCACGCTATTCGGCTGCCGTCCTAGCCTCCGTGTTAAAGGGAGTTTCGAGACAGCTCGCATGGTTCTTGGTTTTAAGCAGAGTTGGCCGGAGGATGACTTAGATTCAAAGCCGCGAGGCGGCTAAGACCAACGACGTACGGTTCGTATTCGAAGACCGACAGGGCACGCTTTGGGTAGCGATCGGACTTTCCCGGTTCGACGGTCGAACGCTTCGGGCAGCGCTGCGCTCTCTTCGCGGAGCACAATTTGGCCGCTCACATCCACAATCGTCACTGACCGGCTTCTCGAGTTTTTGTTCTCAGATCCATTACAGACCTCCAGTCTGCGCACCAGTGCGTACCTTTGCTTTGTTCGTTCGAAAGTACCATTCTCCGGTTCTTTTGCTGCGTGAGAACCACAGCACTGGCGCCATGCGGGAAGCCGACTTTGCTGACGACTTCTTATGCTGTGGCTCCGAAGCTTCTCAGTGCTGACGATTAATTTGCAACCACAGTTTTGGACACGAAGTTGTCATGGACCACCCTTTGGGCATGCAAAGTGTCGATTCCATAAAGGAGCGCGCGCCATTTCGCTCGGCAAGGCTCCGGCTTAGATCGCCTTGGCTGGTAGCTATGTTGGCCGATTTATGATCCCTTCACTCGTAATGCGGGCTTAGCGTCCAGGGTAGTAAGGCCGAATGAGGAAATCTGAGCATGGTTGCAGAAACGGGATTGAAGTGGCAGGATGATGGCGAAACCTGCTCTGCTCCAGGTCTGTATTATGTACAGAGTCTCCGCTCTTTTGGTGGTTCTCCTTTTGTTTTTGTATCCCTGCGCGGTGCGGGCACAAACCACAAAATGCCTCCATCACTGGCCGGGCGACGGACCCGTCCAAGGCGACCATTCTCGACGCGAAGGTCTCCGGCGGTCAACGCCGGCACGAGTTTCCGGTATGAGATTGCCACCAATGGTGCGGAGGAGTACACGCTGGCGAATCTCCCGCCAGGAACGTACCGCATTGAAGTGGAAAAGTCTGGATTCAAGAAGCTCGTCCGTCCGGACGTGACGCTGCACGTGCAGGACGCCTTGGCGATCGATCTCGAAATGGCGGTTGGCTCCGTCTCCGAAACGGTTAGGGTAGAAGCGGGCACGGTGCGTGACGCTGGCTGGTTGCAGCCTCTCATACCCTCATCTTCTCCGGTCCCGATGGCTATCAGGCATACCGATAACGAGAGTCATGGATCGCGCCAATTTCGAAGCGCTTGCGGAAATCCGACTTCAAATTCGGATAAACGCTCCACTTAGGATACGCATCAATGAGCGGGGTACTTCCCGACAAACAGAATCCGACTCCGGCCCAAAGGCTTTCGGAAAAACTATTCGCATTTTCACCGGATGCCATCGTCATAACGAATGCAGCAGGTTGTATCGCGAACGCCAATGCGCAAGCAGAGCGCATTTTCGGCTATAGCCGCGACGAACTCATGGACCGGCCCATCGAGATATTGATTCCGGACCGATTTCGTCAAGTTCATCCTTCTCACCGTAGAGCCTACGGCGCGAACCCGCAACTTCGACCTATGGGCGTCGGGCTCGAATTATTTGCGCGGCGCAAGGATGGAACGGAATTCCCCGTGGACATCATGTTAAGCCCGGTGGAAAGCGGCGAAGAGACGCTGGTGCTTTGCGTTGTAAGGGATGTCTCTGAAAAAAAGCGCGCCGAGCACGCCTTGCGCCAAAGCGAGCAAGAATTGCGCTCCCTGTTTGAGTATTCGCCCGACGTTATCGTCGTTTCCGACCACAACGGCCGAATCGTGAGAGTGAATGCACAAGTTGAGAGTGTGTTCGGGTACAGTCCCGACGAACTCATTGGCCAGCCCGTCGAGACACTGGTTCCTGAGAGATATAGGAAGATACATCCGCGGTACCGCGAGAGTTATGGCGATCAACCGCGCGTGCGCTCTATGGGTGCTGGTCTCGAGCTGTACGCACGACGCAAAGACGGAACGGAATTCCCGGTCGACATTATGCTCGGTCCGCTACAAGTACAGGACGGACGGCTGATCTTGAGTGTTATTCGTGATCTCCGCCAAAAAAAAGAAGCTGAAGAGGCACTACGACGAAGCGAACAACAAAAGCGCTATTTAGAAGAGGAATTGACGACCACGCACCCTTTTAACGAGATCGTCGGCGAGAGCACCGCGCTGAAGCGCGTTCTGAAGCAAGTCGAAACAGTTGCGGCTACCGACGCGACGGTGTTGATCCTCGGTGAGACCGGCACGGGCAAAGAACGCATCGCCCGCGCAATTCACGACTTAAGTGCACGCCGAGAGCGTGCGTTTGTCAAGTTGAACTGCTCCGCCATACCCTCCGGGCTTCTCGAGAACGAGTTGTTTGGCCATGAAAAGGGCGCGTTCACCGGCGCTATTGCCCAGAAGATTGGTCGACTCGAGCTGGCGCACCAGGGAACTTTCTTCTTGGATGAAGTT
>Ga0126369_10002306_pt1 | contig 13532 bp, 9 predicted proteins | sample PanSoiMetaPlot_1_FD_109646 | JGI IMG/M metagenome (GOLD analysis project Ga0126369, IMG submission 109646) | Tropical forest soil microbial communities from Panama - MetaG Plot_1 | ecosystem: Environmental > Terrestrial > Soil > Tropical forest > Bulk soil | place: Panama | collected 2016-02-17 | reverse complement strand
GGGAACTAATCATCAGCGCCGCAATCACCGCTTGCGCGATCCTGTAGCTCACCCCTTCAGGGGTGAGGCTGTTCCTTCTTTTGCGTAGGAACCGTTTTCCAAGCCGGGCGCTTGTCGGGACACGATACATCGTGCCTTTCTGGGTCTGTCTTTTCTTGCTCTTGTAGGGGCCGCCTTCTGAGGCGGTCCGCCCTTGAATTTCTCGGCTTTCTTTGCCTATTTCGCGCTGGCCGGCCTTTAGACGGGTAGCGTTTTTTGATGCTCTAGGGGGTCGGAGCTTTAGCTCCGACATAAAGACCTGCTCGCAGTTGGGTTTTAGCCCCTGAGGACTCTGCTCGTCTCTTCGAATACGATCCATCCACGCTCGCGCGGATTGCTTCAATCGCTGCCAGCTCATGGTTTCGGGTGCGCCCCAGTGTACTCCGTACAGCACGGCTTCTCCACCGGCATAAACTCCATCAACTCCACCCTTGTCCCATCCGGATCGTAAATATCAATCGAGTCTTTCCCGTCGCGCCCGACTTCTGGTCCATCGAACTCTTTCGCTCCTCTTGCTCGCAATTTTTCCGCGGTCGCCTTCGCTTTCGATACTCCCAGCGAAAAATGATTCTGCACTCCCAATTCCTTGTGATCCGCAGTCGCCGGAATATTCAACATGAACTCAATCCAATTATCTCCATTCGGCACTTGGATCTCATACCAGTCCGTTCCGTCGTCCTTGAATCCGCCACGCCAGTACAGCCGGAACCCCAGAATGTCCTCGTAAAAATGGCTCTCTGCCTTCAAATCCCTCACCACAAATCCCGCGTGCAACATTTTCTTGCCGAGTGCCCCTGCGTTACCTGACTCCCCATTTTTGGTCTGCTCTACAAAAACAAGCTTGTTTCCCTCAGGGTCGTGCGTCTCTAAATACTTCGTCCCATCTGGCCACGCCATGATCTCGTTCGTCGCCACGCCCTTCGCCGTCAAATATGCCCTCATCTTCATCAGATCGTCCGTCGCCAGTCCAATCTCCACTAAATACGACCCGCTCGTTCCCGCCGCTCCTTTCGTCAATTCCACGTGCTGATCCCGATTCACCACAAAACTAGCCTGCACCAAATTCCCATCCCTCACCGCGCCGCTCTGGAGCCCCAGCACTCCTCCATAAAACGCCCTGGCCTTGTCCACATCCGTAACTTTCACCTTCACATACGCAATGCCAGTAATCTTCGCCCGCGCCGCCTCCGCCGCCCAAATCTGCCCCAGCAATCCCGGCACACAAATCCCCAGCAAAATCGCCAACCCACGCAATTTGCGGAGCGGCGTCTTCCTTGTAGCGCTGGCTTTCATGCCGGCTCCCTGTAGCTCACCCTTTCAGCGGTGAGGGTGTCCCCTTTGTGCAGCGAGCATCTGATGGGCCTTTGTGGAGGCGGGTCTACCTCGCCATCTCGGGCTTCCGTTTCTTTGCACTTGGCGTGGACGCCTTCAAAGCCGGTCGGCTCTTGGTTTGTTGCTTTGTAGTGGCCGGTGTTTAGACCGGTGTTGTTTCTTGCTTCTTCCGTAACGCGTCCGAGCTTTAGCGCCGACATACACATTTCGGCTCGGTTGGGCTGCGGCTTCGAATGCGATCCATGCACACACTTACGGATTGCTTCAATCGTTGCGCGTTCATGGCTTCGGATGTGGCCCCGTGAACTCACTGCAGCACGGCTTCTCCACCGGCGTAAACTCCATCAGCTCCACCCGCGTCCCATCCGGATCATACAAATTTAATTGCCACTTTCCATCCCGCCCAATCTTCGGCTGCTCTTCCGCTCCCAGCACGACGCCGGCCTTCTCCAACTGTTCTTTCGCGGCTTTCACGCTCACGACTCCGAGCGAAATATGATTCATCACGCCCAGCGTGTGTTTGCCCGCATTTTCCGGAACATTCAGCATGTACTCCACCCAGTCCGTCCCATCCGGCACCTGCATCGCCACCCAATTCGTCTCTCCCTCTTTCATCCCGCCCGACCAATACAACCGAAACCCCAAAATATCACTGTAAAAATGATCCACAGCCGCACGGTCCTTCACCACAAAACCCGCATGAATCATTCGGCTAGATAACGGTGCAGTCTCTGATACAGATCCGCTCCCACCACTGGGCTGTTGAATGAACTCAATCGTATGGCCCTCAGGGTCGTTCACCTGAAAGGAAGTGTGTCCGTACGCATTCGTGACGATCTCCGCAGGCTTTTGTCCGTGCGACATCAGGTACTTCCGCAACCCAGGGGCATCCGACGTATACATGCCAATCGCGTCGATCCGGTTTTGCTTGGGACTTGCTTCCATCTTGACGAGGTCAACCTGTTGATAAGGGCTTATGAAAAAGCACTGAGACTCTGGTCCGAAAGAGCACGTCACGTCCGGTAGCTTCAGCTCCCCATGATAGAAGTTGTTGGCCGTCTGCATATCCGAAACGCCGATCCGCACGAACGCCACATCCGTGATCTTCGGCCGTGCCGCTTCTTTCGCCACGGCCCCCTGCAAACAAATCATCGCAGCCAAAACCATGCCCGCTACGATTCTCCTGTAGCTCAGCGCTTCAAGCGTGAGGCCCTTCCTTTTGTGTAAGGACCGCCTTCCGAGGCGCGCGATTTCTGTTGCCACACCGAACCACATGCCTTCATCCATGTCTTCTCCCTCTCCACACCCTCCGCCGATTCCGGGCCTTTCCTTTCTTGAGGTTCTAGCTCTTGCTTTCAACCTTTAACTCTCAACTTTTGACTCTTCTCTCCGCTTCTTCCCCTGTGTGCTCCGTCTGTGGTGCATCGCTCAACTCCCCGCACCCTTGCTCTTAATCTTCCGTATCTCCTCCATCCTCACCCGCAACCGGGCCTCGAATCCCTGGTCACTCGGCTGGTAGTACACCCTCCCGGAAAGGTTCTCCGGCAGACACGTCATGTCCGTCACTTTCTGCTCAAAATTGTGCGCGTATTTGTATCCCTCCCCGTACCCGATGTTCTTCATCAGTCCCGTTACCGCATTCCGCAGATGCAAGGGCACCGGATCCGCTTCCGTCTTGCGCACATCTTCCAGCACGTTTCCGTAACCCACATACAAAGCATTAGATTTCGGCGCCATCGATAAATACACCGCCGCCTGCGCCAACGCCAAATGTCCCTCTGGCGCTCCCAGAAAATCAAACGCCTCCTTGGCTGCCAGCGTCACCGCCAACGCTCCCGGTTCTGCCAGTCCAATATCTTCGCTCGCCATCCGCACCATGCGCCGCGCCAGATACAACGCGTCCTCGCCGCTTTCAATCATTCGCGCCAACCAATACAGCGCCGCATCTGGATCCGAATTCCTCACCGACTTGTGCAGCGCCGAAATCAGGTTGTAGTGCTCTTCTCCCGCTTTGTCGTACCGCAGCATCTTCCGCTGTAGCACATCTTCGACCAATTCGGCCGTAATCCTTTTGACCGCGGGGGCCTCACGTACCGGTTTTGCACCTGGCTTCTCTACGCTCTCCTCCGTCGCGCTCCGAACGCACAATTCCAGCGTGTTATACGCCGTCCTCGCATCCCCATTCGCGAACGACGCCATACGGAACAATACTTCTTCACTGACCTCGATCCTCTCGTTCCCCACGCCGCGCTCTTTGTCCTCGAGCGCCCTCTTTAGCAACTGCACAATCTGTGGCGTCGTCAGCGACTCCAGCACATACACTTTCGTTCGCGACAACAGCGGCGAGATCACCTCAAACGATGGATTCTCCGTCGTCGCTCCAATAAACAAAATGTGCCCCGCCTCCACATGCGGCAAAAACGCGTCCTGCTGCGCTTTGTTGAATCGGTGCACTTCATCCACAAACACGATCGTCCGGTGTCCACCTCGCGATCTCCTTTCCGCCTCCGCCATCACTTCTTTAATCTCTTTGATCCCGCTCAGCACCGCGCTAAACGACACAAACTCGCTCTTCGTCAGCCGCGCAATTACTCTCGCCAGCGTCGTCTTTCCACACCCCGGCGGTCCCCAGAACAGCATGGAACTCAGATTATCCGTTTCGATTTGCACCCGCAGTGGTTTTCCCGGTCCCAGAAGTTTTTCCTGCCCGATAAACTCATCCAACGTCCGCGGTCGCATTCGTTCCGCCAACGGCTGCAGCGCCGCCGGTGTTTCCCCGGTCATCTCCGGCATTGTTGGAAACAGGCTCATAACCCTACGAGTGTAGAGCCTTTCGCTCTCAATTTCGAATCCCGTCCGGTCATCCCTGTCCTGGGTCCATTTGTTGTTGTTTGTCATCCCGGCCGGAGGGCCGCGGCTTTTGCGGCTCGCAGTGGCAGGATCGTGGCAGCATCGTCACCATACTGCAACGCAGCTTTTCTTTGACTTTCAACTTTTGAGTTTTAACTTTCGACGCTTACTTCCTCTGTGCTCTTCGTGTCCTCCGTGGTGGTCATCGTTTCAGCTTTTCCCTTTGTCTGTATCCCTCATAGAACAACACCGCCGCAGCCGCCGCCGCATTCAAACTTTCAATCCCTCTTGCCATCGGTATATGTACCCGGGCGTCCGCTCCGCGCACGATGTCTTGCGGCAATCCCGCTCCTTCGTTGCCCACCAGCAACGCGATCGGCTGGCACCAATCCACTTCCCACGGCGAAAGCGATGCGCCCACCGCCTTCGTCTCATCCTGTACGCACGACGCCAGCGTGTGAATCCCTTCCACCTTCAGTTGTGTCAGCAAAATCGCTAGCGACATTCCCGCGAGCACCGGCAAATGCAGCGCCGCACCCGCCGAAGCGCGCAGCGCCTTCGGCGAAAATGGACTTGCCGTCCCTCCTTGCGCCGTCGCCGACGTTGCCGCTCCTGTGGCGCCAAACGCCGCCGCCGTCCTCAGGATCGTTCCCACATTTCCCGGGTCTTGCACTCCCGCCAGCACCACCAGCAGTGGCGAACACGCTGCCTCCGGCGTCACCAGCAAATCCGCGACTTCCACTTTGCGCGGTTCGACCAGCGCCGCCACGCCCTGCGGATGCTCCGTGTCCGCAATGCCCTCGAACAATCGATCCGTGGTCTTCAAAACAGGGAAGGCCAGCTCCCGTCGCCCAATCAACGGAGCCAATCTCTCGCGATGCCGCTCTCCACTTTCGCTCAACAGTACCGCCTCCACGCGACACCCGCTTCCCAGCGCCTCTTCCACCAAGCGCACGCCTTCCACTCCCACGCATCCTTTCTCTGTTGCCAATCCTCCGCGCAGCGCCACGCGAAACTCTTTCAACCAGCGGTTGTCCCGGCTACTGATCACGTCGCTACGTTCGGCCGGTTTTTGAGCTCGTTCCATCCCCGTTTCCATCTCCCGCGAGCCTATCAAACTCTCCTCGCCTATTTCCATTCGCGCCTCCCGGTATCGGTCATCCCGACTGGAGAGCCAGCGCAGTTGGCTGCCTCGCAGTGGAGAGATCGTGTCGAAAACGCCGATTTAACTCCGATCGCTGGAATCGCCTCGCCCCGTTTTTGTTTCCTTGCTTTCGTCTTTGTGTGGGCCGCCTTCCGAGGCGGTCCGCCAAGTCAACTTCGCGCAATCGTCCGTAGCGCCAGCAACTTTGTCATACCGAGCGAGGCGAGGGATCTGCTTACTTGCTTCGTTATCTCTTTCCTTCCTCGTTCGTCCTCTCCATTGCGCCACCTCTCTGCATGTGTTAATTTCCACTCCAGAGCGGTTCCCGCGCTCAGGGACGCCGGTTCATCTACGTCCGGAGGCCGATAGTGTCGGCAGAAGTCCTAAAGCTTAGCGCGGATTCTCCCGATCCTCGCTTCATCCGTTACGCCGCTGATTGGCTGAATCGTGGTTCTGTGGTCGCCATTCCCACCGATACGCTCTACGCTCTCGCTGCCGATCCCGTCAATCTCTCTGCAGTCGACGAAATCTTCCGCGTCAAGGGACGACCCGAATCCAAAGCTCTCCCTCTTCTGATCAACTCCGTACACCACGCACACATTCTTGCTCGCGAACTTCCCGACAATTTTTATCGTCTCGCCGACGCTCTCTGGCCCGGCCCTCTCACCATCGTTCTCGACGCTTCGATGCGGCTTCCCCTGAAAGTTACCGGCAACACCCGCCGCATCGCCCTTCGGTGGCCCGCGTGTGAAGTTGTCAGCAAACTCATCCAGGAACTCGGCGTCCCTCTTACCGGTACCAGCGCTAACGTTTCCGGCTCTCCCACCTGCGCCAGCGGCGACGAAGTCTTTCGCCAACTCGGCGACCGCGTTCCGCTCATCCTCGATGCCGGCGAAACACAGGGCCTGGTTCCATCAACCATCGTCGAACTTCGCGGCGACCACTGGTGCATTGGCCGCGAAGGTGCCATTCCTGCCGAGATCATTCAGTCCACGCTCCACCCCAACGGCCATACCCCGTCCGACGACGACCCCGCCGTCCCTGCCTAATTTCCTGAGTCAACCCGACCGGAGAAGCGGTGGTTTTTGCCGCTTCTCCTTGAAGGGTTCATAACGACTACTCCACCTCACCTGGCACAATGGACTCTGGTGGGCCCCACCCTGTGGCTTGTCTGTGAAGATGTTGCTAGACGGGCGAACGGCTTCCCTTCTGATCTGATGGGTGACCTACCGGTACTGTGCTGGTGAGGTTATTTTTGTTTTTGTTGGGCGATCCACTGGATGGTGCGGGCTTCCAGCATGTCTAGCGGCAGGGCGCCGCCATTCAGGATTTCGTCGTGGAAAGTGCGGATGTCGAACTTGGAGCCTAGCTCGTTTTGAGTGCGGGCGCGGAGTTCGCGAATTTTGAGTTGGCCGAGTTTGTAGCTGAGGGCTTGCGCGGGCCAGGAAATGTAGCGGTCAGTTTCCGATTGAATGGTGGGCTCGTCGATGGCGCCGGACTTGCGAAAAAATTCCACGACTTGATCGCGCGACCAACCTTTGAAATGAATGCCAGTGTCGACAACCAGGCGGACGGCGCGGAAGAGTTCGGAGGAGAGGCGGCCGTAATCAGAAACCGGATCCTGGTAGAAGCCAACTTCTTTGCCAAGCTCTTCGGCGTACAGAGCCCAGCCTTCCGTGTAGGCGTTAAAGCCGAGGCTGTGGAGACGGAATTTCGGCAGGCCGGTGAGTTGCTGCTGCACGGAAAGCTGCATGTGGTGGCCGGGAACGCCTTCGTGATAGGCGATGGCTTCGTCGTCGATGAGCGAGCGATCCGTGAAATTGGAAGTAGCGACAACGACTCGGCCGGGGCGCTTGCCGTCGGGCGTGCCGGTGACGTAGTGAGTGGCGGCCCCAGTGTCGAACGCGGGGATGGCCTCGACAGTTACGGGCGATTTGGGCAGGAGGGTGAAGAGTTCAGAAAGCTTGGGCTCCATCTGACCGATGTAGCGGCGAAAGTCTTCGAGAATTTGATCGGCGGACGTAGGGATGTACTTGGGATTGGTTTTGAGGGAGGCGCGGAAACCAGCGAGGTCGGGGAAACCCTCTTTCTTGGCGATGACGGTCATCTCAGCCTGGATGCGCTCGATTTCACGGAGGCCGAGTTGGTGGATTTCGTCGGCGCTCATGTGGGTGGTTGTGCGGCCGTAGATGTCGTTCTGATAGCGCTTCTCGCCGTCGGGGAGGGAAGTGATGGCGAGAGTCGTGCGGCCGTGCGGGGCGTATTCCGTGCGTATGAAAGTGGCGAAGTTCTTGTACGCGGGGATGACGTCGGTGTTGATGGCAGCGGTGATTTGTTCAGTCAGCCGCTTCTGATCCTCGGGGGAAATGCTGGTGGGGAATTTCTTGGTGGGCTGCAAGAAGGGATCGGCGTCGATGATGCCCTGGCACTGCACAGGAATTTTTTCGAGGAGAAAGCGCACGGGCATGAGGTTGTCTTTCATGCCGGCGCGGAGGACTTCGGTGGTTTGCGTCAGGGCGCGCGGAATTTGCTGCAGGCGGGCGATGTAGTCCTCGTAGTACTTCACGGAATCGAGCGGGACGGACTGCGGCAGATCCGCCAGTGAGGTGTGGATGCCATTCTGCTGATTGATGGGCATTTCGTATTCTTTGAGGTCGAAGTCGGTGATGCGCTGCTGCAGGACGCGAACGAGGAGGTCGTGAGAGAGTCGATCCTGATCGGAGAATCCGTCGGTGGAGAGGGCCTGGAGGCGCGCGAGAAAATCGCGGTCGGTCTGGTTGCGTTGGGCAACGGCGGCGAGTGAATATTCGGCGAGCTTGTCGTTGTAGCGATAGTCGCCGAAGGCCGTGGAGCGCTGCGGGAAATTACGGAGGTCGGATTCGTATTGTTCATCGAAGAGAGCGTGTTGCGCGGCCAGTCGATCGGCGACGAGTTTGGAGTCCTGAGGAAACACGGGCATTGTCAAGATCAGCAAGGAAGAAACAATTTGGCAAATTCTCATGCGGGAGAGGGTATCAGAGGAGCGAAGTTTGGTGGAAGTGGAAATTGGAGTGGGGCGGTTGAGAGTCGAAAGTTGAAGGAATGGCGCTGCGTTAAGGGCCAGGCGCGTATTTGCGCACCGTCGGCCGGCAAGTGAAAAGGTGGCCCCAATCGCCCGTACAGCCTCACCCCTGATCCGAAATATTCGCCACAGAAGACATAAAGAAAAAATGAAACGGACTTCAACGGCGACCGCGTGAGAAAAACTGCACCCTTAGGAACCAAGGGTGCGGCCAACGGAAGGCGCGAACAGCCTCACCCCTCAAGGGGTGAGCTACAGGATTGGGCTGACATACAAGCCCGCTGGACATTTAAGGAGTAAGAGCGCGGAGGGCAAATGTGCCGGAGGCAAGCACGCGCGGGCGTCATTTCCTCCAGGAACTCTTCTGTGCGACACCACCGAGAAGGGGGCAATTGCTGATCTGAGCTTCGAGTGAATCTTTGGCTAGATGGATATGCTCTACAAGGGCGGCGCGGAGTTCAGTGATTGTGCGTTCGAAATGGTCAGGCGTCTTTGCAACGAGAGCTTCGGTGCAGAGGTTGCGAATGCGAACTTCCGGGTAGCGGGCACTCTGTAGTGTGTCCCGCAGAGATTTCGGAGGGAATACAGCGAAATGTGTAAGAAGAAAAGCTGTGTCCCCATCGCGCGGGAAAGGGCTGGCTTAACAGCCAGCCCTACATTTAGGAACTAAACCGCCCGCCTCAGAAGGCGGTCGCTGCATAGGAGAAGAGGAACCCCAGAACCCGCACGAAACAACGGCTTCGTGAAGCACTCGCGAAAAGTTGCGGCGAGCCGCCGCACTCCAAAAAAGCGGCAACCCAAAAGAAGAGCGGAACCCTCGCTGCGCTCAGGATCGCACCTAGGCGGGTTCAGTCGCAAGAAGTGTGTTAGTCGAAGGAGGTGGGCCAGGCGGGATTTCTCGAATGGGCGAACATGTGCCTTACCTGCGCGGGCGTGACGCGGGAAATGGATAGCGGAGGAAATTGGTCCTCAGGGAAAAAGTCTGCGGCGGTGGTTTCGACGCTGGTGGTAGGGGTGCCACCACGAAGATCTCCCAGGAAAAAGAATTTGTAGACATGGAAAGGCATGGGCGGGTGACCGTGCTTGTCGCGGTCGTAGACTGCGGCTAGTTTGCTGATCGTGATGTCGTAACCGGATTCCTCTTTTACTTCGCGGATCGCCACGGAGCTGGGAGAATCGCCGATGTCGGCCCAACCGCCCGGGAGAGCCCAGAGGCCGTCTTCGCGTTCCTGAACGAGGAGGATGCGGTTGCGATCAAAAACGGCGGTGCGGATGTCAATTTTCGGAGTGGCGTAGCCGAGATCCTTTTTGAAGATGTCGAAGAGCGCGGTGGAGTCGGGGAGGGCGGCGCCGTTTGTCATGATCTCGGCGGCGAGGCGTTGGATTTCTTCGTAGCGTTGGCGATCGTAGGGATCCTTGCAGTAGGCGAGTCCGATTTGCGCGATGGCCTGGAAACGACGGGCCCAGTCGAGCCATTGGGGATTTGGCATGGAAGGATTGTGACAGCGAAGTTAGGAATTAGAAAATGGAAAATAGAAATTGGAAAATCAAAAGACGAAAGTTGGAAGAACTGCCTTAGTGGCGGCCGGCTTGGAACGCGGGGGACTCTCATAGTTGAAAAAAGATTTAGCAGCGGAATCTTCGGGGCCGAGCCCAATTCTTGGCAGTGATTGTCGGAGCTAAAGCTCCGACCCCTGACGAAAAGCTGAGAGCCCACACGCAAAGGCGGCGTGTGGGCACGCGATACACGGCGCGCACGTTTTGAATTCCTTTACGGATGGATCGTGCCATGATCCCTTCGCTGCGCGCCGCAAAAACCGCTTCGCTCCGGTCGAGATGACAAGTAAGAAAAGAGGAACGCAACAGGGCACAATTTATTGTACCAGACACACGATGCGAAGATTATTCCAGGCGGAGGGCTCGCATCGGGTCGATGCTGGCGGCGCGGCAGGCTGGGACTAGGCAAGCGATGGTGGCAACTAAGGTTAGGAGGAAGGCGGAGGCTACGAGCGTGATAGGATCGCGGGAGCTGCCGCCGGCCCAGCTGGACATGATGCGATTTAGGGCCAGGCTCAACGCGAAACCCACGACCAGGCCTGTCGCGAGAGTGGTGGCGGTGGAAGTAAGGACGAGCCGAATAATGGTGGACGGCTGCGCGCCGAGGCTCATGCGGATGCCCATTTCTTGTGTACGTTGCGTGACGGCGTAAGAGACAACACTGTAGAGGCCGGTGGCGGCGAGGATCAGAGCGAGAGCAGCGAAGAGAGAAAAGAGCGTGGCGATGAAGCGCTCCCGTCCCCATCCTTGCGTGTCGAGCCACCAGTTGAGGGTGCGATCCTGTCCGGCAACGAGCTCAGGGTTCACTTCGCGCAGATGCTGCTTTACGGAGCGGATGACGGCGGCTGGGTCATCGGCGGAGCGAGCGAGGATCTGCATGTCGGTGGGCAGAACCAAACTGTAGGGAAGAAAGATGGCGGGGCGGATTGGGCGAGTGAGGCTGTCGTTGCGCGCGTCGCCGACAACGCCGATGACTTCGAGCCAACCATCAGGAGATTCCGTGGAGACGAGGTTGGGCTGCTCGATTTTGAGCATAGCGCTGCGGATGTGCTGGCCGATAGGATCGGCGTCGCCGAGATACTGTTTAACGAAAGCCTGATTGACGAGGGCGAGGTGGGCAGCGCGCATGTTTTCCGCATCGTCAAACATGCGGCCGCCGATGAGCGGGAGGTGAAGGGTGGAGAGAATCTGCGGACTGACCAGCGTGAGGACGGCTTGAGGATCAGCGAGAGTCGGCTTGCTCTGCAACTCGATTTTCGCGTAGAAGCCACCAAAGCCGGGGAACCAGGTGGTGGAAACGCTGGCGGAAGAGACGCCCGGAGTTTGTTCGATGGCTTTGCGAATGGCCTCCTGGGCCTGCATGCGTTGCTGCCAAGTGGGATTGGAGCCCCGAGGAAAATTAACGTTGAGGGCAAAGACGTTGTTGGGATCGAAGCCGAGCGGCGTGTGGGTGAGGGACTTGAAGGCTTTGATGGCGGCACCGGCGCCAGTCATCAGCAGAAGGGTCAGCGCCAGCTGGCCAGCGATGAGCAGGCGGTGTATGAGGCGTCCGCGAGCGCTGCCCGAATGCTTGCCGCTGCTGGATTGGATCAATTGGCTAAGCGCAGGGCGAGAAAGCTGCCAGGCAGGAGAAATGCCCGCGAGCGCGCCCGTGAGTAACGCCAGCAAAGCGCAGAAGAGCAGTGCCATGGCGTCTACTTGGATGGCGGCTTCGTGCGGGAAAGAATAGTAAGGAACCATAGCGGAGAGAGTGCCAACACCGAAGTAGGCGGCAAGAACACCGAAGAGCGCGCCGGTGCAGGAGACGAGGATGGCTTCTGTGAGGAGTTGTTGAATCAGGCGGGAGCGTTCCGCGCCGACGGAGACGCGGACGGCGAGTTCGTGCTGACGAGCGGTGCCGCGAGCGAGAAGCAGAATGGAGACGTTGGCGCAACCGATGAGGAGCAAGGCCATGACCGCACCGAATAGAAGGACGAGAGTGCCAGAAAAGCGGCCGAGCACTTCCTCATTTAGCGTGACGATAGAGACACGCATGTCCTTGCGGAAGTCTTTGGGATCGCTCTGAGTAAAGCGATTGAGCAGGACCTGAATTTCGGCAGCGGCGGTTTCGTGCTTCACGCCGGGTTTGAGACGAATGAAAGCGTTCCAAAGGTCGTGGGGATCGGCGGTGGGAACATCGGGGAGATAGACGTCGGAGTCGCCCCAGGTGAAACGAGGAGCAGCCACGCCGATGACGGTGTAGAGCCTGTGATCGAGTTCAATGGACTTGCCGAGAATTTCGCGGTTGCCACCGAACTGCTTTTGCCAGAACAGATAACTGAGGACGGCGACCGGAGCGGGTGCGCCATTGGGGACGTCGGCGGAAGAAAAGCCGCGGCCAAGGAGGAGAGGAACGCCCATAAAGTCAAAGAGATTGGAGGAATAGGTGCCGACGTTAACGGAAACGGGGAAATCGGCACCGGTCAGATTGCGAGTGTTGCCGGACTGAAGGAAGAAATCCTCGATGGAAGAGGCAGAGCGAAGCTGCTGAGCTTCGGAACGGTTGACGATGAGGAGGGGCCCGCGGCCGTTCTTGTCCTTGAGCTCGACGTGGACCATACGGTCGTTGTTTCTGTACGGATAGGGGTTCAGAAGGATGGCGTAGACGACGCTGAAAATTGCGGTAGTAGCGCCAATGCCGAGTGCGAGGGAGAGGATGGCGGCGAGGACGAATCCGGGAGATTGGCGGAACTGGCGGAGGGCAAAGCGAATGTCTTGTGGCAGGTTCCTCATGGGCTCTCCGATTTAGAAGGCTCTTAGATGATACGGAGGTCTAGGGGCGGAAGTTCCTCTAAGAGATAGACGGCAAGGGTGAGGCGAGGTTAGAGGGGGGGAGTTGAGGGTTAAGAGTTGAAAGTTGAAGGTGGCCAGCATTTGTGTTGACGGGACGGCCTCCTCCGTAGAGAGGCGACAGCAACAGAAAAACCACACCTTGCCGGGGGTGAAGGCGACGGGGATTGCTTATTGTGAGGTATTGCCAGGATCCCTCCACTGCGCGCCCCCGGGGCGCCAGAGAGCGGCGCGCACGAAAATATCGGGTCACTCCGGTTGGAATGACAAATAGGGAAAAGGCATCGGTGCGAAGACAGGCCACTACAAAACCAACAGGGAGCCGCCCGGCACGCTCCTGCGGCGGGCGAGCAGAGGGCCGTGCCTACAAATGCGACTGCAAGAGAAGAACCTGCGCTAGACACAGGAGGAGGACCGGTTGGACCACTCCAGTTGGACGGTGTATGCGCCTACTTGTTTGGTTTTCCAGGCGCAGATGTCGCCGATTTCGCCATTGTTGTCGTCGTACCAACCTTGGCCAGGGACGGGGTCGGTGATGGCTTCGCAAAGTTCGTGCGAAGAAGTGGAGCACAGGACGGGGAAGGTATCGAGTCCACCCTGGCAGCCGGTGCAGCCGGGGTAAGGCATGACGGCGTAGAAAACATTGTTGGGAGTGGCGTTGTGATATCCGCAGAAATCCCTGCAGGAGGAGCCGTCGCTCATAGTGACGGTAGTGCCGGG
>Ga0126369_10002305_pt1 | contig 13533 bp, 11 predicted proteins | sample PanSoiMetaPlot_1_FD_109646 | JGI IMG/M metagenome (GOLD analysis project Ga0126369, IMG submission 109646) | Tropical forest soil microbial communities from Panama - MetaG Plot_1 | ecosystem: Environmental > Terrestrial > Soil > Tropical forest > Bulk soil | place: Panama | collected 2016-02-17 | reverse complement strand
GGCGTGGGCAGCTTTAATTGGCGCATCGGCCGGGAGGCTTTGAGCAAAGCTGGCCTTACGATCGACGATGCCCAGTTCATCTCGCAGGGCACTGCCGGTCGGCTGGCCGGATTAGTGGCTGGGCAGATCGACGGGGTCGCACTGCATCCGGAGGACGCGTTCCTCGCCATAAAACAGAAGCCGGGACTAAAGATTCTTAGCCAGGTTGTCGATCTTATGCCGCTCTACGCCTTCAATGCCTATGGGATATCCACCGATATGATCGCGCGGGACCGGACCTTCGTGGTGAACTTGGTCGCCGCCATGGTAGAGGCCAACCGCATCATCTATCGCGACAAGGACAAGGTGATCCCCATCATGGTCACGATGACGCAAAAGCCACGCGAAGCGGTGGAGTATGCGTGGGAAGCGATGACTAAGGCCTGCATATGGTCGGTCAATGAAGGGTTCGATCCGCAACGCACCCAGTGGACGATCGATCACGATGCAGCAGCCGGAGACATGGACCCCAACAAGAAGCCATCGGTCGATCAGGTTTTCGACAAGCAGATCGCCGCCGACGGCGTCGCGGCCGCAGGCGGCCGGGTGACGATCGGGGGGTGTTCGCTGTGAATCCCAACGGTTTTCGCCCGCCCGACGCCGTGCCGTGGGAAGAGGTGCGCGGCCGGCTCGATCAGAACGGGCCGTTCAGCAACATGTTCGATACGCCGCTCTATCGCGACGCCGTATGGGAGCAATTTTCAAAAGAGGAATATGCGCGGCGCTACGCGGCGCTGCGCGCCAAGATGCGCGCGCATGAGCTCGACGTCGTGATCGTGCCGGGCGGCCCGAGCCATTGGAGCTTCGGCGGCGGCATGACGTGGCTCACCGGTCATTGGGAGTGGCACGCGATCTCGTCCTACGTGGTGGTACCGCTCGATGGCGCGCCCACGTTGATCTTTTCCATGGGCGGCACCCATGCGGAGGCCGTACGTCGCCAGGTCGAGCCCGCCCTATCGGACGTGCGCCAGAGCCGCGGCGGCCGCTATGCGGAAGTAATGGTCGAACGCATCAAGGAGCTTGGCCTGACGAATCCGCGGATCGGCCTCGTCGAGATCGATCCGCGTCACAAGGATTACATGCCGGTGAATCAATACAACGATCTGCGCGACGGTTTGCCGGGCGCTGAGATCATCTTCACGCGGAGCTTCGTTCATGAACTCGTCATCATCAAGAGCGAGCCCGAGCTTGACTGCGTGCGGCGCGCCGGCGTGCTGTGCCAGCACGCTATGGAGGCCATGGTGGCGGCGGCAAGGCCTGGCGCGACCGAGTCCGATCTGCGCGCCACTGCAGGTTCCGCCATCCTGCGGGGTGGCGGCGACATCGATTTCCTCATTATCGGCTCAACCCCGATGGCGAATCCGGCCATGTTCTTCGGCAATCCGCGCCCCTCAGAGCGCACGCTTCGCAACGGCGACATCATCATCATGGAGCTTGCGGCGGGCTATCGCGGCTATACGGCCCAGATCGGCTCGCCTATCTGCGTCGGAGAACCGACGGAAATGGTGAAGAAATTCTGGCACGAGATCACGCTGCCCGGCTATCAGCGGATCGTTGCCGAGATCAAGCCCGGCAACCCGATCGACAATGTCCGCATCGCGGCGCAGTTCTTTCGCCAGAAGGGCGTGCAGTCGCGCCCGACGCAGATCCACGGCATCGATATCGTCACCGCAACCCCGCACGTGTTCACCGAGCGCACCGAGGCGCGCGAGGAGGATAAGATATTCAGGCCCGGCATGGTGACCATGGCGGAGCCGAACCCAATCACGGCGGACGGCCTGTTCGGGATTTTTCTCGGCCATACCTTCATCGTAACCCGGAATGGCCACGAGGTGGTCGACAAGTTCCCGCTCGAGCTGGTGGTGGCGTGATGATCGTAGCGCCACTCGGGCCGGATAGACGGAAAGCCGCGCGTTCCCTACATTCCGTCATCTGTCGTCCGTCATCCGTCCCCTGAAAAAGGAGAGCCGCCCATGCCGACGCTCCACTCGCAAGCCTCGATCGCCGCCGCGTTCGTCCTCGGCGTGCTCCTCGTCGCGCCCGCCTCCGCGCAAACTTGCACCGGGCCGCAGCGCAAGATCAATGTGGGCGTTGCGGTGGCGCCGCCCAATGTGGTGCACACGGCGCCTTATATCGCGAAGGCGCTCGGCTTTTTCGCCAAGCGCTGTGTCGACGCCAACATCATTCAGTTCGAAGGCGGTCTCGCCGGCACCTCGGTCACGGCTGTCGGCCAGGGTTCGGCGATCTCGACTCTGCCGGACACCGCGATCGCACAGGGCCTGAAGGCCAGGCAAATCTGGGGCCTCGCCCCGCGTCCACCCCAGGCCTATGTGGTCAGTGCCGACATCAAGACGCCGGCCGACCTCAAGGGCAAGCGGCTGTCGGCCGCCGGCGGCGTTGGTGGCTTCAATTGGCTGGTCGGCCGTGACACACTGCGCCTTGCCGGTTTGACCACCGACGACGCACAGTTCGTTTCCCAAGGCACCGCAGGGCGACTACCCGGCTTCGTCGCCGGCCAGATCGATGCCGTTGCCTTGCATCCGGAGGACCTGCACATCGTTCAGCAGCGCAAGCCCGGCGCCCATGTCCTGATCACGGTGTCCGACTTGTGGCCCAAATACAGCTTCAACGCCTATGGAGCGGCGGATACCCTGATCGCCAGGGATAATGACTTGTTGCGTGACGTAATCGCCGCGATGATCGAGGCCAACCGCACCATTTATCGCGATGCCGACAAGGTCATTCCGATCATCATGGAAGCGACCCAGAAGCCGCGCGAGGCTGTCGAATTCGCCGTCGGGGTGCTGACCAAGAACTGCATTCTGTCGGTCAATACCGGGTTCGTGCGCGAACGCACCGAGTGGACGCATCAGCACAGCATCGATATCGGCGACATCCCGGCCGATAAGAAGCTGACATTCGATCAGATCGCCGACTTCAAGCTCGCCGAGGAAGCCGTCGCTTCGGTCGGCGGCCCCGTGAACATTAATGGCTGCCACGACTGAGGGATGAACGAGATCCAGCTGCGCCGCATGTCGTTTCGGCGGGAGGAAGCTGCGCCGAATTCGCGCTCCATGACTTCCGCAAGGCGGCGATGACCAGTCGCGGCAGGAAGCCATGAAAACCATTTTCATCGTGATTCTGTGCGTTGCACTGACGCCGGTGTTGCTCATCGGCGTTTTTGTAGCAGTGAACTGGGCGCCGGAGCGTACGGTCGCGGGCTGCAAGGCCGCTTGGCGCCGCCGCCGTCGGTCTTCGTGGATGTGGCCGGCATGAAAGTGCACCTGCGCGACGAGGGGCCGCGTGAGGACGCAAGCCCGCTTGTGCTGCTGCATGGCACCGGATCATCGCTCCATGCCTGGGAGGTTTGGGCCCGAGACCTCAAGGCGAAGCGTCGTATCATCCGCTACGACATGGCCGGCTTCGGCCTCACGGGGCCGTCACCCGACGGAATCTACTCGATCGATGATGATGTGCGCCTCGTGATCGCAATTCTCGATAAGCTCGGCGTCGAGCGCTGCGTGCTCGGCGGCAACTCGCTCGGCGGCGCCGTTGCGTGGCGCACCGCGCTGGCGCACCCCGCACGGGTGGAAAAGCTCATCCTGGTCGATGCGGGTGGTTACCCGAGCCATCCGCAATCGGTTCCTGTGGGGTTTCGCCTCGCCAGACTGCCTGTGATCAGTCTATTGCTGACGCACACCCTGCCCCGCAGCCTGGTCGAGCAAGGCTTGCGCAACGTCTTCGGCGACCCCAGTCGCGTGACCCCCGAGATGGTGGAGCGCGCCATCGCGATCAATCAGCGCGAAGGCAATCGCCGTGCGCTCATTGATCGATTCAGGCAACGCCAAGCCGGCAGTCTCGCCCACCGCATCCAGGAACTGAAGCTGCCGACCCTCATCATCTGGGGTGGACGCGACCGCCTGATTTCGCCCGACGACGCCGAACGGTTCCACCGCGACATCGTCGGAAGTGAGCTCGCAATCTTTGCTGACCTCGGCCATGCGCCGGAGGAAGAGGACCCAGCGCGTACCGTCGCGGCGGTGGCGCGATTTCTCGGGGTGAATTGAGCATGGGAAGCAGGACCTCGAGCCGAGGGCGCCGCCCGGCCGCAATCAGTGGCTGCGACTGCATTCAGTTGGACCATGTGGATCATATCGCGCCACAAATCGGGGTGCGACACTCCGCAGCGGCCCCGTTTTGCCATCCCATCCAGGACGTCGTAGACCGCGGCTCCGTGCCGGTCTCAGGGGCTTAATTGGCTTTGTCAAACGGGACGCTGACGCCGGTTTGATCTGGCGCAAAGCGGCGCATAGCCGCCCCTCTATTTATCGCCTCGACAAACAGCCTGGAGCCCCTCTAAGAATAGTTCAAAAGAAATCAGGCGTGCCCTCTGGCTGGGCGGGGAGATCCGAAGTAATGGATTACACAGCGTTTTTCACCGGCGCCCTGGCTCAATTGCACAATGAACGGCGCTATCGGGTGTTTGCCGATCTGGAACGTCTGGCAGGGCGGTACCCCCATGCGATATGGCACGTTCCGCAGGGCCAGCGTGAAGTCGTGGTCTGGTGTTCCAATGATTATCTGGGCATGGGCCAGCACCCTAAGGTGATCGGCGCCATGGTGGAGACCGCCACCCGGATGGGTACCGGCGCCGGCGGCACGCGCAACATTGCCGGCACCAATCACCCGTTGGTGGAACTGGAGCGCGAGCTTGCCGACCTGCATCGCAAAGAAGGTGCGCTGGTTTTCACGTCCGGCTACATATCGAACGAGACCGGCATCGCCACCTTGGCGAAGCTGATGCCCAACTGCCTCATCATTTCGGACGCCTTCAATCATAATTCAATGATCGAAGGCGTGCGCCGGTCAGGCTGCGAGAAGGTGATCTTCCGCCACAGCGATCTCGGCCATCTGGAACAACTGCTCAAGGCGGCGGACCCGTCACGGCCGAAACTCGTGGTGTTCGAGAGTCTGTATTCCATGGACGGCGACGTCGCCCCGGTCAATGCCATCTGCGATCTCGCCGAGCGCTATGGGGCCATGACGTATTGCGACGAGGTGCATGCGGTCGGCATGTACGGCCCCCGCGGCGGAGGCATCTGCGAGCGCGACGGCGCCATGCACCGGGTCGATGTCATCGAAGGCACGCTGGCGAAGGCATTCGGCTGCCTTGGCGGTTACATAACCGGCAACGCGGCGCTGATCGATGCGGTGCGCTCCTATGCACCCGGTTTCATCTTTACGACCGCGCTGCCGCCGCCGGTCTGCGCTGCTGCGACGGCTGCGATCCGCCACCTCAAGGCATCGAGCTGGGAGCGCGAGCGTCACCAGGATCGCGCCGGCCGGGTCAAGGCCGTGCTGACGGCCGTCGGCCTGCCGCTGATGCCGAGCGATACGCATATTGTGCCGGTATTCGTCGGCGATCCTGAAAACTGCAAGACGGCGAGCGATCTGCTGCTTGAGGAACACGGCATCTACATCCAGCCGATCAACTATCCGACCGTTCCCAAGGGCACGGAGCGGCTGCGGATCACGCCGTCGCCTTACCACGCCGACGCAGTGATCGACCGACTCGCCGAGGCTCTGGTCGATGTGTGGGAGCGGCTCGGCTTGCCGCTCAAGAAACGGGCGCTTGCGGCAGAATAGGTCTGACTCACCTCCGCCGCGGCTTGAAGCCGCCGCGCATGCCAGGGCGGCCGAGCGTGGAGCGCGGCCCCAACTTGCCTTGCGGGATTGCTTCGACCCCCGGTCCCATCCGGTCAAGCGACGGCTTGCGCGGGCCTTCGCGGTGCGGACTTGCACCACGCCCCACCGGAGCGGCGCCCTTCGCGGTTGGGTCATCGGTCACGGCGAGCTCGGTCGCGCGCAGACGCTTGATCTCGTCGCGCAGCCGCGCCGCCTCCTCGAAGTTCAGGTCGGCCGCGGCCTCGCGCATGCGGGTTTCGAGGTCCGCGATGATAGCTTCGAAATTATGCCCGATGGTGGCGACGTCGCCGCCGAACTCGCCGGCATCGCGCCCGCCGGTCGATATCAGCACGTGATCGCGTTCATAGACGCTGTCGAGAATGTCGGCGATCCGCGCTTTCACGCTTTCCGGCGTAATGGCATTTGCGGCGTTGTATTCCATCTGCTTCTCGCGGCGGCGGCTGGTCTCCGCGATAGCTCGCTCCATCGAGCCCGTCACCGCATCTGCGTAGAGGATGACCTTGCCGTCGATGTTGCGGGCAGCGCGGCCGATCGTCTGGATCAACGACGTTTCGCTCCGCAGGAAACCTTCCTTGTCGGCGTCGAGGATCGCCACCAGCGCACATTCCGGAATGTCGAGCCCTTCGCGCAACAGATTGATACCGACCAGGGCATCGAAGGCGCCGAGGCGCAGATCACGAATGATCTCGATGCGTTCGATGGTGTCGATGTCGGAATGCATGTAGCGCACCCGGATGCTCTGCTCGTGCAAGTATTCGGTGAGGTCCTCTGCCATGCGCTTGGTCAGCACGGTGACGAGGGCGCGGTAGCCACGCTGAGCGAGCGCCCGCAGTTCGCCAACGAGATCGTCGACCTGGGTGCGGGCCGGCCGCACCTCCACCGGCGGATCGATCAGGCCGGTGGGCCGGATCACCTGTTCAACAAAGACGCCGCCCGATTGGTCGAGTTCCCATCCGGCGGGAGTTGCCGACACCGCGACGGTCTGGGGGCGCATGGCGTCCCATTCCTCGAAACGCAGCGGCCTGTTGTCCATGCACGAGGGCAGGCGGAATCCGTATTCCGCGAGTGTCGCCTTGCGGCGGAAGTCGCCGCGATACATGCCGCCGAGTTGCGGGATGGTGACGTGACTTTCGTCCGCAAAGACGAGTGCGTTGTCGGGCACATATTCGAACAGCGTCGGCGGCGGCTCGCCGGGCCGGCGGCCGGTGAGGTAGCGCGAATAGTTCTCGATGCCGGCGCAGCTTCCGGTCGCCTCCATCATTTCGAGGTCGTAGAGCGTGCGCTGCTCCAGCCGTTGGGCCTCGAGCAGCCGTCCGGATGCGTTGAGTTGGCCGAGCCGCCAGCGCAGTTCCTGCTTGATACCAGCGATCGCCTGCAACAGCGTCGGACGCGGCGTGACATAGTGCGAGTTGGCGTAGACCTTGACGAATTTCAGCTCGTCAGTCTTGTGCCCGGTCAGCGGATCGAACTCTTCGATCGATTCGACCTCATCGCCGAACAGATTGACCCGCCACGCCCGATCCTCGTAGTGAGCCGGGAAGATATCGACCGTGTCACCGCGCACCCGAAACGTGCCGCGCGAAAAATCCCCAAGCGTGCGCTTATATTGCAGAGCCACGAGATCGGCGATCAACTGCCGCTGGTCGATGCGCTCGCCTTGTTTGATGGCGAAGGTCATCGCCGTATAGGTCTCGACCGAGCCGATACCGTAAATGCACGACACCGATGCGACGATGATCACGTCATCGCGTTCGAGCAAGGCACGCGTCGCCGAATGGCGCATGCGATCGATCTGCTCGTTGATGGAGGATTCCTTCTCGATATAGGTGTCGGTGCGCGGCACATAGGCTTCGGGCTGGTAGTAATCGTAATACGACACGAAATATTCGACCGCATTGTCCGGAAAGAAGCCTTTGAACTCGCCATAAAGCTGGGCCGCCAGAGTCTTGTTGGGGGCGAGGATCAGGGCCGGCCGCTGGGTCGCCTCGATCACCTTGGCCATGGTGAAGGTCTTGCCGGAACCGGTAACGCCAAGCAGAACCTGAGTGCGATCGCTGCGCCCGATGCCTTCCACCAGTTCGGCGATCGCCAGCGGCTGGTCGCCCTTCGGAGCGAAATCGGATTTGATGACGAGCCGCTGGCCGCCCTCGGATTTCTCCGGCCGCGGCGGTCGATGCGGCACCCAGGGCTGGTCGCGAAATTCCGGACGGCCCTCGCGCAGCAGCGTTTCCAATGCCTGGGCGGTAGCCGCCACGCCCGATTCGTCGCCCTCGCCGGGCCGGGGCATCACACGCGGGAGCCTGAGTGTATCCTGGAGAGCCGGATTCTCGACGGCAGCCTTGGCCGGCCGCGACGAGCTTTCGCCTTCCTCATCGACCAGCCCAAGTGCCTTGGCGAGATCAGGGTCGATCTCGCCGGGCCCGGTCTGCAATTTCTTCGCGTTAGGCAGTGGCGATCTGCCCACATAGCCGGCCTGAGGCCGTTCGCTCAGCCCTTCAGGCGTGGAAGCGCGTGCGCGATGGGCGGCGGCAAAATCGGCGCGGCGGTCGCGCGAATTATCCGCCGGCGGCTGCAGGCCGGACGCCCCCTCCCTACCTGCACGGGGGGGAGGGGGCAGACCGGTCTGCGATCCGACGCCGGCTTCGCCGCGGTTGATGGCAGGGTTGAGCAGGTCCGCCAACGCGGGCGCGATCGGCGGTAAAGCCTCGCGCGCCGCCTTGGCGCGGGTCGGCCGCGCCGGGTCCTTCGGTTTTTTGGGCGGCTTGTTCGGCCGCTCAGGGGGATTCGCCATCCGGGGAATATGGGCTGTGGAAAGCGGCGGGGAAAGGGCGCGGTGACCCCCGGCTTCCCGGTTACGGGGTATTGAAAGGCATGTGTGTAACCTCGCCGTTGCAGTTTGTGGGTCCGTTGTTTCCAAGTGCTGACGTTTGCGGTCCTTCCATTCGTTGATCGCCGGCTGCAACGATGCTTTACGCCCGCCTCACCGCGATAAGCCGCTTCGGGTCCTTAATCTCAAATTCCAGGCCGGCTTTCTCGATCGCCGCCTCAGCGTCGGTTGCCTCAACCGTGCCAACCAATTTTGCGGGCGTGTGCTTGGCCAGGTAGATGTCCCAATTCGCCGGCGGCGCCGGCGAAGCCCCTTTTGCCATCCTCAAACGCCTTCGATCCGTGCGCCCGGCGCTGCTGCGTTCAACTCGGCACTCACGGGCATTAAGCGCGTCGATGCTGCGTTCTTCGCGCAGCGCGAGGGCACCCGTAGCCCCACAATCGGCCGGCGCTGTGTCGAACCCATCCGTGAATACACACGCCAAGCCATCTGCCGAGATGTGGTTGAACTTTGGCTGTGTATGAGGCAGGGTCACGATCCCCTGCACCCGCCCCCTGATGCTGCTGGCAGTCGAGTCTGCCTGCGCGAGCAGATCCGAAAGGTCCTTGACGCGATCAAGCAGGTCCGGGGGGAGGTGTTGCTGCTTGTAAATGTCGCCGTGTGAAAGTTGTGCCCACGCATCCTGAAGCCGTGAGCGAAGCTGTATCTCGCACGGTATCAGCTCGGGATCCGGTGCTCGCGAAACGTTCAGTCGGAAATTGAGATGAAGCGCCCTGTATCCGTGCTTTTTGGGCTTATCGATGTAGTCTTGCCGTTCGATCTGGCCTGAATCGGCAGGGAGGCATTCCTTCAGAAGCTCCTCAAAGCGGTATACGTCTTCAACGTTGTCGCAAACGACACGGCCGCCGACGAGATCGCTGCACCGGATGAATGCGTCCTCGGCGCTCCATCCAAATTTCTTTGCCTTGCTCTGAAGTTCAGGCAGGCTCTTGGACCGCACGTCATCAAATTCCGCGCGGACAAGGGTGCGATCTTCGATCCGGCCGACGACGGCCTCCAAGAGGGAGCGCAACTGGGTTTCCGCGCATGCCAGCGCGGGACGTTTTCTTTTGTAGATTTCGTCAAATTCACTCATTCCCCAACAGACCGCTGCTGCGGCAAGCGACCCACCCCGAAACGGCATCTATCGAAGCCGGACGCCCCTTATAGACGGCCGCAACTGACACGGCCCAACCCGGTTAGACAGTGAGCAAAAACGCTTTCAGCGCTCTATAGTGTAGACAGGCTGGTTTGACAACGTAAGCTCTCGATGTTGCCAAGAATGGGGCAACTTCCCGGCGTCCCGTCAAAATCCCTTCACTACCTCGTGGACGTGCTCCACCTCCGGCGGCGCGGCGAAGCAGTGGCCGACCAGCTTGCGCCATTCTGCGAAATCCGGGGAGCCGCGAAAATCGACGGTGTGGTTCTCCACCGTCTCCCATTTGACGAACAGCCGGTAGCGTGCCGGCTTCTCGATCGAGCGTTGCAATGCCAGGCCGGCGCAGCCCTTGGCACGCCGGAACACCGGCGTGGCTTTTGCAACGCCGGCCTCGAACTCTGCTTCCATGCCGGGTTTCACGTCGATCTGGGCAATCTCGAGAATCATGAACTGTCCCTTTCGTTGTGTTCGGCACAATCGGAATTGACCAACCACCGACGAGCCGGAAAAATTTGCCCCTGTCGTGCGCGACGGGATCGCCGCTCACGAGCACATAGTCAAGCAGGCCGGCATTCGACCAGACTAGCACGGAATGTCATGTCGCCTGCTGGCCCAGCCCCAACAACCGCGCGGCATTGTTGAAGCAGATGTCGGCGCGCACGTTCTCGGCCAACGGCACGTTATCGATGAACTTGCTCGCCTCGCCGGGCGGCTCGAAGGGGTAGTCGGTCGCGAACATGATGCGCTCATGGCCGACCGCGTTGATCGCGCAGTTGAGCGGCTCGGCGGAGAACATGCCGGAAATCGTCATCACGATATTCTCGCGGATATAGTCCGACGGGCGGCGGGCGAGCTTGACGGCATAGAACCGGGCGCGGCTGTCGAAGCGCCACAACAGATAAGGCATCATCTCGCCCAGATGGCCGAGCGCCAGCGTGGCGCGCGGGAAGCGGTCGAAATGGCCGCCGAATACCAGGCGCAGCGCGTGCGAGCCGGTCTCAACACCCCACTCCCAGGTGGCACGCTTGAGGCCGTAAGTGCCGTCGAGCACCGGCATGGTCGACGGCGGATCGGCCGGATGCAGGTAGGTCACGGCACCGAGCGCCTCGGCCCGCTCCCAGAACGGATGGAGCGAGGGATGATCGAGGTATTGCCCGTTGGTGTGGCCGTTGATCATGGCGCCGACAAAGCCCAATTCGCGGATCGCACGCTCCAGCTCGTCGGCCGCTGCCTCGGCGTCCTGCATGGGGAGGTGCGCGAAACCCGCATAGCAGTCAGGACGTTTCTGAATCTCCCGGGCGAGGAAATCGTTCGATTCCCGTGCGCGGCGTATCGCGGTCGCGGTGTCGCGCTCGATCTGCACGCCGGGTCCCGCTATTGAAAGGACCGCACGCGTGATGCCGTCGCGATCCATCTGGGCGAGGCGCAAGTCGCCGAATTCACCAAGCCGCGCCGCCGCCTGCCGGAAGATGTCGGGCGCGATCTCGCCTGTGGTCGTCTTCCAGTAATCCTCAAAGCCGGGCGACAGGAAATGCTCCTCAAGCGCGATTTTCTTGACCATGTGGCTTCTCTGGCTTTGTTGTCTGTCTGCTGCCTCTTCCCGCAAACGGGAGAGGCGAGGGCCGCGGACGCTCCGCTCTCGGAAGCGCAGCGACATTAGTGTTTGTGTGAGGGGCCGCCAACCCCACGCCCCTGCATCACAAGCCCTTGCGAGGAAATAAACTTCAAGGCTATTGAGTTCGCGATACTCATAACATCGGCCCGCGACCCAAAACGGTCGCATGGCGAGGGGCACCGGGAGGTCCAATTGACGAAGAAGATCAGGGGCGTGTCGTTCGAGGAGAACCTCAACAACACCATGGGCCTTGAGTTCTACAACCTGTCCCATCGGTTCGGCTATCAGTCGCCCAACTGGCCATACTTCGAGGACGTCAAGATCGAGCGCATCCACTACATGGCGAAGTCGGGCGTGCTGTCCCAGCGCATCACCACCTCGATGCACAACACCACCCATATCGATGCGCCGGCGCACGTGGTCCAGGGCACGCCGTTCATCGACGAGGTGCCGCTGCCGCACTTTTTCGGCTCCGGCATCGTGGTGTCGATCCCGAAGAAGAAGTGGGAACCGATCACCTACGAGGATCTCGAGAAAGCCGCCGGCAAGCATGTGCGGCCGCGCGACGTCGTCATCGTCAATACTGGCTGGCACAAGCTCTACGAAGACAGCGAGGACTATTTCTGCCGCGCGCCCGGCTTCGTGCCGTCTGCCGGCAAATGGTTCGTGGAGAAAAAGGTCAAGGTGATCGGCCACGACACCCAGGCCAATGATCACCCGCTCGCCACCGCGATCGGGCCGCAACGCAACGGCCCCCTGCACCCGCATCTCGCCGCGGAATACAAGGAATGGTCGGGCGGACGCGACTGGAAGGACGATTTCCCCGAATGGGAGCCGGTGCACCGCATTCTGTTCAAGAACGGCATTCTCGGCATCGAGAATGTGGGCGGCGACATCGACAAGGTGACGGGCCGGCGCTGTACTTTCGCGCTCTTCCCGTGGAACTGGGAGCGCGGCGACGGCTGTATCATCAGGTTGGTCGCGATGTGCGATCCCAAGGGCGCCTATCGCATCGAAAAGGGGGAGAAGTTCTAAATGGAGGTCAAACGCTTTGCCGAGGCGAAAGCCTATGAGGCGCCCAACCACCGCAATTATGCGTCGCTGCGTCTGTTTGGCCTCGATGCCGGCGGGCCGAAGCAGTTTGTGGTCGGCCTCTCGCACTTCCTGCCGGGCGGCGGCGCCGGCCCCGACGCCTCGCCGACCGAGAAGGTCTACGTAGTTCTGTCAGGCGAGTTGACGGTCATCGCAGGTGGCAAGGAAACTGTTTTGAAGCCCAACGACAGCTGCTTCATCGGGCCCAACGAGTCGCGCGAGATCATCAACCGCGGCAACGACGTGGTGACCATGCTGGTGGCAATGTCCGCGCCGAAATAATCTTCTTTCTTCCTCCCCGTCTTTGGGGAGTTCTTGTAGCCCGGGTTGAGCGCAGCGAAACCCGGGAGTTGATCGTAACAGGTCGAGCGCGATCCCGGATTTCACTTCGTTCAATCCGGGCTACGCCTTTACTGCCCTTCCCCCGAAGACGGGAGGGAGAAGCGAGCCTTCCATGTACGACGATTTCCTGAGAAACCCTGCCTCCCTCTTCGACATCAAGAACAAGACTGCGATCGTGACCGGCGCATCGGGGGCGTTCGGAGCGCTGGCCGCGAAGGTGCTGGCCGGCGCGGGCGCTAATGTGGTGCTGGCGGCGAGCAAGGTGGAAGAACTCAAGAAGGTCGCAGCCGAATGCGAGGCACTGGGCGGCAAGACCGAGATTGTTGCCAAGCGGCCAAGCTCCGAAGCCAACTGCGACGCGATCATCGCGGCTGCGGTAGCGAAATTCGGCCGGCTCGACATCCTGGTGGTCGCCTCCGGCCTCAACAAGGTGTCGAAGATCGTCGACCAGAAGCCGGAAGATTTCCTCGAAGTGATGGATGCCAACGTCACTCAGTCATGGCTGGCAGCGCGCGCCGCCGCCCGGCAGATGCTCAAGCAGGGCCAGGGCGGAAAGATCATCCTTACCTCGTCGGCCCGCGGGCTCTTGGGCCATCCGGCCGGCTATACGGCCTATTGCGCGTCGAAGTCCGCCGTCGACGGCATCACCAAGGCGCTCGGCTGCGAATTGGGCGAGACCGGCATCACGGTCAATGCACTGGGACCGACGGTTTT
>Ga0126369_10002303_pt1 | contig 13537 bp, 13 predicted proteins | sample PanSoiMetaPlot_1_FD_109646 | JGI IMG/M metagenome (GOLD analysis project Ga0126369, IMG submission 109646) | Tropical forest soil microbial communities from Panama - MetaG Plot_1 | ecosystem: Environmental > Terrestrial > Soil > Tropical forest > Bulk soil | place: Panama | collected 2016-02-17 | reverse complement strand
CTTCGTTCCATACCACGATCTGCGTGCTCGAAGGACTGCTCGACTACGAACGAGCAGGGCGCAAACGCGCGGCCGTTACCATTGCGCGCAAGCGGGCCGAGGAATATCTGCTTGAGCGGCGCATGTTCCGCTCGCTGCGAACCGGGGAAGTCATTGACAAACGCTGGCTCCAATTCTCGTATCCGACGTTCTGGCACTACGACGTGTTGCGCGGACTCGATTATCTGCGGAATGCGGGAATCAAGCCCGACGATCGTGTCCGTGAGGCCGTCGAAATCGTGATCCAGCGCCGCCACCAGAACGGGTGCTGGCCGCTCAACCTGCTTCATCGCGAACGCATTCCAGTGGAGATGGAGACCGAGGTCGGCAGCGCCAGCCGCTGGAACACTCTGCGCGCGCTCCGCGTCCTGCGTTGGTACAACGACTCGCTGCGTTAACAGTTGGCGGCGTGTTTGACACACGCCACTGAAGCGGCGTAGAAGGTGAGGGCCGGAGGCACCAGCTCATGACGCGCCAGCCCGTGCTGAGCCCCGTATCTTTCTCGTGTTTCTGCTCGTGACCTGAATCAGGCTTTGGTTGACGCCGCAGTCTCTGCCTGGGCTTCAACGTTTTCCACGGCGGTTTCGCGCAAGTAAAGAAACAGCGGCAAGCCCAGAGACACGCCGACGGACAGTGTTCCGGCAAACGGCAACCACAGATGGCGGATACCTAGGCGCTTGCCTTCGCGACGCACAAAGAAAATCAGCACAACCGCGGAAACCAACACGTCCAAGCCGAAGAAACCGCCGATGCGATTGGCGAAAAGCTCGCGCAGGAACTGTCCCAGCGGCACCCCGTGCTGCGCCACAACCCACGGCACAAATTGCGAGTACGGCAGCACAATCCCGAGCACACAGAAAATGAGGTAAGCGGTTTTGCGAGTCACGGGCGGTGTTCCTCCCAGCAACGGATTTCGAAGACATTCGCGCGATCAGGTCCCGCTGTGGTCATAGCTTAGCAGGTGCTCGCGCTGCCTTGGTCGCAGGAATAAGATGATGACCGATGGACGCAACGGTGAGACCAACGGGACGCAAGATCATTCACGTCGACATGGACGCGTTTTATGCGTCGGTCGAACAGCGCGACGATCCGCAACTGCGGGGCCAGCCGGTCATCGTCGCGTGGCGCGGGAATCGCTCCGTGGTGTGCGCCGCTTCGTATGAAGCGCGGCAGTTTGGAGTGCGTTCGGCTATGCCGGCGGTTCGCGCGGAACGTCTCTGCCCGAATGGCCTGTTTCTGCCGCCGGATTTCCCTCGCTACCGGGCCGTATCGCGTCAGGTGCGCGAAATCTTCCTCCGCCACAGCGATCTCATCGAGCCGCTGGCGCTCGACGAAGCATATCTCGACGTCACCAAAAACAAAGCCGGACTGCCTACCGCTACGCAAGTCGCACGCACGATTCGCGAGCAGATTCGCACGGAACTCCGCTTGACGGCCTCGGCGGGCGTGGCGCCCAACAAATTCCTTGCCAAAATCGCTTCCGGCTGGCGCAAACCGGACGGACTCTTCGTCATCCAGCCGGAGGAAGTGGACTCCTTTTTGGTGCCCCTGCCACTGGGCGCCCTGCCGGGAGTGGGCCAGGTGATGGAGGAGAAACTCAAGACCTTGCTAAGAAACACCGTCAACCGTCATTCCGAGCGTAGCGAGCCGACTTCTTCTCCCACGGTGGGTGACCTTCGAAAACTGGATCTGCGAACGCTGGAAGGCCGCTTCGGCCGCTACGGCGTGCGTCTCTACGAGTTGGCACGGGGAATCGATGAGAGCGAAGTGATTCCTGACCGGCCAACAAAATCCATTTCCGCCGAGGACACGTTTGAGCGCGATGTGCTCTTGACCGAGATGGAGCCCATGATCCGCAAACTCGCAGAACACACCTGGGCCGCGTCGCGCAAGGAATCGCGCGTCGCTCGCACGGTGGTACTCAAGCTGAAGACCAGTGAGTTCAAGATCCTCACGCGCAGCCACACACCGCCTTCTCCTCCCTCTTCCTGTGAAGAATTGACCAGCATCGCCCTCTCGCTCCGTGAGCGCGTTGGCTTGAGCCCGGGCCAGCGTTTTCGCCTCGTCGGCGTTGGCCTCAGCAACTTTAGCGACCCCCAAGACGCCTCCGCCCAGCCCGCTCTTTTCACGTAGCTATAAGTGGGCTCCTCTCTTGGAGAAGCAAGACGCAAGTCACAACCAAGATTCCCTATCCGCTCAACTCCTCTTCATGCGCCGGGCAAATCGGTTTGTAGGCGCAGCTTCGGCAAACCGAAGGCATGGGATGCGGCGGAAATTGTCCCGCGCGAATGTCGGCCGCCGCTTCCTGCACAATACTTTGCACTTCCTTGAGCTGTTTCGTGTCGCGCGTGGTCACCTGAACGACGTTGTCCTGCAAATAGTGGAAGACGAGCCGCACCGGATTCCATTCAAAAATTTCTCTTGCGGCCAGCGCGTACAGGCTGAGCTGCAAATCCTTTTTCGCCAGAGATTCCTTCTTGGGACGCCCCGTTTTGTAATCGACAATCTCCACATCATTGCGGCCAAGCGAGTTCACTTGGTCCATCCGCCCCGTGATGATGACGTTGTTCTCCAGCGGCAATTCGAACCGTTTTTCCTGCTCGCAAACCTGCGGAGGCACGGCCATCACCGCCGCGTGAAATACGCGCAACTGTTCGACGCCGTCTTTCTTGTATTCAGCTTCCTGGTATTCATCTTCGAAGCCTACCGATCGCCATTCCAATTCAAAAATCCGCTGCAGGTCTTCAAACGGCAGTGTGTTGCCCTTGCGCAGCTCGCCGAGGAACCGTTTCACCGTGTTGTGCATGATGCTGCCGAAGCTGAGCGAAGCTTTCGGCCCTTCTTTCAGCGACCACAAATACCCGAACAAATATTGCTGCGGGCACGTCCGGTAGCCGTTCACTGCGGAAGGGCTGAGCATCAGCGGCTCCGGCGACGGCGGATGAAACGTTTCCGCCCAGTCCGCGATGCGCGAGAAGATTTTCGCTGGCCCGATCGAAGGTGCGAACAAGTCACCGCTTGCTGGCATGGAATCCTTGCTCGCCGCAGCGTTTTCTTGAACTGCGGGCAGTTTTGGCATCATTTGCTTCACATCCCGGCGCCGTATTGCAGGTTCCATCAGAATGTCTTCGACGAACACAGGGACTTTTCCCCTAGGTTCGGTCAGGGTGGTCAGCGTCAGCCGCTCCTGCGCGCGCGTCAGCGCCACATAAAAAAGCCGCCGCTCTTCCTGAATGTGGAACTGCTCGGCTGGCTCGCCTTCTTTCATCAGCCGCGCGGGAAACTCGAACACGCGCGGTCGCTCGTTCGCCGGAAACTTTTTGTTGTTTATGCGCAGCACAAAAACGAGCGGGAACTCCAGCCCCTTCGCTCCATGAACGGTCATCAGCTTTACCGCGTCCGCCGGGGCGTCATCTTCCAGCGCGATGACTCCTCCGGCCTGTTCGAAATAATCAAGGTATTCAAGGAACTCCGGCAGGCCGCGCGTGTCACTCTTGGGTTCCCATTCCTTGGCAAAATCGCCGAGCCGCGCGACGTATTTGTAATCCTGCGCGCTCGCGCGCTGCGCCACTTCCAGCCATTCGAGCAAGTCGACTAAGATTTCCCGCGCCGTGCGCCCCCGCATGGTCTTGCGGTGCTGGGAGAGAAACTGCAAAAGCTCGCCGAGCCTGGCCTTTGATCCATCAAAAGCCAGTTCGGATTGCGGCGCCTGTAAGACATCGTAGAGCGCGGTGCCGCGCTTTTTCGCCGCGCGCTCGGCAAGCCGCACCACATCCTTCACTTGCAGATTCCACGCGGGAGCGGAGAGCACACGTGCGCACGCAATATCATCAAACGGCCGCGCAATCAATCGCAGATACGCGAGCACGTCTTTCACCAGCGGATGGTCTAGGATGGAAAGCCGGCTGATAACGAACGGAATCTTTCGTGCGGAAAGCTCTCGCACCAGTTCGTCGCGGTGCGCGTGCTGCCGGTACAACACCGCGCAGTCCATCCACCGGCGGCCGGCCGTGCGGATGCGCTGCAGCTCGTCCGCCACCCATCGCGCCTCTTCTTCTTCGCCGGCGAACTCGACGATGCGGATTTTTTCGCCTTCCGCTCGCTGCGCGCTCAGGAGTTTCTTGGGGAAGTCCGCGCTTACGGTGTTCTGCCCGATCACCTGCGTGGCGACGCGCAGAATATTCGGTGTTGAGCGGTAATTTTCCGTCAAGCTGACGCGATGTCTTCCGGAGTCTTCGCCGGGCCTCCATCCTGCAAACTTCTCAAGAAAAAGCTGAAAGCTCGCGAACGAGGCGCCGCGAAAGCGGTAAATCGCCTGGTCGTTGTCGCCAACGGCAAAAATGTTTCGCGCTTCGCCCGCCAGCAATTCCAGCAAGCGCAGTTGCGCGATGTTGGTGTCCTGAAATTCGTCCACCAGGATGTAGCGGTAGCGCTGCCGCAGCGATTCGCGCAGCGCCGCATCCGCTTCCAGCAAGGCCACTGCGCTGGGGATCAACGATCCAAGGGAGACGCGTTTCTTCTCCCGCAGCAGTTCCTCGCTGGTGCCATATGCGCGCGCGATTTCCTGCTCGCGCGCGACCATTTCCTTGCGCTCTGCCCGGGTGTGGGCATCCAGAAACGCGCACTCCGCATCCAGTTCACTCCCGAGCAGGTCCGCGTACCGCTGATAATCTTCCGCAGAAACCAGTTCATCCTGGCAGCGCGAAAAAAACTCCACAAAGTCGCTCAGAAACTCTCCGGGCTCCGCCAGCCGGCGGTATTTGTCGAGCTTCAGCCGCGCGAGATTCCGCCGCAGCAGGATCCAATGATCCTCTTTGCCCAGAAGCACGCACTGCGGATCGCTGTCCTTCACCAGCGATTCGCAGAAGGCGTGAAACGTGTCGAGCGTTACTGCTTTCCCGCGCTCTCCCCCGGTTTTTACCACGCGCGCCTTCATTTCGCCCGCGGCTTTTTTCGTAAACGTCAGCCCCAGGATGTTTTCTCCCGAAAGGTCCGGGTTCGCATGGAGCAGGTGGCGGATGCGCTCGGTGATGACACGCGTTTTTCCTGTTCCGGCACCCGCAATTACGAGCAGCGGCCCTTGGCCGTGCAAGATCGCGCGCCGCTGCGCATCGTTCAGCTTGACCTCGCTCTTTTCGAGCGGAAGCGGCTCCATGTCAAACAATGTGGCCATTGCGTGTTTGTGGCGGCGACTTGACGTCGCCTTGTTCAGAAGGGTAGCCGAATTCCCCGCCGGGAGGAAACGCAGGAACGCTCGGATCTGTGGATATCGGTCTCTTCACGCAGATTAGCGTTGCGGCTTGCGCTGCGCGGCGGCGGTGGATTCGGTAGAAGAAAAAAGCGTGGCGCGTCCTGAAATCTCTCCCGATGCCACTTTGGCGTTGATCTCCGCTGATTTACCGCGTGCGATGCTCAGCGATTCCCATTTTCCCGTGGCCTTTGCCGTCATGTGTTTTGCCAAAAAAACAATTTGCCCCACGTGATGCGCATAGTGCGCCATTTGCCGGTTGATGGCTTGCGTGACGGAATGCGGTTCCGTTCGGATCGTAACCGTGCGCGTCAGGTCCGCGTCGGTTAGCGGGTCGAGTGCATCGAAAAGGTACTTCCATCCGCGCTCCCACAATTCCATCAGCGCCGCGCGCGTCTTCGGTGCCTCCTCGAATTCCGTGTCCCGGTTGCGGTCCGGCTTTTCTCCGTCGGTGGTCAGGAAATCCATCCACCGAGAGCGCATGTTCCCGGCCATGTGCTTTACGATGATGGCGATAGAATTAGATTCCGCGTCCAGCGCCAGGAATAATCCTTCATCAGGACACTGGGTCATGGCCCGCTCCCCCAGTTTCTTGTAATAGTGAAAAAGCCCGATCGAGTCTTTGATATACGACGTCGAGAATTGGTGTGCCATGCGTTCATTGTGTTCCTTGCCGCCGCGCTGTCAACGCAAATCCAAGTCTCTCGCCTTCTAACGCCAGGGGCACTCTACCGCGGTTGCCATCCTGAGGGCCGGGCAGGTGGTGCGCGAAGGATTTCAGCTCCTTCGTTCTGCTTTAAGAGCGCCGCTTTGAAAAACAGCTCTTGACAATTCGCTTTTTATTCGCCTAATATAGCGGCTCTGCGAAACCGTCTTGTAAGGTGGTCGCAAAAAGGAATTTACAATTTTGTTGTACAGAAGATTGGGAGGAATACCGCAATGACCATTGGACAATCGCTGTTGCCGGAATTCGATCAGGAAATGCAAAACACGCGCAAGGTGCTCGAACGCTGTCCGGACGAAAAGTGGAATTGGAAACCACACGAAAAGTCCGGCACGCTCGGCTGGCTGGTGGGCCACGTTGCCAACATGGTGAGCTGGCTGCCGTACACCATCCAAACGGAGGAACTCGACTATGCCCCCATTGGCGGCCCCAGTTGGGAACCTCCTAAGATTGACAATCGCAAGGCGGCCCTTGCCGAGTTCGACAAAAACGTCAAAGATGCAAAGTCCGCGCTCCAAAGCGTCAGCGACGCCGAAATGCTGAAGAATTGGAGGCTGCTTGCCGGAGGCCAAGAGATTTTTGCCATGCCTCGCATCGCGGCGATTCGCAGCATGGTTCTGAACCATCATTATCACCATCGCGCCCAACTCACGGTGTACTTCCGTTTGCTTGGCGTGGCCGTGCCCGGCCTCTACGGTCCCAGCGCTGATGAAGCGCAGCCCAACGCCGCCTCCGCAAATTGATCCAACAATTTCTTTTGTAGCGGCACCGCTTTACCCTGGGCGAAGTCGAAGGGACTGCCGCGCCCAGCTTGCTGCCTTCGCCGTTGACCCTCTCCGGCTACCTTCCGCCATCTTGTCATCCTGAGGGCCGCGCAGTTTGCGGCCCAAAGCCTCAACTGACTAGATCGCCCAAGGCGTCGGCATTCGCAACGCGCTATACTACTGTTCGTCGCCCCTCTGCTGTACGACCTTCGGAGGTCCGCATGAACACCGAGACTCCCGTCATTCTGTCAGGCGTCCGCACGCCCATTGGGAAATTCCAGGGCGGCCTCGCCGGGTTTTCCGCGCCTGAGCTTGGCGCAAAGGTTGTCGCCGAAGCCATTCGCCGTGCCGGCCTCGAGCCCAGGCAAATCGACGAAGCCATCTTGGGCAACGTCGTTCAGGCAGGCCTGGGGCAGAATCCCGCGCGCCAGGCTGCGCTCGAGGGCGGCTGCCAGCCGCGCGTCGCCGCCATGACCATCAACAAAGTTTGCGGCTCCGGCCTGAAGGCCGTGGCGCTCGCCGCGCAAGCGGTGCAGCTCGGTGAATCGGAAATCGTGGTCTCGGGCGGCATGGAGTCCATGTCGAATTGCCCGTATCTTTTGCCGCAGGCGCGCACGGGCTACCGTCTTGGCGACGCAAAAATTGTGGATTCGATGATCAACGACGGCCTGTGGGACGCGTATGAAAACTTTCACATGGGCATGACCGGCGAACTGGTGGCCGAGAAATATGGCATCACGCGCGAAGAGCAGGACCGCTTCGCCGTTGAAAGCCATCAGAAAGCCGTGCGCGCGCGCAAGTCGTGCTTTTTCGAAGCGCAGATTCTGCCCATTGAAGTTCCGCAGAAAAAAGGCGATCCCATGGTCATCAAATACGACGAGTCGCCGCGCGAAGACACTTCCCTCGAAGCGCTCGCGAAGTTGAAGCCCGCATTCAAGAAAGACGGCACGGTCACCGCAGGCAATGCACCCGGGACGAACGACGGCGCCGCAGCTCTAATCGTCACCAGCGAACGCAACGCCTCGCGGCTCGGCAAGCCGCCGATGGCGCGCATCGTCGCGCAAGCGGTCAGCGGGGTCGAGCCGAAATGGGTGATGATGGCGCCGGTGGACGCGGTCGAGAAACTGCTCGCAAAAACCGGCTGGGACCGCGACAAGGATGTGGATCTCTTCGAATTAAACGAAGCGTTTTCCGTGGCCGCGATCGCCGTAACGCGCCAGCTCAAACTCAGTCCCGAAAGAGTCAACGTGAATGGCGGTGCGGTGGCGCTCGGGCATCCCATCGGCGCGAGCGGCGCGCGCATCCTTGTCACGCTGCTCTACGAGCTGCAGCGCCGCAACCTCAAACGCGGCATCGCCGCCCTCTGCCTCGGCGGCGGCAATGCCGTCGCCCTGGCCGTCGAGCGTCTCTAGTTTCAGATGCTGGCTGGGCTTCCGCTTTGCGTTACACGTTGGAAGGTTGAGGTGTGAGTTCAGTTCTGCTGGCGCCCAAATCGTTGCCGCAGTAGGGGCAGAACTTGTCGAGTTCGGCGATTTCACGCTTGCACTGCGGGCAGGACGGTTGCAGGTTGCACTTGCAGTTGGGACAGAAATTGAAACGCGCGCTCACCGAAGCGCTGCACTGCGGACACGGATACGGCAGCGGCTCGCGCATCAGGAAATAAATCACAAACCCGATCAGTCCCCAGGTCGGCAGGAAAATCAGAATCAGGATGGTCCACAACGCGGAGTTCATTCCTCGGCGGCTGGCATCACGATTGACGTACGCTGTCAGGAAAATGAACGTCGCGAAGAAAATGCTGGCCATTGTTACCATGCCAGCGAGGGCAAACGATGCCAGCACCGGATTGTCGCGCAGCTCTGGCGGGAACATATTGTTGCCGTAAGGGTTGTAGCGCTGCGCCAGGTTGACGGGGATGGCAATGCCCAACGCGACTGCATAGAGAAGGGCCACGAGGCCCATCAGCCACTTGGGAATAATCATGAATTCGTCCCAGAAGCGCAGCCTCTCTTTTCTCCTGCGAACACGGTTGAGCCGCATCCTTTCGTTGAACGTGCTCGTCACTTTTTGTGAGTAATCAGCCATTTTCTCTCTCTCGCCACTCAAAACTTTGGGTTCCGATTGTCATCCCGAATCCCGTTGCGGGATGAAGGATCCGCTCTTTCTCCGCGCACCTTTTCACCTTCCCGGCTTCATCCACTCCGGCTCTTCGGACTGGCGCGCGCCTTCGAGCAGCAGCACAATCACCGCGAACACTGCGGGGATAGTCCACCAAAGACCAAAGCCAATTTCCAGGACCAGTTTCGGCATGCCGGTGAGCTGGCCAAACCATGCGAACACTCGCCAGACGTACGGCGCACTGGCAATGCCAAAGATCCAAGAAGCCGCGCACGCCAGCCAGAGCATGCGGCGCTGCGGTTCGCGCTCGCGCAATTCCATGGCGCGCAAACGCACGCGGAATTGCGTGCGCGAAGCAAGGTCAGCAGGAACCGGAATTGCCGCCGAGCGCAGCGCCCGCAACGCGCGATCTGTTTGCCGGGCGTGCTGGTGGCAAAATTCGCAGTCCTGCAAATGCGTGTTGAGCCAGTCGGCCTCGGATTGCGCCAGTCCTTCCACGCGGCCTTTGGCCACGAGTTGCAGCGCGCGGTCGTGCACGTTATCGCTCATGCCGAACCTTCCTGAAGCGCGCCGCGCAGCGCTTCGAGCCCGCGATACAGCCGCGACTTTACGGTGGAAACCGGAATACTCAACACTCCGGCCATCTCTTCGATCTGCAATTCTTCCTGGAAACGCAGCACCAATACTTCGCGGTAGATCGCGGCAATCTTTCCAAGCGAGGCTTGCACGTTCGCTTCACTTTCCTGCGCGAGAACCTGATGCAAGGGCGACGGTTCGCTTTCATTGGCAATCTGCAGCGGCCGTTCCTGCTCGGGGTCCGTGAGCGCGTCGAGACTTTGCGCTTTTTTCGTGCGCTGCCAGTCAATCACCAGGTGGCGCGCGATGGCAAAAAGCCATGCTTCAAATTTTGATTTGCCGTCGTATTGGTGGCCGCGCTCGAGCACGCGAATCCACGTCTCCTGGAAAAAATCCTCCGCGCGCGCCTGGTCTCCGGTAATGTACGTGAGATAACGGAACAGGCGGTATTGGTATTGCTCGATGAGCCGGTCGAGCAAATCAGGATCGCGCTTCTGCAAGCCGCGCGCGATACTCTGGGCTTCATCGCGCATCAGCGTGGAGAACGAAACCGTTGGCGCGAACGCGTTCGAACCAAGGAACAAGCCAGCTTGCGGCGAGCTTAGACATGAAGTCGAGGTGTTCATTCTAACTGGTATACGGGCGGCAGCCGCAAAAAGACGCAGAAAAACTCCCGCACGAGACATTGCCTAAACTCTCTTGTTTCAATGCGTTAGAATGAAACTGTCAGCCACTTGGGTCGAGAGGCTGACTTGGCCCCGTGGTGTTACACTTCCCTAGGCCATGTTTTGCCCGCAATGCCGCGTCGAGTATCGCCCGGGGTTCACCCGCTGCACGGACTGCGATGTTGATCTTGTTTACGAGCTTCCCCGGGAAGAGGGTGAAGTGTCTCCAGGGCAGGCTCAAAGCCCGACACCACCAGAAACATTCGATGGCGACGGATTCCGCCCCTTAGTGGATTTCCGATCCTCCCTTACTTGTGCCGACGGATGCCTCAGGCTGCAGGAGGCCGGCATACTTTACAGAGTCAAGGAACTTCCTCGTTGTGTCGGTTTCCAAGTGGACCCGCGTCCGGAATTTCAACTTTCTGTCCCGCACCCAGCGTTTGAGCGCGCGAAAGATCTGCTAGGAATCCAGATCGCGCACGGAGAAGAAGCAGATTTTCCGGATGGGGATGAAATGCAAGCTGCCATGGAATTGCCAGCGCGAGAGGACATCGCGGAGACCGAGGAGACTCGCTCGGATTGGGATCCGACTAACTGGTATCCCGAGGATGCCACTGTTGAAGTCTGGAGCGGAGACGCCAGAAGACCTGGCGAGACAATCGAGCTGTCCTTGCGCGAGAATCGCATTCATTTTCGTTCCGATAAGTGCGGTGACAGCCTGAAGATATTTGTCACGCTGGAGGACGAGACGCCGGCGCGAGAAATTGTGAAAGAAGTGGTAGAAGGCGTGCCCCCGGAGTGAGCGGAGGTGAGGATGGCGAAGGCGGCCGTGGGGTTTCGCGCGCATTCGGGGTGGGCGGCGATGGTGGCGGTGTGCGTGGAGAAAGGCGTGGCGCGCGTGCTTGCGCGGGAGCGTGTGCAACTGGTTGAGACTTTCACCTACCGGTTCCGGCAACCGTATCACACGGCGGAAAGGTTGCCGCTACAGGAAGCGCGCGAATTTGTCGGTGGCATGGAGAAAGAGTCGCAGGAACTTGCTTATAGGGCGATACGCGGCCTGCGAGCGGATTTGCAGAAGCAAGGCATCGAGTTGACGCGTTGCGCGTTGCTGCTGGCTTCGGGAAGAACGCTTCCGAGTTTTGAAAACATTATTGCTTCGCATCCGCTGATTCACACGGCCGATGGAGAGCTTTTCCGCGAGGCGCTTAGCTGCGCGGGGAAACGCTGCGGCCTGGAGACGACGCCTATCAAAGAACGCGAACTACTGGAACGCGCGAAGCAAACGCTGCGCATTCAGCCGGCCGCGCTTTTGCGGCGCCTCACGGAATTCGGCAAACCTTTCGGCGCGCCGTGGTCGCAGGACGAAAAATTTGCCACGCTCGCGGCTTGGCTTTCCTTGACTTGGCGCGGCAATGGCACAAATGTGCATAACGCAAAACAACGAGCGAAGAATTAAGCGCAGTGGACAAGAGAGCGGGAGGCGCAGAGATCATGGAGATGCAAGCGCAAGTTTTTCCTCTTCCGCAACTGTAGTAAGCTCCAGACGGAATGTTTTGTCCCTTGTGCAAGGCGGAGTTTCCACCGGGAATCTCGAGGTGCGGCGAATGCGATATGGAGCTAGTCGACGCTTCGCCGAAAAGGTTCACCAATGACACTCCCTCCGAAGGCAATCTCGTTCTGCTCTGGGCTGGAGATGATTTGGCGGTGCACGGGTCCCTGATTCAAGAACTAAAGGCCGCAGGGATTCCCTACTTCAGCAGACCGATCGGAAACTATTCCCTTAGGGCTTTCCCCAATCGATTTCCTCCCTCCTCGGCGCTGCCGCTGGGGTTTGAAGTTAGCGTACTCTCTTCTGATTTGCAGAAGTCGAAGCTGATTCTTGTGAGAGTCGAAGAGCAAACGGCTTAGGAGAGAAAGCGGATGATGGTGGAGAAAATTGAGACCGTGGCGGTGCTGGGGGCGGGGACCATGGGGAACGGCATCGCGCATGTGTTTGCGCGGGCGGGCTACCAGGTGATTTTGCGCGACGTCGAGCAGCGATTTCTGGACCGGGCGGTAGAAACGATTGGGAAAAATCTCGACCGCGAGATCAAGAAGGGGAAGCTGGCGGAGACGGACAAGGGAACTGTTCTGAAGCGCGTGCAGCCGATGACGGAGATGCGCGCGATTGCGGCGGCCGATTTTGTGGTGGAGGCGGTGCCGGAGAAGCTTGAGATCAAGCGCGCGGTGCTGACCGAGGCGGACGCGATTTTGCGGTCGGAAGTGATTGTGGCGAGCAACACGTCGTCGATTTCGATGACCACGCTGGCAGCGATGACGAAACGGCCGGACCGCTTTGTGGGGATGCACTTCATGAATCCGGTGCCGGTGATGGCGCTGGTGGAAGTGATTCGCGCGCTGCAGACGAGCGACGCGACGTTTGAGACCACTATGAAGCTAGCGGAGAAATTGGAGAAAAAACCGGTGGCGGTGAACGACGCGCCGGGGTTCGTTTCGAACCGCGTGCTGATGCCGCTGATCAACGAAGCCGCGTACTGCGTGATGGAAGGCGTGGCGACCGCCGAGGCGGTGGATGCGGTGATGAAGACCGGGATGAATCATCCGATGGGGCCGCTGGAGCTGGCGGATTTTATCGGGCTGGATGTCTGCGTGGACATCATGCACGTCTTGCTGGAAGGGCTGGGCGATCCGAAATACCGCGCGTGCCCGCTGCTGAAGAAATATGTAGCCGCGGGGCGGGTGGGGCGAAAATCGGGCAGGGGGTTTTATACTTATTGGGGGACAGGTACTTGAGCGAACATAAGGCGAATAATAATATTTGCTTTTTCTTCGCCCTAATGCTACTTTGCTTGGGCACGGCGGGCCGGGAAAAAAGGGGATGCGAAGGGAGCCCTCGGGTGGCAAGATGGCTACTTCGTAAAGTCCCTAATTTCGGCTAAGCCGGGCGTAAATTCCTACTTTCCTCGACCGAGGTGTGAAATGGCAGACGAGAAACAGAAACTGCTCGAAGCGGCGATATCCCAGATTGAGAAGTCGTACGGCAAAGGCTCGATCATGCGGCTGGGCAGCAAAGATGTACTGGTGCCGGTCAGCGTGATTCCGAGCGGATGCCTGTCGCTGGACGCGGCGCTGGGAGTTGGCGGGTTTCCGCGCGGGCGTGTGATTGAGATTTATGGGCCGGAATCGGGCGGCAAAACGACGCTGACGCTGCACGTGATTGCCGAAGCGCAAAAGCTTGGCGGGCAGGCGGCGTTCATTGACGCAGAGCACGCGCTCGATCCGGTGTACGCGCGGAAGCTGGGCGTAGACGTGGACAATCTGCTGGAGTCGCAGCCGGACAACGGCGAGCAGTCGCTGGAAATAGCAGAGACGCTGATTCGTTCGGGCGGCGTGGACGTTGTGG